>Ga0070727_10000287_pt1 | contig 68518 bp, 53 predicted proteins | sample tdAd472_FD_66722 | JGI IMG/M metagenome (GOLD analysis project Ga0070727, IMG submission 66722) | Marine sediment microbial communities from the Atlantic coast under amendment with organic carbon and nitrate - tdAd47.2 | ecosystem: Environmental > Aquatic > Marine > Coastal > Sediment | place... | reverse complement strand
TCGAAATGGAAGAAGGCCGCTGTGATCGTGGTATACCCCCGAAAGGGAGTCAAAGCGGGTTCGACCGCTCGGGGGTATACCACGATTGCAGTGGCCGCTCAGCTGGAAAGTGTCTATCCACCAAGCAACCCCGATAATGTGCGATGAACTTTTTTGCATTTGTCGCCTGCCTGGCCTTCCCGCTTGAGCATTGTAAGATCTTTGCTGCTCCGATCGCAGGGCTATCCTGCCGGTCAGGCAGGGGCAGGCATGTGCCCCCTGGCAACACGGCACAGCCGAAAAATGCCTCACACATCACACTTCCGGAACAGCTCCGCCAGCGCGTCGATTTTTCCTTGATCTGGCTCAAATCACCTTCGGTGTTATCCAACATACTAAGCTATCAACCCAGCCAGAAGGGCCAGCTATGAACCAGAGCGACAAGGCCGTCGCCAGGCGCGTTACCCATGCCATGCGCGCATTACCCAGGGACCATTTCATCGAGATGAGCGATGCTTCACTGGTTGTAGGACACAGCATCCCGCCAACCAATGCCGTATCTGAAATCCTCCAGCACGCCGCCATTATGCCGGAGCATAAGGTACTGCTTATCGGCACCGGTGCCGGTTACGTAGCGGCACTTGTCGCCAAACTCGCCTCTCAGGTGGTCGCGCTGGAAGTGAACCCCGCAATGGCCAGACAGGCGCAGTTGCGATTCAATGACCTGGGGCTGGACAACCTGGTGCAGCGTAACACCAATGGCGCGCAAGGCGCGGCAGACCTTGGCCCCTATGACCGCATTCTGGTGTCCACCCCCCGCGTTACGGATAAAGCACCCCTGATGGCCCAGTTGGCTGACGGGGGGCGCCTGCTGGCAATTGAGCAAGGCGAGAACGACAGCCCACTACTGACCCGCTATGAGATCAGCGAACTGGGCGCCACCCTGCGCAGGGAGCTGGCCATGGTGGACTTTTCCCGCGACACCGGCATGACCCTGCTGGACATGGGCATGGTAGACCAGGTCATGCTGTCAGCGGCACGTCGCATAGCGCGAGACAAGAAACTGCCGGTCATCAAAGTGCTGCGCGACCAGCTGAACATGGAAGATGCCACACTGTACAAGCGCCTGGCGGAAGAGAAAGGCATGCCTTTCGCAGCCATCGACGACCTTCTGCCACAGGTGCAGCCGGAACTGATGGAGGGATTTTCCCGCAGCTTTCTTGACAGCCATCACCTGATTCCATTGAAAGTCGAGGCGCATGGACTACAGGTGGTCACCGATGACCCGGACAGTTCAGTCGCTGATATTTTTCACATGTACCCTTACGAACAGGTCGAAAAGGTACTGGTCACGCCCAACGACTTCAAGCGCCTGTGGACGACCGTGGAACTGTCACTTCAAGGTAACGCGCAACAAATGTGGGCGGCGAGGGCCGAGGCAAAGGAAGAGCAGAAAGACCTGCTGCACAAAGAGAAGACGCAGGTGGAAGCCCACCTGATCACACTGTGCGACGCCCTGCTGCTGGACGCTGTAAGCGAAGGGGCCAGCGACCTGCACATTGAGCAGTACAAGCAGCGCGTGCGCATACGACTACGTGTGGACGGCGACCTCCACGATCTCAATCACTACAAATTATCTTCACAGGAAGCGCGCGGACTGATCAACGTGATCAAGATACGCGGCGAGATGGATATCGCCGAGAAGCGCCTGCCCCAGGGGGGGCGCTCCCAACTGACCGCCGGTGGTGTCAGCTATGACCTGCGGATTCAGGTACAACCCTCATTACACGGTGAGGCTGCGGTCATCCGCATGCTGCCGCAGTCCGGGAATATTGTCGCCATCGAAGACCTGGGCATGACCGCAAAGTTGATGAAAGATTATCGACGCCTGCTGCAAAACCCGTCAGGGCTGATCCTGGTAGTGGGGCCGACCGGATCGGGAAAATCCACTACGCTGTATGCCGGCCTCTCTGAACTGGCAAAGGACGGCAGCCGTAAAGTCCTGACCATCGAGGACCCCATAGAATACTCTATCGAAGGCATACAGCAGACCCGGGCGCGCCCCGACATCGGTTTCAGCTTTGCCGATGGCATGCGGTCATTCGTGCGCCTGGATCCCGACGTCATCCTGGTGGGTGAAATACGGGATACGGAGACCGCACTGGAAGCCATCCGCGCGTCGCAAACAGGCCACGTTGTGCTCTCCACATTGCACGCCAACGACGCGGTGGATGCGCTGCAACGCCTGTACGACTTGCAGGTTCACGCCAACTCCATCGCCAGTGAACTGATAGCGGTGATTTCACAGAAGCTGGCCAAGCGTATCTGCCCGCAATGCCGGGAGGAAGTGGCACCGGACCCGGCGATTCTCTCTGAACTGTTTCCCGAGCAAGTGCCAGACAGCTTTCGCTGCTTCGAGGGCAAAGGCTGCGAAGCATGCAATGGCCGTGGTTCCAGGGGCCGCGTCGCAGTAGTGGAGTACATGCAGGTAAACAGCGACATACGCACCGGCATATCCCTGCAATACCCCATCGCCCAACTGCGCGCCTCTGCACTGGATTCCGGCCTGGTCACTATGCGAGACAGCGCGCTTGCCCACGTGGTGGAGGGCACCATACCCCTGTCTGAGTTACCAAGGGTGTTGCCTTCCGAGCGCATGGCGCCAGAAAAACGAGGAGCCTGGTAGATGAATAGCCAACACGTACAGCGGCTGCCAGCAGAAAAGTACTATGGTGAAGAACTTGCGCGCCTGCGCGAGAACGACCACGGGCCAAAACCACCAGGATGGTTACTGTCGCCGAAAACAGTCGAGACCTTCATACTGGGTGACCAGGCGCGTGACATAGCGCCCAAGTTCGTCGCTCCGCGCGAACTGGTCACACGCGTCATTATCTCCCTGGCGACACAGCGCGGCGCGATGCTGGTAGGCGCACCGGGCACGGCCAAGTCGTGGCTGTCCGAGTTGATCTGCGCTGCCATCTGTGACGACTCCACCCTGATCATCCAGGGCGGCGCCATTGAGACGGTACAGCAGTTACTCTACGCCTGGAACCAGGCCGTTCTTGAGCGCAAGGGCCCCTGCCCGGAGGCGCTGATACCGGGCCCCATCTACCGTGGCATGAAGCAGGGCCTGCTGGTTCGCTACGAGGAAATTGCCCGTTCCTCGCCTGCCCTGCAGGATGCGCTGCTGTCTATCATGTCGGAGCGGTCTATCACGGTGCCCGAACTCTCGGGTGAAGACGGCACGCTGTATGCGCGAGAAGGTTTTAACCTGATTGCCACATCCAACACCACAGACATAGGCGTAAACGAGATGAGCTCAGCGCTCAAGCGGCGGATGAACTTTGAAACCATACGCCCCATCAAATCGGTAGACGATGAGATTGCTGTGGTGATGCGCGAAGCACAGAAGGCTCTGCTGTCCTCTGGCGTGGACGTGGAACCGGACGCAGATATCATCCGCGCGCTGGTGGTGATCTTTCACGAATTACGTAACGGACAGTCGCTGGACGGACGCAGCACAGACCGGCTGGCTTCGGCAGTCATGTCCACGGCCGAAGCGGTCTCTGTAGCCCATGCCATGGGCGTGTACGCCTTTTACTATCGCGAGGGCCGGATGAGTGCAGAAGACTTCACCGATTTTCTGGTTGGTGCCGCCATCAAGGATAACACCGCAGACCTCAAGCGTATGAATCACTACTTCGAAACCGAGGTGGCTACCCGGCAGGATCCTTTGTGGCGCACCATTTACCAGCGCTGGCAAGCCTCATTCCGGTTCTGAGTCTGCCAGCTCGCGTCCTGTGCCGGAATCACTGTTTTCACCTTCCTCTAACAGGCGCACGGGACCAAACAAGGCAGGAAACTTACCCTGCATGCCATGGTAAAACTCACGAAAGTAATCCATATCGACGCGCACATCACCGCTGGGAGTCATCGCCGGACCAAAACCACCGCGTTTCTCCGCAAAATCAAGAAATGAGGGCACTATCGGCACTCCGGCCCGCCGCGCGATATGGTAAAAGCCAGACTTCCAGTACTCGACCTGCGCCCGAGTACCCTCGGTGGGCACCACCAGAATAAGCTGCGCCTTGTCCCGGAACGTATCCACCATGGCGTCCACAGTGTTCCCGGTACGGTGGCGCACAATGGGCATGCCTCCCAGCGCGCCCATCAGCCAGCCCAGTGGCGGCCAGAAAAGCGAGTGCTTGGCCATCCAGGTCACCTTCATCTCGAAGGCAGCGGCATACAGCAGCATCAGCGGAAAGTCCCAGTTTGACGTATGCGGTGCGGCAATCAGCACATAGCGTGAGGCGGTTGGCCGGGCACCCTCCAGGGTCCAGCCAAAGAGGCGCAGCGTCCATCTCGCCAAGGTTTTTTTCATCGGGGGAGCTCCGAAAATGTCGCGGCGCAGCCTACCATAGCGGCGCCGGGAATGCTCAGCAGTGCCGCGCCAGGTAGCGATCCAGGGCATTGGCAAAGACCTGTTTGTCGCGATCATTCAGTGCGGGCGGGCCGCCGCCTACCTCGCCTGAAGAGCGCATGGTATCCATGAAGTCGCGCATGTTAAGACGCTGGCGGATATTCTCTCGCGTGAACTGCTCGCCGCGGGGAGAGATCACCCCCGCTCCTTTCTCGATCACCTCTGCAGCCAGCGGTATGTCGGATGTAATGACCAGGTCACCCTGCTCTACCTGCGCCGCAATGTAATCATCAGCCACGTCAAAGCCCTGGGGTACCTGGCGGCAGCTAATATACTCCGAGCCAGGCACCGGCAGCATATGATTGGCCACCAGGGTCAGGGGGCGCTGTACGCGCACAGCGGCGCGAAACAGTATTTCCCGGATGACTTTCGGGCAGGCATCGGCATCCACCCAGATTGCAATTGCCATGGACTCTTATCCATCAATTCACTGCCACCAGTTTACTGCCACGGACGCCCGGGGGCATGTGAATTTGCACGCTGCAATCGGATAAACTGTAGGCGCTACCCGGTAAGGACCAGTGACAATGATAAAACACCTGACAATTCCCGTTAGCGGGCAGGGCCTGCACCCGTTCACCGCGGAGGTGCGCGAGGTCATAGCCAGCAGTGGCCAGCGGGAAGGTTTGTGTACCCTGTTTATCCGCCACACCTCGGCCAGCCTGCTGATTCAGGAGAATTATGACGACAGCGCCAGAATAGACCTGGAGAACTGGCTCAACCGACTGGTGCCCGAAAACGACCCTCTGTACACACACACCCTGGAAGGTGCTGACGATATGCCGGCACACATCAAATCAGCACTCACAGCGACGCAGGTGAGCGTTCCGTTCCAGCACAGCGAGCTATTGCTGGGGACCTGGCAGGGTATCTACCTGTGGGAACACCGGCACTGTTCCGACAGCCGGGAAGTTGTGATCCACCTGTAACCCGTCACAGCACTCAACCTGACTAAAATATAGCGAGCCAGGCTTTATGGTTTCCGTGGGGAACGGCCGGGCCGAGGCTTGATGCGGGCTATAAGTTTCAAGAATAGTGGCAACGGTTCCGCTGCGTCTGTTTTCATCGTAAGGTGGTGAATTGCGAAATATACACCCACATGCTTTGGCGACGACGCCACGAAAATGATGACGCAGTTAAGCTGCAAAGGGCGAACAAACCGGTGAAGATATGGCAAATGAACTGACTGAAGCGACCCGGCAGAAACTGCTGTCACGGCTGCGCCAGATTCTGCCTGCGGATTGCCTGGTGAGCGACAGGGAAAGCCAGCGACCTTTCGAATGCGATGGGCTTGCGTTGTACCGTGAGCTGCCCTTGTTAGTGGCTTTGCCGGAAACGACGGAGCAGGTACAGGCAGTGCTGCGCTGCTGCCATGACCTGCAGGTTCCGGTGGTGGCAAGAGGCTCGGGAACGGGACTCTGCGCTGGTGCCATGCCGCATCCGGAGGGCGTGCTCCTGGGGCTGTCCAAACTCAATCGAATTATCGAGATAGATCCCCTGTCGCGCAGTGCCCGCGTGCAGCCGGGCGTCACCAACCTGGCCATAACAGCCGCAGCAGCGCCCTATGGGTTCTACTACGCGCCAGACCCCTCTTCGCAGATAGCCTGCAGCATAGGCGGGAACGTGGCTGAAAACTCTGGCGGCGTGCACTGCCTCAAGTACGGGCTGACCGTACACAATCTGCTGTCCATGGAAATGCTCACTGTAGAGGGTGAGCGCGTGGCGCTGGGAAGCAGCGGCCTGGACAGCCCCGGCTACGACCTGATGGCGCTGGTCACCGGGTCTGAAGGCCTGCTGGGTATCGTCACGGAAGTCACAGTGAAACTGCTGCCGTTACCGGAAACGGCAAAGGTGATAATGGCCGGCTTTGACAGCATTCGCGCCGCAGGTGATGCCGTCGGCGCAGTGATTGCTGCCGGTATCATTCCGGCGGGTCTGGAAATGATGGACGCCCTGGCCGTGCAGGCGGCGGAAGACTTTGCCCGGGCCGGCTATCCGCGTGAGGCTGCAGCAGTGCTGCTGTGCGAGTTGGACGGCACAGCGGAAGAGGTGGACCAGCATATCAATGCCGTGAAGGACATCTTTGCCAGGCACGGCGCGTCCACCCTGCGCGTATCTGCCAGCGAAGCTGAACGCGAACTGCTGTGGAAGGGGCGCAAGTCTGCCTTTCCCGCAGTGGGTCGTATCAGTGCCGACTACTACTGCATGGACGGAACGATTCCGCGCAGCCAGGTTTCACATGTGCTGGAGGAGATCGCCCGCCTGTCCGCAAAATACCAGCTGCGCTGCGCCAACGTCTTCCACGCTGGCGACGGCAACCTGCACCCGCTGATCATGTTTGACGGGGGTTGTGTCGAACAGATTCAGCGCGCTGAGCAATTCGGTGCCGAGATTCTTGAACTATCGGTTGCTGTGGGTGGCTGCATCACCGGTGAGCATGGCGTGGGCCTGGAAAAGCTGGCACAGATGCAAAGCCAGTTCAGTACCGGGGAGTTACACCAGTTTGAAGACATCAAAGCTGCATTTGATCCGACGCTGACGCTCAACCCCGGCAAAGGCATCCCTATCCTGAAACGCTGTCAGGAATACCGGGCTCTGCCGGGCAGGCATCAGCATGGCTGACCAGAGCGAGCAATTGCGTGATGCAGTAGCCGTCGCGGCCGCCGGGAACCAGGCGCTGTATATTCGCGGCGGTGACAGCAAAAGAGATGTCTGTGGCCGCGCCTGCGCCGCGCCTGCGCTGGAGGTAGGCGGCCACACAGGTATTCTCGACTACCAACCCGATGAACTGGTGCTAAGCGCACGCGCCGGCACGCGCATCAGCGAGCTACAGCAGGCGCTTGACGAGTACAACCAGGTACTGCCCTTCGAGCCGCCGGTCTACGCGGGGCGGGCCACACTGGGCGGCACCCTGGCCTGCAACCTGTCTGGCCCCGCTCGCCCCTGGCTGGGTTCCATTCGAGACGCGGTGCTGGGAGTGCAGATCATCAATGGCCAGGCCCAGCTACTAAATTTCGGCGGCAAGGTCATGAAGAACGTGGCCGGCTATGATGTCTCACGACTGCAGGCCGGCGCGCTGGGAACCCTGGGCGTCATTACCCAGGTCCACCTGAAAGTAATGCCCCGCCCTGAGGCAACCCTCACCCTGGCCTATGAGATGCCGGCCCTGCGTGCCCTGGACATCATGCGCACCCGCGCGGGACAGCCCAAACCTGTCACCGGTGCGTGCTGGGTGGGCGGCAGGCTGTACCTGCGCCTGTCAGGCGCGCAAAGCGCTGTGCAACATACCGCCAGGCAATGGGGAGGCGACCCAGTAGCGGCTGATATCTGGGAGCAGCTGAGGGAACAGCAACATCCTTTTTTCACCGGTGACGCGCCACTGTGGCGGCTATCGATTGCGCCGGGGGCAGCGCTGGCCAAAGGCGTCAGCCAGTGTCTTGACTGGGGCGGCGCGCAGCGCTGGATGCGCGGCGATTTGCAGGGATACACCCCTCCCCCCGGTGCTCACATGAGCCTGTTTGCCGGGGGCGACCGCAACAGCGAAGTGCGTGGCGAACTGGAGCCGGTGCAGCAGCAATTACAGCAACGCCTGAAGAACGCTTTCGATCCCCAGGGTATTCTCAACCCCGGGCGACTTTATAGCTGGATGACCTGAGATGCATGTAGAGCTTCACCCCCGCTTCCAGCACGACCCCACTGCCACTGAGGCCAGTGCGCTGATCAGTGCCTGTGTGCATTGCGGCTTCTGCCTCGCCACCTGCCCCACCTATCTCGACAGCGGAGATGAGCGGGACAGCCCTCGCGGACGTATCTACCTGGTAAAGCAACTGCTGGAGGAAGGCGATGCGGGAACGGCCACCCGCCGTCACCTGGACCGCTGCCTGACCTGCCGCAGCTGCGAAACCACCTGCCCCTCAGGTATGCAGTACGGCAGCTTGGTAGACATAGGCCGGGGTATGATCGAAACAGCGGCGCCCAGACCATGGGCGGAAAGAGCGCTGCGCAGCGTTCTGCGCAATGTGTTTTCCCGGCCTGCGCTGTTCAGGGGACTGTTGCGTTGCGGACAATGGCTGCGTCCCCTGCTGCCGGCCTTCCTGGCAGCCAGGATTCCGCCGCGACAGGCGCCGGGGGCGGCGCCCTCTGGCAGACACCCACGTCGTATGCTGGTGCTGGAGGGCTGCGTACAGGGAGCCGCCACACCGGCGACCAATGCAGCCGCGGCGCGGGTGCTGGACCGCCTGGGGATAAGTCTTGCGCCCGCACGCCGGGGAGCTTGCTGCGGCGCGGTAAATTACCACCTGGGCGCACATACCCAGGGGCTGGACAATATGCGTCGCAACATTGATGCCTGGTGGCCACAAGTAGAGGCCGGCGCAGAAGCCATCGTATCCTGTGCCACCGGTTGCGCGAGCATGATCGCTGACTACGGCAAGCTGCTTGCCGATGACCCTGACTATGCAGCGAAGGCCGCCCGTATCGCGGCTCTGCATCGCGACATCGGGGAAGTCATTGTCGCCGAGGGCGCCCACAAGCTTGCCATTGAGCCGGGCGCCAGCAGGATTGCCATGCATATTCCCTGCAGCCAGCAGCATGCCCTGGGCCAGGGCGAGCTGGTCGTTAGTCTGTTCCGCGCAGCCGGGTTCGACCTGGCCAGCACCGCAGATCCGCACCTGTGCTGCGGTTCTGCGGGCACCTACTCCATCTTGCAACGCGAGCGCAGCGACAGATTCCGCGCGCGCAAACTTGAAGCACTAACCGTCGATCGACCGGACATTATCGCCACCGCCAATATCGGCTGCCAACTGCACCTGGGCGAGTGCAGCGAAGTACCGGTTCGCCACTGGATCGAGCTCCTTGATGAGGCCATAGCAGCCGGGGAGGAGCAGCTCAACTAGGCAAATAATTGCCAGCGGTCGTCGTTTATTGTATTACCAACGTCACCCAGTGAACTTAAGGACACTCATTGCCGGGTCGCCCCAGGGCTGCCGGATGCACACATTCTAATAAGAGGACATACCACCATGAACCAGGCAACCGAAAAGCTGGTGCTGCAAGCAGCATTCGAACGCGAAAAGCAGCACCCCCAGCGCGTGTTCATGACGCAACCGGTCAACGGTGAGGCCACAGACTATACCTGGGGCGAAACCATGGACCAGGCCAGGCGCATGGCCGCACACCTCAACAGCCTCAACCTGCCGCCGAACAGCAATGTGGCCATGATCTCCAAGAACTGCGCGCACTTCGTCATCGCCGAGCTGGCGATCTGGATGGCCGGGCACTGCACCGTTGCCCTGTATCCCACCCTGAATGCAGACACAGTGCAGTACATTCTGGAACATTCGGAATCACAGCTGGTGTTTGTCGGTAAACTGGATGACTGGGAAACCATGAAAGCCGGGGTCAGCGACGCGCTGCCCAAAATTGCGCTGCCGCTGGCGCCGCCAACTGATTATCCCAAGTGGGACGACGTGATAGCGGCACATGAGCCGATCAGCGAAGAGCCATACTGGCCGGCCGAGCAGCGCGCGCTGATCTGCTATACCTCGGGCAGCACCGGCCGCCCCAAAGGTGTGGCGCACTCTTTTGGCTCCATTTCCCAACCCGCCCACCTGCAGGGGGAAGTGCTGAACATCTCGGAGAACGACCGAATTTTGTCTTACCTGCCTCTGGCGCATGTCATGGAGCGCGCGCTGGTGGAGGCAGGCTCTATTTTTCAGGGCGTGCACATATTCTTCGCGGAGGAGCTGGACACTTTCCTGACCGATTTGCGCCGGGCGCGACCAACGCTGTTCATCAGCGTGCCCCGGCTCTGGCTGAAGTTCCAGTCAGGGGTATTGCAGAAGTTCCCCGAGAAGAAGCTGCAGCGGCTGCTGAAGATACCTGTGGTGAAAAACATCGTGCGCAAGAAGGTGCTGGACGGCCTGGGCCTTGGTGATGTGCGCCTGGCTGCCAGCGGCTCCGCACCTATTCCAGCGGACCTGATCAAATGGTACGACACGCTGGGCCTGAAAATCATGGAGGGCTACGGCATGACTGAGGATTTCGCCTACTCGCACATGTCCACCAACGAGCGGCGTGCACCCGGGTATGTGGGGTCGGAAGCGCTGGGGGTAAAGTCGCGGATATCGGAGAGTGGCGAAATCGAAATCTGGTCACCTGGCCTCATGCTGGGCTACTACAAACAGCCCGATCTGACCGCCGAGGTAATGACCGAAGACGGTTATTTTAAAACAGGTGATCGCGGCGTATACGAGAACGGCCTGCTACGCATCACCGGTCGAGTCAAGGAACTGTTCAAAACCAGCAAAGGCAAGTACGTTGCACCGGTGCCATTGGAAAACCTGCTCAGTGCCGACAGCCTCATAGAGCAGTGCTGTGTCGCCGGCTCCGGACGGCCGGCCTGCTACGCGGTTGTACAGCTGGCAGAAGGCTTGCACCAGCGGTTTGACGATCCCGATTTCCGCCAGGAGACCAGCGAGCACCTGCAGCAGTTGCTGGCGCAGGTAAACTCGCAGGTAGAGGGGTATGAGCGGCTGCAGTTCCTGGCGATCGCACGCGAGACATGGCAGATCGAAAACGACTTCCTGACCCCCACCATGAAAATCAAGCGCAACGTGATAGAGGCGGCTTACGAACCACTGCTGGACGGCTGGTACGCGAGCGGAGAGAAAATTATCTGGCAGGACTGATGCAGAACGTCACTGTTTACTATTTGCAGATGCACAGCGCCGCCGAGCTACGCCCGCAGCGAGACTCGCTGGGGCTGCAATTGATGGAGGCGCGGATCAAGCAATTTGCCTTCAACCGTTTTCTGTACAGCCTGGTGGGTGACGCCTGGCAGTGGACAGACCAGCTGGCATGGACGGATCAGCAGTGGCGGGATTATGCCGAGGCGGACACACTGCGCACATGGGTTGCCTACTGCGAGGGCTCTCCGGCGGGATACTTTGAACTGCAACGCCAGGGTGACGAAGTTGAAATTCGCTATTTTGGCCTGGCCCCTGCCTATATCGGCAGGGGCTTCGGCGGCTATCTGCTCAGCTGCGCCATCGAGCAGGCATGGAACTGGGGCCGGGTGAATCGCGTATGGGTACATACCTGTTCGCTGGACCATCCAGCTGCCCTGGCCAACTACCAGGCCAGGGGCATGCAGCTGTACCGCACGGAAGTGGAATCCAGCTGACCGCTTCAGCGCTCAGCCTTTTGCCTGCAACAGCAGCTCCAGGCGGCTTTCAGCCAGCAACACCGAGCGCTGCACAGTGAATCCGGCGAGCAATTCCTTCAGCCGCCCCTGAGGATGCGGGGCATAACCCGGTAGCGCTTGCGGCCGCGGCCTGAGCTTCAGCTCACCAGGGGCGGCAATGGAATATTTGCAATCCCGCTGCGGGCTGCGCACGTTGTGTACGCCAAAACAGTGGGCCATGGCAGCGGGGGCAAGGTGCGGTTGCAACACTTCCATCAGCGCGCGAATTGCATCCGCATCGAGATAATTGAAAACGTCCCAGAACAAGCAGAGATCAAAGCGCACTTCCTCCGGATAAGCCAGCAGCGCACGCATTCGCTGTTGCAGGCTTAGCTCGTCGCCTTCAACAAAGGTCAGGGGTAACTCGGCGAACAAATCGTTGATATAGAGCCTGCAGCGAAAAGCAGAGAACAGCGCCACCGTCTCCGGCTGGACAGGCCCGATATGGAGCACGCTGAAGTGGCCTTCCCCTTCTATTGCGGAGAACAGGCCTGGCAGCAGTTGACTGCTCTGCTGCGCGCTCATCAAAAGGTCAAAGCGCCTGCATCAGCCGCTTTTCAGATCCAGTTCCGGGGTGGTGGACTTGTTGTCCGCTGTGCCCTTGGATGCCAGCGAAACCTTGGCCGCAGGCTCGCCCGGGTCCATGTCGATCGCGCCCTTGAATATTGCGCCATCTTCCAGGGTCATCCGCGGCGCAGTGATATTGCCGCGTACGTTGCCAGACTTGGAAATCACCACCTTCTCATTCCCGCGAATGTCGCCGGATACTTCGCCGTCGATACGCACGGTACGCGCGGTGATATCAGCATTGACCTTGCCGGATTCACCCACCGTCACTTCGTGGGCTCCCAGGTCGATGCTGCCTTCCACCTTACCCTGTATAACCAGGTCCTCGTCTCCAGTAACGGTGCCCTTGATTTCGATACTCGGTCCAATCATTGCAGTGCTCCTTGAGGTTGCCGGGCTGCTGACAGCCGCTGAGGCGGGCGTGGCAGCAGGCGACGAGGCTGGGCGCTCGCGCTCGACGGGCGCAGCGGTAGTCGGCTGCTTGTTTTTATTGCGTTCAAACATCGGAATGCTTACCTCGCTCAAACCGGGCAAATAATCGTACCAGCGGCTCCCTGATTGGACCAGAACAAACCCGATATTTCGGCGAAAAGCTCTATTGTTACGAATTCGTTATATGGGGAGACGGGTTTCAGAACAATTCGTTGTTTGCGATCTGGGCGGGGCTTTGCTTACATGAAGGCGTGCCTGTTGGCACTCTTCGCTGTATTGCTTCGCGGTTACCGTTGAAAACAAGCAACGAATACACTAATCCGGCACCGCATTCGGTGTGCGAGAAGCTCTTCTCGCGATGCCGCGCGCGGTGCCTGAGCCAGACTCGGAGGTGTTCTCTATGAGAAGACAGAAGCGTGACATGAATTCCAGGGCATTCGACAAGGGCTACCAGGCCGGTGTTTCGGGTCGCAGCCAGGATTTCTGCCCGCACGAAAACGATGCCCACCGCCAGAGTTGGATTTCAGGCTGGCGAGAAGGCCGCTGTGACCAATGGGACGGCCTCACCGGCGTCTCAGGCGTCCACAAGATGCGTACGCCCTGACACTGCACACGCCCTGACCCGTTAGCGCCTTCACGGTGCGCATACGGCGTTAAGGCCTGAACACTTACTCGCTGTCCGCTGCACCTCGCAGACTGCTTTGAGCAAGGTCCAGAAGCTCCCGGTTGGCCACCGCAAACATGGCGAAATCGGGGCTTTCGGTGGCGTGCAGTTGTGCCAGCATTTCCTGCCATCGGCCAAGCAAGCGCTCTTGCTCGGCCTCCCAGCGCTTCAAGCACCCCAACAGGTTGCCGTCCTCCTGCAGGTGTTTCAGCGCTCCTACGGCCAGGGTGCGCTGCTGCCACTCCAGGTCCTCCATGTAGGTGTCTCGCGCCATCGCCTGCCACTCATTTTCAACCTTGGAGGACAAAATCTGCGCGCTGAACCAGTCCAGCTCCAGACGCTCACCCATAAAGAAGTAAAGCCTGGCAACATCCTGCAGGGGTGCTTGCGTCTCACTCGCTACCTGGATAATGCCCAGCGCGGTGTAGGCCTGATGCGTGCCGGCAATGCGCGTCGCCAGGTCTTCACCTACGCCCTGCTCCAGTAGCTGCTCATAGGTCGCCTGGTACTGATCAGCGACGCGGCCGCGCAGCATATCCGGAAATGCCGCCAGCAATTCATCCAGCCCACTGCTGAACTCGGCAATAAGCGGCGTTGGGAACAGCTCGTGACGGCGGTTGCGCAGCAACCAACGGGTACCGCGCTTCACCAGGCGCAGCAGCTTGAGCATCATATCCATCTGCACGTCGCTGGATACGCTGTGATCCAGCAGTTCTATCCAGTCCCATAACTCCCGCAGGTGAAACACCTCCATCACCGTGGTATACGCCCTGGCAACGTCGGCAGCGGAGGCGCCCGTGGCTCGCGCCTGGCGCAGAACATAGTTCAGCCCCATTCTGTTGACCATGTCGTTCGCCACCTGCGTGGCCATGATTTCACGATGCAGCCGGTGCGACAGCACCTCATCACTGTAGCGTTCCACCAAACGCTGGGGGAATGCGGTCTTGACCATATTTGCCAGATAAGGATCAATCCCCAGGTCGGAATCAATCAACTGCTCCTTGAGTATGGCCTTGCTGTATGACACCAGCACCGACAACTCCGGGCGGGTCAGGGCCTTCCCCTGGGCACGCCGTTCAGTTATCTCCTCTTCGCTGGGCAAAAACTCCAGCGCCCGGTCAATCCGGCCGGCTTCTTCCATGGTCTGGATATACTTGCGGTATTCACCAAAACGCTCCTCGGCCTGCATTTCAACCAGGCTGATAGCCTGCACCTGGTGATAGTTGTTCTGCAGCACCAGATGGGCGACATCATCGGTCATCTCCTCCAGCAACAGGTTGCGCTGCTTCTCGGTCAGGTCGCCACGCGCCACCACGGCATTGAGCAGAATCTTGATATTCACTTCGTGGTCGGAGCAATCGACCCCGCCGGCGTTATCGATGAAGTCGGTGTTGGAACGCCCGCCGGCCAACGCGTACTCCACTCGCGCCAACTGTGTCATACCCAGGTTGCCGCCCTCTCCCACTACCTTACAGCGCAGTTCGTTGCCGTTGACGCGCAAGGCATCGTTGGCCTTGTCGCCTACATCCAGGTGAGATTCGGCAGATGACTTCACATAGGTACCGATACCACCATTCCACAGCAGATCTACCCGCGCACGCAGAATATGTTCAATCAACTCGTTGGGCGGCAAGTGCTGCGCATCGATATCGAAACAGGCTCGCATCTGCTCAGAGATGGGTATGGACTTGGCGCTGCGCGAAAACACGCCACCGCCTGCGGATATCAGCTCTTTGGCGTAGTCGGACCAGCTGGAGCGTGGCATCTGGAACAGCCGCTCACGCTCGGCATAGCTGGCCTGGGCATCCGGGTCCGGGTCGACAAAGATATGCATATGATTGAACGCGGCGAGCAGACGGATATGCCGCGACAGCAACATGCCATTGCCGAACACATCTCCCGCCATATCTCCCACACCCACCACGGTGAAATCCTGGTTCTGTACGTCCACGCCCATTTCGCGAAAATGCCGCTGCACGGAGACCCAGGCCCCTTTGGCCGTTATGCCCATCTTCTTGTGGTCATAGCCCACGCTGCCACCAGAGGCAAAGGCATCGCCTAGCCAGAAGTCATATTCGGCCGACAGATCGTTGGCGATGTCTGAAAACGTCGCGGTACCCTTGTCTGCCGCCACCACCAGGTAGGGGTCATCTTCATCCTTGGCCACCACGTGGGGCGGACGAATAACGGCGACATCACCCCGGTTATCGGTAATATCCAGCAAGCCACGAATGAATATCTTGTAGCATTCAATTCCCTCCTGCTGCACTTCGTCCCTGGACATTTCCGCTTTCAGTTGTCTGGCGACAAAACCACCCTTGGCACCCACGGGTACAATCACCGCATTCTTCACCTGCTGCGCTTTCACCAGGCCAAGCACCTCGGTACGGAAGTCCTCCTGCCTGTCTGACCAGCGCAAGCCGCCCCGGGCCACCTTGCCGCCGCGCAGGTGCACGCCCTCCACGCGAGGCGAGTACACGTACACCTCGAACATGGGGACAGGTTTGGGAATATCGGGAATAGCGGCTGGCCGCAACTTGAAAGAGATATAGGATTTGAGGCCCCCACCTGGCTGCTGCTGGAAAAAGTTAGTGCGCAGCGTAGCCTTAATGAGTTTCACATACTGGCGAATGATGCGGTCCTGGCCGAGGTTCTGCACCTCTTCCAGCGAGGAGAGAATACGCTGCTCTACATCCATCTCGCGCTCGCCGCGCCAGTCCTCATCACCGTCAAACACAGGCGAAAAGCGGGTGAGGAACAATTCCACGATCAGCGCTGTTATCTGCAGATGTTCCGCCATGGTCTCGGCGATGTATTCCACACTGTAGGGAAAGTTGAGCTGCAACAGGTAGCGCGCGTAGGCGCGCAGCAACGCAATTTCCCGCCAACTCAGGCGCGTGCCTACCAGCAGGCGATTAAAGGAGTCACTCTCTGCCTCGCCGAACCAGATGCGCGCGAAGGCATCCTCAAATTCCTCCTTCACCTCTTCCAGATCGCTTATGTCGGACAGGCCGTACAGCATGGTAAATTCCTGTACCCAGTACACCGCCTCACTGTTATCGTCGCGTATACCGTAGGGGCGTTCGCTGACCACTCGCAGGCCGAGGTTCTCGAGGATAGGCAAGACATCCGACAGCGGCAGGCTGTTGCCACTGTTGTAAAGCCGCAGGCGCAGCACATCATCGGCATCTCCTACCGACCGGTAAAGGGACATAGCCAGCCGTTCGCCCTGCTCCAGGCGCAGGAACTTGAGAATATCGGCCACCGCCATCGACGGGTCGAAATCATAACGGTAACCAGGGGGGAAACCCTCGGCGAACTGGCTGGCATACTGCGCGCCCTGTTCTTCGCCAAACTCTTCCACCAATCGATTGCGCAGGCGGTCCTCCCAGGCGAGAGTGGCCTGCACCACGCGATCCTCCAACTCCTGGTCGTTGTAGTCCAGCGCCAGGGCTGGATTGACCCGCAGCACAAAATGGCAACGCACCAGAATCGATTCAGAGAAGTGAGTATTGAATTCGGACTCTTCGGCCTGAAACGCCTCGGTGAGAATATTCTCTATGAGTTCACGCAGTTCGGTGGTGTAGCGATCACGGGGAACATACACAATGCAACTGACGAACTTGCCGTGGACATCGCGGCGCACAAACAGGCGTGTTTGCCGGCGCTCCTGAATCCGGTTGATCGCATTCACGGTGCTGTACAGGTCGACAATGCTGGATTGGAACAACTCGTCACGCGGGTAGAGTTCCAGCACTCGCGCCAGCTCCCGGGTTTCATGCTCTGCCCAGTCCAGGTGAGACATCTCCATCACCGCCTGCACCTTGCGGCGCAGTATCGGAATGTACTTGGGATTCATGGTGTAGACAGAGGAGGTATACAGGCCAATGAACCGGTGCTGGCCAATCACGTCGCCGGCTTCGTCAAAGACGCGTGCCTCCACGTAATCGGGGTACGTCAGGCGGTGTACCCTTGAGCGTTGGCGGGACTTGGAAAAGCTCAGCTGCCGGCGCTGCAGCTCATCCGGCGAGAGTGCGGCCAGATCGGCCTCCAGATCGGCAACACCGCGCGTCTGGCGCACACGCAGCAGGCCCAGACGCCCCTCCTGCGAAGCCGACACCAAGGGAGACTTGCCGCTGCGGTCCACCTCCAGGTACTCATAGCCCAACAGGGTCATGTGATGCTGGCGCAACCACACCAGAAAGGCTGCGGCCTCGTCGCGCAAGTCAGCTTCCACACAGTGACTCTGACGGATCATCTCCACCACTTCATCCAGGCGCGCCGTGGTCGCATCAAAGTCATCGACAACAACCGCCACCTCATCAAGGATCTGCAGCAGCGTTTCACGCAGTTCATCCAGCGATGCCGGTTGCGAGTTGCGGGACAGTTCAAAATATACCAGCGCCTCACTCGGTATCTGCGCGCCGGCGTCATCGCTGTGACCCAGCACCTCCTGCAGGGAACCGTCAGCTGCGCGGCGCACGGCCAGATTGGTGCTGGCGATCACCCGGATAGGCAGGTTGCGCTGGTTGATCTCGCCACGCACCGAGGCGGTGATGAATGGAATACCGCGACAATGGATAATTAATACCGTGTTGCTGCACTCCCAGCCGTGCCCCTGCAGTGACGGGTTGAAAATTTCCAGGCGCGGCGCCTCTACTACCGGCTCTTTCATCAGCAGCATCAAGTGTTGCAGGCAGCCGTACAAATTCTCCACCGTACGGCCGTGCAAATCCTCGGCAGCAAAACGCTGGAAGAAAGTGTGCGCCAGGTTGCGCAACGAATCCCGGCGCTGGGCGTCCGGTTCAGATTCAATACGCTTGTCGAGATCAACCAGCAGGCTGCTTTTCAGGTTTTCCCACATCATTGTTTTTATTCTCCGTCTGAATGCCCCGGCCCGGGAGCACCTCCAGGCCATGCTGCCAGTCTAGCCCAAAGACCCGTCTCATAGAGTACCTGACGGAACTTTTCCTGCGGTGAAAAGTCACATAATGCGCCGGGAGTGGACGCTACTGGACCAACACGTGAGGTGCGCTACAATGCCTGCCTTTCGCAACCACCCTTCGACAACACAATCAGGAGAACGCGTTGGCAAACGCAGACGTCAGAGCCTTGCAGGATTGGCTCAGTGGCCAGATTATTGGCCAAACCCACCTCGTAGAAAGACTCATCATTGCCCTGTTGGCAGACGGTCACCTGTTGGTAGAGGGCGCCCCCGGGCTCGCCAAAACGCGGGCGGTCAGAAGCCTCGCTGACGGCCTGGAGGGTGACTTTCAACGCATCCAGTTTACCCCGGACCTGCTCCCCGGCGACGTGACCGGCACGGAAATCTACCGCCCGCAACAGGGCAGCTTCCACTTCCAGAAAGGTCCCATCTTCCACAACCTGGTGCTTGCCGACGAGATCAACAGAGCGCCGGCCAAGGTCCAGTCTGCCCTGCTCGAAGCCATGGCAGAGCGCCAGGTGAGCGTGGGCTCGGAGACCCACGACCTGCCGCAATTGTTCCTGGTGATGGCCACCCAGAATCCCATAGAGCAGGAAGGCACCTATCCACTGCCGGAAGCCCAGCTTGACCGCTTCCTGCTGCACGTGAACGTGGATTATCCGGACGCGGCGGCTGAGGCAGAAATTCTGCGCCTCACGCGCGCAGAAGCCAGTGCAGAAAAGACGCCCGGGCCCGCTGTGCTGTCACAGGAGAAAGTGTTCCAGGCACGTAAGGAAATTCTGGCAATACATATGTCTGCCGCGGTGGAGAACTATATCGTGCAACTCACCATGGCCACCCGCAAACCCGTTCAGTACAGCGAGGAGCTGGCCAGGTGGATAGAGTATGGCGGCAGTCCGCGTGCAACCATCGCGCTGGATCGCTGCGCCCGTGCCCACGCCTGGCTGGCCGGACGCGACTTTGTCGGCCCCGACGACGTGCAGGCAGTGGCTGGCGACGTACTGCGACACCGGCTGTTACTGAGCTTTGAGGCAGAGGCCGGCGGAGTCACCCCGGACCAGGTTATCCATGAACTGCTGGCGCTGGTTCCGGTAGGTTAATGCAAAGCGCCGATATCGCAGCCCCGGCCCAGGGCCCCTACGCCACTCTGGATACGCTCATAGCCCTGCGTTTTCCGGCGCGGCAACTGCAGCTCGCCAGGCGCAATCGCGCGCTGGGCAGTCTCACCGGGCCCAACAAATCCAACTTCCGCGGGCGCGGCATCGATTTTGAGGAGGTACGCAGCTACCAGCCGGGCGACGACATACGCAGCATCGACTGGCGCGTCACGGCACGCACGGGGGAGGCACATACCAAGCTGTTTCGGGAAGAACGCGAGCGTCCCGTCATCCTCGCGGTGGACCAGCGACCCACCATGTTCTTTGGCTCGAGTCACTGCTTCAAGTCGGTGCTGGCGGCGCAACTGGCGAGCCTGTTGTGCTGGGCGGCGCTGGATGGTGGCGATCGCGTTGGCGGGCTGGTATTCAATGGCCTGCATCACCGTGAACTGCGCCCGCGCCGCTCGCGGCGGACTGTGCTGGCACTGCTTTCGGAAATAGAGTCTTTTAACCAGGCCCTGCCCCTCGCTGACCCCATTGGCGAAGACAGCTTCGCTGCCATGCTGGCCAACCTGCGCCGCATCGCCAAACCGGGAAGCAATGTCTACCTGGTCAGCGATTTTTCCGGCGCGACCAATGAGGACGCCCGCAAACACCTGTTTCAACTCGCCCAGCACACGCAGGTAACGGCGCTGGCCTGCGGTGATCCGCTGGAGGAGCGACTGCCCCGTGCAGGACGCTATGCCGTAACCGACGGCGAGCTGCGCAGTGAACTCAACACGGCGGACCAGCGGCTGCGCGAACACCACGCGGCAACCATGAAACGACAGCGCCAGGTGCTTCGCAACGACCTGCTCCGGCTGGGTATCCCACTGCTGCGGGCCAGTACCGACAGCGCCCCGCTCACCCTGCTGCAAACCTATTACGGAAGTTCGCGCCGGTGAATCCAGCGGATTCCCTGGCCAAGTTACACCCTCTGCGTGTTCCCGAAGCAGTCGGCTGGTGGCCGCCTGCGCCAGGCTGGTGGCTGCTGCTGGTTTTGCTGTTAGCGGCTGCTGCCGTTGCTTCGTGGTGGCTGTGGCGCCGCCACCGGTGCAATGCCTACCGCCGCCAGGGGCTGCAAGAATTGCGACACATTCGCGAGCAGTGGCAGCAGACGGGAGACCCTGTGCACTGCCTGGAACGCGTAAACGCGCTATTGAAAGCGCTTGCCCTGCACGCCTACCCGCGTCGCGACGTGGCCGCAGCAAGCGGCGAACAATGGCGACAGTTTCTCAACAGCGGTATGCCCTCGGGGCAGGCGTTCTCGCTTGACGCACTGGCGGGGCAGTACCAGCCGCAGGCAGACGCCACCGATGTAGACAGCCACCTTGAACTGGTGGCCCAGTGGATACGCCATCACCGGGGGCAAACATGATTGAATGGCTCTGGCCAGGCATGCTGCTGCTGGGGCCACTCCCCTGGCTGGTCCGTCGGCTTGCGCCACCCGTGCAGGGCCATGAGCCTGCGTTGCGGGCACCGTTCTTCCAGCAGTGGCAGCGACTCAGTGAGAGCCAGACAAAGCCCTCCCGGAGCTCCCGGCAACTACCGGTCTATGCATTGTGGGCGTTGTGGCTGTTATTGCTGCTGGCCGCTGCCCGACCGATGTGGGTGGGCGAGCCTGTCGAGCTGCCCAACAGTGGACGCGACCTCATGCTGGCCGTCGATATTTCAGGCTCCATGCAACTTGAAGATATGGAGTTGTCAGACCAGTTGGTCAGTCGCTTACGCGCGGTGAAACAGGTGGGCAGTGAGTTTATAGAACAGCGCCAGGGCGACCGCCTGGGCCTGATCCTGTTTGGCAGCAATGCCTACGTGCAGTCTCCGCTGAGCTTCGATACGGCCACCGTGCGGCGCTTTTTACTGGAAGCGCAGATTGGCTTTGCCGGTCAGGAGACCGCCATTGGCGACGCCATCGGCCTGGCCGTCAAACGGCTCAGGGAACGTCCGGCGCAAAGCCGTGTGCTGATTCTGCTCAGTGACGGCAAGGATACGGCCAGCTCGGTGCAGCCACTGGATGCGGCAAAACTGGCGGCGGAACTGGGGATACGCATTTACACTATTGGCATTGGCGCCGACCGGCTGACCATGCCCGGCCTGTTCGGCTCCAGTTTCGGCGCCAGGCAGATAAACCCTTCGGCAGAGCTGGACGAATCCGGCCTGCAAGAAATTGCAGACCTTACCGGCGGTGCCTACTTCCGTGCCCGTAACCCCGCCGAATTGGCCAGCATCTACCGCCTGCTGGACGAACTGGAGCCAATCGAGGTGGACACCGCAAGCTATCGTCCAAGGCAATCGCTGGGCTATATTCCCCTGTTACTGGCACTTGCGATCAGCTTCCTGCTGGCATTGCGCCAGCTCTGGCAAGCGACAGCTGCCCGGCGGGGCACCCCACAGGAGAAGGTCGCATGAGCTTTCACCTGCTGCGTCCCGAATGGCTTTGGGCCCTGCTACCGGCCGCGGTGCTGGCAGGCCTGCTATGGCGCACCCGCAACAATAGCGGAAGCTGGAGTTCGGTCATTGCACCAGAGCTATTGCCCTACCTGATAGGCGAAGACCAGGGGGGCAGCCGGCGCAGTCTAATCCCGGCCCTGCTGCTGGCCTGGACCCTGGCCATCCTCGCTGCTGCCGGGCCCAGCCTGCATAAAATCCCCCAGCCTGTTCACCAGAAACAGGACGCACTGATGCTGGTGCTGGACCTGAGCTACTCCATGACCGCTGGGGATCTTGCGCCATCTCGAGTGGACCGCGCCAGGCAGAAACTGCTGGACCTGTTACAGCGTCGCCGTGAGGGCCAGACCGGGCTGGTGGCCTACGCCGGTGACGCCCACATCGTCACACCGCTCACGGACGACACTCCCACCATTGCCAACCTGCTGCCGGCTCTGCACCCTGGCATCATGCCCGTAGCCGGCTCTCAGCCGGCTGCCGCTGTAGAGCAGGCACTGGAATTGATGCACTCAGCCGGCATTCGCCAGGGACGTATACTGCTGATTACTGACGGCGTTGCACAAAGTGACCGCCTTGCCATCGGCGAAGTACTGCAGGGCAGCGGCATGCGCCTGTCCGTAATGGGTATAGGCACGGCAACCGGCGCTCCTTTGCCCTTGCCTCGCGGCGGTTTCCTCAAGGATGACAATGGCGCCATCGTAATGCCAACCCTGGAAGAAGGCCCGCTGCGTGAGCTGGCCGCGAGCGCCGGTGGCCGCTACATGCGCATGCAGGTCGATGACCGCGATCTGGACTACCTGCTGGCCGACGACGTGCTCAACCTGCCAGAACAGACCCTGGCGACGGATCGTTCCGCCGATGCCTGGGAGGACCAGGGCTATGTGCTGGTGCTTCTCCTGCTACCGGTGGCACTGGCACTGTTTCGCCGCGGCTGGATTGTTTGCCTGCTGCCACTGCTGGCTATGCCCCTGCCTCAAACTGCACACGCAGGCCTTTGGGACGACCTCTGGCTCACCCGCGACCAGCAGGGGCAGCGAGCCCTGACACAGGAGGATAACGAAACAGCCGCGCGCTTATTTCAGAATCCCGACTGGGCCGGCACCGCGGCCTACCGTGCGGGCGACTATGAATCGGCAGCTCAGCACTTCACCACCGTGGACAGCGCCGATGCCTGGTACAACCGCGGCAATGCCCTTGCGCGTGCCGGCCAGCTTGACGCGGCCAAGGCAGCCTACAAGGAGTCACTGGCTCGCGATCCAGAGCGCACCGACGCGCAGGAGAACCTGGCCCTGATCGAGGCACTGCAGCAACAGCAGCAACAGGACCAGAATCAGGGCGAGGGACAGGACCAAAACACGCCTCAGCAAGAGGATGGCGGCGACAACACGCAGGACCCGGAACAATCGCAGCAGTCGCCAGCGGGTGGCACACAACCTGAACAACAGAGCGGTCAACAGCCCTCACCTGAACAGGACCAGAACGGTGAGGAGCCCGCCGAGGGGCCTGGCGAGGCGAAGGATGAAGCAAAGGAGGAGCAGCAAACCCCGGCCGGACAACCCGAACAAGAGCAGGAGCAGGCCGCAGAAGATTCACCGTCACAGCGGGCCGCGGCGCAGGCGCAGGCGCAGCAGTTTGACGCTGAAAAGGAACAGGCTATGGAGCAGTGGTTGCGCCGGGTACCGGATGACCCATCCGGCCTGCTGCGGCAGAAATTTCGCTACCAGAGCCAGCAACGGATGCTGGAGGGAGAAACGGGAAATGATGACACTGACTGGTAAGCCCCTTATCCTCTTCTGCCTTCTAACGTTGCTATTGCTGAGCCCGCTCTCGCACAGCGCGGTTGAATCCAGTGTTGACCGCAGGAACGTGGCCCTGGGCGATACGCTACAGCTGGTTATCAGCGCCACCGAAGATGATGAGGACCTCTCCACCGTTGATTTCAGCAAGCTGGAGCAGGACTTTCAGGTTCTGTCACGCAGCACTCGCAGCAACACCAGCATCATCAACGGCAGGCGCACGCACGAGCGCCGGCTGCAGGTGGAGATCACGCCACTACGCACCGGCCTGCTGAGTATCCCCGCGTTCAACGTGGGCACTGCACGCACAGCACCCTTGCAGGTAAGGGTGTCGGATGCGCCCCAGGTTGAGCCCGGCGACGAGAGCGTACTGTTCGAGGCCACAGTGGATCGCGACAGCGTCTACGTTCAGGGCCAGGTGTTGCTCACGCTGCGCCTGCAGCAGGCGGTAAACCTGGATGACCGCAGTATCAGCGAGCTGTCCCTGCCCGATGCCTTCGTCGTCCCGCTGGAGCAAAAGTCCTTTCAGCGCCGCATCAATGGCCGCGCCTGGCTGGTCCACGAAGTGCGCTATGCCATATTTCCTGAACAAAGCGGCACACTGACTATCCCGGCACAGCGTTTCTCCGCGCGTGAAAGCGTGCAGCGGCGCAGCCTGTTCGACAGTAACCGTGGACGCCTGCTCAAGCTGCGTACCGAACCCTTGCAAATAGAGGTATTGCCAAAGCCCGCCGAATTCACCGGGAACAGCTGGCTACCTGCGCGCAACCTGGTAGTGGAAGAGGACTGGTCCGCAGACGCCTCCACGCTGCGTGTAGGAGAGTCCATTACGCGCACTGTCAGATTACGTGGCGAAGGCGTGCAAGGCGCGCAACTGCCACCCGTGCAGTTCCCCGACATCGACGGCATTAAACACTACCCGGATCAACCGTCGATAGGTGATGACGAGATTTCCAGCGGCCTGCTGGGCTCGCGCTCGGACAGCGTAGCCATTGTTGCCACACGCCCCGGCGAGATCGAGATCCCGGCAGTCTCCATACCCTGGTGGGACACAGACGCCAGGGTCATGCGCGAAGCGGTGATTCCTGCGCGCACACTGCAGATAGCACCGGCGGCGGCAGAGCCACTGCAATCGCCCCCTGCCCAACCCATGTCCAACGACGCTGGCGAGCAGGTGGCGTCAGCCGCAGGTCGCAGTGCCCTGCCCTGGCAACTGCTGGCCCTGTTTTGCGCATTGGGCTGGGCGACAACCGTTTTTGTCTGGTGGCGCAGCCGGCAAATGACACCCGCTTCGGCGGCACCGGAACAGGCGGCGGGAAACGTCAAAGCCGCCTACAAATCGCTGCTGGCAGCCTGTGCCTCAGACCAACCGGCCGAGGCCCGTAAAGCCTTGATCAGATGGGCCGCCGCGAGAGCGGAAGACCCCGGCATTACCTCGCTGCGGGCTGCCACGTCGGCGATGGACGACAGCGAGCTGCAGGTGGAAGTCGAAAAGCTTGAGCGGGCCCTTTATGGCAGCGCAACGGGAGACTGGCGCGGTGAGCGTCTGCGTGCCGTGGTTGAACAATTGCAGACGAGGAAACGCACCGTCAACTCTTCAGCGGATCAGTCGCTGCAGCTGTATCCCGCGAACTGAACAGGGTATACAGCGCACCGCAGCGTGGTTCATTGCAGCGACTTGGTCACCACCTCATACACATCCGGGGACAGATCGCTCAATGCAGCCAGCTTTTCCAGCTCAGCACGCATCAGCTCAGAGCGACCCACGTAGTATCGCCATTTGGTGAGGGGCGCCAGCAGGCGTGAGGCGATCTGCGGATTGACGCCGTTAAGCTCCGCCACCGTCTCAGCCAGCAGCCGGTAGCCCTCACCGTCCGCGCTGTGGAAGTTAACCGGGTTCTGCCCGGCAAACGCGCCCACTAGCGAGCGCACCTTGTTCGGGTTGCGCAAGTCGAAATCCGGATGGTGCATCAGCTTGCGCACGCGCGCTATCGCGCTGCTGTCAGGCATCGTCGCCTGCAGCGCCAGCCACTGGTTCACCACCAGCGTCTCATGGCCCCAGGCATCGTAAAAGGCTTGCAGCGGGTCAGCCCAGTCAGCTTCCTGACCATGAAAGGCCAGCACTTTCAGGGCGGCCAGACGATCAGTGAGATTGTCAGCGGCAGCCAGTTGCGCCGTGGCCAGGGAAAGATGCCCGGTATCCGCACTGGCCAGGTAATTCAGGCACAGGTTGCGCAACGCCCGCGCCGCAATCTGCTCACCGGTAGCCGCATAGGGCTGATTACAGGCCAGTTCCCGGTAACGCGCCAGCAACTGCGCTGACAAGGCTTCACCCATAGTGCGATGCACCAATAGCCGCGCTGCGTGGATGCCGTCCACGTCGGCCGCGCCCTCACCGGCCAGTTCCGCCAGGTAATTCTCGCTGGGCAGGGTCAGCATCGCAGCTACCATAGCAGGGTCCAGCGACGTATCTGCCAGCAGCTTGCCGCAGGCGTCCAACAGTAAGGGGTCGACGACGGCGGCCTGACCGCCAGCCAATTGAGACTGCACTTGCGTGATCACCTGGATAGCCAGGTTCTGGGCGCTGTCCCAACGCACAAAGCCATCATCATCACTGCTCATCAGCCGACACAGGTCTTCCCTGGAGTAGTTGTACTCCAACCTCACCGGGGCAGAAAAGCCGCGCAGCAAAGACGGCACCGGGCGCTCAGGAACACCTTCGAACACATAGCACTGTGAGGGCTGGTCGACCATCAGCACCCGCTGGGTATTATCTGCAGTCTCCGTATCGGGCTCTTCGCCCTGCAAGGTCAGCGGCAGATTGCCAGCATCGCCCAGCAGACCCATGGCCAGGGGGATGACGAAGGGTAACTTCTGCTCCTGTCCCGGCGTGGGTGGGCAGTTCTGCGCTAAGTGCAACGTGTAGCATGCTGAGTCTGCATCGTACTCATCGCGCACCGTAATCCGAGGCGTTCCCGCCTGGGAATACCAGCGCCTGAATTGCTGCAGGTCCACGCCGCTGGCATCCTCCATGGCGCGCACGAAGTCCTCACAGGTCACGGCTTGCCCATCGTGACGCTGGAAATACAGGTCAGACCCTGCGCGAAAGCGCTCGGGGCCCAGCAAGGTATGGATCATACGTACCACTTCCGCCCCTTTTTCGTAGACTGTGAGCGTATAGAAGTTGTTGATCTCGATGTAGGAGTCCGGCCGCACAGGGTGGGCCATGGGGCCGGCATCCTCGGCAAACTGCGCGGTGCGCAAAACCGCTACATCCTCAACGCGCTTGACCGTGCGCGAGCCCATGTCGGAAGAGAATTCAGCGTCGCGAAAAACGGTGAAACCCTCTTTCAGGCTGAGCTGGAACCAGTCACGGCAGGTCACCCGGTTCCCGCTCCAGTTGTGAAAGTATTCATGGGCAACAATCGCTTCCACCTGCTGATACCCATGGTCGGTGGTAATATCCGGATCGCACAGCACGCAAGACGTATTGAATATATTCAGACTCTTGTTTTCCATTGCCCCCATGTTGAAGCTGTCCACCGCAACCACGTTGAAAATATCCAGGTCGTACTCGCGGCCAAAAACGTCTTCATCCCAGCGCATGGAGCGTTTCAGTGACGCCATCGCATGCTCGCACTTGCCCAGGTCCTTGGGTTCTACGAAGATGCGCAGCGTGACCCGGCGTCCGCTCATTGTCTCGAACTGATCTTCAATGTACTGCAGGTCGCCGGCCACCAGCGCGAACAGATAGGACGGCTTGGGAAACGGGTCATGCCACAGGACCTGCCTGCGGCCGTCGTCCAGCAGTTTACTTTCCAGCTGATTCCCGTTGCTGAGCAACACCGGATAACGCGTGTCGTCCGCCACCATGGTTACGCTGAAGACGCTCATCACATCCGGGCGATCGAGGTAGTAGGTAATCTTGCGGAACCCCTCTGCCTCACACTGGGTGCAGAACATTCCCTGCGACCTGTACAGTCCCTCCAGGGAAGTATTGTTCTGGGGGCGGATGCGTGTCTTGCAGGACAATACGCACTGCTCGGGCACGTCGAATACCACCAGGCTGTCTTCGTTCTGCTGATAAGCCGATTCCGCAAGCACCTCGTTGTCGACCAGCACCTGCAGCAACTCCAGCTCCTGGCCATGCAGCGTCAGCTGCTGCTCACCCTCTGCCTCGGGAGAGCGCAACAGGTGAAGGCGCGAGGTGACAAGCGTCTCCTCCTCACCCAGTTCGAAGTGCAGTTCGGTGCGGTTGATCAGAAAAGCGGGAGGGCGGTAGTCCTTCAGGAATACCGCACCGGGGCTGGCGTCTCTCATTTTCGTCCTCAGTTAATTCGGGTGACGGACAATTCGTAGCCGCCATACTTGCGCATATTGATCACACCGGTATCGAACATCAGGTACTGGCCCTTGATCCCCATCAGGGTGCCTTCTACCAGCGGTGTCTTGTCCAGGTTGAACGACTTCACTTTAGCGGGGTACTCCAGTACCGGATAACTGATCCGCGTTTCTTCTACCGCCTGCAGTTCCGTGATCGATTGCAGGCCGAACTGCTCACGGGCCTGCTGCAGCGCAGCGGCGCACTCTGCCATCAGGCGCTGGCGCTCCACTTCCAGATCAACCGGCTCGGCATCCCCCTTGAGCATGGCCTGCCAACTCGTCTTGTCAGCCACGTGATCCTTGAACAGGGTTTCAACAATACCGGAGTGGTGCCGGGTATCCACGCGAAATATTGGCTGCGCCTGCGTCGCGCCCTGGTCCATCCAGCGGGTAGGCACCTGGCTGTGGCGGGTAATACCCACTTTCAGCCCGGAGGTATTCGCCAGGTAAACCACGTGGTCGATCATACAATGGGTTTCGCCCCACTCCGGCTCACGGCACGTTCCCTGGTCGTAGTGGCATTTTTCGGGGGACATAATACAGCTGTCACATTGCGCCAGGCTCCTGAAGCAGGGGTAGCAGTACCCCTGGCTAAAGCTTTTCCTGGTCTTGCGGGCGCAGGCGATGCAGTTGATCACCCCCTCGAATTGCATCTGCAGATGCTGGCCAAGCAAAGGATTGATATCCAGTTGCTGGTCCCCCAGCGGCAGCGCGTAGCTGACCGGTGCCACCAGGTCGGTTTTCATCTTGCGCACATTGCCTGCGGCGAGAAGCTCTGCCACGTTTTGCTCCTATTTCCAGTTAAGGGGTGTTTCTTCGGGGTCGTCGCAGCTGTCTCCGGCTTTGTGCCCCTTGTCCACAAAGCCCACCCGCTCGGCCGGGGGCAGATGCCGCTCACCCCAGGCGATAATGGCCTGCATCGCGTTTTCACGTTGCTCAGGGGTCACTTTACTGCCATCCGGCCATTTACCCAGCTCCACCGCGCGCCGCAGGTTCTGGTACATCTGTGGCGTCATGGAGGCAATCATTTGCTGATAATCCATCTACCCCTCCGCGATCGGGAAAAGCCGTTAATTATACTCTCATTATGCGCAGCGTGCCGGCGCAGGAGCCGCCGATTACCCTGGCTTCAGCCAGTTTGCTGCAGACGCGACATACCACCCAGCAGCGCTCCCAGCACCGCACCGCTAAGCAGCCCACCGAGATGCGCGGCATTGGCGATAGCGCCAAAGCCCAGCACTTCGACAACGCCGAACATACACAACAGCAGCCAACCCACCATGAACAGCATGATTGGCTTCGCCGGCTGAATCTGCCAGCGCGGCTCCAACTGGGGCGCGACCCAGGCAAAACCCAGCAGCCCGTAGACCACGCCGGACATTCCGCCGAACAGCCCGGGGCCACCGAAGATGAATTGACTGGCGTTGGACAACAAGGCAATCACCACCAGCAGGCCAAGCGTGTTCAGACTGCCGACGGTGCGCTCGATACGCGAGCCCAGTTCCCACAGCCACAGCGTATTGAAGGTAATGTGCAGCCAACCAAAGTGCAGGAAAACAGGGGTTATAAGCCGCCAGTACTCCCCACCCATGGGCAGGAAACGAATTCCGCCATCAGTTAACTCAAACGGGGAAAAGGTGAGCGCGCCCGCCCACTGCTGCGGTGCGCCCAGCAAAAAACCCAGGAAAATAACAATACTGGCCAGGGCAAATGCCAGGGTAATGGGCGCACCACGCCAATGAACACCGGCCATACGTGCCGCTGGTGCCCTACCGGCACTCGCCTCAATGCGGACTTCGCCGGCGCGCCAGGCGCGATATAACTCAGCCACCGGGCTGACGTTGGCAGCGTCGAACACCACCAGCACCTGCTCACCCTGATCTTCATAAATCTGGTGGGGCACGCCACGGGAACGCAACAACGCGGTGAGCGGCAGCAGGTCCTCCTCAAGCGGAGCGCTGAGTACGTGATAATTCTCGGGCATCAGTCGACCAGGGCGTTGCTCCAGCGCAGCTTGTCGCGGCAACTGGCATAGAAACTGTGTCCCACCGGGTGCAGCAGGGTAAGACGGTGAGGTTTTTTGCGGATATGCACTGAGTCACCGGGTCTGGCGGTCATATTCACCTGTCCATCGCAGGTCACCGGTGGATGGGCTCGATTGCGCTGCAGTATATCTACCCGGATTTCCGAGTTACCGTCAACAACTATAGGCCGACTACTGAGCGCATGCGGGAACATGGGCACCAGCACAATAGCATCCAGGGAGGGATGCATGATGGGGCCACCCCCCGACAAGGAGTAAGCTGTAGAGCCTGTGGGCGTGGACACAATCAGGCCGTCGGCCCGCTGGCGATAGACAAAGGTGTTATTGATGGACAGTTCTATCTCTATCATCTGTCCGGACGTGCCCGAGTTGACCACTACATCGTTGAGTGCGTCGGCGCCGGCCACCACTTCACCGTCCCGCTGCACGTGCGCGTCCAGCAGAAAACGGTCTTCCATTTCATAATGACCATCCAGCACCGGCGGCACCTGTTCCGCAATCTGATCAGGATTGATGTCGGTAAGGAAGCCCAGCCGGCCGCGGTTCACCCCCAGAACCGGAGTCTTGTAGCGGGCCAGTGTGCGCGCCGCGCTGAGCAGACTGCCGTCACCTCCCACCACTATCACCAGGTCTGAGCTCTGGCCGATTTCGTCGCGCCCGCCCAGGCGCACCTGATGGCCGGGCACCAGCTCGCCCAGCCGCTTTTCGAGAATCACCTCGTGACCCCTGCCCAGAAGCAAGGCGAGCAATTCCTGCAGCACAACATCGAGGCCGTCCTGCTTGCTGCGACCTACCAGTCCAATCTTGTTAAAGGGAGCGGGCATGATCCGCGCCTATTCCGGCAAAGGGCTGCTATTATAACCACGTGCACGCCCCCATCGAAAACAACTCTCTTGCACTGTCTGTGCCAGCCGTCCGCGATCTGGCCTGGGCATGCTTTACGCCGCCACTGATATACAGCTCGCATTTGCCCTGTACAGAGAGCATTGGCAACTGCGCCCTGACACTCACTCCCACCCGTCGCGATTGGCTGCTGAAGCTCGACAGGGAGCCCAACGCCCTGCTGGCGCATCTGTCTCGGCGGCACAGTACGCGCCTGGGCCTGTATTTTGAGTCTCTGTGGCAGTTTTTCCTGCAACAGGACAGCGCAGTGGAGTTGCTCGCCCACAATCTGCCGGTGCGGGACGGCAACCAGACGGTAGGGGAATTTGACTGCATCTACTACTGCCACCAGCGAGAACGCCCGGTGCACCTCGAGCTGGCGGTCAAGTTCTACCTGCACTGTAGCGGAGCATCTGTAGCTGCAGAGAAGCCAGGGGCCTGGTTGGGTCCAAACGCACACGACAGGCTGGACCTGAAGCTCGCACGCCTGCTGGAACACCAGATACAGCTCTCCAGGCATCCCTCGGGAGTCGCCGCGCTGGCGGCACTGGGCGTATCTGAACCCTTGCTGGAAGTCGAACTCAAGGGCAGGCTGTATCGCCACATCGATACCACCCCGCTGTCGCCACCAGGCTTCAATGACAGCAACCGTCTACATGAATGGAGCCGAATAGATACCTTGCCTGCCATGGCCGCAAAGACGGACGCACGTTACCGGCCGTTGCAACGCGAGCAATGGCTGGCGCCCATAGCAGCGGCAGAAGAGGGCCTGCTTGGCCGCGACGAACTGTGCGCCAGCTACACGGCGCAAAGCCTCGCCAGGCCCACACAGTTTGCCGTTACCAATCTGGCAGGCGTAGAGCAAAAACGCCTGTTCCTGGTGCCGGAAGGGTGGCCTGGACTGCCCCGGCCTGGATGACTGAGCCCTGCTTCAGCCCTGCAAACTACGCCTGCGGAGCCAGCCAATCGTAACCTCTGCGACCCTGTAAGCCACCGCTGTGCACGACCAACATCGGTTCGCCCGACGACCACTCGCCACTGGCAATGCGGCGAAAGGCCGCATACACCAGCTTGCCGGTATACACCGGCTCCAGGGGGACAGCCTGCACCTGCTCAAACTGCAGCATGAACTGCCGCAGATCAATGCTGGTACGAGCGAACCCACCGCAGTGGGCATCGTGCAGGATCTGCCAGTTGCATCGGGCCGGCAGCGCACACTCATCCAGGGCGTCCTGTACGCGTTGCTCCAGATCGTTCGCTCCCTTGAGCGCAGACACCCCAAACAACTGATTGTGCGGCGCCAGCCCCGCCGCCATTCCGGCGAGCGTGGTGCCGCTACCTACCGCCACCAAAATGCGACTGAAACGCTGTTGTGCAGCATTGATCATGTGCGCAATGTCGAGGCAGCCCAGCACGCCCTCTGCGTTGCCACCCCCCTCGGGAATCACCAGGCAGGGGCCGAAGCGCTGTTCCAGTTCACGCCACCAGGAAGGCTCATGTCGCTGCCGATATTGCGCACGGGACACCGGAACAAGCTGCATACCCCAGCGGCGTGCATCTGCCAGCATCGGTGTTTCCATCTCCGCGCCGCGCACCACGCCTACCGTTTCAAGGCCCAACTCGGCTCCGGTAGCAGCGAGGGCATGCAGGTGGTTGGACCAGACGCCGCCAAAGCTGACAATACGCCGTACACCGGCCTCCCTGGCACGACGCAACTGGTGACGTAACTTGAACACTTTATTACCGGGCGCTGCACCACCGAGCAGATCAAGGCGCAGTACCCACACATTGTGCAGCGACACGCCCAGCACCGGCCGGGCAGAAAGTCTGCAGGGGGTTATTGAGGATTCTGGCACCATGCTGCATATTGTGTCACGTTAACCACGGCAAACCACTAAAACAGAAGGTTGCATCATGATCAGACACTTCATCCTCGTTGCTGGCGCGGCCACCCTGCTCACCGCCTGCAGCAACTCACCTACAGTACAAACCGGCGAGGACGCAGACGTCATTGCGGGCAACCTGCATCGCATAGACAACAGCCGCGCCCAGCTCGCCTACGTCGACCCGGCCGCTGACTTCAGTCGCTACCGCCGGGTTTTGATTGAGCCTCTGGGTGTCGACAACGTGGAAATCATACAACCGGACCAGAGCAATGCGCGCAGCAACCGACGCGACTGGGAGCTGACCGACAAGGACAAGCAGACCCTGCAGCAACTGTTCCATAACGCTATGGAGAAACAATTGCAGGAACGTGGCGACTTTCCACTGGCCACAAAGCCTGGCGATGATGTGCTGGAGATCGCCGCGATGATTACCGCCATCGCACCCTCGGCGGCAAAGGATGACAACCGCTCACGGCCGGCGGGGCGCAGCTACGTGGTGACAGAGGGCGCTGGCACGATCGCAGTTGCCGTTGCACTGGGCGACTCCCAGACTGGCGAGGTGCTGGCACTGTTCAAGGATGCGCGTTCCAGTTCCAGCCACTGGGGCCTCAACAACAGCGTGTCCAACCGGGCCGACGTGCAGCGCGTATTCAACAGCTGGGCCATGCAGATCAACAACAGCCTCGCCAAGGTAACCGGCAAGCAGGACGAGCAAAACTGACTGGCGGCATGCTGGCCGCGCCAGGGAGGGCGCGTCCGGGCTAGTTACAAACCGACGTTATTCTTCTGCAAAACCTGCTCAGCACGGTAGCTGGAGCGCACGAAGACACCGGACACCACTTCCAGAAAGCCCTTTTCCAGGCCCCACTGACGATAAGTCTCAAACTCCTCAGGCGTCACATAGCGGTCTATTGGGTAATGGTTGGCAGTGGGCTGCAGGTACTGCCCGAAAGTGAGAATGTCCACGTTGGCCGCACGCAGGTCGTCCATGCACTCAAGAATTTCAGCTTCTGTCTCGCCCAGGCCCAGCATCAGGCTGGTTTTGGTCAGCACCTGCGGACGGTGTTGCTTGGCGTGGGCGAGCACGTCCAGAGTCTGCCTGTAGCTGGCACGAGGATCGCGCACCGGGTGGGTGAGCCGTTTTACGGTTTCCACGTTCTGTGCAAACACTTCAATACCCGCGTCGACCACAGTTTCCACGTCTGCCAGCACACCGAGGAAGTCAGGTGTGAGCGCTTCTACCGCGGTGTCCGGATTGACTTCCTTCACCTTGCGCACGCAGGCAGCGTACTGCCCTGCCCCACCATCGGCGAGGTCGTCCCGGTTTACCGAGGTGAGTACCACGTACTTCAGGTTCATCAGCTGCACAGAACGAGCTGTGTTGGCTGGTTCCTCGGGGTCCAGCCAACCCCTGGGGTTGCCGGTATTGACCGCGCAGAAGCGACAGGCACGGGTGCACACGTCGCCCAGCAGCATGATGGTGGCGGTACCGGAGCTCCAGCATTCGCTCATGTTCGGGCACTTGGCTTCCTCACAGACTGTCGCCAGACGGTGCTCGTGCACAATGTCCCTGACCTTGTCGAAGGTCTTGCCGCCGCGCACGCGTATCCGCAGCCAGTCCGGCTTGGCCAGGCGCTCACCACCGGCGGCGCTGGATTTGATACCGTCCTTGATGGCGGTAATGCCTTTGTCATTAACGAATTTTTCCCCACTGGCTACCTGTACTGTGGGGATAAGTTTTTGCTCGCTCATGGCCACACTCGTTGCGCTGATTACCGTAACAACACGGTTCAGGGAGTATACAGAAGGCCAATCCTTCCTGCGATCACGTAATTTCTTGAGCCATGACAAGGGCGCATTGGCGCCGGCTTGTCTAGAATAACGACAACGTCATCACTTCCAGCCTTGTTATGGATCACAAGCTCAATCGCTGGCCAGCGCGTCTGGACCTGTTACAGAGCGGCTCCGGCTTGTTGCTGGTGCTGTTCATATGGGGCCATATGTTCTTCGAGTCCAGTATCCTTCTGGGCAAGGATGCCATGCTCTGGGTGACGAAAATGTTCGAGGGCGAGCATATTTTCGGCAAACCCTACCCTGTGCTGGTGTCCGCCGCAGCAGCGGTGCTTCTACTGCTGATAGCACTGCACGCGCTGCTGGCGCTGCGCAAGTTCCCCGCCAGCTACCGCCAGTACCAGCGCTTTAACCACCACCTGGCAAGCGTTCGCCACATGGACACCACGCTGTGGGCCGTTCAGGTCATTACCGGCTTTCTGCTTTTTTTCCTGGCATCCGCGCACCTGCTGGTCGTGCTGGTGCAGCCAGACAACATCGGCCCCTATGCGTCTGCGGATCGCATCTGGAGCGGCCGCTTCTGGTTAGTGTATGCGCCATTGCTGTTGATCGTGCACGTGCATGCAGGCATTGGCGTCTATCGCCTGGCCATGAAATGGGGGCCGTTTTCCGCTGCAACCTCCGGGCTTTGGCGCGGGCGTATTCGTCTCGCGCTGTACTGCATAGTGGCCTTTTACCTGTGTCTGGGCACGGCATCGCTGGTCACCTATATGCGCATTGGCGCAGAGCACGCGCCTTTTGCCGGAGAGCGCTACATGGCCCCACCCGGGACTGAGGCACACTGAATGCAGATTATCTATACCGATGTGCTGGTTATCGGCGGTGGCCTGGCCGGCCAACGCGCTGCCATAGGCGCGCGTCGCCGGGGCAACGAGGTGATTGTACTCAGCCTGGTACCAGCCAAACGCTCCCACTCCGCTGCAGCCCAGGGCGGCATGCAGGCCAGCCTGGGCAACTGCCTGGGTGGTGCGGGTGACAACGAGGACCTGCACTTCGCTGACACCGTGCGGGGTTCCGATTGGGGAGCAGACCAGGACGTCGTGCGCATGTTCGCCCACATGGCACCCAAAGCCATTCGTGAACTGGCCGCCTGGGGCGTGCCCTGGAGCCGGGTACAACGCGGTGAACACAGCATTACAGAGGACGGTAAGAAGAGGACCGTCACGGAAGATGACGCGGCTCACGGCCTGATTACCAGCCGCAATTTCGGCGGCACAGCCAAGTGGCGCGCCTGCTATGTCTCTGATGGCACCGGTCACGCCATGCTGTATGCCATGAGCAACCAGGCTATTGCCGCCGGCATTCCGGTGCACGAGCGCACCGAGGCCATGGCGCTGATTCACGATGGCCAGCGCTGCTGCGGTGCTGTAGTGCGCAACCTGATGACCGGAGAGCTGATAGCCTACATGGCCAAGGCAACCTGTATTGCCACCGGCGGCTTCGGCCGTATATACCGGGTGTCCACCAACGCCATCATCAACGAGGGCATGGGCGCGGCCATCGCGCTGGAAACCGGCATGGCCAGCCTGGGCAATATGGAGGCAGTGCAATTTCACCCCACTGGCATTTTCCCTGCCGGGATTCTGGTGACCGAGGGCTGTCGCGGTGACGGCGGCCTGTTGCTGGACGGCAATGAACACCGCTTTATGCCCGACTATGAGCCCGAGAAACGCGAACTGGCCTCTCGCGATGTGGTGTCGCGGCGCATGGAGCAACATATCGCGGCCGGTCACGGTGCCAGCAGCCGCTTTGGCGAGCACCTGTGGCTGGATATCCGCCTGCTGGGGGCGGACCACATCAACACCCAGCTCAGGGAGGTCAAAGAGATCTGCCAGTATTTCCTCGGCATAGACCCCGCCAGTGAACTGATTCCGGTGCGTCCGGCGCAGCACTATTCCATGGGCGGCGTGCGCACCAATGCCCATGGACAAAGCCCGCAACTGCAGGGGCTGTTTGCGGTCGGTGAAGCAGCCTGCTGGGACATGCACGGCTTCAACCGGCTGGGTGGAAATTCCGTGGCGGAAACGGTCGTTGCAGGCATGATCGTCGGCGAGGCGATGGCCGACTTCTGTGCCTCGGCCGAGGGTCAGCTGCAGCTTTCCACTTCCCTGGCTGATGACTTCCTGCGACGGGAGGCACGCAAGCTCGATACCATCGCCGACAATAGCGGCGGTGAAAGCGCAGTGGAGCTGACCCGCCTGATGCAGCAGACCATGACAGAGAAAGTAGGAATCTTCCGGAGCGGCGAGACGCTACAGCAGGCAGTAGACGCGCTGCAGCAATTGCACCTGCGTGCCGGACGGGTCGGATTGCGCAGCGCAGCGCGCGGGCCCAACCCGGAACTGGTGGCCGCCTACCGTCTGCCGCGCATGCTCAAGTTGGCACTGTGTGTAGCGCGGGGCGCGCTATTGCGCACCGAGAGTCGAGGCGCACATTTCCGCGAGGATTTCCCACAGCGCGACGACAGGCAATGGATGCAACGCACCCTGGCCAGCTGGCCGGCGGCGGAGGACTGCTTACCTACGATTGACTACGAACCGCTGAATATTATGAACATGGAGTTACCGCCAGGTTGGCGCGGCTATGGCGCGCGCGACTACATAGAGCACCCCGACACGGCAAAGCGACAACTACAGATAGATACGCTGCTCGCTGAGGCCGGCGCAACAGATCGACACCAACGCCAGCAACTGCTAATGCCCTTTCTGCATCTGCTGCCGCAAACTTTCCGCACCCGGAACCAGCGCCTGGGAGGCAGCGAATGAGCACCATCCCCGTCAAGGCGTTGCGCACGCTGAAGATCCGCGTGCTTCGCCACAACCCGGCAGATCCGGACTCTACCCCCAACATGCAGACTTTCGAGCTGGAAGAAGCCGATTCCATGACCCTTTTCGTCGCGCTCAACGTCATCCGTGAGGAACAGGACCCATCGCTGGCGTTCGACTTTGTCTGCCGCGCCGGCATTTGTGGCAGCTGCGGCATGATCATCAATGGTCGTCCCGGGCTTGCCTGCCGCACCCTCACCCGCGACCTGCCAGAAGACATTACGCTGGCACCCCTGCCCGGTTTCGAGTTGATTGCAGACCTTTCGGTCAACACTGGCAAATGGATGCGTGGCATCTCCGAGCGGCTGGAGACCTGGGTACATGCGCAGGGGCTGGATACCGTGGACGTGGATGCGCTGGAGACGCCCATGGAGCCGGAGCTGGCCCAACAGTTGTACGAGCTCGAGCGCTGTATTGAATGCGGCTGCTGCATCGCCGCCTGCGGCACGGCGCAGATGCGCGAGGACTTTGTTGGCGCGGTAGGGCTGAACCAGATCACCCGTTTCCGCCTGGACCCGCGCGATGAACGCGACGACGCTGACTTCTATGAACTGGTAGGCGATGACGTTGGGGTATTCGGCTGCATGACCCTGCTCGGTTGCGAGGACATGTGCCCCAAGGACCTGCCACTGGCAACGCAGATTGCCTTCCTGCGCCGCAGGATGGTGGCGGTTTGACGGCAACAATGCGCATCGGGCGCAAGTGAATGGACTGACCGCAGCGCCGAAACCCCGTACACTGCTACCCCATGCGCCATAGCCAACACGATGCCGACCCCGACGCCAGAATCAACTGGCGTATTATCAAACACCTCATCCCCTACCTGCTGGAGTCCCGCTACCGGGTATTGCTGGCCCTGGTCTGCCTGGTGCTTGCCAAAGGCGCCATTCTCACCATACCGTTTCTGCTCAAACACCTGGTCGACGCGCTGGATGGCGCCGAAGTAGCGCAACTGGCACCGGCCATGCTGTTGGGGCTGGTTCTCGCCTATGGCGGCGCGCGCTTCGCCAACGTGTTCTTTGGTGAATTACGCGATACCATTTTTGGACGGGTGACGGAACGTGCCATGCGCCGAATAGGGCTGCAGGTATTTCGCCACGTTCACGCCCTGGACCTTGAGTACCACCTGGGTCGCCGCACCGGCGGACTCGCCCGCGACATCGAACGCGGCACCACTGGCATCAGCTTTTTGATGCGATTTTTCGTGTTCAATATCGCCCCCACTCTCTTTGAAATTACCATGGTTGTGGGCATCCTGTTGTTCAACTATGGGCCCGACTTTGCCGTAATCACACTGGTTGCCGTGGTCAGCTACGGCTTGTTCTCCCTGCGTGCTACGGAATGGCGCACCCAGTTTGTCAGAGAGATGAACGCTGCAGACTCAGCCAGTAACACCCGCGCTGTAGACAGCCTGCTCAACTTCGAAACCGTGAAGTACTTTACCAATGAAGCCTTCGAGGCCCAGCGCTACGACAAGGAACTGGCGCGCTGGGAAATGGCCAGGCGCAAGAACCGTCTTTCGTTGTTCGGACTGAACGGCGGACAGGCGCTGATAATTGCTGTCTCGCAAACTGCCATGATCGGCCTCGCCGCCTGGCAGGTGAAGAATGGAGACATCACTCTCGGTGACTTCATCCTGATCAATCAGTTCATGATTCAGCTGTTTCTGCCGCTGGGCTTTCTGGGTTTTGTGTTTCGCGAAATAAAAGGTTCCATGGCCAACATAGAGAACCTGTTTGAACTGATGGCTATCAAGCCGGCTGTGGTGGATCGTACCAACGCGCAGGCGCTGACATTACGCGAAGGCGCGATTGGCTTCCACAATGTCAGCTTTGGTTATGACCCCGAAAGGCAGATTCTCGACCGCGTCAACCTCGACATAGGCCCGGGCGAAAAAGTGGCCGTAGTGGGGCCCAGTGGCTCTGGCAAGTCCACCCTGGTAAAGCTGCTGTTTCGCTTCTACGATCCGGACTCAGGCTGCATCACCATCGACGGTCAGGACATCGCCGGGCTCACCCAGGCCAGCCTGCGTCGCGCTATCGGCATCGTGCCGCAGGACACCGTGCTGTTTAACGACAGTATTTTCGAAAACGTGCGTTATGGTAACCCTGATGCCAGTGACGAAGACGTCGCCGAGGCGATCAGGCTGGCCCATCTGGACGCCTTTATCGCTTCACTACCTCGGGGGCAGGATACCCTGGTCGGCGAGCGGGGCCTCAAACTGTCAGGCGGCGAGAAACAGCGCGTATCGATTGCCCGAACAATACTCAAACGCCCCCCCATAATGGTGTTCGACGAAGCCACGTCGTCTCTGGACAGCCACTCCGAGCAGGCTATCCTGCGTGCCTTGCAGGAAATCTCCCGGGGGCACACCTCTCTGGTTATTGCCCATAGACTGTCCACGGTGGTCGACGCGGACCGCATTGTCGTGCTTTCGGGGGGCCGCATTGTGGAGTCTGGAAACCATGAACAGTTGCTGCAGCAACAAGGCAGCTATGCAGCCTTGTGGCAGGCGCAGCAGAAGCAACAGCAGAGCACGCTCTGAGACAAACAGTCGCTGCGCTGCGACGAACTGCCACGGAGAGGGGTTGTACGCAGGTATAATGAGCGCATGAAACTGAATCAGACCCTCAAGGATAAACGTCAGTTATTCTGGCTACTGCAGCTTGCCGGCTGGAGCGGCTGGGCCATGTCGTTCTACCTGGGCGTGATCATGTGGGGCAAGCCGCCGCAGAACTACTACCTCTACCTGCCTGCCGTCGCCACCCTGGGCATGCTGCTGACGCTGGCGCTGCGCGCGCTGTACCGCCACATGTGGGAAATGGAGATCACACGACGGATCATCGCCATTGTGGCCGGCTCCTATGCAGCGGGCCTGATATGGATGTCCGCGCGCAGCACACTGTTCCACTACCTGTACCCTGAGGAGCGCAAGGCCACAGAACAGCACGGCATGGAGCTGTTGTCGTACTTTGACGGTGCTGTATCAGCGTTCTGGGTAATGATGGTGTGGAGTGCACTGTATTTCGGTATCAAGAATTACATGCTCGCCCAGGATGAAAAAGAGCGCGTACTGAAGGCCCTTTCCATGGCGCATGAAGCCCAGTTGAAGATGCTCCGCTATCAGCTCAATCCGCACTTCCTGTTCAACACCCTGAACGCCATTTCCACGCTGATACTGGACAAGAACAACGAACTGGCCAACGTAATGGTCACCCGTCTCAGCCGTTTCTTGCGCTACACGCTGGATAACGACCCTATGCAGAAAGTCTCGGTGGCAGAAGAGATGGAAGCACTGCGGCTGTATCTGGATATCGAGAAAGTGCGCTTCGATGAGAGACTGCAGCTGCATTTTTCAGTACAGCAGTCAGTGAGCGACGCACTGATGCCCAGCCTGCTGCTACAGCCCCTGGTGGAAAACGCAATCAAATATGCCATTGCCGGCGCAGTCGACGGCGGCTTGATCAGCGTTACCGCCGCAGAGCAGGGCCAGCAGCTCTTCTTGCAGGTGGCGGACACCGGCCCCGGGCTTGCAGATTCAGAACAGCCTGTCGGGGCCAACAAGGAACACAAAGGTGTTGGCCTGGTCAACTGCCAGGAACGTCTCAAGGAAATCTATGGTCAGGCCCAGTCATTTGAACTTGCCAGGACAGACCCTCACGGTCTGACCATCAACATACTCATCCCTCTCGAATACGGCAACCGGGCGTCATGAACAACTTGCAAGCCATCATCGTAGACGATGAATCCCTGGCCCGCCGCGGCCTTGCATTGCGGCTGCAGCACATACCGGGCGTTGACGTAGTCAGCGAATGTGCCAACGGACAGCAGGCGCTGGAGGCTATAGCAGAGCATTCGCCAGACCTGGTATTCATGGATATACAGATGCCGGGCATAAGCGGCTTTGACGTGGTTCGGCAACTGCAGGCTGAACAGATGCCAATGATCATCTTTGTGACAGCCTTTGACCAGTACGCTGTTGACGCATTCAAAGTGCATGCCGTGGACTATGTACTCAAGCCGATAGACGACGACCGCCTGCACGAAGCCATAGATCGCGCTGTTGCGCACCGCGCCCAGGAAGAGTCGGAGCGTACCAAGGGCAGGCTGATGGAACTGATGATGGGCTTGACCGGAGCCAGCGCTGCCTCTATCGAAGCCATGGCGCAGGAACAAAGTGAGTCAAAGCAATGGCCGGATAAACTGGTGATCAAGGACGGCGCGGACATACATCTGGTAAAAACAGCCGACATTATCTGGGTGGACGCTGCCGGCGATTACATGTGTATTCACGCCGCAGGTAAAACACACATCATGCGCATCACCATGAAACAACTGGAAGCCATGCTTGATCCGCAGCGGTTCCTGCGCATACACCGCTCTACCATCATCAACGCAGACCGCGTTGCCGGAGCACAGACACTGGGCAACGGTGAGTACATGTTGTCACTGGAAGGTGGAGCCCAACTCAAAGTCAGCCGCGGTTACCGCAAGCGGGTGAAAGAACTGCTGGGCGCCTGAAAACTAGTGTGGCTTAACATAAGTTCTATGAACTTTTGTTAAACCACGCTAGCGGGACCTCAGCTGATGCAGTACCACGCGCGTGCCCCCTGTACCGGAGATATCGATCTGGCAGTCAGACCAACCGACGGGCACCACCCAGTGCTCTATCGCCGGCCATGCCAGCGAGCGTTCGGCCTGGGCACAAACCAGATATACAGCGGCGACCCTGCCATGCACGTCACCAAGGTGGAATGTCCTGTGCGTAAGCCCGGTTCGCCAGGCAGCGGGGCCCTTGGGATACAGCGCCAGCAGTTCACCCTCTACGGTAAACTCGGCCGCTGCCTGCAGCGTTTTCTCCGCTGCCAGGTAGCGTTCCGCGGCAGACTCCACGATTGTCTCTCCACGCGCCAGGCTTTGCATCTGATCCAGCGTGGCGCCAGCATCCGCCAGCATGTTACTTTGCAACTGCAGGCTGAGCAGGCGATCAAGCACCTTCAGATACTGCTCATGCGCCACATAGACATGCCGGAACTGGTTTTCCAGGGCCAGGGACTGGAAATCGACGATACGGCTGAGATGGCGCAGTTCCGCCATTTCCTCGCCGCTGCGGTTCGCCAGGGACGCCGCCAGTAATCGGGACTTGACCTCCTCCAATGCATTGCGCCCGCTATAGTCCTGCAACTGTGCGGCAATAGCTCCGGCTGCAGCGAAGTCCCCGGCGGCATAATGATCCCAGGCCTGCTGGTACAAGCGGGCAAACTCCGGGCTCATCTCCCGTTGTTTATCCAGAATCCAGGTGTAGACCACCGGATAGGCGGAGGATCTGACAGGTTTACCGCCACGCTGGGCAGGCGTGAAGCGCCAACTGTTCACCTGGCGCAGCACCTCCGCCTCCAGATCCGGAACACCGTTGGACTGCCTTATGGCAGCATCAACCACGCGCCCGTTGGCATCGATATCGTAGGTATAGACCAGCCAGGCGTCTGCTTGAAAGCTGCTGTCCAGGTCAATGGCTGTTGCTCCGGCGCCCAATGGGTTGGCGGGCACTGTCTGCGACCAGGCCACCGGGGAGCACAGGGCACAGATCATCAGGAACATAGCCAGGCAGTGCGTTGCGCGAAAGCCAGATTGAGCGAACATGTTTTGCGTCCCCAATAAAAAAGCCTGCTACGGAGTGTAGCAAGCTTAAGGAGAGAATGCGGCCAGAAGGCCGCGGGGTAACGGAATGCCTGGTCTAGGAGGCTGCGTCACTCAATTGGGAGGTACAGGCCGGGCAACGGGTCGCCTTGATAGCAATGCTGGAGAGACAGAACGGACATTCTTTCTCAGTCGGCTCCGCTTCGGGCTCTTCTTCTTCCGCCTGCAATTTGTTGATGCTCTTGATCAGCAGGAACACTGCGAAGGCTACGATCAGAAAGCTGATCACTGCGTTGATAAAAATGCCATAGCTGATGGTAACCGCACCCGCCTCCTGGGCCGCTGCCAGACTGGCATAAGGACCTGCGGTGGTACCTTCCTTGAGCGTGAGAAACAGGTTGGAAAAATCCACTCCGCCCAAAAGCAAGCCGATGGGCGGCATCATCACATCCGCAACAAGACTCTTCACGATGGTTCCAAACGCGCCACCAATTATGATACCTACTGCCATATCAACCACGTTGCCGCGCATGGCAAATTTTTTGAACTCGTCAAGCATACAAAAAACTCCTGATAACTAATTATTAGCCCTGTTTTTACAGCGTAAAAACAGATATTCCTGATGCCCTACTGCTGGCAACCGCAGAGAGTATAGTTCAATTTTGGCTGGGCAACAGCAAGAGTTGTAGAGACATTCTTCGTTGTTCCTGGGACAGTTTTCCTGGCGTGCCCGTCGCGGGTGTCCGCGGCGTGCTGCGCAACAAACGTTGCACAGTACTGGCGGGAGAAAACTAGGTTGCCGGTGAGCCATCACCGTTCTTTGCCGGCAACCAGCGCGACAGCACCGGCGCCAGTTCATTGATGGTACAGGGTTTGCTGACGAAATCGTCCATCCCTGCTTCCAGGCAGGCTTCTCGAGCGTCAGCTGAGGCGTGAGCTGTAAGACCAATGATAGGTAGATGAACGTCCCCCTGCTCTGCAGCGCGGATGCGGCGCGTGGCTTCGAAGCCATCCATACCCGGCATCTGACAATCCATCAGCACCAGATCTATGTGTTCGGCCGCCAACAACTCCAGAGCGGCCTGCCCGTCCGCGACCTTACTCACCTTATACCCCAGATGCGAGACAATGCCTTCTGCCACCATCTGATTGACCACGTTGTCCTCCACAACCAGAACCCGCTGTTTTGCGCCGACGGCGGTGCCTGCAGCGTCAGCGGCGCTTACCGCCTCTAACCCCGGGCCTGTGTCCGCCTGTGGCGCGGCGCGTGGCACTGCCAACGGGACCTCAAACCAAAATGAGGAACCTGTGCCAGGTTCGCTGGATACACCGATCTGCCCCCCCATCAATTCAACCAGCTGCTTGCAAATGGACAAGCCAAGCCCGGTACCCCCGAAGCGGCGGGTGGTAGTTTCATCCGCCTGGCTGAAGGCATCAAACACGCGGCCCAGTGCCTGTGCTTCTATCCCGATGCCGGTGTCAGCGACCTCCATGGACACCAGCACACGCTCGTTACTGGATGATTTGACTTTCGCGCGCAGCACGATTCTTCCCTCGGCCGTAAACTTGAGCGCATTGCTCAGGAGGTTGGTCAGAACCTGGTAGATGCGCAGCCGGTCACCAGTCACTACATCGGGAATATCCGGGTCCACCGAGCTGAGCAGCTCCACGCCCTTCTGCTTTGCCTGCGGCGCGATCAAGGCAAGGCAGTCATCTATCATCTGCCTGATGACGAAAGGATTGCTTTCCAGTTCTACCTGTCCGGCCTCAATCTTGGATAAATCAAGGATGTCATTGATGATCTGTAACAACGTACTGGCTGAACGGGAGATGGCCTGCGTATAGGTTTGTTGCTGTGGATTCAGGTCAGATGCCGCCAGCAGTTCCGCCATGCCCATTACACCGTTCATCGGCGTGCGGATCTCATGGCTCATGCGCGCCAGAAAGTTGCTTTTGGCGGCGCTGGCCTCTGCAAGCTCATTATTGCGCTGATTGAGCTCGGCGGTTCTGGCTTTGACTTCATGCGCCAGCAATCTTGCGTACTTTTGCTGCTCACGCAGGCGACGTGTCTGCAGCCGGTATATGGCCACCACCAGGAGCACGGCCAAAAGCAGGTAGCCTGCATACGCCCACCAGGTTTGCCAGGGCGCGGGCCGCACGGTGATGGCAAGCTCTGCGCCCTGCTCGTTCCATACCGAGTCAGCTCCCGCCGCCTTGACCTGGAACAGGTAGTTACCCTGAGCAAGATTGGTATAGCTGACACGGTGCTCATTGCGCAGCGGTACCCAGTCATCATCGAAGCCGATCAATCGGTAGGCGAACTGGTTGCGCTGCGGATCAGTGAAATCCAGGGCGGCAAACTCCAGGGACAATGCATTCTCATGATATTCCAGTTCCATTTCCTGCAGCATCGACACTGCCACAGGGGACGAAAGCGGCTCGTTCTGCACCTCTATACGCGTGATCACCACCGCCGGGGGAACCGTATTGTCACGCAATTGCAGAGGATCAAACTCGTTGTAACCGTGAGTCCCTGCAAACAGCAGCCGACCGTTCTTCGACTGCAGAGATGCGCCGAAGGTATACTCACTACTCTGAGCACCGTGACTGGCGTGATAAGTACGCACCGCGCGAGTGTCCGGGTCCAGACGCATCAGGCCATTATTGCTGGGGAGCCACAGCTGCCCGGTGGCATCAGCGGCTATCGCGTAGATCACGTCATTGGACAAGCCATCAGACTGGGACATGTTTTCAAACCGCAGCGTTGCAAGATCACCGGTGAGATCTGCCAGATAATCCAGCCCACCGCCGCTGGTACCTATCCATAGCCCGCCCTGCGCATCCAGGTGCAACGCGTAGACGGTATTGGAAGACAGGCTGGTGAGCTGATTCGGGTCATGCCGAAACTGGTGGACGAGTCCCTGGTCAGCCGCGATCACCAGCAGGCCATCCCCGTAAGTCCCCACCCAAATCCGCCCGGCGCTATCCTCATGAATGGTCGCGGCGCGTGCTTTGTCCAGCCAGGGTGCCTCGCCCGACACATCCTGGTAGCGAGTAATTGCGTCCGTTCGCGGATCGTAAACGTTAACACCACCCTTGAAGGTGCCGATCCATATACGGCCTGAGCTGTCTTCATACAGGCTCATGATGCCGTCGGCGCCAAGACGATGCCCGCTGCCGGCATCATCGCGGAAGCTGCGGATACTGCCATCCTTGCGCCTGAGGAAGAGTCCACTGCTCATTGTTCCAATCCAGAGCTGATCCTCACGGTCCGCCAGTAAAGTCATTACCATGCCATCGCCCAGGGAATCACCTGTCGCTACGGTGCGAACCACCCCATCCCTGCCCCTGAGCATCAGTCCCACGGATGTGCCTATCCATAAGCCGCCTGCCTCGGCATCGGCGAAGGCGTTGATCATCGAGGCCTCGGGTAACCAGGTGGGTATGCGGTGCCCCAGCGCCCAGCTACGTGAGTTCCATCGGCTGGCACCATGGTTGTCGGTGCCTATCCACAGCAGGCCGTTACGATCTTCACTGATGGCCCTGACAGTGTTTTCCGCCAGGCTACTTGCGCGAGTGCGGTCGTGCACATAGGTCTGGAACGTACCGGATGCCCAACTGAACAAACTCAGGCCGCCATCATGACCGACCCAGACGCGCTGCGCAGAATCCTCAAATACTACGGACACCTTGTTGTTCCCGAGGGATGCCGGGTCGTCTTCTGAGTGGCTATAGCGGGTGAATTGACCGGTAGCTGGGTCCAGGCGCTGCAGGCCTGCGTCAAAGCTACTGAGCCAGATATTACCGCGGTGATCCTGCATCAGTGACGAGATACTGTGCACACCGCCGACTGACTGAGGTGGTGAAAAGTGCTGGAACTGCTTGCTTTCAAAGTCAAAGCGATCCAGGCCAGCACTGGTGCCTACCCAAATGGAGCCGTCGCTGCCCTGCAGTAATGCATGCACCTCGTCGTTACTGCTTAGTGAACCCGCAAGGTTTTCATTGTGGACGAAATGGCTTATCTCGCCGGTCGCCGGATCCAGCCGATCCAGGCCTTGTCCTCGGGTGGCCGCCCACACGTGCCCCTGGGCGTCAACAAGTACATCAAGAATGGAGTCACTGGCAAGGGAACCGGGGTCATCACGGACATGGCGATAGCTTTTGAAAGTATCCGTAGGACGGTTCCACTCGACAAGGCCACCACCTTCAGTGGCCAACCAGATGTTTCCCGCCTGGTCCTCATCGATGGCACGAATGAAATCGCTCGCCAGGCCATCCGGTTTGTTGCGCTCCCGGTGGTAGCGTTTTATCTGAATCCCATCATAGCGATTCAGACCGTTCTGCGTGCCCAGCCAGAGAAAACCTTTACTGTCCTGAAAAATGACCTCTACCGTAGCTTGAGACAGCCCGTCTGCCATCGACAAATGTGTGAATACCATGGGTGGCTGCTCTGCGCGAGCGACAACAATCAATGACAGCAGGGCGAATGCGAGCGCAATACGCAAGGACGCAGGGAGGTGCTTCACCACGCCAGGCTTACCCACGGACCACCACGTGCAAGGGCGGTGCAGCGCCCGGTTTCTTGCGGAGCCGTTGGCAACGTTGTCCAGAGATCTTCATTCGCGTTCCTGACATGCGCTCGATGCGTAAGCTTGTAGTGACTAACAATCACTATATGAACTCCTACCGTGGAATACAAATTCCTGACAGGACCGCCTTTATGCTGCGCTGAGGGGATACGCCGCATTACCGTCGAGGCAGGCGTAACGGAACAATGTTACACACCTGGCAACTGCTGGCCTTCACTGCGGAGCGCGCCAAACCAATGCACCCTCTCACGACTTCACATCGTCAGGACACTCTTCTCTCCAATTCCTCTGTCAGCATAACGCTGACGACAGCGAGTTCCTGTATTGCTTGATCGTATGCCGCGCCCAGCCCTGCGTACTCTTCGGCGAGACAGCCGTACTCAATGTCTCTGCTTAATGCAGACAGCCGCATAGCCCCCACAGTCGCACTGCTGGATTTCAAACTGTGTGCGGCGCTCTGGGCCTTGGCGTGATCTCCGCCCTGGATTCCAGTGCGTATTTTCTCAACCAATTCCTCAGCTGACTTCAGATACATCTTGATAACTCTCACCACCAGGTCCGGCGCGCCTTCCATCTGCAACTTGTCCAGTTCGGCAAACGCGCTGGGATCAACAGACAGTGCCTCGCCTGGTTCGCGGGTGTCCGGCGCACTGTCAGGGGCCTGACAAGTATGCTGTGGTGGGACCTTATCGCCTGTCTCGGGCAACCACTTTTCAAGCAGTGCTGTGAGTTGATCCTGCTTGAACGGTTTACTCAGGTAATCGTCCATACCGGCAGCCAGGCACTTCTCACGATCACCCTTCATCGCATTGGCGGTGACCGCCGCGATCGGGACAGGCCTGGCACTATTCTCTCGCTCCATTTGTCTTATTGCTCGGGTGGCTTCATAGCCGTCCATCTCCGGCATATGGCAATCCATTAACACCAGGTCGTATTGCCTGTTGCTCACTGCCTTGAGCGCTTGCGCTCCGTTTTCTACAACCTCTACAGTGCAGCCGGTGGTCTCAAGCATGCCTCTCGTTACAACCTGGTTGGTCACATTGTCTTCTGCTACAAGGACGCTCGCGTTAAATTCAACGGGTTTGCTCTCAGGTTGGGCATGAACGCCTTGCGTAACATGTTCACTCACGAACGGATCCGGCCCGGCGACGGCACCGGCAACGACTTCATTGACCGTAGTGAACCAGAAAGTAGAGCCTTCACCCACTATACTCTCCACGCCGATCTTGCCGCCCTGCAATTTCACCAGTTGATGAGAGATCACCAGTCCCAACCCGGTTCCGCCAAATCGACGGGTCGTGGATTCATCCTCCTGGGAAAACGCAGTGAAGATCTTTTCCAGTTTATCGGAAGAAATACCAATACCATTATCGGCGACTTCAAAGCGCAGCATGGAACGGTTTTCGCCAATGGACTGACTACTGACGGAAACCCGAACACTGCCGCCCGCGCTGAATTTTATGGCGTTGCCAGTCAGGTTGAGCAGTACCTGCCTTAGTCGACCGGGGTCACCGATGACCTGAGCCGGCACGCCAGGGTCGATACTGCAAGAAATGCTGACATCGGCCTTGCTGGCATTCTCGGTGAGCAGATCAACCGAATCCACAACTACCTCCCGCACCGGAAAAGGTATGCGCTCCAGTTCGAGTTTACCCGCTTCAATTTTGGAGAAGTCGAGTATGTCGTTAATCACATTCAGCAACACATCGCCCGATCGCCGGATAACATGCACAAACTGTTTCTGCTTTTCCGACAGGTCGGTGCCTAACAGGAGCGAGGCGACACCCAGAACGCCGTTCATGGGTGTACGAATCTCGTGACTCATCTGGGCGAGAAACTTTGACTTCGCCTGATTCGCCTCTTCGGCCACGAGTTTGGCCTCCATCAGTAACTTGTCTCTGCTCTGTATATGGTCCAGCAGGGAGTTGAAACCCTCAGCGAGTACGCCTACCTCGTCGGCGTAGTCAGAGCCGATCCTGATACCGTAGTCCTTGTCTTTTTCTATACGCTTGATGGCGCTGGCAATAGACAGAACCGGGTCGGCAATGAATCGCTGCAATATTCGGGAGACCAGCCAGGCGAGCAGCACATAGCCGATGAACACCACTCCAAGAACATAAAGCGTATCGAGTACCCTGTCGGAGAATGCGCTCATGTCAGCTTTGAGTTTCAGCGACCCCAGGTATTTACCCTCTACCATCACAGGTGTATGCACAGACAGGTATTTGTTCTGGCTAAAGTAAGAATTCTCTTCTACCAGTACCGGGCTGGTGGCAGTAAATTCCAGCGACTTGACTGTGCCCACTGCCGGGTACGACGGAGAAATGTACTGCGCAAACAGCTCTCCCTTGTCATTATATAGCGCTGCCTGCGTTATCTGCGGGCGCCCGGCAAGTGAGGAAAGTACTTCCGTAGCCGTCTCGTCATCATGGAACTCAAGGGATGCCATACAGTTAATGCTAATCACTTTAGCAAGACTGATGACGTCATCTGCAAAAGACGAACGATGGGAGTAATAGGCCTGACCAACAAAAAAAGCAGAAATGAAGATCGAAATAATCACATAGCCGGCAACGACCAGGGCGACCAGCTTATTCTTGATGGACAAACCTTTGAACCGAGAAGCCCTCATGAGCGTCCACTCCCCGATGTCGGTATGGCAGAAGGTTGAGCCGGAACCCGGGGCAACTGCTCCCTTACCCGGGCCGGATGGCTCTCGTATTTTGCTGAATTCGCCATACTCTACTCCACCACCCGATTGGCCACGCTCAGCAATTTCGCGCTGACCCTGAGACCTGCGCGCTGGTATTTGCTGCGATTGATGTCAAATCGTACTTTCTTGTCGCGCAGAATAAAGTTGACCGAACCGCTCTCGAGAAAACCCGGGGCGTTACCCACCAGCAGGACGGGTGACGCGCCAACTGCCGCCGCAAGCGCTTTTTTATCAAATTCTAAAAATGGGCTGACAAAGAGAATGTGAACCTGACCCAGGTCGTCCAGGTTCTTGTAACGACGGATTTCCAAACGCCGTTTGGACGAGGTGAAGGTTCTGGCGGTATTGTCCAGAACAGAGCCAAAGGGGTCCCTGCCGAGTATCCCGATGACTAAGGCTGCGTCCTCATCGGAAAAACTGGCCTCGGGCCAGGTTACATAGTTGCTGAACTGAAGAAGAAAAGCGGATTGAATGGCCCGGACACGGTCCTCATCCACCTGGGCAAAGCAGGCAGCACTTGCGAGTGACAGTACACATCCCGCCAGGAACAAGATAAAAGCCCTGTTGAAGAAAGCGGACTGCACTTTACTCAAAACCTGTACGACAGTTTGGAGTAAAACATTTCCTGTACTTCGGATGCACGTATACCGTCCATAGTGTCTTTGAATTCCCTGACGTCGCTGCGAAAAACGTTGCGGCCACCTATTGCGAGAATCCAGTTGTTCCCAGGGTGATACTGAAGGCTGAAATCGAAGCGCACCTTGCTACCGACTCCAACGTCGTTGCCAGCACCCAGTTCGGGGAGCGAATCGGCGTAGTAAACCGATGCATTGAGTTCAAAATCATTGGGCAGATCCATAAAGGACACCAGGGAAAACAGGTGGCGAGCATTCTGTCCTTCCGAGAATCCCTGGCGCGCCTCCCTGGACGCCCCCATATCCAGCGCATTGTATTCCAGCCAGGAAAACCCGCCGGTGAGGCGCCACCACTCTTTTACGCTCCAGTTGGCGCTGAGTTCGAGACCATAGGTCTCGCCGTTCATACCATTGCCGGCGGTAATAGGCAGCACCAGAAAGCGGCTATCGCCGGTCTCTTCGAGGAACACGTCGCCGTCCGGAATACCATTGATCAGGTCATCGTAATAGTTGTAGAACGCAGCCGCATCGAAGTAGAAGGCATCGGTTGGACGTACGCGGTATCCCAGTTCATAACTGCGCTCGACTTCAGATTCCAGGCTTTCGCCGGGTGAAAAGCGCACGAAAGTGCGCAGACCCAGTAGCTGGGGAGGCAGGCGGATCAGACCCAGATTGAGGTTGGCGTCCAGTTCGATACGCGAAGGCGAGCGAACGGAACGCGAGATCGCCGCCCAAACCGAATGCGCATCGTTGAAATGCCATATCGCACGCAAGCTGGGCTGCCACTCGAAATGCGTTACGTCATTGTGTTCAACCTTGGTACCAATCGTGAGTTCGCCCCGTCCCTCGGCGAAGGGCATACGCCCCTGGACGAAACCACTGTAAAGGTCATCCTCGCGTATGCGCGGATAAAAGTTGTAGGAAAACACGTCGGGCAATGTTTCGCGCGCAACGGTTTCGTCCCTGGTGTAACGATAGCCAGCACCCCAGAGAATGTGGAGACCATAATCTGTGGTAAACCCATACTGAAAGTCGATGTCGGCTGTTTTGAGTTTGTCATTAATCAACAGCTCTTCGCGCTCGGTTTGATCAAGGTAGACCTGCAACGACATTTCAGACTCGCTGGACAGGATTCTTGTCCACCTGGCAAGAAGGTTACCGCCAGACACTGGCGCGTCCCTGGATTCAATGTGCGACACAGCAGAGTCCGGGGCGAGATACTCTACCGACTGCCCGGATTTTCCATCGTAAAACTCTCCCTGGAAGGTGAGCTTGTCGTGTGCATGAATCGTAGAATCGGTTCTGAATCCTATACGCGTTTGGTGTGCCTCGTCGAAGGAGCCATCGGCAAAGACAGCAGGCAGCCCCGCCCTGTCGGTAAATTTGCCGTAGACCCGGTAGGCCGTTCGTCCTGACAGCCAGCCTCCATATCCGGCAGACAATATTGCAGTATCCCGGTTGTCCAGTTCCACGCTTGCACTGGGACCCTGGGTATCAGCTGCATCCTTGGTCAGGATATTGATAACCCCGTTCACTGCATTGGCTCCCCAGAGCGCGCCGCCGGGGCCCCTGATCACCTCAATGCGCTCTACGTCCTCCAGTCTTATATCCTGCGCATCCCAGTAGACGCCAGAAAACAGCGGCGAGTAAACCGTACGGCCGTCGATCATCACCAGCATCTTATTGGCAAAGCGCGAGGCAAATCCCCGCGAGCTGATTGCCCATTTGTTGGCATCGATCTGATAAACATGTACGCCGGGGACTGCTCGCAGCGCATCCGGTACTGAGTTAACGCCACTGCGCCGAATGTCCTCCTGCGAAATAATGTGAATCGCAGCTGGCGTATTGATCGCCTTGCCAGAGATTTTCGAGGCGGAAACGACTTCTTCCTCAAGCAATTCATCAAGTGACAAAATCGCCAGGTTACTCTGGGCGTAACCCAGTATTGGCCACGCCGTGCAAAGCGCAGCAAGCAGGCAGAGCTCGATCAACCCAGCGAATGACAGCGGCATCCGCGGCGACTGTTTTGCGGCTACGGCATTGATGCTTTCTATCTCAGTCTTGTTTTCTTTGGTGGGCAACATATGTCTATACGGCAGAAGCTTCTCGTTCCGATATCTTTTCAAGCGGCCAGGAATCGCCATCGTCAAGTGCACTGCCAGCGCCAACAAGCCATTCACAGGCAATAACGAGGCCGCAGTAAACTTCTCTGGGCTTTAAAATATTAGCGACTGGAAACTAAGTTTCTTTAGTGCAAGAAGTGGTAGCGATAAGCATGGGTGTGAAAACCGTGACGCAGTTCACGTATAGCGTTACCAGGGTATGACTTCGCATGTGGCTTGCAGCATTCTCGAAGTGAAGCATGCGGGAAATCTTGGAGCGTCTGCGCGTTCAGCCACTCTGTGAAATGTCGGTTGTGGCTGCTGAACCACTGCGGGGGGGAATAGCGTAATTCCCATGTCACACCCGTTCGTTGAGCGACTCACTGGCAGCGTCAGGCGAGAACAGTTAGATCAGACTCTCCTCTGGACTCAGTCCGACCTCGGAAACTCGTTGCGCGCCCGTCAACAGTATTTGAACAAGAACCGGTGTCATTCCAGCCGCGGCGGCGCAACGCCATTCAAGTCTTCAGGCACTAGAGTCATCGATTCTCACCATTACTGCTGGAAAAAGCACTGTCGCGGGTTATTGCTACTTCCAGTTGCGGCTTGATTTAACAATTTGCCAGCGACAGGCTCATGCAGGCTTGCGGGCTGGCCTTTACCGCGATAACCATCGTAGGATCGGTGTATTTGCGGAGATACCGATTTGACCACTGAAACCGATTCTGTAACAGCACAGAAACGCTCCGGCCCATTTGGTCCGGGGCTTCTTGTAGCCGCCGCGTTTATTGGCCCCGGCACGGTGACCACCGCAACGGTGGTTGGCGCCGGCTTCGGGTATGCGTTGCTCTGGGCGCTGCTGTTCTCAATTGTGGCCACCGCAGTGCTGCAGGAAATGTCGGCGCGGCTGGGCCTGGTGACGCGGAAGGGCCTTTCAGAGGCACTGCGTGACACCCTTGCCGGGCGCTGGTATGGCACCCTGGCGGTGATCCTGGTTGTTGCCGCGGTCGGCCTTGGCAACGCGGCCTATGAGGCGGGCAATATCACCGGCGCGGCGCTTGGCCTGCAATCGATCAGCGGGCTGCCCGGATGGGTCTGGTCCCTGGCGGTGGGTTTGTCTGCCGGGGCGCTACTGGCGAGCGGTCGCTACCGGGTGATAGAACATGTGCTGGTGGGTCTGGTGCTGCTAATGAGCCTGGTATTCCTGGCGACCTTTATCATGGTGCGTCCGCCCCTGGGAACCTTGCTGGCCGGACTGTTCCAGCCCTCACTGCCCGCGGGTTCACTGCTGACCGCGATAGCCCTGATCGGTACCACGGTAGTGCCATACAACCTGTTCCTGCACTCCAGTGCGGTGCAGGAAAAATGGCCGGAGAATGTACCTCTGCAAGAGTCGCTGAGGGCGGCGCGCCTGGACAGCGGGCTGTCGATAGGGCTTGGCGGGCTTATTACCCTGGCGATTATGAGCACCAGTGCGGCCGCGTTTTTCGGTTCTGGTGTGGCGGTCTCGGCGGTTAATATCGCCCAGCAGTTGGAACCCCTGCTGGGTCCGGCAGCGCGTTATTTCTTCGCTGCGGGCCTGTTTGCCGCAGGCCTGAGCAGTGCAGTGGCGGCGCCGCTGGGCGCTGCCTATGCGGTTTGCGGTGCCCTGGGCTGGGACAGGAGCCTGTCTTCCCCGCGGTTCCGACTGGTTTGGCTGGGCGTGCTGTCCTGCGGGACGTTTTTTGCCGTGATCGGCACCAAACCCCTGGCCGCTATCCTGTTTGCCCAGGCGGCCAATGGCCTGTTGCTGCCGGTGTGCGCCTTGTTCCTGTTGCTGGTGATGAACCAGTCAGGGCAGTTAGGGCAATACCGCAACGGTATTATCGCCAACCTGCTGGGGCTGCTGGTGGTGCTGGTGACCATTGGCCTGGGCGGGCTGAAACTGCTGCAGGTGTTTGGCCTGGGCGCCTGAGAGCGGTCTATACCTGTCTCTGGCGAAACGTTAATTTTCCAATAATATCAGATAGTTGGCCCTTTCCGCCTGCATCGAGCAGCATTACCCTCGATAGACATGAGCGAAGTCTTTTACCTACTTTTTCACCTGCTCTCCGCCCTGGCCAAGCTGATTAGACCCGGTGGCAGCCGAACTGTTATTGCTGAGAATCTACGCCTGAAGCGGCAGCTGATAATCCATAAAATGAGCCCGGCATTAGAGGGCATCAGAAGGCGTGGAGATGGTCCCATGGTGGTCCCATGCATGATGCGACGGACGGGATTTCCTCGACTCACAAAACCGCCTCAGTGTAAATTGGCCACGTCGCACACCCAGAGGATTGACTTACTGAACCCTTAGGCATAGGCTTTGACATATGCCTATAAGCCGGAGGATATTCGAATGTCAACTTCTGAACGCCATGTACGCCTCTTTCGCAACGGGCGCAACCAGGCCCTACGCATCCCTCGCGAGTTTGAGTTGGAGGGTGAGGAAGCAATCATCCACAAGGAAGGTGACCGGCTGATCGTCGAGCCGATCCGTAAAGGCAAGCTGCTGGCACTGCTCGCCACTCTGGATTCCCTGGATGAACCCTTCCCCGATATCGATGATGACCTGCCTCCACTGGACGACGTGCAGCTATGAGTGGATCCCTGGCGTATTTACTGGATACCAACATCCTGTCTGATCTTGTCCGTAATCCGCAGGGCGTGGTAGCAGCACAGATCACCAAGGCAGGCGAGGATACTATCTGCACCAGTATCGTTGTAGCCGCAGAACTCCGCTATGGCGCAATCAAGTCAAACTCTGCAAAACTTGCAGAACGTATAGACATGATCCTCTCGGCACTGGAAATCCTGCCACTGGAAACACCCGCCGACCACCAGTACGCATCATTACGCCATCACCTCACACGTCAGGGAACACCCATTGGGCCAAATGATCTACTCATTGCTGCACATGCACTCGCACATGACCTTACAGTTATAACCGCCAATGTCGGGGAATTTTCCCGGGTACCGGGGCTGAAAGTGGAGAACTGGCTACAGGCATAGGTGCGCTAGCCTCCGTTGCTTCACCAGTACCGATCTACAGACCCTTGCTAGTGCGGATAAAGTCGTCCGTATTCGCCGGCAGGGAAAACTCAACGCCATCCTGGCCGACGGTGTAATCTGGGAAGATATCCTCCGCCCCCCCCACGTATGCATGGAGAAGTAATCTATGATTCTTTCACCACGCCTTTGAGCCACTGGTCCCTTTGAACCTTTGCGTGGGCACCCCTGGCGAATTGCAATTTCATCAATGATATCAGAGAGTTGATGGTTGCGGTTTTTAGAGAGCAAGATTCCTCTCGGAACGCATGCGATACGTCTTTTTCCTATTTTTTGACCTACTGACCACGCTGGCGAAACTGATAAGGCCCGGTGGCGCTCGCTCCGTTGTCGCCGGAAACCTGCTGCTCAAACAACAGCTGATCATCCATAGCAGATCCCGGCAACGGGCACCCAATCTAACCACCCTGGATCGTGCCGTCCCAGGTTTTCTATCACTGTTCCTGAGGCCTCGACGCCTAGTCAGATCGGCGGTCATCATCAGGCCTTCTACACTGCTGTCATTTCACAATGCCTTGAATAAACGGAAGTACCGGCGGCTGTTCTCACATCGTGGCGGCAGAAAACCCGGACCGAAAGGACCGACAAAGGAAGTCATACCCGATAAAGCGGGGCAGGCACTCCGCGCCATTGTGGAGATGAAACAACGCAACCCAAGGTACGGCTGCCCCCGCATCGCTCATCAGGTCAACCTGGCTTTCGGGCTCGATATCGACCCGCTATTTCAATATCATCGATGGAAAGCTAATCTACGCGTACTTGATATTGAAGAAATCAAATCAGTTCCACATGTACCGATGTCGCATCCATTTGTGGAAAGACTGATCGGTAGCCTTCGAAGGGAGTTTCTTGATCACACTTTCTTTTGGACGGCTACTGACCTTGAGACGAAGCTTCGGCATTACCAGGACTATTACAACGAGCATCGCTGTCATTCAAGCCGAGACTGCAAGACTCCAGTTGAATCCGGTGGCAATAAGATAGTCGATATCAGCGGCTACCGATGGCAGAACCATTGTCGCGGCCTATTTCAGCTTCCAGTTCCAGCTTAAGTCACCATTTCGCCAGGGACAGGAAGAGCGTAAGAACTGCGGCCAGCTGAGCCCGATGCGGCGTTCTGCCGGCATTATTCGCTGGGAAAAACATCGTTAGGTGTTTAACGGTCCGGGCGAGGGATTGATCAGAACACCCTTTGGGGTGTTCTGACCCTCCGGGCGCCTTCGGCGTCTAAATTCGCCTTTAAGGCGAATTTGTCGAACCGGAGACTTGAACCAAGTCCGCACTCACCCCCGTAAACTGAAAAGGGCCGCCCCTTTGGGGCTGCCCTTTTCAGTTTATGGCGGAGAGCGAGGGATTCGAACCCTGAGCTATGCATTTTTCCGCCTCACCATGCCCTCTAATGCCTTGTAAATCAGAGAGTTGAAAAATACGCCCGGCATGAGAGGGCATCAAAAGGCGAGAGGATGGTCCCATGGTGGTCCCAAAAAATACCCAACCTCGATCCCAGGTTCTGTTGACCCTTAGGTCAGAGCTTCAGTTTGTCTGCCGCCAACACAGCTACAATGGTCAAGCTGATTAGCCAACGCGTGGGACGCTGCCTGGAACGCCTGGGCTCACTGGAGCAAGATGCCGAAAACGCCTGGCTGGACCTCGACCCTGCGGAAGACAACGATGCTATGCCCCAGATTCTCGGAAGTTCCGTCTGCTACCGGATCGCCGTCGACCCGCAGCAGGGGCGCAAGGTCTTCATGATTCGCACCATCCGTCCGCTGGACAGGCCTGATCCCGGACCGGTACGCGTCGCCAAAAAAAAACGGGTTCTCCCTGCATGCTGGGGTGAGCTGCAAAGGGCACCAGAAAGACAAGCGGGAACGGTTATGCCGGTACATCGCCCGCTGGTGACAAGGAACGCGGAAATCACACTGCCTCATAGATTTCGGTGCTCTTCATGAAAGAGGCTGCGTAGCGTTTTGCCCCTGTTTGTCCTGTTCTTCAGCCAGCATTCCCATGGGGTGAATAGGTGAGTTTTACCGTCTTAATGGGACCTGTTTATGTCCAGTAGCTATAAATAAAATCAGTTGAGGTTCACCGCCTCAAAGTGGAAATAACACAAATGAGGCTGCTCTTGGATACATTGTTGACACATGGTGATGGTGATTGTGGTTAACACATGTAATGGGCTAACTACGAGGTAGTTCCATCTGGGAAGACCTTCATTAATAGGTTATCTACAGCCAATGGTTGCTATGGTGATGTGATGGGGCCTTTCAGGCTTGATTCCGGCATCAGACAGGCTTTGGCCCGTTTTTGACATGAGGTTGGGTTTGGATTATGAAAATTCGTATGTGTCTACTTCTGGTGGCCTTAATTCTTTCGTTAATGGGCTGTTCACAGCAAGAAACTGTCAACAAACTGGAGGAGCAACAGTCTCTTAAACCTTCGGCGCAACAAATCACTGCTGTTGCGGTAAATGAAAAACGGCTTGTATCCGCCGGCGCTGACGCCGCCAACTGGCTCTCCCACGGTCGTACCTATGCCGAGCAGCGGTTCAGCCCACTGACATCTATTACAACTGACAATGTGAATACTCTCGGTGTAGCCTGGAGCGCTCCGCTGGAAAGCTTTCGTGGCATTGAAGCCACACCACTGGTAGTCGATGGTGTGATGTATACCACAGGTTCCTGGAGTGTAGTATTTGCACTGGACGCCAAAACTGGCGAGAAGTTATGGAAATACGATCCTCGAGTCCCCAGAGAAAAAGGGGTGCACGCCTGCTGCGATGTGGTTAATCGGGGTGTAGCTGTTTACGAAGGAAAAGTGTTTGTCGGTACCATTGACGGCCGGATGGTAGCATTGAATGCAGCCAACGGTGAAGAGGTCTGGTCTACCCGAACTTTCGACATCAAGGAAGCCCGAACCATCACCGGAGCGCCGAGGGTGGTCAAGGGCAAGGTCATTATCGGTCACGGTGGGGCTGAATACGGTGTACGCGGTTTTGTCGCCGCCTATGATGTGGACAGTGGTGAGGAGGCATGGAAGTTCTACACTGTACCTGGCAATCCTGCCGATGGTTTTGAAAATGACACCATGAAAATGGCTGCCGAAACCTGGACTGGAGAGTGGTGGAAGCTGGGTGGTGGTGGCACTGTCTGGGATTCTATGGCTTACGACCCTGAGCTGGATTTGCTTTATTTCGGGGTGGGTAATGGCTCACCATGGAATCAGGCGGTACGCAGCCCTGGAGGCGGTGACAATCTATTCCTTTCCTCTATTGTGGCCGTGCGCCCTGACACAGGGGACTATGTCTGGCACTACCAGACAACACCGGGGGATACCTGGGATTACACCTCGACTCAGCAAATTACTCTGGCGGACCTGGAGATCGAAGGCACTTTACACAAAGTAATAATGCACGCGCCCAAAAACGGCTTCTTTTACGTGATTGACCGAACAACCGGTGAGTTAATTTCTGCCGAGAATTTTGTCCCTGTTACTTGGGCTAAGGGCATTGATCTTGAAACTGGGCGCCCCATTGAAAACCCCGAAGCGCGTTATGGCACTGGTATGGCAGTGGTCACCCCACCACCGTTTGGTGGTCATAACTGGCACCCTATGTCTTACAGCCCTGACACCGGCTTGGTTTACATCCCTGCTCATGAACTGGCTTTTACCTACAAGGCTGATGTCGATGCAGCACACAATGAAGATGGCTTCAACGCCAAGGTAGATTTCCGGGCGGGTGAGCTTCCGGCTACGGAAGCCGAACGCCGGGCATTGACGAAGCAGAATATTCGGGCCAAGTTACTCGCCTGGGATCCTGTAAATCAAAAAGAAGCATGGAGTGTTCCCTATGGGCGAATTTGGAATGGCGGTACTCTGGCAACAGCAGGTAATTTGGTTTTCCAGGGCCGGACAGATCAAACTTTTGCGGCTTTTAATGCCCGCAGTGGCGAGCTTCTGTGGCAAATACCAATAGGCAGTGGCATCGTTGGTGGGCCGGTTAGTTATGAGGTTGAAGGCGAACAGTATGTCGCGGTTTCGGTAGGCTGGGGTAGCGGTATCCATATCATGGCGGGCTATTTGATTGGCCCTAAAGCGGGCCCACAGGAGGGCCGGGTGGTAGCTTTCAAAGTTGGAGGAAAAGCCGAGCTGGGAATCAATCAGCCACCACCGCGCACATTGAATAAACCGCCGGTTCAAACCGCCTCTGATGAAACGGTTCATCGTGGTGGCGACCTTTACTATAGCCACTGCTGGATGTGTCATGGCGATGCTGTTATCAGTTCGGGGGTAACTCCCGATTTGCGTTATTCGGGAACCCTGGGTAATGAGACATTTTATTCATTTCTCTTTGAAGATATCTCCCAGCGGGGCATGCCTAATTTTAGTGACCGGATAAGCCGAGAAGAAGCAGAAGCCATTCACAGTTATGTGCTGGACAAGGCCTGGGCTGCCTGGAACGACCCAGACACAGAGAAGACCGGAGAATAAACATGAGCGACTACAAATTATTGATCAATGGTGCGTTGGTGGATGGCGATGACAGTTTCGATGTCATCAATCCGGCCACCGAGCAGACCGTCGCTGTCTCACCCAGAGCCTCTATCGCCCAGGCCGATGCTGCTATTGCCGCTGCGAAGGCCGCGTTCCCCGGCTGGTCGCAAACCCCTTTCGCCGAACGCAGCGCCCTGCTCAATCAACTGGCCGATACCATGATGGCAAATGCCGAAGAGTTGGCTCGGGTGCTGACTCAGGAACAGGGCAAACCCCTGGCAGAGGCCATGCAGGAGATCGGCTTCACCGAGGCATTTATCCGTCACCTGGCTTCCATTGAGTTGCAACCGGAAGTGCTGTTTGACACCGACGATCGCTGGGTGGAAAAACGGCACAGCCCCCTGGGCGTCGTTGTGGCGATTGCACCCTGGAACTTCCCTCTGCTGATATTCACCTTCAAGCTGGCCGCCGCCCTGATCACAGGCAATACGGTGGTGGGAAAACCGTCACCGACGACCCCGCTGACGGCGCTGAAAATGGCCGAATTCTGCAAGGCGATATTCCCGGCGGGGGTGGTGAATGTGGTAACCGATCTGAACGACCTGGGACCGCACCTGACCAGTCACCCGGATGTGGCCAAAGTGAGTTTTACCGGATCCACAGCAACTGGCAAGAAAGTGATGGCTTCTGCGGCGGATAGCCTCAAGCGTATTACCCTGGAGCTGGGTGGTAACGACGCCGCTATTGTTCTGGACGATGCAGACATCGATGCGCTGATCGAGCCGCTGTTTAACTATGCCTTTATGAACTGTGGTCAGGTCTGTCTGGCGATAAAACGGATCTATGTGCCAGAGAGGCTGTACGAGAAATTGGTAGCGGGCCTGTCTGCACTGGCAGCTGCTGTAAAAGTAGGTAATGGCCTGGAAGAGGGTGTCCAGATAGGCCCCCTGCAGAACGCCATGCAATATCAAAAGGTGCGGGAGTATCTGGCCGATGCCAGGCAGCATGGCGAGGTGGTGGCGGGTGGTGAAGTGCCCGAGGGCCCCGGATTTTTCATCACCCCGGCGATTGTCAGCGGGCTTGCCGATGGTCACCGCCTGGTGGATGAAGAGCAGTTTGGTCCGCTGTTGCCAGTGGTACGCTACAGCGACCTCGATCAGGTGATTGAGGCGATCAATGCCGGCCCGAACGGGCTGGCCGGCTCTATCTGGTCTGCGGATCTGGAGCGAGCAAAAGCGCTGGCCTACCGTATTCACACCGGCACCCTATGGATTAACCATCACCTGGATTTTGGCCCTCATATCCCCTTCGCCGGAGCCAAGCAATCCGGTATTGGCGTTGAATTTTCTGAAGAGGGGCTGAAAGAGTTTACCCAGTTACAGGTTGTGAACCTGGCCCGGTGAATTCGCCAACAGTGAAGTTGGCGTTTCATCATTAGTTGTTCGTCCCCACAGGCCCGTGGGCCCGTGGGCCCGTGGGGAGGATACTAGAACTGATAAGTTAGTTCAGCCCCATAGGTTCGCGGTGGCGTCAGGTAATTGTTTTTCACACCGAGAAGCTCAACGCCGAGATTATAGTAGACCTCGTCTTTTAGATTGCGTCCATAAAGGGATAATTTCAGCTTCTCGTTAGCACTGGTGAAAGCCACGCTGGCGTTGTACAACTCGTACGCCTTTAACTCTATGGTATTGAAATCATTACCATAGGATTCACTGACGTATGAGTAGGATAAGCGCCAGGAAAGGTAGCCAAGATCCCCCAAGGTCATGTCATAGGTTGCCGCCAGATTTGTGGTGGTCTCCGGCACCATGACAAACTTCAGTTCATCTGCAGATTTTCCTGTGGCTTCCTCCGCTGCATCGAATTCATCGTATGTGGCATCGGTCCAGCCTACTGATGCTTCCAGTACCAGATTGTCGGTGACCGCTGCCATTGCCTCTACTTCAACACCGCGCACCGTTGCCGAGGCAGCGTTCACAATCTCCTGAACCGCGTTTTCAGTCAGTGTAGTGCGCTGTAGATCATCATACTTGTTATTAAATGCCGCGAGGTTTAGTCGGCCACGACCATCCCACAGGGTCGATTTGAGTCCGATTTCAAAGGCATCTGCAACTTCCTCATCGTAAGGCCCTGGGGTGGAGTTACCTGATAAGTCTGTAAATCGGGCGTTATAACCGCCACTGCGAAAACCCCTGGTATACGATGCGTAAGCCATCACATCATCATTGATGTCATAGGCAAGGCCAGCCTTTGGTGTGAAATTTGACCAGCTTTCACTGTCGCTGAAGAATGGCCGACAGTCATTGAAACTTGTGTTTTCCTCGAACGGAGTTCCTTTGGTAGCGCAATCGCCTGTGGCCGCTGGATCACCGATCAAGCCAATTTCTGCATCCTTGTTTTCTTGCGTGTAACGACCGCCGAGGGTCAAGCCCAGGTTTTGGCCTAGTCTAAAATCTGCCTGGGCAAACACGGCTGCGGTATCGTGATCGATGGTGGAAACGCCCCGGCGATCGACCGCATCTACCAGTAAGCGTCGTTCTGCGTAGGTGTACGTCTGATCGAAGTAGTAGGCGCCTGCAGTCAAGCTCGTGGTATCGGACAGGTCTCCGGCCCACCTTATTTCCAGGCTGCTCTGATCCTGATCAAACGCTGTGTCCTTAAAGTGGATTCGAGTATTAGTCCAGCCATCCACGTCGCTAGTCACGTCTTGTTCAACATCACGATAGCCGAAGACCGAAGTCAAAACGCCATTACCAAGATCCCAGTTGCCTTCCAGCATGACATTGAACCACTCCAGGTTATTATCACCATTTTCATTCTGGTAAGTCAGTCGGTCCGAGTAGGGATTACCTATGCGAACACCATCCACTTCAAACGCCTGGCCACCAACGCCATCGGTGTCCATTTCTCCGTACTCAAAAATAGCGGCGCCGTTAAAGCTCTCTCCGGTATATGTCAGTGCCGGCCTGACTAGTAGAGAACTCGATTCGCCTTGCTTCCCACCCAGTGTTTTGTTGTCGAAGTAGCCGTCGTGCTCCTTGTACATCACGGCTAGCTTTCCACCCACCTGTTCGGTCAGCGGGCCACTCAGGGAGGCAGCCAGGTCAGTCAGATTGTAGTTGCCTCCACCAACCCGAACTTTACCTTCAAATTCATCACCAGGGCGGACCGAGCGCATAACCACGGCGCCACCGGTCACGTTGCGCCCAAACAGAGTTCCCTGGGGGCCGCGAAGAATCTCTATGGTGTCCAGGTCAAACAAGTCTGTGACCACACCAAAAATAGTGCCATAGGATATACCGTCCATGACCACGCCAACTGCGGGATCTGCTGAAGGTACACTCTGGCCAACGGTACCCATACCACGGATAACAAAATTGGCGACACCCGGAATGGTACCCACAGGCGAAAAATTGGCGTTTGGTGTGCTCAAGCCGATATCGGTCAATGTGACGGCGTGCATCGCCTCAATTTTTGCCCCGCTCATTGCGGTAATCGCTATGGGTACATCCTGAACGCTTTCAGCGGCGGATTTTTTCTGTGCTGTTACCAGTACTTCTTCTATCAATGCGCTGGCTGGAGACGGAGCAATTTCAGCACCAGCTCCAGATGCGGCGAACAGTGTGCTAAGAAATGCGGCGAGTTTAGTTTTCTTCACTGGGTGTTTCCCCTCGAGATTACTGTTTAGTTTTATGATTAAGTTGCCTTGATCACTAACAGTAAACTGCAAAGGGGTATCCTTGAGCAGAAGCACTATGGCCTCGCTTGCAGTGTATTCCCCAGTAAGCTCATTTGTCTTGTACTGCTTCACCTCATCGAAAGGAAAAAGCACGCTTCTGTTAGTGACCTTGGCATACTCGGTCAGGGAAACATCAGCACTCTGGGCAGGAATATGAAATGAAAAGACTGTGTGCTCTGGTGTGCCATCTGTTGCCTGGCAAACCGCAACCGCCATCCAAAAAGCGACTATACATTGGAGCAAATGGCTCGGGAATTTTCCGCCCAGCCAATACGATTCTTTCAATATCCAGCAGAGATTGCTGTATCTCCCTCGTATTGGTAGACAGATGAACAAGAAAACCCCCCCATCTCCGCTGCAATTATTTTTATTTTGTTAAGCCAGGTCCCTGAGTCCCCCGCGGTAAGCAGATTCAGCCGCTGGAAGAAGTCGGTTCTCGGGATGCGAGATGAATAACGCCTGCCGTATCCCTTTTCACCTCAATATTAAAACTACCAGACAGCACGTCAAGCAATTCATCAATGTCCCCGAGTTGGAAATATCCTCCCACGCGGATATCACCAACCTGAGTATCGGAAAACTTAAAAGTGTAGTGCGTATGGCGACTTAGCTCTCTAACAACCTGAGAGAGGGGTTCGCCTACAAACTGGACTTTGCCCTGTTGCCACAACAGTTTACGCTCTATTTCTGGTGCCTCGACAAAGCCCACAGACTCAATCTGGTGTTTGCTGATAATAGCGATTTGACCTGCTTTGAATTGTTGTCCCCGCTCGTGTTGCAGCTGCGTTCTCCCCGGGGAGGCCACTTCGGCCGCACCGACATGAATCTCTACAATACCTTCGGTAACCGTCACTTCGAGCCTGCCACTACTGGAATCGACGTTAAATGCTGTACCCACGGCCACGACACGGGTATCACCCACCTCCACCACAAACGGGCGAGAGGGATCCGGTTCGACGTCAAAGTGCGCCTCTCCCTTTATCAGTGCGACTCTTCTTATGGCGTCATCAGGGTCAAAAGTCGCCTCTATCTGGCTGTCCGTGTTGAGCATTGCCTTTGAGCCATCTGGCAATACCGCAGTTCTGTACTCGCCCACCGCTGTTACTGTCTGGTGGACATAGGTGGAGGGCTGATCAGTTCCCGGGTAGATCAGGATCAGCATAGCCGCGAACACCGCTGAGGCGGCTATTGCGCCTAAACCAAATCCTTTGGAGGGGAACCAGGTAGAAACTGTGGGCGTTGTTGTTGACACCTTCTGTGGTTGCTTTCGCGGAAACATATCGGCAAGTTGTGCAAGTTCGTCCAGGTCGTCCCAGGTATCAGCACACTCAAGAAGCGCTTTCGAATGGGCCGGAGATTCGGCAAGCCATTGATCGAGCGCTTCACGATCAGCCTCTGACATGGTATCGGCAACCATTTTTGCCACCCATGCCGAGGCCTGGTCCAATATTAGCGCCTCTTCTGGAAATTGAACTGCGGTTTTCATAGCCTGATCTTCCTTGGCTCGTTAGCGATACCTGATTTCTCTTTAATCATCTCTTCATCCAGCGAAGCAAAATACTTCACGCAATGCTTTATTCCTTTGGTGATGTGTTTCTCAATGGTTTTCTCCGATATGTTCATCTCTAGGGCAATCTCTTTGTGAGAGTATCCGTACACTTTCTTGAGGACGAACACTTTGCGGCACTGGGGTGGCAGTGTCCTTACAGCAATACACAAATCGAGAAAACGGTTCTGCGAGGCCACTTGATCTTCAACCTGGGTGCTATCAGGTATGACAATCTGCTCGACATTTTCACCCATCTGCTGTGCATTTTTTTCGTAATATGAGTTGATATGGTTTAAAGCGAGATTGCGGGCCGTCTTCGCCAGGAAGGCCTCGGGGTTGTCGATTTCGGCTTTTTTGGCGGCACAATAGGTGTTGATGTAGGCGTCCTGAAGAATGTCCTCTACATCCTCAGGGCGCTGTGTGATCCGACGCACCGTGCCCTTCAGTCGATCTTTCACGCGTATGTACGCCAGTGCAATCTGGTCTTCTTTCATACTGTGATCAACTCTCAGGTAGCATTTTCTTCACCATTCTACTATCAATTAAGCACCGGGCAAGGCATCGAAGAGTTGGTGCATGATAGAGCGATCGTCAGGTTCTATTTTTCCAATAGAGCTTTCTCATATCCAGAGTTCGCCGCGTGGCCGGTTGGTAGTCTCTTGGCGACGCCCCGGTGAGACGCTTAAACGCTCTGGTAAAGGACCTGGGTTCAAGATAACCCAGCTCTTCAGAAATTTCCTGGATGGAGTGTAAGCCACTGGACAACATGTTGATCGCTTTGCTCAAGCGGTATTCATCCTTGATGCGCTGAAAATTGTAACCCTCCTGTTTTAGCCGTTTGTTCAGCGTCTGCGGCGTGATCGAATACGAGCTTGCCACTTGGTGTATGGATGGAATACTGGGATGACGGGCTTCAAACTGGCGCCGGATATTAGCCACAAGTGAGGTGCCATCAGATGGGATGGTGATGATATCCAGAGGAGAGCGGTTGAGGAACTCACGAAATTCTTGACCTGATCGGATCATTGGTTTTTCGCAATATGAGAAGTCGTAAATGATCTGATTCATCGGTTGATTGAACTTCAGCTTGCAGGGAAAAACGAGTCGCAGCTCTTCAATGTAGGAGGGTTGGGGATAGTTCAGTTTGACTTCTTTGAGTGTGATGGCCTCGCCAATAGACCAACTGGGAAACCGATGCCAGATAGTCATCCAGAACTCAAGATAGAAGTGGTCTGGATCGAGGCTCTCATCTGAAAACGTAAAAGACTGAACCAGGCTGCCGGACTTGATGGTAAGGTCCATCTGGATATCGCGCGTAAACAGGTTGTAAAAGTGCACCGCTTTCTTGAGTAGATCAAACAATTTGCTTTCATGACGCACCTGGTCACACATCAGGGAAAAAACCCCGTTGGGGCAGGGGTTGGTGGTAAAGCCCATGAACTCATCCTGCAGCTTTAGCCAGATGAGTTGGACCAACTGAACCAATTTTTGGCCATCGATCCGCGCATCTTTGTTAAACAGGTCTTCCGCTGCAATACCTGTTTCGCGGAGCAGTTCTCGCTGAGGGATGCCATGGCGCAGAGCGCCACCCATTGCTGCCTGTATATAATGAGAACTTACTGTCGCCATATCCAGGTCATCATTATATAAAAATCTATAAATATCAATAGTATAAGTAAATATCACCAAGTCTCATATTTAAAAAATGATACCTAAATTGAGATTTATTGACCTTCTTCTTGCTGTCGTTTTTTGCCAGTATGCCAATTGCAGGGCAGACGGGGACAGGTGTTGGATTCTCCTGAGCGGCTATGAGGGAGTTCACTCAGCATCAGGCCGTGTGTCAGCTAGCATGTGAGCTTGTCGGGCTGAGTAAATACTTTCGGGAGAGAGCAATTCTATGCGAGTAGCTGATTATTTCGACCGCACTGCATCCATCAATCCCCAGCAGGAGGCCTTTGTCGATATCGACCTGGACCGCCGGCTCAGTTATCAGGATGCGCGTAACTTCGCCCACCAGGTGGCTGTGGTGCTGACGGAAAAACTGGGCCTGGCCGCCGGTTCCAAGGTGGCCGTGTACAGCCCCAATGACAGCCTCGCCTTTCTGGCCATCGTCGGGGTCAGTCGCGCCGACATGGTCTGGCTGCCGCTCAATTTTCGCAACGCCCTGGCCACCAATGCCCAGTTGCTGAGTTTTTTTGGCGCCGACGTGCTGATCTTTCACAGCCAGTTTGAGGACAGTATCGCCGAGATAAAATCACTGGCCCCGGATATCAAGCACTTTCTCTGCCTGGATGGGGATTCCAGCCAAGGCGATTCCCTGCGCAGCTTATTCAGCGACGGCCCGGTTAGCTACGACAGCGGCCCGGAGGATCCCATGGCGACCACCTGGATGTTGGCCACCGG
>Ga0070727_10000286_pt1 | contig 68745 bp, 64 predicted proteins | sample tdAd472_FD_66722 | JGI IMG/M metagenome (GOLD analysis project Ga0070727, IMG submission 66722) | Marine sediment microbial communities from the Atlantic coast under amendment with organic carbon and nitrate - tdAd47.2 | ecosystem: Environmental > Aquatic > Marine > Coastal > Sediment | place... | reverse complement strand
GAGAGCCGGCGCGCTTGAGCTACGCGAAGGCTCCGCGCGCCGACTTGTCCGGCCATCGGATACCGTGTTATCAACTCAGGGACTCACCCCATAGGTGGATCGGATACGGGGGAAAGGTCAATCACAATTAACACTCGCTTAATCCCCATTGAACTTTGTCTCCCAGTTTTCAGAATGATCTCATAATTAACAATTTCGTTGGGCGGTGGTCAGGCCAACGTTTGGTTTGTAGGTGTAGCGCCAGCACTCACCAAAGGCTCTCCAAGTGTAGGTCAAGCCGCCGTCACCTCCTTGATTAAGATTTTCGGTGGTAATCTCTGCCTTAGTGTTGTGCCCCGTAATGGTACGTGTTTCCCCCTGATACCAAACTCCTAATGGAAACTTCGCTTCGCCAGTAAAATCAATTTTCTTCCATCGCGAATCCCAGGCCCTGCCAATGCCTTGTCCATCCTTGCGAGCGACAAAAAACTGGTCGACCTGCCCTGAACTCCCCGAAATTCTCTCCCGCCAATAGCCGGTCAGGGTTTCACCCGATACCGGGTGTTTCCACTCTACAGGTCCAGTAACGGTGATGGGGTTGCCATCATAGTGCGGATGGATTTTTTTAGTTTCACCTTCCATCATGCCGGTGAACAAGGAAAGCGGTATATCTCTAGTAATGTTGGGATCCGGCTTAGCCGTAACGCAACCGGCCAAAAAAAAGGCAACACACAAAAAGGCAAATAGTTTTTTCACATTCCCCCCAAGGCAAAAAACTTTTCAAGCCCAATTATGGCTAGCTTTCTTGGCGCACGCAAGAGTTGCCCCCCTAACAACTATCAGGCCCTATCCCTTACCCGTTCAGCGCCTGATCGATGTCATCTTTCACGTGTTCCAAAGAACGCTAAGACGGATCGTCCGCCAAAGCGCCGATATCGCGGCCACCGTAAAGAACCCGCAGAAACGTTACCGTATCCCCGTCGACGAGCAAGGCAAGTGTCACTCGGCATTCGAAGCCGACGATCCGAAGCCCTGGAAAGAGATCGTCGCGCCGTGTGCCTCGTTCGGGAAAGTCGGCGAAGCCTAGGCAATAGGCTTCGATCCGTTCGACATAAGCCATGGCGCGTTCATCGCCCGCGCGTTCCACGATATAGAGATAGAGTTCCTTGAGGTCGTCACGGGCTTCCGGCGCAAAGAGAACCTTATGCGCCACGCCGGCGTCCTTTGCCGCGTGCGGCATGGAGGGCGCGCAGATCGCCGAAGACCTGTTCGGCAGGGATCGAGCGGGCCGGGTCGGCCTGGGTTGCGGCGGCAACTGGCACGACCTCTTCGCGCAGCCAACGCTCGACGGCATCATCGCGCTCCTGCAAGGCGCGCAGCCCGGCCCGCACCACCTCGCTGGCGCTGGCATAAGAACCGGAATCGACAAGACCGTCGATGTAGCTCGCCTGTTCTTCGGGGAGACTGATGGTCCGTTTCTGAGACGCCGCCATGGCAATACCCTTCCGCTGGATAATTCGCATCATGGTATGATAAATTCATACCGCGCTCCAGCGTTTTATCGTCAGAGCCGCACATATCACTCCTCCCCTTCTAGGGGAGGCTGGGTGGGGTACCCCCTCCAACTCCCCCTAAAAGGGGGAGGGCAAATTTAACCGCATGCACCTACTGCTGTAAGGGCTTACCCGTTCAGCGCCTGATCGAGGTCGTCTTTCAGGTCTTCCGCATCTTCGAGCCCGACCGACAGGCGCACCGTGCCGGGGCCGATGCCGAGCGTTTCGCGGTCGTCTTCGCTCAAGCGCTGGTGGGTGGTGGTCGCAGGGTGGGTGACCAGGCTTTTGGCGTCGCCCAGGTTGTTGGAGATGTCGATCAGCTCCAGCCCATTGAGCGCCTTGAACGCGCCTTCCTTGCCGCCCGCCACGTCGAAGGCGATCATCGTGCCGCCCGCCGTCATTTGTTGGTTGGCGAGGTCGTATTGGGGATGGCTTTTAAGCCCCGGATAGATCACCCGCTCCAGATCGCCGCGGGTTTCCAAATGCTGGGCGACGGCCAGGGCGTTTTCGCACATCCGCTCGACGCGCAGTTCCAGGGTTTCAAGCCCTTTGAGCATCACCCAGGCGTTGAACGGGCTGATCGCCGGGCCGGTGTTGCGCAGGAAGGGAACAATTTTTTCGGTGAGCAGTTTTTCGTCGTTGGTCAGGATCGCCCCGCCCAGGCAACGGCCCTGGCCGTCGATGTGTTTGGTCGCCGAATAGACCACCACGTCGGCCCCCAGGGCCAAGGGCTTTTGCAGCATCGGGGTGGCAAAAACGTTGTCGACCACCACCTTGGCCCCGGCGTTATGAGCCAGCTTACAGACGGCGGCCAGATCGATCACCTCAAGGGTCGGGTTGGACGGCGTTTCCAAAAACACCGCGTTGGTCGGCTTGGCCAGCGCAGCGGCCCATTGGTCCAGGTCGCGGCCATCGACCAGTTCCGATTCAATCCCGTAACGCGGCAACAGGTCGGCGACGATAAAATGGCAAGACCCGAACAGGGCGCGCGACGCCACCACCCGGTCGCCCGCCTTCAGTTGCCCGATCAGCGCGCCGAACACCGCCGCCATGCCGCTCGCCGTGGCGCGGCAGAACTTCGCCCCTTCGATCAGACAGAGCCGTTCTTCCAGCATCGATACGGTCGGGTTGGAAAACCGCGAATACTGGTGTTTCTCGATCTCGCCCTTAAACGTCGCCTCGGCCTGCTCGGCCGAGTCGTAGACGTACCCGGACGTCATGAAGATGGCCTCGTTGGTCTCGGCAAACTGCGAGCGTTCGGTCCCGCCCCGCACCAGTTGCGTCCGCGGACGCCAGGTTTTGTTTTTGCTGCCAGCCATGGCCATCTCCTCGAATTCCATAAAAAAACACCCCAAGCCGCGGGCCGGGGCGTTCGTTCGTCTCGGACCTTTTAGCGGTTTGTTTTACGTGGCCGCAAGCTAGTCGCCAAATCACCACGTAAAAAAGTGATAACCCAGCCAAACGACACCGGTCAAGTGGATAATCCCCGGACTTTTACGCCTTGTCGGGAAGAGGCGCAAAAAGAATTTGCCGGTTGAGGATGATTCTTCGGCGATTTCGTCCTATATGACGAAGGAGATCATTGAACCGACGAAACCTTTGGGAAACCGAAACAGCATGACCAAACTCGCCACCACCGACCGTTTGTTTTTCGAGCAAGCCGGGCTCGACCAGTCACGCACCGAGGCCCTGGTGAAAGACTCGCTCAACGGCGCGGACGACGGCGAGTTGTTTTTGGAATACGCCCAGAGCGAAAGCTTCGCTTACGACAACGGCCGCTTGAAGTCGGCCAGCTTCGACACCTCGCAGGGCTTCGGCCTGCGCGCCGTCGCCGACGAGGCGACCGGTTACGCCCACGCCTCCGAGCTCTCCGACGCAGCGCTGAAACGGGCCGCCGAAACGGTCAAGGCGGTGCACGCGGGATATAGCGGCAGCCAGGGCGAAGGCCCCATCGGCACCAACCAGTCTCTCTATAGCGACGAAAACCCGCTGGGCAGCGCCGCCTTTGAAGACAAGGTCAAGCTGCTCGAAGAAATGGACGCCTACGCCCGCGCCAAGGACCCGCGGGTCAAACAGGTCATGGCCTCGCTGGCCGGCAGTTGGCAGGCCGTGCAGATCATTCGCGCCGACGGCCACCGGGTCGCCGACGTGCGCCCGCTGGTCCGGCTCAACGTTTCGCTGGTCGTCGGCGACGGCGACCGCCAGGAGACCGGTAGCCACGGCAGCGGCGGACGGGTCGGCTACCAAAGCTTCCTCGATCCGGAAAACTGGCAGGCCTCGGTGGACGAAGCCCTGCGCCAAGCCCTGGTTAACCTCGATTCCGTCGCCGCTCCGGCGGGCGAAATGGACGTGGTGCTCGGCCCCGGCTGGCCGGGCGTGTTGCTGCACGAAGCGGTGGGCCACGGCCTGGAAGGCGACTTCAACCGCAAAAAGACCTCGGCCTTCGCCGGCCTGCTGGGCGAGCGGGTCGCCGCCCCCGGCGTCACGGTGGTCGACGACGGCACCATGAGCGACCGGCGCGGCTCGCTGACCATCGACGACGAAGGCTCGCCGACCCAATACACGACGCTGATCGAAGACGGCATCTTGAAAGGCTACATGCAGGACCGGCTGAACGCCCGCCTGATGGGCGTCGCACCGACCGGCAACGGACGCCGTCAAAGCCACGCCCACCAGCCGATCCCGCGAATGACCAACACCTACATGCTGGGCGGCGACAAGGACCCGGAAGAAATTTTGAAGTCGGTGAAAAAAGGCCTCTACGCCGTCAACTTCGGCGGCGGCCAAGTCGACATCACCTCGGGCAAGTTCGTCTTTTCCTGCACCGAAGCTTATATGGTGGAGAACGGCAAGATCGGTGCGCCGGTCAAGGGCGCAACATTGATCGGCAACGGCCCGGACGTGATGACCCGGGTCAGCATGATCGGCAACGACATGAAACTCGATCCCGGCATCGGCACCTGCGGCAAGGACGGCCAGGGCGTACCGGTCGGCGTCGGCCAGCCGACCATGCGGATCGACGGCCTCACCGTCGGCGGCACCCAGATTTAGACCTAAGCTTTAGAACCTAAGCGGCGGGCCCCAAATGGAGCCCGCCCAAACGGTCTCACTCTACTTACTTACCGAAACGACCACGCGGCGGTTTCTCGGTTCTCTGACGCCGTCAGGCGTGGGAACCAGCAGGTCGGTTTCACCGACGCCGGATTTCGCCGCCCGGCCTTCGTTCAACCCGAAATCCGCCAAGGTTTTGGCGACCGAGGCGGCCCGGCGTTCGGAGAGTTTCTGGTTGTAGGCCTTGGTCCCCGAGCTATCGGCGTGACCGACCAACGCCAACCCGACGTTTGTCTGCCCCCAGTCCTCGACGACCGCCTGAAGAACCTGCAAGCCGATCGGCGTAACGGCCGAACTATCGAAATCGAAGAACACCGTGTAAAGGGTCGGCCGGTCGTCCATCACCGGTTTCGCCATCGGCTTGGGCATCACGCCCTTCAGCTCGGCCATCGCCGCTTCGAACTCGCCTTTGCATTTGGCGATTTCGTCGGTCTGCCACCGCTCTTCTTCCTCTTCGACCCAGCAGTCGTACCGGCCTTGCGCTTTGGCCGCCAACGCAGGCTTCGCCTCACGCCCGGTGGCCAGCGCCGCCATCAAGTCGTCGCGCGCCGCGCTCAACCGGTCGATGTCGGCCTGCTCAAACCGCCACAGTTTCGGATCTTCCGGATCGACGCCGTTGTCCGACTTGGCGGTCAGCAGGGCCTTGCGGGAAAAGAAGTCCGAATCGAACCAGTCGTACCAGGTATTCCCTTCCTTGGTCGCCAAGGCCTTGTACTCGCCGACCAGGGCGTCCTTAAAGGTTTGATCGGACGACGGCAGCGCCTGGGCGTCCGCATAGTTCCAGGGTTGGGTCAGCGGATTTCCGCCGTGCTGAAAGGCCGTCGAGAAATTGGTGCAGCCGGAAACCGCCAAAATCGGCAAAAGCCCCAGCGCAACCACTGACACATACTTTTTAATGGCTTTGATTGACATGATACGCCCCTTTTGAAGGCAGGGATTGTTGAAGATGTCCGGAAAGCCGTCCACCCACGGGAATAGTACCACCAATACGTAGTGAACGCTCGCTTACAATCAACAATCAGGCGCAGATTCTTTTTATTGAGTGTTTTGGGGAAACGGCGAGGGAGGGGGAGCTAAATGCAGCGCTGGACGGCTTGACGAATTTGTTGATCCGGCGATAGGAACTGCGGCTCCAGGGCGCTGGTGATCAGGACGGTTTCGCTGGGCGCGCCGACGATATGATCGAACCGTCCGGCGGTGCGTTTGATCAGCGAAAGAACGCCCGACTTGGATTTGCGCAGCCGCACCTTCTCGTGAGGATTGCTTGCCTGCACCTCGGCGCAGACATGCCCCAACTGTTCTTCGATTTTGCCGGTCAGAACGTAGTCGGGATTGGGCTCGACCTCTTGACTGGTGTTCACCTGTTCGGCGCGCAGACCGGTTTTGGCCAGCCACTTTTCCAGACGGATCGAATAGGAAACGATATAGCCGTCGGGGAAATAGACGGCGGCGTTGTTGTTCAACAGCACCCGGTCGCCCAGGATGTTGCCGGACCGCAGAAGCTTCTTAATCCGCGCCGCCTCGATCTTGCCCGAAAAATCGTTGAATTTCAGGACATTGAAACGATTCTTGGCGGCGGCGAAATAGCGTTCGAACGGCAGATCGGGCCCGGCGCGGTTCTTATCCGCCGCCGCAACCGGGGCCGAAATAAAATTGGCTGCAAACAGCGCCGTCAAACCGAGTAGAAAAAACCGCATGTGTCCCGCATAGCAATGCCGCGCCCAAAACGCCCCAAAGTCTTTACTCAAAACGCGTCTTTAGTCAAGGGTCCAGAGCAAAGCGGTCTGCGCCTACCGCCGCATTGACTAAACTGCAAATGCACCCGAACTTCCTAAAATTTGTCGGGGAAAAGTCCCGGCATAAACCGCGAAGCCAGCGTGGCGGGAAACGCCAACCGAAGGGGCTCTTTGGACAAGGCGGGCGCCAAAACGCCTTTAAGGACAAGTTGGTGCGTAATACGCCGCGCCTGGCGGTCCGTCACGTTGAGCAAGCCGGGAAGCTCCCCTCTCGGCAACTCTCCACGATAGAGGACCGCCTCCAGAACCTGCCCAGCCTTCTTGTAAAGCCCCCCAATTCGGGCCTCTTCTTCGGCCCACATCAAGAGCCGGGCGCGCAACCGGTCCGGTTCCATCAGGTTTTCCATAAAGTCGACTTGGTCGATGCAGATCTTCAAAAAGAATTTCGCGAACTCAGCAAGCGTTTCTTCACTCAAGCTCCCCCGGCCATCCAGGTCGTTTCGTCTTGGAAGCTCACAAGAGGCAAGATGCGCTTTGTAGGCGTCCGCATTACGGGCCAACCCCCTCGCAACCGACCAGACCCCTCCCGTATCCAGATGCCGCAGAAGCATTGCATGGGACATCAATCTTGCGACTCTGCCGTTTCCATCGAGAAAGGGGTGTATCCACAAAAGACGGTGGTGAGCCGCCGCCGCGTTGATGATTGTCTCGGACTTGCTTAGGCGGCCATAGACTTTCTCAAATCTGTCGAGAAATCGGGGAACCGACTCCCAGCCGACGGGAATATGCCTGCCGACAACGACATCCCGACATCGAAGTCGACCGGGTTCAACCCGATGTCTTTCACCCGTTACGCGGTCTTCAACCCATCGCATTTCATCCGGTAGCAGCTGAAAAAAACGCCGGTGAATTTCACAAAGGGACGACGCCGTCACCTCAACTCCGTTCACCCCCTGACCGTCGATCCAACGCTGAACCTCGACATGCGCCTTCGCTTCTTCTTGGAGATTCCGCTTTTCCCGGTCAGCGCTGTAATCCCCCGCTAAAGCCCGTTCGATATCGATTGGATGCGTTGCGTGATCTTCGATTAAGTTCGAGTAGTAGCAGTTCATGGTGCGGACCGTATCCGCCAACGACGCTCTAATCCCGACAGGCAAACTTCGGCTGAACCCGGCGGCTTTCGCCGCGAGATCAATGGCCAAATCCGCTAATTCAGCATGATGCTTTGATCCCGAGGAAATAACCAAGGGCTCCATCATCTGAGTATCTTCACCACGCATATGCGCCATAATATGTCCGGTTCTATGTCACACCAAAAATATGGATAGAACACTTATAACACAACAGATAAGCGACAGTGTAACTTTAAAGCCATGACACAAAATGTCCGCTTAGATGTCCGGCACAGGCTAATAGGAATACTCGGCGAAGACCGGGTCGACCGAGTGGTGCCAGCGCCGCTCGTAGGCGCGCAGCAGTTCCTCGGCCGGGGTCTGGCCGCTTTCGGCGATGCGGAAGAGGGGGTTTAAGAACATGGTTTCGTCCTGCCCCAGGCCGTTGACGTTTTTGCGCCGCTTCAAGCCTTCGTGGGCGATATCCAGAACGTCGAGCGCCCGGTCGCCCAACTGGCTGCCGCGGAACGGGGTTTTCAGGCCCAGCTTTGGGACTTCCGAGCGCAGGTACTGGTGCTCTTCGATGGTCCAGTCCTTGGCCAGATCCCAGGCCGCCGTCATGCAGTCCCGGTCGTAAAGCAGGCCGACCCACAAGGCGGGCATGGCGCACAGCCGGTTCCACGGGCCGCCGTCGGCCCCGCGCATTTCGAGGAACTTCTTCAGGCGCACCTCGGGGAATACCGTGGTCAGGTGATCTTCGAAATCCTTCAACGTCGGTACCTCGCCGGGCAACGCCGGTAGCTTGCCCGCCATGAAGTCCTTAAACGACTGCCCGGAGGCGTCGATGTATTGTCCGTCGCGGTAGACGAAATACATCGGCACGTCGAGCATGTAGTCCACATAGCGCTCGAAACCGAAACCCTCTTCGAAAACGAACGGCAGGATGCCGCAGCGGTCCGGGTCCGTGTCGGTCCAGATCTGGCTGCGGTAACTCAAGAAGCCCGACGGCTTGCCTTCCTTGAACGGCGAATTGGCGAACAAGGCCGTGGTGATCGGCTGCAAGGCCAGCGCGACGCGAAACTTCTGCCGCATGCAGGCTTCGGATTCAAAATCCAGATTGACCTGCACGGTGCAGGTGGAGAGCATCATATTGAGGCCGAGAGAACCGCGCTTGGGCATGTATTCGCGCATGATCTTGTAGCGCCCCTTGGGCATCCAGGGAACTTCGGAGAGCGGCCATTTGGGCTGGTAGCCGAGGCCTAAGAACCCGATCCGCAAGTCGCTCGCCACTTCCTTGACCTGGTTGAGGTGGGTGCCAACTTCTTTGCAGGTTTCGTGAATGGTCTTCAACGGCGCGCCGGAAAGCTCGATCTGCCCGCCCGGCTCCAGGGTCACCGACCCGCCGGTTTCGTCTTTCAAGGCGATGATGTTGCCGTTCTCTAAAACCGGCGTCCAGCCGTAACGGGTCAGCCCGTCCAGCACGGCCTTGACCCCCCGCTCCCCGTCGTATTGCAAAGGCCGGTAGTCGTCCAAGGTGTAGGCGAACTTTTCGTGTTCGGTGCCGATCCGCCAGTCTTCCGGCGGCTTGCAGCCGGAGGCGAGATACGACACCAGATCGTCTTTGGTCAGGACGGGGCCGGAGGAAGAGGTCATCGCGTCAATCCAATCATTTATCCACCCATGGCATATAGCCTGATCGGGCGCCTATTGCCAGTCCCCGCAGAGCGCCTGCCAACAAGAGAGCGCCGCCACAACGGCGGTTTCCGCTCTCAATATACGCGGCCCCAGGCTGAGGGAAGTCACAGCCGCGTGAGACCGCAAAAAATCCAACTCCTCCGGCGCAAAACCGCCTTCGGGGCCGATCAGAAAAGCCGCCGGTTGCCCCTTAAATGCAGGCAGGGTTTCGGCTACCGGTTTTCCGTGGCCGGTTTCGTCCAGCACGAACAACCGTCGGTCCGTCGGCCACTCCTGCAAGGCGGCCTCCAACGAACAGCCCGGCGTCACCTCCGGCAGCGTCAAGCGCTCGCACTGCTCGGCGGCTTCGACGGTTTGGGCGATCACCCGGTCTTCATTGATCCGCGCCGATTGGGTGCGTTGGGTCGTGACAGGCCAAACCCGAGACGCGCCCAGTTCGGTCGCCTTCTCGACGACGAAATCCATGCGGGCTTTTTTGATCGGCGCGAACAGCAGCCAGACGTCGGGCTCGGCGGCCTGTTGCCTGACCTGCCGCTCAAGGGAAACCGATCCGGCCTTTTTGCCCAACTCGGCGATTGCGCCGCGCCATTCGCCATCCAAGCCATTGAACAGCGCCACTTCTTCGCCCGGCTCGAACCGCATGACGTTGCGCAAATAATGCGCCTGCTCCTTGGTCAGCGGGACGGTCCCGCCCAAGGCGAGAGGTTCGGATGTATAAAGCCGGGCTTTCGGTTTTGCGCTCATGCGGCGCAGTTTAAGTGAGCCGCACAGGCGCAACAAGCGGGCAATATCGGTAATTTATTCAAACTCAATCTGAACCCCATCGCGCACACACAGGACGTCTCCGGGGGCAAAGGGGCGCCAAGCCTCATCGGTCAAGGGCACGCTGGCGATCAGGACGACCGATTGATTGCCGTCCTTCAAGTCCAGCCCATCGATTTGCGGCTCGCCATCCGGCCTGCAGGTGCGCGTCAACCAATGGAGCCCCGGCGGTTCGATCCGGCCGGTTTTCTCCTGGGTCCGTTTGTTGCCGTGAGCGAACAGGGCTTCCCCGTCGGCGTACAAAAAATTCGCCGGTCCCAAGGGGCCGATTTCGGCGGCGAACCGGCGAACGACGTCATAGCGCTCGGCCAACGGCGGCGGGGCGTCGCGTCCCAACCAGAGGTCGGCCAAGCGCTCCATCAAAACGCAAAACGCATATTCGGAATCGGTGTCGCCAACCGGCGCGAAATGCCGGCGGGATAACGCGCATGTCTGCTCGATCCCCGCCAAATGCCCATTGTGGGCGAAAACGTGAATGCGCCCGCCCAATTCCCGGGTGAACGGCTGGGTATTGGCCAACGATAGATTGCCCACGGTCGCCCGGCGGATATGGGACAAAACCAGCGGGCTGTTGAAATTCTGGCCTTTGACGTAAGCGACCGTTTCGCTGTCCGCCGCCGGTTTGGCCTCTTTGATTAAACGGACGTCGCGGCCTTCGTAAAAAGCAATCCCCCAGCCATCCCGATGCGGACCGGTTTTCCCTCCGTGCCGGGCGAATTCGTCGAGCGAAAAGGTCACGCTGAACGGCGCGCTGCCCGAAAGCCCCAAGAGTTCGCACATATCTCTCTCCGTCCTCTTTCGCCAAACTGTGGAAGATTATCGCCATCGACGCAAGACGCCGTGGCCCTTTTGCGTTCCACCTTCCGAACAACGGGGGCTTTTGCAACCCTCGTTTCGTGTTATGGTTTTCTTCCCAAAACAACTTCCACGACGTGAGTCCAGCAAGGTTCTTCCCGATGACGCTCCCGCCCCTCCCCGATCCGCACGGAATCGCCGTCATGGTGTTGGTCGCCGTGGCGCTCGTGTTGTTTACCCGCGAAAGAATCCCGCTTGAAACCTCGAGCCTCGCGGTTCTGGTTCTGTTGATCGCCGGGTTCGAGCTGTTTCCCTATACGGTTGACGGCGAGCCGCTGCATGCCGTCGACTTTTTCCATGGCTTCGGCCACGAGGCGCTGATCGCCGTCTGCGCCCTGATGATCGCCGGACAGGGATTGGTGCGGACCGGCGCGCTGGAACCGGTGGGCCGCTCCCTGGCCCGCCTGTGGTCGGTCAGTCCCGCCCTCTCGCTGCTGCTCACGCTTGTCGTCGGCGCGGGATTAAGCGCCTTCGTCAACAACGTCCCCATCGTCGTGCTGTTGCTGCCGATCCTCATCAGCATCGCGATCAGAACCGGTAAATCGGCCTCGGAAATCCTCATGCCCATGGGGTTCGCCACCCTGGTCGGCGGCATGACGACCACCATCGGCACCTCGACCAATCTGTTGGTCGTCACCGTCGCCGCCGATCTCGGCCTGCGCCGTATGCAGATGTTCGATTTTTTCGTCCCGGCGGTTATCGCAGCCGGGGCGGCGATGGTTTACCTGTGGCTGGTCGCGCCGCGCCTGTTGCCCGCCCGCGAAGCGCCGATGGCCGACGTTTCGCCGCGCGTGTTCTCCGGGCACCTCAATATCAACGAGGACGGCGGTTCCGACGGGGCGACCTTGGCCGAGGTCATCGAGAAGACCGATGGGCGGTTGCGGGTCGATGAAATCCGCCGGGCGCCGGGCCTGGTGATGAAGCCGTTGCCCGATCTGACCTTGAAGGCCGGGGACCGTTTGGGTGTTAGGGACACGCCCGCCAACCTCAAGGAATTCGAAGAACTGCTCGACGCCCGGCTGTACGCCGACGAAGTGCTGGTCGACGACGACCATCCGCTGAGCGCCGAAGACCAGAAGATCGCCGAAATCGTCGTCACCCAGGGCTCGCGGCTGGAAGGCCGAACGCTGGCCGGGGTCCGTTTCGTCGACGTCTATCATCTGGTCACCCTGGCCCTGCACCGGGCGGGCCCTATTATCCAGACCTTTAAGAAAGACATCGCCGACGTGCCGCTTCGGATCGGCGACGTGCTGTTGGTCCAGGGCCCCGAGGAACAAATCGCCAAGCTGAAATCGGAAGGCGGGCTTTTGGTTTTGGACGCCACCGCCGATATTCCGAAAACCGAAAAGGCGACTTTGGCCTTCGCGATCATGGCCGGGGTGGTCGGGGCCGCCGCCTTGGGCCTCATGCCGATTGCCGCCAGCGCCGTCTGCGGCGTCTTCCTGATGCTGGTTACCGGCTGCATCCGCTGGACCGACGCGTCTCACGCCCTGAGCGTTCCGGTGATTATGATCGTCGTCGCCAGTTTGGCGCTCGGCTCGGCCTTGCTGAAAACCGGCGGCGCGGACTACTTCGCCCAGGCGTTCGCCACCTACGCCGCCGGGACCTCGCCCGCCATCGTGTTAAGCGGCCTGATGCTGGTGATGGCGGTGTTGACCAATATCGTCTCCAACAACGCCGCCGCGGTGATCGGTACGCCCATCGCCGTCGGCATCGCCCAACGGCTCGGCGTACCGCCCGAGCCCTTCGTCCTGGCGGTGCTGTTCGGCGCCAACATGAGCTACGCCACCCCCATGGCCTACAAAACCAACTTGCTGGTGATGAACGCCGGGGGATACCGGTTCACCGACTTCGTGCGGGTCGGCATTCCCTTAACCGTCATCGTCTGGCTGGTCCTGTCGTTCCTGCTGCCGATGATGTACGGGTTTTAAACAGACGCCGTTTGCCCTCACCGGCCATTGAGTCTATACGTAAATTCATGACGACAGACGCCACTGAACGCCATACCGACATCCCGACCGGCAATTGGATCGACCGGCTCGTCCCGGCGGCGGCGCAGCCTTATTTGCGGCTGATGCGGCTCGACCGGCCGATCGGCACCTGGCTGTTGCTGTTTCCCTGCTGGTGGAGCGTCAGCATGGCGGCCTCGCCGTTTGACCAGCCCTTGAAGGCGCTGTGGTTCTTCGCCCTGTTCGGTATTGGAGCCGTCTTGATGCGCGGCGCGGGCTGCGTGGTCAACGACCTGGCCGACCGGGATATCGACGGCAAGGTCGAGCGGACCATCGGGCGGCCCCTGCCCAGCGGTCAGGTCTCCCCGGCCCAGGCCTTGGCCTTCCTCGCCTTCCTGCTCGCCGTCGGCTTGGTCATTCTGTTGCAGTTCAACACCTTCGCCGTCACCGTCGGCGCGGCGTCGTTGATCCTGGTGTTCATCTACCCCTTCTCCAAACGGTTCACCCACTGGCCGCAGGCCGTATTGGGCCTGACCTTCAATTGGGGCGCCTTGCTCGGCTGGGCCGCCGTGACCGGCGAGCTGTCGCTCGCCCCGCTGCTGCTCTATTTCGGCGGCTGGTTCTGGACCATGGGCTACGACACGGTCTACGCCCATCAGGACATCGAAGACGACATTATCGTCGGGGTGAAATCGGCGGCCATCGCCTTGGGCGATGCGACGCCGAAATGGCTGTGGGTGTTCTACGGCGCGGCGATCACCCTGTTCGGCATCGCCGGAACGCTCGCCGGTCTTTCAGTCTGGTTCTACGCCGGACTGGCCGCCGCCGCCTGTCACTTCATCTGGCAAGCCGCCACCGTCGACATCAAAAACCAGCAGGACTGCCTGACCAAATTCAAGTCCAACCGCTACTTCGGCGCGCTGATGCTCGTCGCGGTGCTTCTCGGGCAGGTCGGGTAAGGCGGTTCTTTTCGCCCGCCCCCTTTTCCATCGCCATTCCGGGGCTCACAGCGTGAGAACCCGGAATCCAGATTTCATGCCGAGCGCAGAGATTCCTGCGTACCTTGCGGCGAGCATCGATTGAGCGTACTATTTCCGTATGAACAAGACACTGAGCGCCTTTATCGAAAGCGTTTCCGAACTTCCCGATCAGGCCTGCGAGGAAATCGCCCGGCATGCGCTGGAAGAAGCGGAACTGTATCGCAAAAAGCAAAAGGCGGTTGAGACCGCTCGGGCTGAATTGCGGGCCGGGAAAGGCGTGTCGTTCGACGAAGTGAAGCCCTGGCTGGAAAAGCTCGGAACGGACGAAGAACCGCCTATTCCATGCGGCTGATTTTTGCGCCCGTGAGAAATATTGCAAACCGCGCCGTAGGTACCCCACCTAACCTCCCCTAGGAGGGGAGGGACGGGGCGTTTTTCCTGCCCTCCCCCTTTTAGGGGGAGCTGGAGGGGGTACCCCTTCCCGCGAATGACGGGGGCATCTTGACAAACCGCCGGAAATATGATTATATTCCTTCGCGGTCAATTTCATCTAACATGTTGTTTTATCGATGTTTTGGCGGCGCGTTCGGGAAAAATGATAAAAAATGATAAGGATTTTTTCCGTTTTTGGCTCTTTTACAAGTAAATCAAACACTTAGTCGTTTTTAGCTAGCGGTTTTTGTGCATTTTCTGCCGTTTAGCCGGCATTTTTTGTCGTTTTATGTGCAAAAAATGAACGACGCTTTACCCCACCTAACCTCTCCTAGGAGGGGAGGAACACTAGGCAGTCTCTTTCACGAAAGCCGGGTGGCCGGACGGCAGGGCGGTTTCGCCGAGCCTTTGATTGCGCTCTTCGCGTAGGCGGTCGTTTTCAACCGTCTGTCGGATGAAGTCCGCAAGGTCCGCTCCCGGAGCAACGCGGTCCCGCACATGTTCCAAGGCGGCGGTTTGGCAAAGCCCTTCGCTGGCCCGTCCCTTGGCCGGGATGGCGGCCATGGAAACCGGGCGGCCCGCACAGTTCAACAAGCCGCGCCGCCCCAGGTAGAGGGCGACCTCGGCCCGTTCCGCGCCGTCGTGATCGGACTTAAACGCAACCCCGCGCAGACGGCCGAAGTCGTAGTTTTTGCCCATCGATTCCGTGGCGTGCATCCGTTCCAACTGCGCCGCGTTGAGCCAGGTGAGGGACACCGCCACCTCGCAGCCCGGATGGGACGCTAGGGCCGCCGGAACCGAGCCGTAGACGGTCAGATGGGCCGAAAAGACCACGTCGTGATCTTTAAGCAGGCCATGCTCGACCGGCAGGGGTTCGGCGAGGTTGGGGTATTTGCGGGCCAATTGCTTTGGCGACCGGTTGGAGCCGACGGCCAGGACGGGAAAACGGTCTTTACACGCGCTGCGCTCGAACGCCGCCATCTGTCCCCCGGGCAATAAAACGTAGGATTTTCCCGGGATATCGAACGGATAGGACAGTGCGAAGTCGACAATCGCCTGCGTCTTGCTATCCATCGAGATACTGGGAAATGTCCACTTCGTCGATCTGCTCGGGCAGCAGGTAGCGGTTGGCGTATTCCTCGTGCAGTCCGGTCTTGAGGAACAGCTTGAACAGGTCGGGGTCGATATGCTCGTCCTTGACCATGAAGCTCATGATCTTCACCGCTTGGCTCAGGGTCTTGGCTTCCTTGTAGGGCCGGTCCGAGGCGGTCAGGGCCTCGAAGATATCGGCCAGCGCCATGACGCGGGCCGGGACCGACATGCTGTCGCCGGCAATTTGCCGCGGGTAGCCGGTGCCGTCCATCTTTTCGTGGTGACCGCCGGCGAACTCGGGAACGCGCTTCAGGTGCCGCGGCCAGGGCAGCTCTTCCAGCATGACGATGGTCTGGACGATGTGGTGGTTGATCTTGTAGCGCTCTTCCTCGGTCAGCGTGCCGCGCCCGATGGACAGGTTGTAGACCTCGCCCAGGTTATATTTGTTGTCGGGCGACTTCATCTTGATGCCCCAGGGGTTGTCGTCGGGGAACTTCTCGCCCTTGTCCCACCGGATGACGTGTTCGGGCTTGTCGGACAACATTTTTTCCTGAACCGGCAGCGCCGGAGCGTCAAATCCTTCGACCTGCTTCTTCTCGGCCTGCGACAGACCCAACCGGTCGTCCAGGGTGCGGGTCCAGGTGCGTTCGGAAATCTTCTTAATCCGCTCCAGGCGCTCGTCGTCGATGAACTCGCCACCCACATTGCACTCGGCGATGAAGGCGTAATCGTCGTCCAGTTGGGCCAGCTCTTCGTCGCGGGCCTTCTTCAGAGCGGCCGGGTTGTCGGTGCCCTCGGCCAAAATCTTGTAGTAGGCGATGTCCACTTCGCGCTTGGCCACCTCGAACCGCATGCGGATTTCATGAATGCGGTTGTAGATGGTTTCCAGCTTGGTCGCCTTGTCGACCACGTACTCGGGCGTGGTGACCTTGCCGCAATCGTGGAGCCAGGAGGCGATGTAAAGCTCGTACTGGCCGTCTTCGTCGAGATCGAAATCGGCAAACGGTTCTTCGGTTGCTTCGCAGGCCTTGTTGGCCAGCATTTCGGCCAAGGCCGGAACGCGCTGGCAGTGCCCGCCGGTGTAGGGCGACTTGGCGTCGATGGCGCCCGCAATCAACTTGATGAAAGCGTCCATCAGGTTCTTCTGGGCTTCCATGAGCTGCTGGTTGTTGAGCGCGACGGCGGCCTGCGAGGCCAGGGACTCGACCAGCGGCTGGGTGATGTGGCTGAACGGAATGACCTCGCCCGCCTCCCAGTCCCGCGCGTTGATCAACTGCAGCACGCCGATAACGTTTTCGTCCCGGTCCTTCAGCGGCACGGTGAGGAACGACTTGGACCGGTAGCCGGTGGTTTCGTCGAACCGCCGGGTGCCCGAGAAATCGAAATCCGCCGCCATGTAGGCGTCTTCGATGTTGACCGCCTCGCCGGTCAGCGCCACGTGGGTCGCCACGTTGCGGTGGTTGGGCTCGCCGGTTTTTTCGTCGTACAGCTTGAGCGGCGGGAAGGTGATTTCCTGGCCCGTCGTGCCGCCCATGGCGATGCCGAGCACGTCGTTGTGCACCGTGGTGAATCGGAGGCTCTGGGTACCGTCCTCCATCAGATAGAGGGTGCCGCCTTCGGCGTTGCAGATGCCTTTGGCTTCGAGCAGGATTTTTTCCATCAGCAGGTTGTGGTCGCGTTCGGCGGACAGCGAAATCCCGGTCTCGATCAGCTGTTGGTAGACCTCCTGGTTGTCCACGGCCACCGCCGCCTGCGAGGCCAGCGCCTGCACCAAACTCTGCGTATGCTTGGAAAATCCTTCGACCTCGCCCGAATTGCGGTTTCGCGCATTGCGCAACAAGACAACGCCGAGAGTCGAGCCGTTGCGTCCGATCAACGGCATGGCGAACAACGATTGGGTCGGCCCGCCCTTGCCGTCTTCCGCCCACACGGCCCTGTCGTAGTCGAAGGCGGTTTCGGCGGTAATGTCGTCGACGGCGATGGACGTCTGACTATGGGCGGCCTTGGCGGCGATATCGCGTTTGTTGGGCTCGCCGCCGGTGCCGACGAACAGGGACACCGGGTCGACCTTGATGTCTTTGCCCGTCGTGCCGCCCAGGCTTTCCTTGGTCACGTCGTTTTGCAAGATCGTATAAACCAGCCGGTCGTCGCCGTCGCGGAGCAACAAAGCGCCGCCTTGCGCGTTGGCCAGGCGCTTGGCCTCGATGACGATCCGTTCGGCGAGCGCATGGGGGTCGCGCTCCGAGGTCAGGGTGATCCCCATGGCCACGACCCACTCGTAGAGTTCCAGGTTTTCGAAAAAGCCGCCGCACTGCGCCGCCAGCATTTCCGCCAACACCACCGCTTCCTCGGCGAACTCTCCTTCAAGGCTGCGGTTGAGGACCACCAAGACGGCGATAACGTGGTCGGCGGAATCGCATAAAGGCAAGGCCAACAGATTCTCGGTTTTGTAGCCGTGTTCCTTATCGAGCGCGATCTGACGGCTGCAGTCGTACTTGGCCGCGCCGTAAACGTCGTCCAAAGAAACCGTTACGTTTTCTTCGGCGCAGCGCACAATGGGCGAAACCAGCTCGCGGCCGCCGTACATCGGCAACGGGTCCGACCGGCCTTTTTGCTGATTGAGCGGCCGGTCTTCCAGGCCGCCTTCTTCCACGTCCTTGGAATCATAGCTCCAATGGGCCAAAACCAACGTGTCGTCGAGAGTCCGAATGTAGAGCGCCGCGCCGTCGGCTTTGCAAAATTCCTTCGCCGCCGCCATCACTTCCTTGGCGAGGTTTGAGCGGTCCCGCTCGCGGGAAAGCTTGATCCCCATTTGAACGAGTTCACGGTAGGCGCGGTCGCGATGCCGCCGCTCCTCTACTCTTCTGCCTTCCGCACCTTCGGAGTCCAACACTTTCCCACTTCCCGAACTTGCTCGTAAAACACGCTTTTAAACCGCTCCCGCTTTCCCCCTCAAAGATGCAAGAGCGCTTTCGACTTATTCTTAACGCTAGCACAGAGTCAACAGATTAGGAATGCCGGACTGCTTTTAAACCCTTTAATATCAAGTCTCTTACACGGAACGGACTTGACCTTTTGCCGTCCTTGGGAATGATGGGAGCAATCCTGACCGGAAAGGCCCGCCCATGTCTTACGACTCGCTTCGCGATTTCATCGCCCGCCTCGAAAACGACGGCAAGCTGGTTCGCGTCACCGAAGAGGTTTCGACCGACCTCGAAATGACCGAAATTCAAACCCGCCTGCTGGCCGAGGGCGGCCCGGCGGTCCTGTTTGAAAACGTGGTCAACGAAAACGGCGAAAAGGCCGATATGCCGGTCTTGGTCAACCTGTTCGGCACGGTCGACCGGGTCGCCATGGGCATGGCCCGCAGACCCGAAGAGCTGCGCGAGGTGGGGCGGACGCTGGCCTTCCTCAAACAACCGGAGCCGCCCGGCGGGTTTAAGGAAGCCGTCGAGATGATGCCGATTTTAAAAACCGTCATGTCGATGAAGCCCAAGAGCAAAGGCATGGGCAAAGCGCCCTGCCAGGAAACGGTTTTGACCGGCGACGCTGTCGATCTTGGCAAACTGCCCATCCAGACCTGCTGGCCCGGCGAACCGGCGCCGCTCATCACCTGGGGCCTGGTGGTGACCCAAGGACCGCAAGCGGGCCAAAAAGGCGGGCGGCGCGAGGACGACTTCAACCTCGGCATCTACCGCATGCAGGTGACCGGCAAAAACACCGCGCTGATGCGCTGGCTCAAGCACCGGGGCGGCGCGCAACATCACGCCCGCTGGAAAAAGGAAAAGGCCGAGCCGCTACCCGCCGCCGTGGTCATCGGCGCGGACCCGGCGACCATTTTGGCCGCCGTGACGCCGGTTCCCGACACGCTGTCCGAATACCAATTCTCGGGCCTGCTGCGCGGCGGCAAGTCGGAACTGGTCGATTGCAAAACCGTTCCCTTGAAGGTTCCCTCAACGGCTGAAATCGTTTTGGAAGGCCATGTGTCGCTCGACGATTACGGCGACGAAGGCCCCTACGGCGATCATACCGGCTACTACAATTCGGTCGAGCGTTTCCCGGTCTTCACCATCAGCGCCATCACCATGCGCAAGAAGCCGATTTATCTATCCACCTTCACCGGACGCCCGCCCGACGAACCGGCGGTGCTGGGCGAAGCCTTGAACGAAGTGTTCATACCGCTACTGCAACAGCAATTCCCCGAGATCGTCGATTTCTGGCTGCCGCCGGAGGGGTGTTCCTACCGCATCGCCGTGGTGTCCATGCGCAAGGCCTACGCCGGACATGCGCGGCGCATCATGATGGGGGTCTGGTCGTTCCTGCGGCAATTCACCTACACCAAGTTCGTCATCGTGGTCGACGACGACATCGACGCGCGGGACTGGAAAGACGTCATGTGGGCGATCTCGACCCGCATGGACCCGGTGCGCGACACCATGCTGGTGGAGAACACGCCCATCGACTATCTCGACTTCGCCTCGCCGGAGTCGGGCCTCGGCGGCAAAATGGGGCTCGACGCCACCAACAAACTGCCCGGCGAAACCCACCGCGAATGGGGCGAAAAAATCCGCATGGATGAGGATGTGGTCGAAAAAGTCAGCGCCAACTGGGAAAAATACGGCCTGCCCGGCTCGGGCAAACCCATATGGAAGTGATGGAACGTTTCATTCTCGATAACGAGCCGGTGCTGCGGCTCTCGATTTTTTTCGGGGTCTTCGCCGTCATGGCCTTGTGGGAATTGGCGTCGCCACGCCGCCCGCTGACCACGTCGAAAACGCGGCGCTGGGCGACCAATCTCGGCATCGTCGCCCTCGACACGGTCCTGGCGCGGCTGATCTTTCAGGTGGCCGCCGTCGGCGTCGCCTTGATCGCCGCCGACAAGGGCTGGGGATTGTTTAACGGTCTCGACTGGCCGGTCTGGCTGGAAGTCCTACTGACCGTCGTCCTGCTCGATTTCGCCATCTATATTCAGCACGTGCTGTTCCACGCCATCCCGGTGCTTTGGCGGCTCCACATGGTCCATCACGCCGACCTGGATTACGACGTCACCACGGGGGCGCGCTTCCATCCCATCGAAATTCTGCTCTCCGTCGGCATTAAAATGGGCGTAGTGATTTTGCTCGGCGCTCCGGCGGCGGGCGTCGTGGCGTTCGAGGTCATCCTCAACGCCACCGCCATGTTCAACCACTCCAACGTCAAGATACCGACCGGTTTGGACTCTGTCTTGCGGCTGTTCGTCGTCACCCCGGACATGCACCGGGTCCATCATTCGGACATTCCCAACGAGACCAACTCAAACTACGGCTTCAACCTGCCTTGGTGGGACCGTCTGATGGGCACCTACACGGCCCAACCCAGCCAAGGTCACGACGGCATGACCATCGGGCTTAGGCAATTCCGCGATCCGAAGAAACTGGGGCTACTGGGTGTGCTGGCGCTGCCGTTTACCGGCAAGCCCGGCGACTACCCGATCAACCGGGGAAACCGGGGCCGTTACTGAAAAGCACAACCCAATCCGTATACTTTAGAGCCATCCCATTTTACCTACCGTCGTGTTATATAAGATTGAATGCGACAGGCACGATAAGACCTAAAGTTCGCTTAACCTGATGAAGAACAATAAGAAAGAAAAACTAAAGGGCTGGGACAAACCGCTGAAAAAATTACTCCTGACCTTGCTCCTTGCGCTGGCCTACGTCGGCGGTGGGAAGCTTGGTCTTCTGTCTGTTATGGAAGCGTCCGGAGGCGGCTATGTGACATTGGTCTGGCCGCCGACCGGGATTGCCTTTGCCGCTATTTTAGCCTTTGGCTATTGGGCGTGGCCCGGCCTCGCGCTCGGCGCTCTATGCGTCAACTTGCTCAGCGGCGGACCGATCGGATTTACCCTCGCCACGGCTATCGGCAATCCGCTTCCGGCTTTGATCGCCTATTTCATGCTCCAGCAGTTGACCGACCCGGTCCTCAACCTCGGGCGGATCAGAAACGTCGCTTGGTTCGTCACGGTGCCTTGTTTCTTAACCACGGCGGTCAGCGCAACCATAGGCTCCATCGGCCTGGCCGCCGCCGGTATCGTACCGTTTGAAACTTTAGGCCCCGTGTGGCTCCTTTGGTGGATCGGCGATTCAATGGGCGTTTTGCTTGTCGCTCCCCTTTTACTGACCGTCAAGGGTTGGAGAGCGACAAAGTGGACCGCGGAGTGCGGTCTTGAGTTGACGTTGCTTTTCGCACTGCTGTTCATCTTTTCCTCGGCAACACTGACCGACTTTTTCGGCAGCATCCACGAGTTCAAACTCGGCGTCGACCAGTACTACTACTACCTACTGTTCCCCTTCGCTGTTTGGGGAGGTACCCGTTTCGGGCCAAAGGGCGCGGCAACGACGACGTTCATGATCGCGGCTTTGGCGATCTTCGGGGCGGTGAACGGCCACGGGCCGTTTTTACTCGAAACGACCGGCGAGACGTTTTTGCACATGCACGCCTTTCTTTTGGCGGTTTCCTTCGTCTCGCTCTTCCTCGCCGCCATTTCCGAAGAGCGCCAGCAAATTACCCAGGCGCTGCAAAAAAGCGAATCCCGGTTCCGTAACTTTTTCGAATTCGCCAACGATTCGGTTTTAGTGATCGAGCCGCAAACCCGGCAAATTCTCGATTGCAACGTCAACGCCGCCACCCGGCTGGGCTACAGCCGAAACGAACTGCGCCAGATGAATCTCGACGCCGTCGACGCGCCAATGACGGAAAGCAAGCATGCCGATATTCTAAACGATCTCAAAACCGCTCGCCGGTCGTTCTTCGAGCATTGGCACCGAAAAAAGGACGGCTCGCTGTTTCCGGTCGAAGTCAGCGCCCAAATCATCGACCAAGATGGGCAATCAGTCGTTCATTGCATCGTGCGGGACATTTCAAACCGCTGGGATTCCGAGGAAAAGCTGCGCAAACTCTCGCTGGCGGTCGAACAAAGCCCGAATATGATTTTTATCACCGATCTGAGCGGAACGATCGAATACGTCAACAACCGGTTTGTCGAGCTTACCGGGTTCAGCAGGCAAGAAGCCATCGGCGCAAACCCACGTATTCTAAAGTCCGGCAAAACGCCCTTGAACATCTACGAAGAGTTTTGGCAAACCATCGCCGAAGGCCGCGAATGGCAAGATGAAATCCAGGACCAACGCAAAGACGGCTCGAAATACTGGGCCTTGATGACCGTCACCCCGGTCAAAAACGCCGAAGGACGCGTAACTCATTTCCTTGCCGTACATGAAGACATAACCTCGCGCAAAGAGGCCGAGTTGCAAATGCAGCAAGCGCGGGAACAGGCGGAATCGGCCAGCAAGGCAAAGTCCGAACTGCTAGCCAATATGTCTCACGAGTTGCGCACCCCGCTTAATGCGATCATCGGCTTTTCCGATACGTTGCGCAGCGAGATTTTGGGCCCTCTCGCCAACGACAAACAGAAAGAGTACGTCCAAGATATCTTGGAATCGGGCCAGCATCTCCTTGAGCTTATCAACGACATCCTCGACATGTCGGCCATCGAGGCGGGCAAGGTCGAATTGAGCAACGAACAATTGAACTTGACGGAGGTGATTGAAGGCTCCATCCGCCTGGTTGGGCCGAGAGCCAAAGCCGGTAACATTTCAATAGACTTCGACAGAACGGCGGCAATACCGGCGCTGCTTGCCGACGAACGCCGGACCAAACAGATCTTGCTCAATCTGCTGTCAAACGCCGTGAAATTCTCCGAACCGGGAAAAACCGTGACCGTTCAAACGGCTCTGACCGCCGAAGGAATCTTGGAAATCTCGGTCGCCGACGAAGGCATCGGCATGGCGCCCGAAGAAATCGAAAAAGCCATGGCGGAGTTCGGTCAAACCGACAGCGGGCTCAACCGGAAACACGAGGGCACCGGGCTCGGCCTCCCCCTCACGCTAAAGCTGCTTGAACTCCACGGCGGCACCCTCCGGCTGGAAAGCGAAAAAGGAGTCGGCACGACGGCGACCGCCGTCTTCCCCGCCGACCGGCTGGTCGACAACGCGGCTGAAGACGCCAAGGTCGCCGAATAACGCCGCCTATTTCTGCGGCTCGAAGGTCACGTCGGCCGAGAACGATCCGTCGGTGCGGAAGGTTTTATAGTTGCCGCCGCCCATATCGTAGACCCGCCAGCACATGGGTTTGCCGTCCCACAACTCAGGGAACTGCATGCAGGCTTCATCTTTTTCGGTAATCAACAGCTTGCCCGCCCCCCGGCGCTTGTTGGCGGCGATGCTGCCATCCTTTGCGACCGGCGTCTTGTAATTGTAGCCCTTGGGCGTTTTGCCGACGATGGTCTGCCCCAGGTAAAGCTCATTCAGCCCGGCCCTCTCGACCCGCTGGCCTCCGGCAGCTTGGGTTTTCTCTTCGTCGGTCTGGGCCATCGCAGGAGCGGTCACGGCGACGGACAACAGCAGGGCAAGGGCGTAAAACTTTTTCATCGGCATGACGGGGCCTTTCATGAGAGTTGGTTTTAACCGCTTAACCGAAGGACGATTGAGTTTCAAGCTTCACTCGCCTCTAGCCTCACGGGCTTCCTATCCCATATAAGGGTACCAACACGATTTCTAATTCTTGCCGGAGATATCATGGCCGATCAGCTCGCCCTACTGGATTCCATTCTGACCAAAGCCAAACAGGCGGGGGCCGAAACGGCGGACGCGCTGGTCGCCGATGGGACGTCCCTATCGCTCGGCTGGCGGCTCGGCAAACTGGAAAACCTCGACCGCTCGGAAGGCGGCGATCTGGGCCTCAGGGTTTTCATCGGCAAAAAGCAGGCGGTGGTGTCCTCCTCCGATCTTTCGGAAAAAGCCATCGACGAATTGGTCGAGCAGGCCGTCAACATGGCGAAAGCCGCGCCGGAAGACCCCTATTGCGGGATCGCCGAGGCGAGCCAGATCGCCGACCGGTTTCCCGAGCTCGCCTTGAGCGACACAGCCGAGCCCGACGTTGAGCAACTCAAAGCCTGGGCGGCGGCGGCGGAAGACGCGGCCCGCGCGGTCGAGGGCGTCACCAACTCGGAAGGGGCCGACGCCAGTTGGGGCCGCAGCACGGTGGCGCTCGCCGCAACCAATGGCTTTTCCGGCACCTATTCGATTACCCGCTACAGCCTGTCGGCCTCCGTTTTGGCCGGCCAAGGCACCGCCATGGAGCGCGACTACGACTACGCCACCACGGTTTTTCTCGACGACCTGCCCGACCCGGCGAAGATTGGACGGACGGCAGGCGAAAAAGCCGTGGCGCGCTTGAACCCGCGCAAGGTCGGCAGCGGTCAATTCCCGGTTCTTTTCGACCCGCGCTGCTCCAACAGCCTGCTCGGCCATCTGGGCGGGGCGATCAACGGCAGCTCCATCGCCCGGGGCACCAGTTTCTTGAAAGATCGGCTGGGCGAACAGATTTTCCCCGAGCACATCGTTATCGTCGAGGATCCGCACCGGGCCAAGGGGATGAAAAGCAAACCCTTCGACGCCGAAGGGATCGCCAATCAACGGCGCAACATCATCGACAAGGGCGTGCTGACCACCTGGGTCCTCGACCTCGCCTCGGCCCGGCAGCTGGGCTTGGAGAGCACCGGGCACGCGGCGCGCGGCACCGGCGGCCCGCCCTCGCCGTCGCTGACCAACTTCCACATGGAGCCGGGAAGCCTCTCCCGCGACGCCTTAATCAAGCAGGCGGGCACCGGCTTCTACGTCACCGAAATGATGGGCATGGGCGTGAACGGCGTCACCGGCGACTACAGCCGGGGGGCCAGCGGCTACTGGATCGAAAACGGCGAACTGGCCTACCCGGTCAGTGAGTTGACCATCGCGGGCAACCTGAAGGACATGTTCATGAACCTCACCCCCGCCGACGACCTGGAGTTCAAATACGCGACAAACGCTCCGACGCTGCGCATCGACGGCATGACGGTGGCCGGGAAGTAGTTCGCCTAACTCCAGCGCGAGTAAAGCAGTTTCAGCCCGGTATCGACGGCGCGGATTTGGGTCGGGAGGACGCCTTGGCTGTCGCCGTCGATTTGCAACGGCTCGCCGTTTCCGCCTTCGATGCGCACCTCATCGACCGGGCGGCAGGCGAAATCGGGCAGCGATGTCAAGCGGCCGGTTCCCAGGGCGGCGAGATAACGCATCACGTTAAACGCTCCGTCTTTTTCAAAGGTGCAGAGATAAAGCCGCCGGTCCTGAAGCCGCGCTTCTGGCGCCAAAATAAACGGGCCGCCGTAGTTGCGGCCATTGGTGACGACCAGCGACGCCGCTTCCAAGGTTTCGCCGTCCGCTTCGATCCGGTAGCGGCGTTTTTCACCCCGGAACGCCTCCTGGAGGATCGCGATACCGTAGGCCAGCTGCCCGAAGCGTTTTTTGATTGCCAGATCGACCCTCTTGACCACATGGGCGTCGAACCCGGCTCCGGCCATCATGACGAAATGACGCCCGTTGATTTCGCCCAAGGCAAGCGGCGTCGCCACGCCGTTGGTGATCGCCCGGGCAATCCCTAAAGAAGATTTGGGAAGCTTCATCTCGACCGCCAGCACGTTGGCCGTACCGAGCGGGATAATCCCCAAGGGGACGCCCAACTCCGGCGCTTTCGCCGTCACCATGCCGTTGATCACTTCGTTAATGGTGCCGTCGCCGCCCGCGGCCACGAGGGTCGAACAGCCTTGCTCGACGGCCAACTGAGCCAATTGCTCGGCATGCCCGGCATGGGCGGTCTCCATAAGCACCGCCTCGACGCCCTGACGCTCGATGGCGCTGAGGATGCGGCGAAAAAAACGTTCGCGGCGTCGACCGGCGACGGGGTTGCGGATGATGACCAGGGGTGCGGTCGTAAGTCGACCGGACGGGCCGCGAACAGTCATAGACAGTTGAGTCTCAGTTTTGGGCTTTCCCTTGCGGGATGAGCGCACCTTAACCATCCGATGTTGCGGCGAAGTGTCGGCTTTGCGAAAGAACCGAGACCGGGGCGCGACAGTTTGATGAAATCCGCGAACCTGCCCACAGCCGCAATATTTGTGTCATGTGCAGCCGGTACACACGAGATATGGATAAATATCGAAAAGACACGGCCCGATGAACGCTATTTCGCCAAAAGGCCGCCGTTACCGGTCGATCTTCCTGTCCGACGTCCATCTGGGAACGCCCGGATGCAAAGCGGAACTGCTCCTCGATTTTTTAAAAAAGAACGAATCCGAGTATCTCTATCTGGTCGGCGACATCATTGACGTTTGGCGGATGAAGCGGGCCTGGTACTGGCGACAAGCCCACAACGACGTCATCCAAAAATTGCTCCGCAAGGCGCGCAAAGGAACCCGGCTCTATTTCATCCCCGGCAACCACGATGAAAATTTCCGTGATTTCACGCCAACCCGGTTCGGCAAGATGGTGGTCGCCGAAGAGGTCATTCACAAAACCGCCGACGGACGGAACTTTTTGGTGCTGCACGGCGACAAGTTCGACGGCGTCATCAAGTATGCCAAATGGCTCGCCGTGGCCGGTGACCGGGCCTACTCGGTGATGCTGGCTCTCAACACCTGGTTCAACGTGGCGCGGCGCAAATTGGGATTTCAGTACTGGTCGCTGTCGGCCTATCTGAAACATAAGGTCAAGAACGCGGTCGAATACATCAGCCTGTTCAACAAAACCGTCGCCGACGAGACGCGGCGGCGCGGTCTGGACGGCGTCATCTGCGGCCATATCCACCACGCGGAAATCCGCGAGATCGACGGCATCACTTATTGCAACGACGGCGACTGGGTCGAGAGCTGCACGGCCCTTGTCGAACACTTCGACGGACGGTTCGAAATCGTCTATTGGGCCGACATTGTCAAAAAGCAGATTTTCCCTCGCGAACAATTGGAAAAAGAATGCGTATCCTCATCGTCACAGACGCTTGGTTTCCTCAGGTCAATGGCGTCGTTCGCACGCTTGATACCCTAGGACGCGAACTCAAGAAACTCGGACACGACGTGTGCTACGTCACCCCGGACGATTACCGGGGCTTCCCCTGTCCCAGCTATCCCGAGATCAAGCTTTCCCTGGTTACCGCGAACGATTTGGGGCGAAAAATTCAGGCCTTCCAACCAGATTCCATCCATATCTCAACGGAAGGCCCGCTTGGTTTCGCCGCTAGGAACTTTTGCGTTCAAAACAGCATTCCCTTCACCACCGCCTACCACACGCGGTTTCCCGAATATGTCCAGGCCCGCTGGCGTATTCCCTTGTCTTGGAGCTATGCCTATCTGCGGTGGTTCCACAAACCCTCGGCCCGAATTTTGACAGCGACGCCGACCGTCGATGCGGTTCTATCCCGCTGGGGGTTCGGCGAAACCGGCCGTTGGTCCCGGGGGGTCGATACGGAGCTGTTTAAACCGGCGGCGGGCGCGCAAACCGCCCACAAACCAACCGCGCTTTATGTGGGACGGGTGGCGGTCGAAAAAAACATCGGCGCTTTTCTCGACATGCCGTTCGACGGGGAAAAGACGGTCGTCGGCGACGGGCCGCAATTGCAGGACCTGAAACGGCGCTATCCCTCGGTACGGTTCATGGGAGCGAAACGCGGGCAGGAACTGGCCGACCTTTATGCCGCCGCAGACGTTTTCGTTTTTCCGAGCAAAACCGACACGTTCGGCCTGGTGCTGCTTGAAGCCCTCGCCTCGGGGGTTCCCGTGGCCGCCTACCCGGTGCCGGGCCCTTTGGACGTCATCGGAGACAAGGGGCCTGGGATTTTAAGCGACGATCTGGCCGATGCGGCCAAAAAGGCGCTCGGTATTCCCTGGGCCTTTTGCCGCGACTACGCGCTGCAATTCTCCTGGGAAAACTGCACCAACCAATTCCTTGGCAATTTAGCGCCAATTAGCCGATAGCCTCTTTCAAGGCGTCAATAGCGAACAGCGCCTGCTTGGCGTCCCGCCCGAGGCTGTCCTTGAACGGCCTGACCAAGGCTGCGAGTCCACGCAGAACACCGGCAATTCGCTTGAGCGGCGGCCAAACGCTTTCAGGCGCACCCGCTTTGTAAGCCTTGAGCATGTCAGGCAACGGATTGCTCTCTTCCTTTGCGTAGCGGGCCGCCGACATCAACATCATCAGCACGTCGCGCGCCTGAGCCTCGGCCACCGTCATCACCGGCAGCAAGTCTTCCTCGAAGTCGATAAAGCCGACACCGCCCGCGTCTAGGAGAACCAAATCGCGGACCTGGCCGCTGCCGTGCCACTCGTTTTTTTGGTGCAGCCCGGCAAGCGCTTTCGCACCCTCCGCCAACAAAGCCGCGCGGGCCGCCGGATCGGTTTCCTCGTCAAGCAAATCTTGCAAAGGCGTGCCGACATGTTCGGTGGCCAGCCACCCGTCGGTCAGGGCGACGACCTCCGGCACCGCGACCCCTTTGCGTTTAAGCGCAATCAACCGGTCCGCCTCGCAGCGCAGCCCTTCCGCCCCGCCGATGCTGACAGTCGGTTTGAGCATGGCGTTGCCGAGCAAAAAAGCCACGGCGCGCTGAACCTTGTGCCACGTATAATAATTGTAGGGCGTGGGCACTTTAACCCAAACTTTTCGCCCCCTCCATTCGACGGGGAACGCCCGGTGCCGGGCCTTGGGGATTCCCTCCTCGGCAAGCGCGGCAAGATCCTCGGGAGGGGCGGGTATTTGGGTTTTAATCATGTGGATAGGCCTTGCCCCTAAGATTGCCTTGAAATCACCGTCGCATAAGGGGCATAAACCGGTCCTTAAGCGCCTGTCAACGTGTTGAACCCTATGGTAGGGTTCGCTCTTCATTTTTTGGGCTTGGGACCTTGGACGAACAAACCCCGCAACACCGCACGACCAAAGAACTTTTTGGGCGTCTCTACCGTGAGAGTATCAGCGAACACAAAATGACGGTGTTCCTCGCGGTGCTTTGCATGGGATTGGTCGCCGCCGCGACCGCCGCCAGCGCTTGGCTTCTCGAGCCGGTGATCGATAAAATCTTCGCCGAAAAGAACCAAGCCCTGCTTTGGCCGATCGGCTTGGCGGTGCTGGCGACGTTTGCCGTGAAAGGGGCCGCCAACTATGGACAGGCCGTGCTGATGAGCGTGGTCGGGCAGCGCATTCTCACCGATATGCAGATTCGGCTCTACGCCCACCTCATGCGCATGGACATCGCGTTTTTTCATGCCAATTCGACCGGGCGATTGATTTCGCGCTTTACCAACGACATCAACTCCATGCGCATGGCGGTCTCCAACGCCCTGACGAGTTTCGGCAAAGACAGCCTGTCGTTGATCTTTCTGGTCGGCGTGATGTTCGAAAAAGAATGGCGCTTGGCGCTCATTGCCTTCCTGGTGCTGCCCGCCGCCGTCATTCCCATCGCGCGTTTGGGTAAACGCATGCGAAAGGTCAGCGCCAACACCCAGGTCCAGGTCGGCACCTTTATGACCATTCTCGAACAAACGTTCCACGGCATCCGCCACGTCAAGGCCTACGGGATGGCCGACTACGAAAAGAAACGGATCACTGGGCTCGCCAACGACATTTATACCCTAATCATCAAGGCGAGCCGAACCCGCGCCATGTCCTCGCCGATCATGGAAACGCTGGCCGGGGCGGCGATTACCCTGGTCATCGTTTACGGCGGTTACCGGGTTATCGAAGGCGGCACGACGCAGGGCCAGTTCTTCGCCTTTATCGCGGCAGCCCTGATGGCCTATGAGCCGGCCAAACGTTTGGCCAATCTCAACACCAATCTTCAGGAAGGGTTGGCGGGCGCCGACCGATTGTTCCGGGTGTTCGACGAAATGCCGAAGATCGTCAATGCACCGGACGCCAAGGACCTGACGGTCATCGGTGGAACCATTGCTTTAAAAGACGTTCATTTTTCCTACGAGTCAGCCGACCGTTCCGCCCTTCAAGGGGTGACGCTGCTCGTGGAGGCCGGGAAAACGGCGGCGCTGGTCGGTCCTTCGGGCGCCGGCAAATCGACGGTCCTCAACCTCATTCCCCGGTTTTACGACGTCGATCGAGGAACCATTGCCATCGACGGCCAAGACATCTCCCAGGTCACCCTGGAAAGCCTGCGCCAGAACCTCGCTCTGGTCAGCCAGGAAATCACCCTGTTCGACGACACGGTGCGCGCCAACATCGCCTACGGCCGCAAGGACGCGACCGAAGAAGAAATCTTCGAAGCGGCGCAGAACGCCGCCGCTCACGATTTTATTCTCGATTTGCCCCAAGGCTACGACACGATGGTCGGCGAACAGGGCGTTAAACTCTCCGGCGGCCAGCGGCAACGGCTGGCGATTGCCCGCGCCATGCTGAAGAACGCGCCGATCCTCCTGCTCGACGAAGCGACCTCGGCGCTGGATACGGAATCGGAGCGCAAGGTTCAATCCGCCCTCAACAAGCTGATGGAGAACCGCACCACCTTGGTGATCGCCCACCGCCTCTCGACGGTCGTCGACGCCGATATCATTTACGTTGTCGACGAAGGCCGGATCCTCGAACAGGGCACCCACGCCGAGTTGCTGGCCCTCAACGGCGCTTACGCCAAACTCTACGCCTTGCAATTCGCCGAGGAAACGCGTCTCAGCAAGGCCGTTCCGGCGTAAGACGAAAGACGGCGGCGCAACCATGTCGGTGACCAAACGCATTCTTCAAAGCAACGCCGTTCAGGCCCTCGCCTGCTGGATCACCGCCCAGTACATTCGGTTTGTCGCCATGACCGGCCGGTGGGAGACGATCGGCGGAGACATCCCCGAAGCGTTCTGGAGGGACGGCAAACCGTTCATTCTGGCTTTTTGGCACGGGCGGCTCTTGATGATGCCGCGCTGTTGGACCGGCGGAAAGACCATCCACATGCTGATCTCCCAACACCGGGACGGCCAGTTGATCGCCCGGACGGTGGCGCATTTCGGCATTAAAACCATTGCCGGATCGACCAGCAAGGGCGGCGCGTCGGCCCTGCGGTCGATGCTGAAAACGCTGAAAGGCGGCGGATACGTCGGCATCACCCCGGACGGTCCCAGGGGGCCGCGCATGCGGGCCTCCGACGGGGTGGTCAGTGTCGCGCGCATGTCCGGCGTGCCGGTGATCCCGGCAACCTTCGGCGTCACCAAACGGAAGATCTTGGGCAGTTGGGACCGGTTCGTCGTCGCTAAGCCTTTCGCCCGCGGCGTCATCGTCTGGGGAGACCCCATCGAAGTGCCGAGGGACGCCGATAAGGATGCCTTGGAAGATGCCCGCTTAAAAATCGAGCAAGCGCTGATCGATATCGGCAACGAAGCCGACCGCCTGTGCAATCAGGCCGTCATCGCGCCAGCCGAACCCGTTTTGTCCGAGGGAGACGCCGCATGATGCTCTCCCTTTACCGCTCGGCCACCTTTTTCCTCGCCCCAATCATCTCGCTCTACCTCAAACGCCGGATGACGCGGGGTAAGGAAGACCCAGTTCGGTTCAGCGAACGCCTGGGCATTGCTGGCAAAAAAAGACCGGATGGCCCGCTGCTCTGGCTGCATGGCGCAAGCGTCGGTGAGTCCCTTTCCATGCTGCCGCTGATCGACCGGCTGCAAAACGACCATCCCTCGACAACCATTCTGGTCACCACGGGAACGCTCACCTCGGCAAAGCTGATGAGCGAAAGACTCCCCGAGGGAGCGTTTCATCAGTATGTTCCCGTCGACCGTCAGCCCTATGTCCGGCGGTTTCTCGACCACTGGAAACCCGATATGGTCCTGTGGTTCGAGTCCGATTTCTGGCCCAACATGATCTGTGAAATCGCCAATCGAAAAATTCCGTTGGTTCTGATCAATGGCCGGATTTCGGCGGAGTCGTTCGCGGGATGGCAAAAAGCAAAGGGCATGATCGCCCAGCTGTTGCGCCGCTTCACCCTTTGCTTCGGACAGGCTGAGGAGGATTGTCGGCGGTTGGAAGCCCTTGGCGCTCCGAACACGGCTTGTGTCGGCAACCTTAAATTCGCCTCGGCGCCGCTGCCCGCCGACCCGGAAGATTTGCTGCGCCTGGAGCAAGCATTCAACGGTCGGCCACGCTGGGTCGCCGCCAGCACCCACGAAGGCGAAGAAACGCTGATTGCCGCCGTCCATACGAACGCGAAAAAGAAACACCCCGGCCTGCTGACCCTTATTGCACCCCGTCATCCCGAACGCGGTGACGCCATCGCCGCGCAACTACGCGCCCAAGGGTTGGAGGTTGCTCAACGCTCGAAGAATGAGCGCCTGGGGGCCTCAACCGATGTTTACCTGACCGATACCTTGGGCGAAATGGGCCTCTGGTTCACCCTCTGCCCCATGGTGTTTATCGGAAAATCGCTGGCCCACCACGGGGGGCAAAATCCGCTCGAACCGGCAAAAATGGACTGCGCCATCCTCCACGGCCCGGGGATGCGCAATTTCGAATACATTGCCGGACGCCTGCGGGACGGCGACGCCAGCCTGGAGGTCGCCGATCACAACCAACTCACCGAAACGCTGCTGAAACTTCTAGACGATCCCGACACCGTTTCCCGGCTGGCCGACGCAGCTAAAACCGTCGCCGAAGCCGAAGCCGGGGTGGTCGACCGGCTGATGGAACGCCTCAATCCGATTTTCCCCAAAAATCTGAAAAGGGGCGAATCATGAAGGCCCCGGCTTTCTGGCGCAAACCGGGCAGCATCGCCGGTGCCGCTCTTTCTCCCTTGGGTAGGCTTTATTATGTGGCCAGTCTCGCCCACCGGGCGTGGGCCAGACCATGGAAAGCCGCCGTGCCGGTGATCTGCGTCGGCAACATCGTTACCGGCGGCGCGGGCAAGACGCCGGTTTCCCAATCCATCGGTCGCATATTGATCGGCCAGGGAAAAAAGGTTCATTTCCTCAGCAGAGGATACGGCGGCAGGCTGGAAGGACCGGTACAGGTCCGCCCCGGCGTGCATGGGGCAATGGACGTCGGCGACGAACCTCTGTTGCTGGCCCAAATCGCCCCGACCTGGGTCTCGAAGGACCGCAAGCCCGGCGCTTTGGCCGCCATCGAAGCCGGCGCCGAGGTGATCGTCATGGACGACGGCTTCCAAAATCCTTGGATCGAAAAAGACCTGTCCCTCGTCGTCGTCGACGGAGGATACGGCTTCGGCAACGGAAAAATTCTCCCCGCCGGACCGTTGCGCGAACCGGTCGAAGCGGGCCTTAAGAGAGCCGACGCCGTTCTGATCATCGGAACGCCTAAGCCCGGTTTGGTGGAAAGCGTTCAGTCAAAAGGGCGGAAAGACCTGCCGATCCACACGGCTCATGTGGTGCCGGGAGCCGAGAAAAAGACGCTGGAAAACCAGCAGGTCTTCGCTTTCGCCGGGATTGCCCGACCCGGCAAGTTTTATGAAACCTTAGAGGCCATCGGCTGCAAAATCGTCGGCAAGCGTGAATTCCCCGATCATCATCCGTTTACCGCCGACGAAGCCAAAGACATGCTCGATCAAGCCAGCCGTCATATGGCGATTCCGGTGACCACCGAAAAAGACGCCGTCCGGCTGCCGAGGGAACTGCACGATAAAATGCATGTCTTGACGATCTCTTTGGCCTGGGACGACCCGTCGGCCCTTGAAAACCTTCTTGCCGGGGTGAAACGCCATGGCGAATAGGACCGCAGCCTATCTGTTCCGGCAAAAATACATCGGCCACCCAATGCAGGGCTTTTTCGCCTGGCTTGTCTTTAGGCTGATCCGGCTGTTGCCGTTCGATACCGCCTCCAACATCGGGGGCTGGGTCGGCAGGAAACTCGGACGTCGGCTCGCCGTCACGAAAAAGGCGCGGCGCAATCTGAAAATGGTCTTCCCGGAAAAATCGGACGAAGACATCGAAACCATCATTACCGAGATGTGGGACAACCTGGGCCGCACGGCTTTCGAGTTCCCTCTCCTCGACAGCATCGATATCAAAAACGATACCGCACGATTCAAAGTCGAAAACCAGGAATACCTGGACCTCTTCGACGATGAAACCCGGCCCTCCATCCTCTGGGGCGGTCATCTGGCCAATTGGGAAGTCGGCGCTTTGATGCCGGCCCATTTCGGCAAACCCTGCACGGCGGTCTTCAGATCACCGGACAACAAGTGGGTTTCCAGCTTGTTTTTTAAACGCGGGCGGCATCCCAATTACAAATTGGTCCCGAAAGGCCCGAGGGGGGCGAAGGAACTGACCTCGACCCTGCGAAAGAATGGGACGCTGGGTATGCTGGTCGACCAAAAAATGAACGACGGGATCGCCGCACCGTTTTTCGGCCACCCCGCCATGACAGCGCCCGCCCTCGCCGCTTTTGCCCTGAAATACAATTGCCATGTGGTTCCGGCCCGAATCGAACGTCTGGGCCGATCCGCCAAATTCAGGATTGTTATCTGCCCTCCCATGGAGATCATAAACACGGGGGATAAAAAGGCGGATATTCTCGCTATCATGACGCGAGTGAACGCGATTCTTGAGGGGTGGATTAGGGAAAAACCCGAGCAATGGCTTTGGCTACATAAGCGTTGGCCCGACTCTTAAAAACCCCACTTAACCCGAAGCTCGGAATCGGGTATGGTCGCAACCCACGTTCGCATAGCCTATGTCGGAAATTGATGGTCAAGAGGTCGGACCCTGCATTTACCGACAACATAAAAAAGCGGCGTGGGTAACAGGGGCTTATAAAGAATGAACTCGATGTCGGACAAAACTAAGGCCGCCGATTGGCAGGCCGTCGTCGAAGGCGTGAATCATCTCGGTCAGGCGTTCACCATTTTCAATGCCGCTTTGGAGCTGGTTTTCTTCAATCAGCAAATGAACACCATCCTGGGCTTTCCGGAGAACTATCTCCGGCAAGGGATGAAGCTGGAAGAGATTTTCCGCTACAACGCCGAACGCGGCGAATACGGTAAGGGCGACATTGACACGTTGGTCGCCGAGCGCATGGAACTGGCCCGTAAATTCGAGCCGCATCGCTACGAACGCTCCCGGCCCGACGGCACGGTCGTCGAGATTATCGGCAATCCCCTGCCCCAAGGCGGTTTCGTCACCACCTACACCGACATTACCGAGCGCCGCAAAACCCAGGAAAAGCTGCGCCTCGCCTCGATCGTTTTGGAAAACGCCAACGAATCCATCTCCGTCACCGACACCAAAAACGAGATTATTTTCGTCAACCCGGCGTTTGAAGATTTTACCGGATACCGGCAGGATGAAATCCTTGGCAAGCGCCCGGGCTTCATGCGTTCCGGCCGCCACGACGAGTCTTTTTACACGGAAATCCACGACTCGATGGAAGAGCGCGGAACTTGGCAAGGCGAGATTTCATACCGCCGGAAAAACGGCGAGTTTTACGTTGCCTGGGTCTCGCTAACCGCCATCCATGCCGACGACGGGTCGATCACCAACCATATCTGCATCGCCCACGACATCACGTCGCGCAAGGAAAACGAAGAACGCATCTGGCGGCAGGCCAACTACGATGCGCTGACCCAGCTTCCCAACCGTTCCCTGTTCCGCGAGCGCCTCACTTCCGCCATTGAATATTCGCGCCACGACGACGCGCCGTTCAGCCTGATCTATCTGGACTTGGACGGCTTTAAACCGGTCAACGACATCCATGGTCACAGCGTCGGCGACGAACTGCTCAAAGCGGTCGGCAAGCGCTTGAAGAAATGTATCCGCATCAACGACACGGTGGCGCGGTTGGGCGGCGACGAGTTCGCCATCATCTGCCTCGGCATCGATGAAAGAGAGAAGACCGTCGTCGTTGCGGAAAAAATACTCAGCGCCCTGGCCAAGCCCTTCGTCATCGATGGGACCGCGCTTCAGATATACGCCAGCCTCGGCATCGCCTTTTTCGAAGACCGCCGGGATACGGCCGATATCGTAATCGACAAGGCCGATAAGGCGATGTACGCCTCCAAACGCGCGGGCAAAAACCAATACACTTTCGCCTCGTAGAGTGATGACGAAAATCCGTGGCTTAGAAGAAGGCGACCGACGCGCCTGGGAACGCTTATGGCGCGGCTACCTCGATTTCTACGAAACGGAGATTCCCGACGGCGTGACCGAAAAAACCTGGTCGCGTTTACTTGAGTCCAACGTCCCGATGTTCTGCCTTGTCGCTGGAACGGATGAGGACGACGTCATTGGCTTTACCCACTGCGTCGTCCATCTCAACACCTGGACCGTACACCCTATTTGTTATCTGGAAGACCTGTTCGTCGACCCCGCCTACCGCAAGGCCGGAGTTGGCCGCCAGTTGATCGAAGCGGTCGGCGAGAAAGCCAAAGCGGAAAACTGGGGACGGCTCTATTGGATGACCAAACAGGATAATCACACCGCCCGCTCGCTTTACGACAAGATCGCCCGGTTCAGCGGCTTTATCCGCTACGACTATCCACTGACCTAAATTTACGGGTCCATTTCTCCCGCCGCCAAAGCGGGATCCAGGTGGGTCTTGAACAAGGTCACGCCCCAATGAAGATGGGGGCCGGTCGCCCGCCCAGTCATGCCGACCTTGCCGATGGGATCGCCCTGCGAAATCTTCTGCCCGTCGGCGACCAGAATTTCGCTCATATGGATATAGACGCTCGAAAGCCCATGCCCGTGATCGAGCATCAGGGTCTTGCCGGAATAGAACATATCCTGATGGGTCAAGGCGACCACGCCGTCGGCAGGCGCAACAATCACGCTCCCTTTCTTGGCCGCGATGTCGACCCCGTTGTGCGGGCTTTTCGGTTTGCCGTTAAGAATCCGCTGACTGCCGTAAACGCCCGAAATCCGGCCTTTCAGCGGCCAAATAAATCCCGACGAAAACAACGGCGCATCGGAATTGATCCCGCGTACCTTGGCGATCTGGGCATTGTCGTCCCGGATGCGCGCAAGATCTTCCGGCTTGGGCGTTACCTTGCGTTGGGGAAGTCCGTCAATCTTTTGAATGTCGAACTTGCGTTGCTCGATTTCCAAGGAAACGTCTTCGCTGCTGCCGTCGGGAAAGGTCACCTGCAACCGGGCTTCGGGCTTTGCATCCCGGCCAAACCCTAAAACGAAGAACCCGTCTTCCGACACCTTGACCGGCGTGCCGTCCAAGGAAATGTCGCTGCCCGGCCAGACGACGCCGGTCACCAGCCCCCCTTGGGCGAAAGCCCCTTGCATGGTGATGTTTCCCGCCCAGGCCGCCGAGGGAAACACGCATAAGAGCAAAACTCCAAACAGCCGCCGGATCACAGCAATTCCCCCTGACGGTCGTCCTTGGATTTCGGTTTCGGTTTGGCCGGTTTCGCCACCGCACCTCCACCACTGACCACCACCGGCGTTTTGCCGTCGGCAAACTCGATTTCCAACGCGTCGCCGGTTTTAAGGCCCTTCGATTGGGCCACCACCCCGTCCGCCCCATGAACGACGGCATAACCGCGCGCCAGGACGCCTTTGTGGCTATAACTTTCCAACAGGCTGCCGAGGTTTTTCAATTTCTGAGCGGCGTCATCAAAGCGGCGATTGCCCGATTGTCCGAGCCGGGCCGTTAGGTCCTGCAGTTTCTGCTCGCCAAGCCGCACCGTCTCGACAATCGGCTGATGGCGCAATCGGGCGCTAACACCTTTGAGTTCACTCTCTTTGCGCTCAAAGAAGACCCGGCGGCTGTTAATCAACCGCTCACTCCGGTCGTCCAGGCGCTGTTCCATTTCAAGAACCGTGCGATGGGGATCGGGAAGGCCGCGGGCCAACCCCTCCAACCGCATGGTTCGGTCATCGACGAAACGGTTCATTGCCGATGTCAGGCGCGCCCCATTGTCCATGACCTGAGTCAGCACCTCCAGGCGTACCGGCACCGCCATCTCGGCGGCGGCGGTCGGGGTCGGCGCGCGGCGGTCGGAAGCGTAATCGATCAGCGTCGTGTCGGTCTCATGGCCGACGGCTGAAATCAGTGGGATTTCCGACGCCGCCGCGGCCCGGACGACCACCTCTTCGTTAAACGCCCAAAGGTCTTCCAGGCTGCCGCCACCACGGGCGACAATCAACAGATCGGGCCGGGGAACGCGCCCCCCTTCCTCCAGCCGGTTGAACCCTTCAATAGCGGCGGCCACCTGCTGGGCCGCCCCTTCGCCTTGCACCAAAACCGGCCAGAGCAAAACGTGGCGGGGAAAGCGGTCGTTCAAACGGTGCAGGATATCGCGGATCACCGCCCCGGTGGGCGAGGTCACGACGCCGATGACGCGGGGCAGGAAAGGAATGGGCCGTTTGCGCTCGGCATCGAACAACCCTTCAGCCGCCAGTTTGCGTTTGCGGTCTTCGAGCAACTTGAGCAACGCGCCTTCGCCCGCCAGCTCCATGCTTTCGATAACGATCTGATATTTGGAACGCCCCGGATAGGTGGTGAGACGTCCTTGAACGATCACTTCCATGCCGTCTTCCGGGTTCAGCCCCAAGCGGCCTGCGGAGCCGCGCCAGCACACACCGTCCATCACCGCGCTGTCGTCTTTCAACGCCATATAGAGATGGCCCGACGCCGCCCGCTTAAATCCTGAGATTTCTCCGCGCACCCGGACCAGCGAAAAGGTCTCTTCGACCGTCCGCTTCAGGGCTTGAGAAATTTCGCTAACCGTAAATTCTGGAAGGTTGTGTCCGCTGTCCGTCATTGACCCGTTTTTCCCCTCGTGACCAGGCTCAAATATGGTACAAGACGGCAACCGGATACAAGCCAGCCTTATGGGGATTTTTTTAATGAAAGTTTTGGTCGTCGGCGGCGGGGGCCGCGAACATGCACTTTGTTGGGCCATTTCCAAATCACCGCTGTGCGAAAAACTCTACTGCGCGCCGGGCAATGCGGGGATTGCCGAGGTCGCCGAATGCGTCTCCGTCGGGGCCGAAGACGTGGACGGACTGGTCAAGTTCGCAACCGGCCAAAAAATCGATTTCGTGGTGGTCGGTCCGGAAGCCTCCCTGGTGCTCGGCATCGTCGACGAATTGGAGAAAAAAGGCATCAAGGCCTTTGGCCCCAGCGCGGCGGCGGCCGAACTTGAAGGCTCCAAGGGCTTCATGAAAGACATCCTCGCCAAATACAACGTTCCGACCGCCTTTTACGGCCGCTTCACCGATGCCGAGAGCGCCAAGGCCTACATCCAGGAAAAAGGCGCACCCATCGTCGTCAAGACCGACGGACTGGCCGCCGGCAAAGGCGTTATTCTGTGTCAAACCGAGCAGGAAGCCTTCGATGCCGTCGATTCGATGATGGCCGACAAGGTGTTCGGCGACGCGGGCAACGAGGTTGTTATTGAAGAGTTTCTCGACGGCGAAGAGGCCAGCTTTTTCGCCCTGGTCGACGGCGAGCGCGCCCTACCGCTGATCGCCGCCCAGGACCACAAAGCGGTCGGCGAAGGCGACACCGGCCCCAACACCGGCGGCATGGGCGCTTACACCCCCGCCCCCGTCTGCCCGCCGGAAATGATCGATACGATTATGGAAAAAGCCATTCTGCCGACCATTAAGGGCATGGCGTCGGAAGGAAAACCCTACAAAGGCGTGTTGTTCGCCGGACTGATGATCAAAAACGGCGAGCCGAAAATTTTGGAATACAACGTGCGTTTCGGCGATCCGGAATGTCAGGTCTTGATGGCCCGGCTTAAATCGGATGCGTTGAAAGCCTTGGTCGCCGCCGCCGAAGGCCGGTTGGACGAGATTGAACTGGAATGGCACGACAAGGCGGCCATGGTCGTCGTGATGGCGGCCAAGGGGTATCCGGGGTCTTACGAAAAAGGCACCGAGATCAAAGGCCTCGACAAAGCCAATGCGCTCGACGACGTCATCGTGCTGCACGCCGGCACCAAGGCCGACGGCGATAAGGTTTTGGCCAGCGGCGGCCGGGTCTTGGGCGTCACCGCCATGGGCGACAGCGTCGGCGAAGCCCAGAAGAAAGCCTACCAAGCCGTCGACCTGATCGACTGGCCGGAAGGGTTCTGCCGCCGCGATATCGGGTGGCGGGCGATCAAGCGGGGGGCTTAAACCATGGGCGACGGACTGAATCATCCGTTGATCGCCGCTCTGGTAGAGAACCGCCTCAATCCGAAGCCTCTGCCTGCGCCCGATTTCACCCTCGTTCCGACCAATCTGGCGGAAGCCTATGACCTCCAGGACGTCCTCCACCGGGAAATCGAAGAAGCTGGAGGCGGGTCGATCTGCGGCTACAAGATCGGCTGCACGTCGAAAGTGATGCAGGAGTATCTCGGTATCAACAGCCCTTGTGCCGGCGGCGTTTTCGACAAAACGGTGTTTACCGGAAAAGGCGTCTTCCCGTTTAAGGATTTCGCCAAACCGGGTGTTGAGTGCGAAATTGCCGTGCGGCTGGGAAAAGATTTGAATGCCCTGGACGCTCCGCACTCAAGAGAGTCCGTCGCCGACGCCGTCGAAGCCTGCATGGCCTCCATTGAAGTCGTCGACGACCGCTACACCGACTTCAGCAAGTTCACCGCCGAAACCCTGGTGATCGACGATTTTTTCGACGCAGGATGCGTTTTAGGCCAACCGGTCGACGACTGGCGTTCTCTCGATCTGGCGGCGCTTACCGGCCGTCTGTTGATCAACGGTGAAGAGATCTCAAGCGGCGTCGGGGCCGATATTCTCGGCCATCCGTTGGATGCTTTGGTCTGGTTGGCCAACGCCCGCGCCAGCCGCAACATGGGCTTGAAAAAGGGCGTTTTCGTCACCCTCGGCAGCGTGGTCAAAACCCATTGGGTCGACGCTGACGATACGGTCGAAATCGATTTCGGCGCATTGGGCCGGGCCAGCGCCGAGTTCCCCGACCTCCCGGGCGTCGTGGCCCCGGCCAACGATTTTTAACCCACCAGCGCCCGTAACAGCAGCTTGGCGTTTCGTGGGCTTTCTCCGACCCGGCGCACCGCATAGGGCCACCAGTCCTCGCCGTGCGGCAGGTAGAGCCGCACCCGGTGCCCCCGCCTCACCAGCTCGTTTTGCAGTTCGGGGCGAACGCCGTAAAGCATTTCAAACTCATAGTCGTCACGCCCCCAGCCGTTCGCTTTAATCATCTCCTCAATGAGAGCGATCATCTTTTCGTCATGAGTACCGAACGCCGGATAGAGGCCTGCTTGCTTCGCACCGTCCGACAACATGACCTCAGCTAACTCAAGATAGTTTTCATCAATGGCTTCGCGGCTTTTGTAGGCTTCCTCCGCCGTTCCGACGAAAGCGCCTTTGACCAAACGGACCCACGGGCCTTCAGGCAGGATGGTCTCCAGATCACGCCGGGTTCGTTTGAGATAGGCCTGCAGTGTTTGCGCGATAGGAATCTCGTTAGCAACCAAATGGCGGCGAAGAGCGAGAGTGCGATCGACAAATGATGCATCTTCCATATCGAGCATCAAGGCGACCTGAAGGCCCTCGGGCAGACCACGGAAAGCCTCGGCGACACCGAGACCATTGGCGCGCCCCTTTTCGTCATCAAAACCATAGCCGATTTGCGTGGGATCGATGGAGAGATGCAGTGAAGCACCATTCTTTCCCGCCTGCTCAATAATGCCGCCGATTGCCGCCACGTTTCTATCGAGCAGCGCCTCATCGGTAATGTACTCGCCCAAGAAATAGTGACTGACCGTTTTCCCCTGTTGGGCCAAATCAACTTCAGTTGCCATCGCCTGGAAAATGTCACGACCGCCAACAAAACGTGAAGCAAGCTGACTGGTGGCGCGCGTATTTTGCAAGCCCCGCTTCAAGACTTTGCTCGTCGCCAACCGGATCAGCAAACCCTGCCAGAGTTTCATGGCTCACGCCTTGTTGACGATTTTTGAAACGCCGCGCAGCACGACCAACAGCAGAAACGTCACCACCGCCCCTTCGACGGCCCAGGCGATAAAGGCGAGCGGCTTGGCGAACCCGCCCAGGCTTTCCTGACCAATAATGAACGGCCCCGGAACCGTTTCACCGGCAAGGTCCAGCATCAAAAACCAAGGATTGAGGTATTCGGCGTCGACGCCGAGATCATAGTCAACGGCCAGGATCGCCACCATCACCCATCCCCACAAAAGCAGTAACCCCTTTTTTTGCATCGCCTTTCCGTTTCCTGTTCCGGTCTTGCAGTCTCCCCCTGGGGACCACATCTGTTGTTCGAACGCAGTCAATAACACGGAATAACGTTGAAATGGATGACAAAACCCGAACCGAAGTGGAAGCTGCCGCTTTTCGCGGCCTGATTCAGCATCTTCAGAGCCGCAAGGATGTACAAAACATCGACCTGATGAATCTGGCAGGCTTCTGCCGCAACTGCCTCTCTAAATGGTATGCCGCAGCGGCCCGTGAACGGGGTGAAGACATTTCCTATGACGACGCCCGAACGGTTGTTTATGGGATGACCTACGACGAATGGAAAGCCAACCACCAAGACAAGGCAAGCGAAGAACAGCTGGCGACCTTTAAGGCAACCGCGCCGCTCCACGCAAAAATCACCGGGTATGAATAGAAATCATTCCGCAGCCGCCATGATGGTCTCCGAGACCGCGCTGACCGGCAAATCGACCTGCATAACGCCTGGATAATCGAGAGCAATTTTACCGCCCCGGTGCATGACATACCCCAGCATCAAGGCGTTGCCTTCGCTGACGTAACCGCGCAAGGTCGAAACGCCACAGCGTTTGGCCTCCACGGACAAAATTTGCATGAGTTTTCGCCCCAGGCCCCGACCTTGGACCCAGTCTCCGACCGTCACGCCAAACTCGGCAAGACCCGACTTTGGCCCCGCTTTAACAAAGCGTACTTCCCCCAAAATCCGTTCGCGCGGGGAGGTTAAATCGACCGCTACCCAAGCGACATGATTTTGTTGATCCACCCGGCTCAAGCGGTCCAGTTCAAATTCGCTGAAGCGGTGCTTGACGCTCAGGAAACGCAATTGCCGTGAGCGCTCCGACAGTCCATTCCAGAAGTCTCGCAGATTTTCCTTGTCCTCTGGAAGAACCGGGCGCAGACCGATCGGCAGCCCGGCAATCCTAATGGTTTCCGGCATTCCAGCAGACGGCGCAACGCTGTTAAGCGACCAATCGCCCCGCGGGGTGCAATCGGTGCCGATTTCAATGTCTTTGCCGAGCCCCGTCTCTTCCTGCCAGGGCTTGCGAGCGGCTTCAAATTCCGCCTGAGCGGGATCGATCCCTAAGTCCCGCAAAGCTCTGGCATCCATCGACGCCAAGCGCCGACGATCGCGCCGCCGTTCCAGCCAGGTATTGATCTTTTGACCAATCACATCAAAGATACGAACGTTCGTGCTTTTTTTATTTTGTGCGAATGGGTCTAAATGGGTCGTCATCGTCCCCTCCATCGTTGGGGCAAATTCTGTGAATGTCGTTAGGCGCCTTGCTGGGCGTCGGCCATCAAACGGGCGAAAGCGGAACGCGCCATCTCTTCCGAGCGCATGTCGTTGAGAAGGTATCGCGAAAAATTGTAGCCGAACGCGATTCCTTCAAACTCGAAGGCGAACTGGCCGATATCCAAATCGGCGCGGAACTGACCCGAAGCAACGCATTTCGCCGCCATCCGGGCCAACATGTCCATCCAATCTTTTTGCTTTTCGGCGATGAAATCACGCATCGGCCCCGGTTGCCCGGTTAGTTCCAGAGAAAGCGACATGACTGGGCACCCGGCTTCGTAATCTTTTTCCCGCATCCATGTGATGAACAGGTCGAACAACGTTTCCAACCGGGAAATCCCATCTTTGGTTTTCAGCGCCGGAACGATCACTCGGTCGGTAAACTTGTCGATCACGGCTTCCAGGACCGACATTTGTAGTGCTTCCTTAGAACCGAAATGGCTGAAAAGGCCGCTTTTCGACATGCCGGTACTATTGGCTAGGCCGCCGATCGACAGAGCATTGACGCCGCTGACGGTCGCCTCGCGCATGGCCGCTCGGACAATCGCCGCTTTCGTCTGTTCGCCTTTTCTAATGCTGTTCATAGCTTTTCACTCCTGCCCTGCACTATAAACGAACGTTCGTTCTTTTTTCAAGCATTTTTATCGAAGACAGCAAGCCCTATATAAAACACCCGGTATTAACCCCTGGAGGACACAGCATGATTCGAGCCCAACAAGAGGTTTTGGACTTTTGGTTTCCTCCCGATGAAGCCCCAACCTTTGAGTTCGCCAAAAAGAACTGGTTCTCCAAAAACGAAGCTTTCGACCGGCAGATCATCGAAAAGTTCGGCCCGACATATGAGGCCGCGGCAAATGGCGATTTAGACACGTGGAAACAGACGGCCGAGGGAACGCTCGCCCTAATTCTGGCACTCGACCAGTTCCCACGTAACATGTTCAGAGGATCGGCCAAGGCCTTCGCCACCGACCCACAGGCCAGGGAGGCGGCAAGGCACGCCATAGACCAAGGGTTCGACAAAAATCCCAACTGGTCTCCCGATCACCGGGTCTTCTTCTATCTCCCTTTCGAGCACAGCGAAGACCTCGAAGACCAGACCCTATGCTTGAAGTTAGTTAAAGATATTCCCGGTTCAATGGAAGAGCAGGGCCTCCATTATTGGGCGATGGCACATTACAAGATCATTGAGCGCTTTGGCCGTTTCCCCCACAGAAACAAAGCCTTAGGCCGCGACAACACCGTGGAGGAAACGGTATTCCTGCTGCAGCCGAACTCCGGATTCTAGCCTGGACTGCAAATACATTAGCCCTGACCCCGTGTAAAAATTTCCTGGCAAGATTAGACAAATTCCATATACTAACAACAATCAATTATAAGGTGCGAAAACCACCCCCACATAAACCGCCGGGCATAAAGAAAAACAACTTACTCGCTCTTAAAGACGCTGGATCTGAGGCGAGACGACCTGGAGAAGAGGGATATGAGTTCAGGGCCTCAGGCAGACTCTGAAAATAGATCAGCCCCCCGTGAAACCGTTTACGTGATCACGGCCAATGCCGCTCATCTTGAAGAATTGAAAAAGGCTTTAATGTCGTTCTACGTCGTGCGGACATTCAACGACGTAGGCGCCGCGCTCGCCTTGACCCTGCAGGTTCCTCCGACAGCGGTTGTGCTCGATGAGGCGATTCTGACCGGCAAACCCAGCGAGATGCTGGTCCAAATGGGCAAGCACGACGCGACCCAAAAGGTGCCTATCGTCTTCACCATCAAGAAAGGCCACGTCGGCTTGTACCTGTCCGACATCGGGCGCGACTGCATCACTTGTTTGGAAAAGCCCTACAAACGAAGCGATTTGGTCAACGCAATCTCGAAACAGGTTAACAAACAAGTCGAAAAATCCTGGGAGACCATTGAACCTGTCCAAAAACAAGCGCTGGTCAATACCCTTCAATCTTTCAACTCCATCGCCGATCTGATCGACGACGGCGCGCCGGTCCCATACGACAAGGTCAAAGACAGTTGCCAGCCCTTGGTTCAGGCCATCAGCGCCGGAACCTACAAAGACCTGTTGAAAGGCGTTCGGGGCCACGACAACTACTCCTACGTCCACTCCTTGCGGGTCGCCACCTTCCTCTCCCTATTTGGCGCCAATCTGGGCATCAAAGGCGAGGAGCTGATGACCCTATCCACCGGCGGCCTACTCCACGACGTTGGGAAAATGCAAATCCCCCACGAAGTGCTCAACAAGCCGGGGCGGCTGTCGGACGACGAGTTCGGCGTGATGAAAAGCCATGTCACCAAGACCTCCGACTTCCTGGCGCTGACCGAGCATCTGCCGGAAGGCGTGATCATCATCGCCGAACAGCACCACGAAAAGCTTGATGGATCGGGCTATCCGAAAGGGTTGAAAAACGGACAGCTCAACGAGCTGGCGCGGATGGCTTCAATCATCGACGTATTCGGCGCACTCACCGACCGGCGGGTTTACAAAGACCCCATGCCACCCGAAAAAGCCCTCGACATCATGGCCGATATGAAAGGCCACCTGGATCAGCATTTCCTCTATCTGTTCAGGGAAATGTTGCTCGACGCGGCAACGACCGATTGAGTTTCCCTATCGAAGTCCCATAAACTCCGCCGCCAACGCCAAACTCCCGCAAAGACTGATCAGAAACCCGCAAGCCGGCACCCAAATCGGCAAACGCATGCCGTTGGTTGGCGGTGAAACGTCACGCCATTTGAGCCGGACAAGAGAGAGATTGACCAAGACGTGAATGGTCAAGGTAAACAGCGAGGTTATTTTTGCCAGGGTCACCAGCGGCAACCAGAGCGACAGACCCAAGACCAGAACCGCAACGGCTACCGTCGCGACCACCGGGGTTTGAGTCTTTGCATTGATCTGCGCAAACAATGACGGCAGCCAGCGTTGCCGCGCCATCCCATAGACCACCCGCGACGCCATGATAATTTGAATCAAAGCGCCGTTTAAAACAGCGATCATGGCGACAAAAATGATGAAGACCGGAGAAAGCCCCGTTCCTCTTTCAAAAACCAAGGCGAGAGGAGCCTGGCTTTTCGACAATTCATCTATTGGGACCGTAAGAACGGCGATCAACGACAAACCGACATATAGAAACACCGTCACGGTCAAAGCCAACACAATGGCCCGCGGCAGCGTCTTTTGCGGGCGCCGGACCTCCTCGGCGACATTGACCATATCCTCGAACCCGATAAAGGCGAAAAATGCGAGAAGCGCGGCTGAGCCAATTCCGGCCAACGCTCCGGCATCCAACGTGGGAAGAAGATCGGGCAACCGGTCCGGCAAGCCGGCGAGCGATCCTGAACCGCCGCCGATTACGATTAGGATACCCCCTATTTCAATAACCGTTGCAATGCTTGCGATTGTCACCGACTCGGCGATCCCCCAAATAGCCAGCGCCATCATGGCAACGACCACGCCGCCTATCGCCACCCCTCGTGGAACGGAAACCAACTCCCCGAGGTAACCGATAAATCCATTGGTGATCGCCGCGCTTGAAACAAGGCCGACAGAAACGACCATGAAACCGACGGCCATCGGCAACAACCGCCCTCCCAAACCTTCATGCACATAGACGGCTTGCCCCGCGCTCCGGGGGAACCGGCTCGACAGTTCGGCGAACGATAGAGCCGTAAAGGCCACCATGACCGAACTGAGCAAAAACGCCCAAGGTGCGTGGTAGCCGGCCAGCCCCGCCACTTCACCGACAAGAACGTAAACCCCCGCCCCGATGATTGTGCCGAGCCCATAGAGAGAAAGAAGCACGAGGCCGAGCGATCTTCTTAGTTTCGGTGCAGGCTTCACGCCGCCCTCACCCATCGTCGAACAGCACCACCATCGGCGCATGGTGGGATTGGCGCGACTGATGACCCGCCATGTGGTCGGCGTATTCGTCACGCACGTTCCAATTGACCAGTTGGACCGACCGGCAGCGCGCCGCCAGTTTCGGCGAAACCAGAATGTGATCGAGCATTTGCTTGCGGCTGTGATGGATCACCGAAAACCGCTCTTCTTCCGGCAGGCGTTCGTCCATATCGATCAGTACACGTTTGTCCAGGCCAGGGTTTTCCGTATCGTCCAGCTCGGCTTTTAAAATCCGCGCCGGGACCGCGTAGTCGTCGGCGTTGATATCGCCGCAAACGGCAATCAAGGCTCCGGGATCGGCATCGAAAATCTCTTCAACCAACAACCGGGCCTCCAAAGCCTGTCCGGACCGCTTGATCGCCGCCAGATAATAGCCTTCGGCCCATCCGGCAACCGATTTCCACGAAAACGGCGATAGTTTCTGCCCCGGCACCGAAACCGCCAGGGGCGCCCGGAGATGAAGATTAAGCAAATGGAGTTTTTCGCCGCTCTCAAGCTGAATAACCGCCTGGAGGATCGGCCGGTCCCACCTCAACGGCTCCAAGGCGTCGCTCTCAGGGATCGCTTGTTCCATCCGCACCGACGGCGGCTCGACCTTCAAATGACGGACGGACCGGCTCGACAGAATGGGAAACCGGCTCAAAACAACTAGGTTGTGCTTGTCGATCGCGCCCTTGCCGTCCGGGCGGTCGGTAAAAACCCGGTGAAAATCCGCATAGGCCGTCCCTTCCAGCAAGCGGTCGAGCGCCGCCAAAATGCGCGGGCTCTTGCCGTCAATCTTTTGTCCGTTGATTTCCTGAAGGCACAAAACATCGGCATGCAAGTCTTCCAGCTGGGGGCGCAGCACGGGAATACGTTCGGCCAACGGCGGCTCCAAAGAGGAGCTGTCGTCGAGGTTTTCCAGATTAAAGGTCGCGATCCGCAGCATAGGGCACCTCACAAGCCATAAAATCATACCATTTGAAGGGTTTAGCCGCAAAAACTCCGGTCAAGTGGCGACGCACCGCCTACCGTCTTTCCTGGAAAAAATCTTTCAACAGGCGCGCCGCCTCCTGCTCGCGGATACCGCCGTAGACCTCCGGGATATGATGACAGGTCGGCTGGTGAAAAATCCGTGGACCATGATCGACCCCACCGCCCTTCGGGTCGTACGCGCCGAAATAGATCCGCCGGATCCGGGCGAACGAGATGGCCGTGGCGCACATCGGGCAAGGTTCCAAAGTGACATAAAGATCGCAGCCTTCCAGGCGCGGCGACGACCGGGCGATGGCCGCCTTGCGGATCGCCAACACTTCGGCATGGGCCGTCGGGTCGGACAACTCCTCGACCCGGTTTCCGGCGCTGGCCAGCACCTCGCCCGTCGCCCCGTCGACGATCACCGCACCGACCGGCACCTCACCGCGCGTCGAGGCGGCGAATGCCTCGTCCAAAGCCTGCTCCATGTAATTCTTTTCTTCCATCTAAGACCGTCGCCGCTTGCCGCCTGACCGTATAACCCTTTATATCAATCTTTATGAACGACAGCGACCTCCCCTTGATCGGCATTACGCTCGATTCGGAAGAACCGGGCGGCTATTCCAAATTCCCTTGGTACGCCCTGCGCGTAAACTATTGCTCTTCGGTCACCGAGGTGGGCGGCCTGCCGCTCCCCCTGCCGCACGCGCCGGAATTGGCCGAGGCTTACCTCGACCGCATCAGCGGCCTGCTGATCACCGGCGGCGCTTTCGATGTCGATCCCAGCTTATTCGGGGATCAGGAAAAACATGCTTCGGTAGTGACAAAGGGCAGACGCACCACGTTTGAAATGGCAATCACCAAGGGCGCGCTTGAGCGCGATATGCCGGTTCTCGGCATCTGCGGCGGCCAACAGCTGCTCCACGTGATTCTGGGTGGCCGGTTGATCCAACACATTCCGGACTCCGTCACCACTCCGCTGGCCCATGAACAACCCAATCCACGCGATGAAGCGGGCCATGATGTCACGGTCAAAGAAGGCACACTATTGCACCGGATCACCGGAGAAACCGGTTTCCCGGTCAACAGCGCCCACCATCAGGCTGCTGAAAACGAACCGGACGGCGTGATCGTCAACGCCCGCGCCTCCGACGGGGTGATCGAAGGCATCGAAGCCCCAGCCTATACGTTCTGCCTCGGGGTTCAGTGGCACCCTGAATTCTTCATCAGCCCCGCCGACCGGAAAATTCTCACCGCTTTCATCACCGCCGCCAAGGAGTACCGCGCCCGATGACCGACACGCCCATGAAAGGCGACCGCATCGCCAAGGTATTGGCCCGCGCCGGCCTTTGTTCGCGCCGCGACGCCGAACGCTGGATCGCCGACGGGCGGGTGAAGCTCAACGGCAAGGTATTGGACACCCCTGCCGTGACCGTTACCGACAAGGATATGGTTCTGGTCGACGGAAAGCCGCTGCCCAACAAGCAGGAAACCCGGCTGTGGCGCTACCACAAACCGGCCGGATTGGTCACCACCCACAAGGACCCGGAAGGCCGGGAAACCGTGTTCGACAGGATGCCCCCGGAAGTCGGCCGGGTGATTTCCGTCGGACGGCTCGACCTCAACACAGAAGGCCTGTTGCTGCTGACCAACGACGGAGAACTGGCCCGCAAGCTGGAACTGCCCTCCACCGGATGGTTGCGGCGCTATCGGGTCCGGGTGCATGGCAAGGTCGATGAAAAAGCCCTGGAAGAGCTGAAGAACGGCGTCACCATCGACGGCGTGCGTTACGCTCCCATACAAGCCTCAATCGACGCCACCGAGAAAGAACGCAAAAAGGCCAACACCTGGCTTTTGGTCGCCTTGAGCGAAGGAAAGAACCGGGAAATCCGCAAGGTGATGGAACACTTAGGCCTTGAGGTCAACCGCCTGATCCGGGTGTCCTACGGCCCCTTCCAGTTGGCCGCCATCCCCAAAGGCGGGATCGAAGAAGTGGCGCCGAAAACCCTAAAAGCGCAACTCGGGCTCGGCAAAACGCCGCAGGGCGAAGGACGGGCCAAACGCAAAGACAAGGACAAAGGGAAGGGACGGCCACCGTCCAAACGCCCAAAACGCCGCACCGCCGATAAACCGAAAGAGCCTCATGCGGATCGTCGCCGGAAGACATAAAGGCCGCCCGCTGGCCGCGCCGAAGGGCCGCGACACCCGTCCGACCTCCGATAGAACGCGGGGCGCGGTTTTCAATATTCTGGAACACGGCTTCGAAGGGTTTACGCTCAAGCAGGCCCATGTTCTGGACGTTTTCGCCGGGACCGGCGCCCTGGGTCTCGAGGCGCTGTCGCGCGGCGCTTCAAGCGTCACGTTCATCGAGCGGGGGCGCGAGGCGCTTAAGTGTTTAAGCGAAAACGTCGCCGCCCTGAAGGCTGCCGATCAAACCCAAATTTTAAAGGCCGACGCGACCCGCCCGCCAATTCCCAGACAAGCCTGCACTCTGATTTTTCTCGACCCTCCCTATGGCAAAGGGCTGGTTCCTCTGTCTCTGGCCGCGCTCCTGGCAAAAGGCTGGATCGCCCCGGCAAGCCTCTGCGTCGCCGAGACCGGGTCGCATGAGAACGAGACCTTTCCAGAGGGATTCGAGTTGCTGGACACGCGCGTTTACGGGGCGGCCAAAATTACCTTTCTGAAATGTGGCATGGTCAACGAAAGAAGGCGGAATTGATGCCCATACTTCCCTATGGGATCACATGCTATTTCAATAAAATTCGCCTCTCCCGACCGTCGCTCTAACCCTTAGGACGGCGCAGGGTGAAGGTCTTTTCGACCACCGTGTAGTCCATGTAGCCGAGGCGGGCGAGCGGGCGGATTTTCTCGATATCGACAAGCCCCTCGGTCAGGGCTTCGTCGGCGATATGGATTCCCAGAACAAGCCCTAGCACCATGGCGTTGCGGCTGCCCTCAATCGTGCAGGGAAGCTCGACGATCTCGTGCACCCGACATTCCATGTTGATGGGACTTTCCAGCACGCGGGGCGGGGCGACCAACTCGGATTTCTTGGGCGTCAGTCCCGACAGGTCAAACTCGTTGATTTCCGGGCCGACCGGCGCGCAAGACGCATTCATCGGGTCCATCAGCGCTTCCGTCGCCATATTGACAACGAACTCGCCGGTCTCTTCGCAGTTCTTCAGCGTGTCCTTGTCCCCGCCGTGAGGTTGTTTGCCGTTGATCGAAAACATCACCATCGGCGGGTCGGAAGCCAGCCCGTTGAAGAAGCTGAAAGGGGCCAGGTTGACCTCGCCCGCTTTGCTGATCGAGGAGACCCAACCGATCGGCCGGGGAACGATACAGCTTTTAAACGGGTCGTGGGGCAGGCCGTGCGGGTCGGTGGTTTTGTAAAACATGCGCGTCCCTTCAGTTTTTGATGTTTTTCCAGGCATTAACCACCAGCCGGATATCGGCATGGGGGTCCTGTTCCGGACGTGGGGCAAGGTCCCAAATCCAAGTTTCGTCCGGTTTCGGGTGCGGATTGCCTAATAGGGTATCACGGCTGTAGGTAACCTCGCCGTCGATCACCGTTTCGCGCCGCACATCGGAAATCAGACAGACCGCTCCCTTAAACCCTTTCAGGTAAGTCATATGCCTGGCAATCAAATTTTGGCTGAAGGCTTCAAGTTCCTGCGGCGTCATTTTGGTTTTGCGTTCCAGATACTCTTTCAAAAGAACCGGCAATTGCGACCAGACATTCAACGACACGACCAAATCGATATCGCCGTCATGAAAAACGGTAGGAGCAATGTCGGGAACCGATTTGTCGTCCCGGATCGCATTCCACAGGGGTTCCGCTGTCTCGGTGACGTCGACTTGGGCCAGCTTGAGATTGGGGTACTCTTCGGCCTTACGGACCATGCGCGGCAGATGGAAAATGTCGGCAAAAGTCACGTGGCTGAATTGCGCGCAAAGCTCGTCGACCGGCACATCGTGCCACAAGCCCGTCCCGATTACCAAAACCCGATTTTTCCGTTCGCAGGTCTCGGCGGCTTCCAGGATCACCCGTTTTGAGTTTTCAAGATGCGACCGCCAGTTTCCGGGGATCCGCTTGAAGCGGGACTCAATCCCGATCAACTCACGCAGATAGCCCAATTTCCGGATATGTTTTGGACTGGGGGTGGAGATAAATTTCAGCCATTCGAGAATCATGGGACGCATCATAGGGTTGGATCGTTTTGGGTGGAATCCATTTATCGTCTGGCGAAGGTCGTTTCGCTCCCTATATAGTGGAAAACAGGCACTCAAACCCCGAGGCTTTATTGCGTACTTTCATTCTTGGCATACTGGTTTTCCTCTTTGCCCTCTCCACTCAAACCGCCATTGCCGCCGATCGGATCGGCACCGTGGTGCGGGTTCAGGCGTTCGCCGAAGCCGTTACCATGACAAAACGGCGCACGTTGGAAGTGGATACCCCGATCTACAAGAACGATCTCTTGGTGACCGGATCAGGGGCGAGACTGGAAGTGGCGCTGATCGATGAGACCTCTTTGACCTTAGGGGAAGAAGCCGAAATTGCCATTTCTGACCTCGACATGACCTCAGGCCAGGAAAGTGCTGGATTAGAACTGATCAGGGGCGCTTTTTTGGTGGTGACGGGAGCTGTCGCCAAAGCCGCGCCGGATCGTTTTCAAGTCAAAACACCTTACGCCACTATCGGTATCCGTGGCACGACGTTTTGGGGCGGACCTCTGGACGATCCGTTCTCCGTGCTACTGCTGGACGGCGAGATTGAAGTGCGCAACCCGGGCGGCAGCGTGATCTTGAAACCCAATCAAGGCACCGACATCGCCGACCCCGATCAAGCGCCGGAAGCCCCCGGTGCTTGGAGCGACGACAAGCGCACCCGGGCGTTTGCCACCATCACCTTCAACGACAACTAAAATTAGCGCCGCCCAAATAACTTCTCGATGTCGGCCAGCTTGAGTTCCACGTAGGTCGGCCGCCCGTGGCTGCATTGACCGGAATGGGGCATCTGCTCCATTTGCCGCAGCAGCGCATTCATTTCCTGGGCGTTGAGCCGCCGACCGGCGCGCACGCTGCCGTGGCAGGCCATGGAGGCGCAAACGTCGGAAAGCTTTTCCCTAAGCGACAAGGTCTCGTCGAATTCAGCCAAATCGTCGGCCAGATCGCGCACCAAGCCTTTTACGTCGGTTTCGCCCAGCAGAGCGGGAATTTCCCGGACAGCCACCGCTCCGGGGCCGAAAGACTCCAAAATAAGTCCTAGCTCGGCCAATTCATCGCCACGCGACAACAGCCGGTCGACCGAGGGCTCGTCCAATTCGACCACTTCCGGGATCAACATGCCCTGACGCTTGACGCCGCCTTCAACCAGAGCGGCCTGTATCCGTTCGTGCACTAGGCGTTCATGGGCGGCGTGCTGATCGACGATCACCAGGCCGTCGGTCGTCTGCGCGATGATGTAGGTTTCATGCACCTGCCCGCGCGCCACCCCTAACGGATAGTCGGAGGCCGGGGCCTCGTCCGGCTCATCCGGTCCCAGGGTCGGGCGCGCGTCCATCGGCGCATCCATATTGGGCAGCGGCGCATGATAGGCCGCCGCCGTTTCGGCCACGCCTCGGGCAACCGGAGCCGCAGCACGGTATCCGGGGCCGCTCCAACCGCCGCCACCACCCGGGCGTCCCATGGGAAGCGTCGACGGTTCGGTTTGAAATGCGCCCAGCGCCGCCGTGCCCACCGTCGTCGAAGCCCGGTGCCCGGCCTCGGCTAATGCGTGCTTGATGCCGCTGACGATCAGCCCCCGGACCAAACCGGCGTCGCGGAACCGAACCTCGGTCTTGGCCGGATGAACATTAACGTCGACCCGCTCAGCCGGGAGATCGAGGAACAAAGCCACTAACGGATACCGGTCCGAGGCCAAAAGATCGCGATACGCCCCCTTGATTGCGCCGAGCAGCACCTTGTCGCGGGCCGGGCGGCCATTGACGAACAGAAACTGCATCTGCGCATTGCCCCGGTTGAGCGTCGGCAGGCTGACATAGCCGGTCAGCAAATGTTCTTCCCGCTCGGCGTCGACCGGAACCGCATTTTCACGGAACTCACGCCCCATGATCGCGCCGAGGCGATCCAGCCGCGCTTCAAATAAATCGCCCTGCACCGCTTGCAGGTTGATGGCCGTCCGCGCCCCGTCCGATAAGGTAAAAGCGACCTCGGGATGAGCCATGGCCAACCGCTTGATCACATCCTGGGCATGGCCGAACTCGGTACGCGCCGCTTTAAGGAATTTCAACCGGGCGGGCGTGGCGTAAAAAAGATCCCGCACCTCGATCCTTGTGCCCTTCGGGTGCGCCGCCGGTTGCGGGCTCCCTTTCGCCCCGCCTTCGAGGGCGAGGCTCCAGGCTTCCCCGGCGCCCGACGGGCGGCTGGTCACCGTCAACCGGCTGACCGCCCCGATAGACGGCAGCGCTTCGCCGCGGAACCCCAGCGTCCCGATATGAAAGAGATCGTCGTCCGGCAATTTCGACGTCGCGTGCCGTTCCACCGCCAGCGCCATTTCATCCGCCGTCATGCCGCAACCGTTGTCGGTGACCGACATCAGGGTCCGGCCTCCGTCGTGCATCACCACGTCGACCCGGGTGGCTCCCGCATCGATGCTGTTTTCCACCAGTTCCTTGATCGCCGAGGCCGGACGCTCGATCACCTCGCCGGCGGCGATCCGGTTGATGGTGGTTTCGGGGAGCAGCCGGATGGTCATCGAGGCTCACGTTGTCCTTTAAACGTCTCGATCAAACCCGCCGTCGACGAATCTTGTTTCGTCGCATGGGCTTCATCGGTCAAATCGGCCAGGATGGAACAGGCCAGCTTTTTCCCCAACTCGACACCCCACTGATCGAACGAATTGATATTCCAGACGATCCCTTGGACGAAAATCTTGTGCTCATAGAGCGCCAAGAGCATCCCCAGAGTTCGCGGCGTAAGCCGGTCGATCAACAACGTATTACTCGGCCGGTTACCCTCAAAAACGCGATGGGGCGCCAGCTTGTCGATCACCGCTTGCGACAGACCTTGTTCGGTCATTTCGGCGCGCACCTCTTGCTCCGTGCGTCCGGCCATCAATGCCTGGGTCTGGGCGAAGGCGTTGGCGGCCAACATCGCCTGATGACGGCCGACCGGGTTATGGCTATTGACCGGGACGATCACGTCGCAGGGCACCATTTCCGTCCCCTGGTGAAGGGCTTGATGAAACGAATGCTGGCCGTTGGTTCCCGGTTCGCCAAACAATACCGGCCCGGTTTTGATCGGGCTCTTATCGCCCGACCGGGTAACGCTTTTCCCGTTGCTCTCCATATCGAGCTGCTGCAAATGGGCCGGAAACCGCGCCAAGGATTGATCGTAGGGAAGGACGGCATGGGCCGGAACGTCGAAGAAATTGCGGTACCAGATGCCCAGCAAAGCCAGAACCACCGGCATATTGCGCTCCAACGGCGCTTCCTGGAAATGCCGGTCCATTTCGTAACCGCCCGCCAAAAAGTCCTCGAAGGCATCCATGCCGACAGCCAAGGCCACCGACAAGCCGACGGCGGACCAGACGGAGAAACGCCCGCCGACCCAGTCCCAGAACTCGAACATATTGGCCGCATCGATACCGAACATCCGCACCTTGGCGGCATTGGCCGACACGGCGACGAAATGCTTGGCGACTGCGCCTTTTCCCAACCGGTCAGTCAGCCAATGGCGCGCCGTCTCGGCGTTGGCCATGGTTTCCTGGGTCGAAAAGGTTTTTGAAACGATGACGAAAAGCGTCGTTTCCGGATCCAGGTCCCACAGCGTTTCTTCCAAATGTGTGACGTCGACGTTGGAGACGAAATGGGCTCTCAAGTCGTCTTTCCAATAGGGCTTGAGGGCCTGCGCAATCGCCGCCGGACCCAGATCGGACCCGCCGATCCCGATGTTGACCACATCGGTAACCGCCTTACCGGTCGATCCCTTCCAAATGCCGCCGCGCACCGAAACGGCAAAGGCGCGCATTCGGTCCAAGACCCGGCGGACATCGGGCATCACATCCTTGCCGCCAACCGTCATCGGGTCGCCGGAGCGGTTGCGCAAGGCCACATGGAACGCCGCCCGGTTTTCGGTCGCGTTGATCTTCTCTCCGGCGAACATCCGGTCCCGCCACCCTTCCACATCGGCCGCACGGGCGACGTCGATCAGGCGGTCCAACGTTTCCGAGGTGATCCGGTTCTTCGAATAGTCGAGAAGCAGGCCGGGTAGTTCGAGACTAAAACGGTCGAAGCGCTGATCGTCCTTGGCGAACAATTCGCGCATGTGGATGCTCGCCATCTCTTCAAAATGAGACTGCAAAGACGTCCAGGCTTCGGTTTCGATTATTCCCGTCATGGTCGGGCGCTTGCCCCAGCCCTAAATAGTTTTTCCGAATCGACGTAAAAGCCTAGAGCAGATCGTGTTTATATTGAACCACTTCGTGGTGAAATATGAATGCGTGAGTCTGCTCGCTCTTAATGTGTAGAGGGCGATTCACGACTTAATTAGGATCGCAAAGCGATTCAAATTAAGTCGACCGCACTCTAGAGCCCCTGCGGCTGACCGGCAACCACGATCATCAGTTTTTCGGGATCGAGCAACCGCTTAACGACCTGATTGACCTGCTCCAGGGTAACCGCCTCGACCAAGGCGTTTCTTTTGTCGAGAAAATCGATTCCAAGATCGTCTTGCTGGATCGCCACCAGCATGCTTGCGATGGCGGCGGACGAACTGAACCTTAAATGATAGGAACCGGTCAGATAGGTCTTGGCGTCCTCCAGTTCCTGCCGGGTCACGCCCTTCTCGGCCATCCGCTTCCACTCGGCCTTGACCACGTCGATGGTTTCCTTGACCCGCTCGTTGGCCGTCGCCGCACCGCCCGCCCACAACGCCGTGTAATCGTAGGGTGCCAAATAGCTGTAGGCCGAATAGGCAAGGCCCCGTTTTTCACGGATTTCGTCGAACAAGCGCGACGCAAAACTGCCGCCACCTAAAATGTAGTTGGCGACATAGGCCGGATAGAAAGCCGGATCCTTACGTTTCAGACCGGCCTGGCCGAACAGGATAACGCTTTGCGGCACCGGATGATCGACCACGCTGATACCGCCGACATCAGAGGGTTCAACCTCGGGCAACGTCCAGTCTTCGGCCTTTTCCGGTAGGTCACCGAAGGTGCTGTCGAGCAATCCCTTCAGCTCTTCAGCCGTCACATCGCCGACGACGCCAACATACAGGTTATTCTTGGCGAACCGGCGTTTGACGAACGCCTGAAGATCGGGCTTGCCGATCTTGGCAACGCTGTCCAAGGTCCCGTCAACCGGCTTGGAATACGGGTGTCCGGGAAACAGCTTTTCGGAAAAGGCCTGCCCGGCCAAGGCATCGGGATCTTGCGACTTCTGGCGGATCACCATGGTGATTTGGGAGCGGATACGGTTGAGCGCTTCCTCGTCGAACCGGGGGTGGTTCAGGGAAAGCCGCAAAAGATCGAAGGCCTTATCCTTGCTCACGCTCAAGGTCTGCAGCCGCCCGGAAACGCTTTCCCGCCCCGCATCAAACTTCAACTCGATAGACAGCTTGCGCATCGCTCCCTGGAACGCCTGACTGTCGAGATCGCCCGCGCCTTCATCAATGGTCGAGGCGACGAAGTTGGCCAAACCTTCCTGGCCTGCGGGATCGAGCGCCGCGCCGCCTTTAAAACTCAACGATACGGAGACGATGGGATTGGAATGGTCCTCAACCAACCAAGCCGTGACGCCTTTGTCCGATTTGACGGTCTGAATTTCAACCGCCTGGGCGGCGCTTAAGCCGAAAGCCCAGAACGCGACGACCAGAAGCAGCTTTTTCATTGCGCCGCCTCCTTTTTCTCTTCCGGCAGCAGGATTGCGGTTAGCGACTGTTTTTCGTTAAAAACGGCCCTAGCCGCCTCATTGACGGCCTCAACGGTCACCTCAGATATCCGCTCCGGCCAGGCTTCCACATCCTCGATGGACTGACCGACGGCCAAGGCCGCGCCCAAGACCCGGGCCCCGGTCGAAAAACCGTCGCGAGCGAAGACCGCTTCGGCAACCAGTTGTCGGCGAGCATCATTCACTTCGGTTTCGCTGACGCCCCCTTCGACTACCTTGCGGATTTCAGCGTTCAAGGCGGTTTCCACATCGTCCACCGAAATGCCGCGCAACGGCGAGGCCCAAACGGTGAACTTGGTCGGGCCGAGCGTTCCGGGAGAGAAAGACGCGCCTGCCGAAACGGCCATCTTGCCGTCGAATACCAAAGCCTTTGAGAGCCGCGAGGTCGGGCCGTTTCCGAGAATTTCGGCCAGGACCTCCAAAGCGTAGACCTGCTGTAAACTTCCGGCCTTCTTAGCCTCAACGTAACTGGGCGCGAGGTAGCTGCGGTAGAGCGACACTTGGCGCACCCTTGGATCGCTCATCTCGATCCGCCGGGGCGCATAGTGCGGCGGCTCTTGCGCTCTACTTCGGCCATTCAGTTGCGGGTTCGCCGGAATAACGCCGTAGTATTTTTCCGCCAGCGGCTTCAACTCTTTGGCCGTAATATCGCCGGCAACCACCAAAATGGCGTTATTGGGCGCATACCATTTGTCATAAAAATCGGTCAGATCTTTCAGACTCAGGGCTTCGACCTCATGGGCCCAACCGATGACCGGATTGCGGTAGGGATAATTCAGATAAAAGGCGGCATCGAAATGCTCGCCGAGCAAAGCGCCGGGATTGTTCTCGACCCTGGACCGACGCTCTTCCAAGATGACCAGACGTTCCGGCTCGATGACCTCCTCGGTCAAGATGAGGTTCCGCATCCGGTCGGCTTCGAGCTTCATGACGAGCTCAAGGCGGTCTTTGGCGACGTTCTGGTAGTAGGCGGTGTAATCGGCCGAGGTAAAGGCGTTTTCCTGCCCACCGTTGCGCGCAACGGTTTTGGAAAACGAGCCATTGGGATAAGCTTTGGTGCCCTTGAACATCAAATGTTCGAAGAAATGGGCCAGCCCGGATTTCCCTTCGGGCTCGTCGGCCGCACCCACTTTGTACCAGACCATATGGCTGACGATGGGCGCCCGATGGTTGGGCACCACCACCACCTGCATCCCGTTCTTCAAGGTAAAGCTCTCGGGATTGAACACGCCCGCCTGAACCGGAGCGACACTCAAAACAAACAATGCGACAAAGACGATAAAACTCAGCCTAAACATATGTGTCCCATAACCAGAAAAGCCTTTTACCCCAATGATCGGGATGACCAGGGGCAAACGAAAAATCCCATTGATTTAAGGCGGTATTAGGGCGAAACGCCCGCCGGTTTAATCGAACAGACCTTCGAAAAGCGCCTTGCGCTTCTCTTTAATGATCGGAACTTCGCCATCGCTTACTTCTTTACCCAAAGCCTGATTTTCACGAATGCGTTGGGCTTCCTTGGAGGCGTCGACAATGGTGCCCGGCTCCGTCTTCTTTTGCCAGAACATCAAATCGTCGGTGAAGCTTTTGCCTTCCTCGATATAGATGGACGTCTCGCGGTTGACGATTTGGCGAATATTCGGATCGGCATCCAGCGCGCCGGTTTTACGAAGCAGCGACTGTTCGCCCATCGAGAGGTTGGCGTTGGCGACTTCCTGACCCCGGCTCCCGACAAGCGCTTCTTTGGCCCGTTTTTGCGGCGCCACTTCATCGGGACGTTGCGCCCCCGGCGCGGGCGGCCGCAATGCGTACTCCGGCGGCAGGCTGAGAGGCGCCCGCTTGTACACGGCGAACTCGTCCGGGGCCTCTTTGGTGTAGCCCACGGCGTCTTTTACGTTGGAGCAACCGGTCACCCCTAAAACAAGGGCCCCCGCGATAATCGCCGTTACTGCAATCTTCTTGCTCATTGCCGCCTCAACTTCCTTAAAGCTTTGAAGAATCCTTTTTAGGCGAATTTTCCGCGCCAAACAAGGAATCGACGATCAACAATCCGGCACCCAGGGTTATTGCGATGTCCGCAACATTGAAGGCTGGCCAGTGGTAGCCCATGGCATGAAAGTCGAGAAAGTCAGCCACCGCCCCCCAATGAAGCCGATCAATGGCATTGCCCAACGCGCCGCCGATAATCGCGCCGAGAGAAACGCCGACCAGCCGGTTTTTGTTGCGCGACAGCCAAACGGTCAACGCAATTGACACCCCCACGGCAATGGCGGTGAGGAGCCAGGCGTTCCAGGCCGACTCATGCGAGAACATGCCGAAACTGACGCCCCGGTTCCACGCCATGACGATATTAAAGAAAGACGTGACCTCAATCACCTGGGGCGGATTCATCACGTGCTCGACCATCCACCACTTGGTGATCTGATCGAACACCAAGATCGCGGCGGCCAGCATTAGACCCGGCCCGAGTGTTGAACGGTCCTTCATCAATCCCTATTCAGCGGCTTGCGCTAGAAAATGATCGGCCGCATCGGCGCACCGCGGGCAGGCTTCGTCGTGACCGTCGACGGTCCCGACATCCGGCAGCACCTTCCAGCAGCGCTGGCATTTGCCGCCCTCCGCCAGGGCCGGAACCACGGCAATTCCCGGGTTTTCCTCCGAGCGGAAGGCGTCCGCAGGGGCTTCGCCTTCTCCGAAGGTAAATCCGGAGGTGATGCAGAGATCGGCCAGGTTTTCGGCGCTCAAGGTCTCGACCGCCTTGCGGTATTTCTCTTCGGCGTAAACGACCGGATGGGCCTGCAGGCTCGCGCCGATGCGCTTTTCCGCCCGCTCGATTTCCAACGCCCCGGTGACGACCCGGCGCAGCGTCCGAATGGTCGCCCACTTTTCGGCCAGCGCGTCGTTTTGCCACTCGCCGGGCACATCGGGGAACTGGCGGCGGTGAACGCTCTCGCCGTCGCCCGGATTGCGGGCCAGCCAAGCTTCTTCCGCGGTAAAACACATGAACGGCGCCAGCCAGGCGGTCAGGCAGTTGAACAATTCGTCGAGCACCGTACGGGCGGCTCGGCGGCGTAGCGAGTCGGCGCGGTCGCAGTAGAGCGCATCCTTGCGGATATCCAGATAGAAGGCCGACAAATCCATGGCGCAGAAATTGTGCAGCTTCTCGAACAGATGGTGGAAGACGAAGGTGTCGTTGGCTTTGCGAACCTCTTTGTCCATTTGCCACATACGGTGCAGAACCCAACGCTCCAGCTCGGGCAATTCCTCGACCGGCAACCGCTCGGACTCTTCGAACCCAGCCAGATTGCCGAGAATGAACCGCAAGGTATTGCGCAGACGGCGGTAGGAGTCTGCCAGCTGTTTAATGATTTCCGGTCCGACGCGCAGATCTTCCGAATAGTCGGAACTGGCGACCCACAGCCGCAGAATATCGGCCCCCGATTGGGCGACCACGTCTTGCGGAGACACCGAGTTGCCGAGAGATTTGGACATCTTGCGCCCGTCTTCCGCCATGACGAACCCATGGGTCAACACGGCGTCATAAGGCGCACGACCCCGTGTTCCGCAGGATTCCAGCAGGGAGGAGTGGAACCAGCCGCGATGCTGGTCGGAGCCTTCCAGGTAAAGCGAAGCGGGCCAGGTCAGATCGGGCCACTCATCCCCTTCCAAAACGAAGGCGTGGGTGGAGCCGCTGTCAAACCAGACATCGAGAATGTCTTTGACCTGGTCGTAGTCCGCCGGGTCGTAGTCGGGCCCCAAGAACCGCGACGGCTCGGAAGAAAACCAAGCGTCCGATCCTTCGGCTTTGAAAATTTCGATAATCCGGTCGATTACGGCCTGATCGCGCAACGGTTCGCCGGTTTTCTTGTTGACGAACACGGTGATCGGCACGCCCCAGGCGCGCTGGCGCGACACGCACCAGTCGGGACGGTTCTCGATCATGCCGCCGATCCGGTTGCGTCCGGCCTCCGGCACGAACCGCGTCTCAGAAATCGCCTTCAACGCCTTTTTGCGCAGGTCGTTGGTTTCCATGGAGATAAACCACTGCGGCGTATTGCGGAAGATCACCGGAGCCTTGGAGCGCCAGGAATGCGGATAGCTGTGCTCGATCCTCTGGACGCCGTACAGCCGCCCGGCTTCGGCCAGCGCCGTGATGACGGCGTCGTTGGCGGGCCATTTGATCTTCTTTTTCTTGCCCATTTCCATGACCTTGTGGCCGGCGAACATGGGCACGTGATCGAAGAACACGCCGTCGCCATCGACCGTATCGGGCACGGCGATGCCGTTGGCGACGCCCAGCACCCAGTCGTCCGCGCCGTGACCGGGCGCAATATGGACGAAACCGGTGCCGTCTTCGTCGGTGGCGAAATCGGCGGAAAGCGCCGGAACCTGGAAATCGAACCCGCCCTCATGGAGCGGATGTTTGCAAACCACGCCTTTGAGATCGGCCCCCTTGCCTTCCCAGAAGACTTTCGGCGTTTCGATTTTAAACGTCTCGACCAAAGCGTCGGCCAGCGACGCGGCGACAACGATCTTGTCGCCCGCTTTCAGGCCGCTGCCGTCCAAAGCGCCGGAGATTTCCAAGCCTTTGTAAGCAATGTCCGGTCCATAGGCGAGCGCCCGGTTGCCGGGGATGGTCCAGGGCGTCGTCGTCCAAATAACGATAGAAGCCCCGGCCAACTCGGCAGGGCCTTGGTCGATCGGGAACCCGACGAAGATCGAGGTTGAGGTATGATCTTCGTATTCCACTTCCGCTTCGGCGAGCGCGGTCTTTTCCACCACCGACCACATCACCGGTTTGGCTCCCTTGAACAGGGACCCGTTCATCAGGAACTTGCCCAGCTCGGCGGCGATTTGCGCTTCCGCCTTGTTGGTCATGGTGGTGTAGGGATGATCCCAGTCGCCGTCACAGCCCAAGCGCTTGAATTCATCGCGCTGGATGTTGACCCATTCATCAGCGAACTCGCGGCATTCATGACGGAAATCGACGATGGGTACGGCATCCTTGTCGAGACCCTTGGCGCGGTATTTCTCTTCGATCTTCCACTCAATGGGCAGGCCGTGGCAATCCCAGCCCGGCACATAATGGGCGTCTTTGCCCAGCATCTGCTGACCTCGGTTGATGATGTCTTTCAAAATCTTGTTGAGCGCATGGCCGATGTGCAGGTGCCCGTTGGCGTACGGCGGGCCGTCGTGAAGGATAAACTTTTCACGGCCTTTCGCGTCCTCGCGCAACTGGTTGAACAGGTCCATCTTCGCCCAGCGTTCCAGAATTTCCGGTTCCCGTTTGGGCAGTCCGGCCCGCATCGGAAAGTCGGTTTGGGGAAGAAAGATCGTCGATTTGTAATCCAGGCTCATCGTCTTGCTCACTTGATCCGGTCAGATCGGTTTCGGATGCCCGGCCAGCAAAAGCCGGGCTTTGTCGCAGTCTTCGGCAATCTGCGCTTTGAGCGCATCCATGCCATCGAATTTTTTCTCCGGGCGGATGTAATCGGCCAGCGCCACCCTCAAGTGCTTGCCGTAGAGGTCGCCGTCGAAATCGAACAGATTGACCTCCAGCAGCACGTCCTTTTTATCGAAGGTCGGTCGATTTCCCAAATTGGCGACTCCGTCGATCCAGTCGATCCCATTGGCGCTTTCAACCCCGGCCTGGACGGCGTAGACGCCCTTGGCCGGTTCCAGATATTCGCCCAAACGGATATTGGCCGTCGGGAAGCCAATCGTCCGGCCCCGTTGGTCACCGGGCTCGACCCGTCCTTCGATTTCGTAGTCGCGCCCCAAAACGAATGAAGCGCCCTTCGGATCGGCATTTTTAAGGCACTCGCGCACCCGGGTCGAGGAGTAAGGTTTGCCGTCTTCGTCCGACACCGGCTTGACGCAGGTGAAACCATAGCCTTCCTGTGCGCCCATCGCCAACAGAAGCTCGCAATTCCCTTTGCGCCCATGCCCGAACACGAAGTCGTAGCCAGCCACCACATGCTTGGCCCCTAAACCGCCGACCAGAATATCGTCGACAAACGATTCCGCCATACGCTGGGAGAAGTCCTTGTCGAAATGCAGCACCAGCATGTAATCGACGCCCAGGGCAGCGATATGCTGCGCCTTGATCCGCATGGGAGTGAGGCGGAACGGCGGCATACCGGGTTTGAAAACCGACACCGGGTGCGGCTCGAATGTCAGAACCGCCCAGGGACCGCCCATGTCCTTGGCGTGAACGCCCGCTTCATGAATGACCGCCTGGTGCCCCTTGTGGACGCCATCGAAATTGCCAATGGCGACGGAGCACCCCTTGACCTCTGGCGGCAAGTTCTCGAAGTGGCGGAAAATCTGCATGATTGCGGATGTCGCTTTTCTTTATCTGTCTTTATTTAGCGGGCTTGGACGGCACCATCACCGTGGCATCGCCGTCGATCACCACCTTGTCGCCAATGGTGCACTGCGTCTTCATTTTGACGAAACGCTTTTCCGGGATCAGCTCTTCGATGGTACAACGGGCAATCACCGTATCCCCCGCCTTGACCGGCGCTTTGAAGCGGATGTTCTGACTGACATAGATACAACCCGGCCCTGGCAGCTTGGTGCCGATAACGGTCGAGATAAAGCTGGCCGTCAGCATCCCATGGGCGATCCGGCCTTCGAAAATGGTCGGTGCGGCGAACTCGTGGTTCAAGTGAACCGGGTTGGTGTCGCCGGACATCCCGGCGAACATCAGGATGTCGGCTTCGGTGATGGTTTTACCGTAGATGTCGGTCATCCCGACTTCGAGTTCCTCGAAGTAATAGCCGTGCAGCTCATCCATGGTCTCGATCCCTTACAATTACCCCTGGCGAAAATCCGGTTTTCGCGACTTTTCCCCCACAAAAAAGCGCCGCAAAACCAAAGTGCGGCGCAATGTACCCCTTTGCTCCAAGCGGAGCAAGGACGGGAAGGCCCTTCCCGTCCGTCTTTTTCGCGTGTGCAACGAAGCGGGTGGGTTTAAACCCGCTCGATGACCATGGCGATGCCCTGACCCACGCCGATGCACATGGTGGTCAGCGCGTATTTTCCGCCGGTGCGATGGAGCTGGTAGGTCGCCGTGGTGACCAGGCGCGCGCCGCTCATGCCGAGCGGGTGGCCGAGAGCGATGGCCCCACCCTGCGGGTTGATCCTAGGGTCGTCGTCGGCCAGACCCAACTGGCGGGTACAGCCGAGGCTTTGAGCGGAAAAGGCTTCGTTGAGTTCGATCAGGTCCATCTGATCGATGGTCATGCCCAGCCGCGCCAAGAGCTTTTGCGTCGCCGGAACCGGACCGACGCCCATGATCCTGGGCGCAACACCCGCCGTCGCCATGCCGAGGATGCGGGCTTTCGGCGTCAGGCCGTTTTTCTTGGCCGCTTCTTCGGACGCGACGATCAGCGCGCAGGCCCCGTCGTTGACGCCCGAGGCATTGCCCGCCGTGACCGATCCGCCCTCGCGGAACGGCGCTTTCAGACCCGCCAGTTTTTCAAGGCTGGTCTGGCGCGGGTGTTCGTCCTTGTCGACAACCAACGGATCGCCCTTGCGCTGCGGAATGGTCACCGCCGCAATCTCTTCGGACAAGCGGCCGTCGGCCTGGGCGGCCGCAGCTTTTTCCTGCGACCAGAAGGCGAACTTGTCCTGATCTTCGCGGTTGATATTGAAGTCCTCGGCGACGTTTTCCGCCGTCTCCGGCATGGACTCGACGCCGTATTGCTTCTTCATCAGTTTGTTGACGAAGCGCCAGCCGATGGTGGAGTCGTAAATCTCGGCGTTACGCGAAAACGCGGTGTCCGCCTTGCCCATGACAAAGGGCGAGCGGGACATGCTCTCCACGCCGCCGGCCAGGCAAAACGTGTTTTCCCCGGATTTAATCGAGCGCGCTGCAATCGCCACCGCATCCATGCCCGAGCCGCACAACCGGTTGACCGTGTTGGCCGGCACCGTTTCCGGCAGACCGGCCAGCAGAAGCGCCATACGGCCGACGTTGCGGTTGTCCTCACCCGCTTGGTTGGCACAGCCGTAGGTCACGTCGTCGATGGCCGCCCAGTCCACGTCCTTGTTGCGCGCCATCAATTCCTTGATCGGATGGGCCGCCAAATCGTCGGTCCGCACCGAAGAAAGAGAACCGCCGTAACGGCCGATGGGAGTGCGGATTGCGTCGCAGATGAATGCTTCGGTCATGGTCTTGGGTATCCTCGATTGACTAAATTTGTTCGGGCGGGATCATGGAGCCCGGCACGGCGCGGGACTGGCCGCGGAACATGGCGACAACGGTGCCGGTCTGATCGACCACTTTGGTGTCGTAAAAGCCGGTTTTGCCTTCGCGCAGCGATTCCTCACAGGTCGCCGTCAACACGTCGCCGGCCCGCGACGGCGCTAAGAAGCTGATGGTGCAGGTTTGCGCCACCATATTTTCGTTATAGGAGTTACACGCACAGGCAAAGGCCACGTCGGCTAGCGAGAAGGTCACGCCGCCGTGGCACATATCGACGCCGTTCAGCATATCTTCGCGGACCGTCATGCGCAGCACGACCCGGCCCGGCGCAACATCCACCAACTCCACGCCCAGCCATACGGCCATCTTGTCGAGCGACATCATCGCCTCGACCACCGTCCTCGCCGTTTTCTGCTGACTATCCTGCACCGTCTACTCCTTATTTTCCTTTTGACTGGAGCATGCAACGCCGACGCCCTATAATCAAGCATTCCGTTACCGATTTACCGAATTAGACAGGAGCCCCCATGGCCAAGGTTTATGAAATTGACGGCGTGGTGCCGGTCATCCACCCCACCGCCTTCGTCCACCCCACCGCCGTTCTGATCGGCGACGCCATCGTCGGGCCGGGCTGTTACGTGGGACCGGGCGCTTCCATGCGCGGCGATTTCGGCCGGGTTCAGTTAGGCGCGGGCTGCAATTTGCAGGACAACTGCATCATGCACTGTTACCCCTCGGGTGTGTGCAAGGTGGAAGACAACGGCCACATCGGGCATGGGGCGATCCTGCACGGCTGCACGGTCGGCGAAAACGCCCTGGTCGGCATGAACACGGTGGTGATGGACGACGCGGTGATCGGCAAAAACGCCATCATCGGCGCACAATCCTTCGTCAAGGCCAACTCTGAAATACCGGAGGGCGCGCTGGCCGCCGGGATTCCGGCCAAGGTGATTAAGGAACTGACTGAAAAAGAAATCGATTGGAAACGTTCGGGAACGGCGGAGTACCAGGAACTGGCCCGGCGTAGTCTGGCGACGCTGAAAGAAGCCACACCTTTGAGCGAAATCGAACCGAACCGTAAGAAGGTCCTTGAGCGAACCTTCCACGGCATCCATTCGGCTCGGGATTGAGTTGGGTCCGGGGAGAGTTTCCTCTCCCCGGAACGCATGGCAACTTAGAAGTCCATGCCGCCCATGCCACCCATATCGGGCATTCCGGCGGCGCTGTCCTTCTTCTCGGGTTTTTCGGCGACCATCGCCTCGGTGGTGATCAACAGACCGGCCACGGAAGACGCGTCTTGGAGCGCCGTGCGGACCACCTTGGTCGGATCGATAATACCGGCCTTCACCAAATCGGTGTATTCACCGGTTTGCGCGTCGTAACCGTAGTTGGTGTCTTTCGACTCCAACAGCTTTCCAGCCACCACGGCACCGTCTGCTCCGGCGTTTTCGGCAATCTGACGGACCGGCGCCTGAAGGGCGCGGCGGACGATATCAATCCCGACTTTCTGATCGTCGTTTTCCGGCTTGAGGTTCTCGAGCGCCTTGGACGCATAGAGCAACGCGGTGCCGCCACCGGCGATAATGCCTTCTTCAACGGCGGCGCGGGTGGCGTGCAGGGCGTCGTCGACGCGGTCTTTCTTCTCCTTCACCTCAACTTCGGTCGCGCCGCCGACATGAATAACGGCAACCCCACCGGCCAGTTTGGCCAGACGCTCTTGCAGTTTTTCACGGTCGTAGTCGGAGGTGGTTTCTTCGATCTGGGCGCGGATCTGGTTGCACCGGGCGTCGAGATCGGATTTTTCTCCGGCACCGTCGATGATGGTGGTTTCTTCCTTGGTGATGGAGGCCTTCTTGGCGGTGCCGAGCATATCGAGAGTGACATTCTCGAGTTTGATACCCAGGTCTTCGGAAATCACGGTGCCTTTGGTCAGGATCGCGATATCTTCGAGCATCGCTTTGCGACGGTCGCCGAAGCCCGGAGCCTTGACGGCGGCAACCTTCAGGCCGCCGCGCAGCTTGTTGACCACCAGGGTGGCCAGCGCTTCGCCTTCGATGTCTTCGGCAATGATC
>Ga0070727_10000281_pt1 | contig 70130 bp, 62 predicted proteins | sample tdAd472_FD_66722 | JGI IMG/M metagenome (GOLD analysis project Ga0070727, IMG submission 66722) | Marine sediment microbial communities from the Atlantic coast under amendment with organic carbon and nitrate - tdAd47.2 | ecosystem: Environmental > Aquatic > Marine > Coastal > Sediment | place... | reverse complement strand
GGTGGCGGCAGCGAAAGAGAAAAAACGGGCGTAACGCATTCATGAAGTACGTGGAGGAATTCAGGGACGGTAAGGCCGCCCGGGGCTTGGCCTCGGAGATGCACAAGGCCGTCCGGTCTGATCGCACTTATAGTTTCATGGAGTTTTGCGGCGGCCACACCCACGCTATCTTCCGTTATGGCGTGCAGGACTTATTGCCCGAGCAGGTCAATATGATCCATGGCCCCGGCTGTCCGGTCTGCGTTTTGCCGGTTGGGCGGATCGACAACGCGATTTCCCTGGTCCGCGACCATGGTGCGATCTTGTGCACCTACGGCGATACTTTGCGTGTCCCAGGTTCCAAGCGGACCAGTCTGATGAAGGTAAAAGCCGAAGGCGGTGATGTCCGCATGGTCTATTCGGCCATGGACAGCCTCAAGGTGGCTGCCGAAAACCCGGACAAGGAAGTGGTGTTCTTCGGCATTGGCTTCGAGACCACAACGCCGCCCACCGCCATGCTGCTCAAGCAGGCCAAAGCCATAGGTGTTAAGAACGTCAGCGTGTTTTCCAATCATGTGCTGACCCCTTCGGCGATCACCAATATTTTGGAAAGCGAAGAGGTGCGCGAGCTCGGCACCGTACCCATCGATGGGTTCTTGGGCCCGGCGCATGTCTCGGCGGTGATCGGTTCGCAGCCTTATGAATTTTTTGCCGAGGAATACGCCAAGCCGGTGGTGATTTCCGGATTCGAGCCTCTGGATGTGATGCAGTCGATTCTGATGCTGATCCGCCAGTGCAACGACGGCAATACCTCGGTCGAAAACGAATACGCCCGGGCGGTGACTCGGTTCGGCAACACCAAAGCTCAACAACTGGTGGCCGATATTTTTGAGCTGCGCCGGACCTTTGAGTGGCGGGGTCTCGGCATGGTGCCTTACTCGGCTCTGCAGATAAAAAGAGACTACGCCGATTGGGATGCCGAGCGGAAGTTCGGCATCGAACCCGCCTCCGTGCCCGACAACAAGGCCTGCGAATGTGGGGCGATTTTGCGCGGCATGAAGAAGCCGACGGATTGCAAAATTTTCGGGACCGTCTGTACGCCGGAAAATCCCATGGGGTCCTGCATGGTGTCCCACGAAGGCGCTTGCGCCGCCTATTACGCCTTCGGGCGTTTCCGCGAAGACAAAAAGAAAGCGACTGGATAGATGAAACGACCGGTTCCCAGACCCCTCGACATCAAGCGGGGGCGCATCGACCTGACCCACGGCAGCGGCGGTCGCAATATGGCGCAATTGATCGACGAGCTGTTCCGTGGGGCGTTTTCCAATCCGTTGCTCGACGCGGCCAACGACCAGGCGGTGTTCGAAGCGCCCAAAGGCCGAATGGTCATGACTACGGATACCTTCGTTATTTCGCCGATCTTTTTTCCCGGCGGTAACATTGGGTCGCTCGCCGTGCACGGGACGGTCAACGATATCGCCATGGGCGGCGCGAAGCCGCTTTACCTCACAGCCGGTTTTGTCATTGAAGAAGGCTACCCGCTGGCCGATTTGAAGGTCATCGTCGATAGCATGGCGGCGGCGGCGCTGGAGGCGGAAGTCCAAATCGTCACCGGTGACACCAAGGTGGTTGAGCAGGGCAAAGGCGACGGCGTGTTTATCAACACGGCGGGGATCGGCATGGTGCCGGATGGCGTGGCGCCTTCGGGTGACAAAGCAAGACCCGGCGATAAGATATTGGTCAACGGCACCCTTGGCGATCACGGTGTGGCCGTGATGTCTAAACGCGAAAGCCTGGGCTTTGAGACGGAAATTTTGTCGGACAGTGCCGCCTTGAACGGTATCGTCGCCGAAATGATTGCCGCTGCGCCGGGTATTAAGGTTCTGCGCGACCCAACCCGCGGCGGCTTGGCGACGGTGTTAAATGAAATCGCCCTGCAATCCGACGTGGGTGTGACCATCCGTGAAGACGACCTGCCGATCCGCCCCGAGGTCAAAGGGGCCTGCGAATTGCTGGGGCTCGACCCGCTTTATGTCGCCAACGAAGGCAAGTTGGTCGCCATCGTTGCACCCGAAGACGCCGAGGCGGTCTTGGCGGCGATGAAGAATCACCCACTGGGTAAGGACGCTGCGATTATTGGTGAAGTCATCGAGGACGATCATAATTTCGTCCAGATGGTCACCGGTTTCGGCGGCAGCCGGATTATCGACTGGCTGGCGGGTGAGCAGCTGCCGAGAATTTGCTGATGCGTATTCTGTTCATCACCCATTCGTTCAACAGCCTAACCCAGCGGCTCTATATGGAACTGACCCGGCGCGGTCATGAGGTTTCGGTGGAGCTGGACGTTAACGATGACGTTACCCGAGAGGCGGTGGCGCTGTTTAAACCGGACCTGATCGTCGCGCCGTTTCTCAAACGGGCCGTGCCGGAAGATATTTGGAAAAATCACGTCTGCCTGATTGTCCACCCGGGGCCGAAGGGCGACCGCGGGCCATCGTCGCTCGACTGGGCCGTGCAAGATGGGGCCGCAGAGTGGGGCGTTACCGTGTTGCAAGCAGCGGAAGAAATGGACGCAGGCGATATTTGGGCGACGCACCGGTTTCCCATGCGCGACGGATCGAAGGGCTCGCTGTATCGCAACGAGGTGACCCAGGCCGCCGTACAAGGCCTGTTGGAAGCAGTGGAGAATTTTGCAAAGCCAGGCTTCACGCCAACGCCATTAACCGATCTCTCGGGCTGGCGGGATTTGCTGAAACAGGATCAACGCACCATCGATTGGGCTGCCGACGATATGCAGACGGTGCTACGCAAAATCCGCGCCGCCGACGGTTTCCCCGGTGTTCGCGATACGGTCTTGGGGCTTGAGTGCTTCCTGTTCGACGCCCACCCGGAAGAAATCCTAAATGGCCCCCCCGGTGAGGTCATCGCTCAACGGCATGGAGCGATCTGCCGGGCAACCGTCGACGGGGCGGTTTGGATCACTCATTTGAAAGAAAGAAACGAAGACGAGCGGACGTTCAAGCTGCCAGCGGCGATGGTGTTGAAGGAACGACTGGACGGCATTCCCGAAACGCCAGCCAATCATGCGGGGATTACCTGGCGGGATATCTGGTATGAGCGGGAAGGTGAGATCGGTTACCTCTATTTTCCCTTCTACAACGGCGCGATGAGTACGTCGCAATGTCAGCGTTTGGCCGAGGCGGTGCGGGAAACCCGTGAAGACGACGCCAAGATTTTAGTGCTGATGGGGGGGCACGATTTTTGGTCTAACGGCATTCATCTGAACACCATCGAAGCGGCGGCCAGCCCAGCCGATGAATCCTGGGCCAACATCAACGCCATGGACGATGTCTGCCGTGAAATTCTGACGTTGGACGATAAAATGACCATTGCCGCCATGCACGGAAACGCCGGGGCGGGCGGTGTGTTTCTCGCCTTGTGTGCCGATATCGTGGTGGCCCGTGAGGGCGTCATTATGAACCCGCACTATAAAAACATGGGCAATCTCTATGGCTCGGAATACTGGACCTACGTGTTGCCGCGCCGGGGTGGCGAGGCGGCCAAATCCGTCATGACCAACCGCCTTCCGGTCGGTTCCGACGAGGCGATGGAAAAGGGGCTGGTCGATACGGTGCTGCCCGGATTGCCGAGGGAGTTCAGCGATGGCGTGCGGCAGTACGCTCGGTCAATGGCGGAAGCTTCGACGGTCGATGAGGAAATTGCTAAAAAACAAGAACGGCGAGCGGCGGACGAAGCGGAAAAACCGCTTGAGGAATACCGGCGCGAAGAACTGGACCGTATGAAGCTCAATTTCTACGGCTTCGACCCGTCCTACCATGTGGCGCGCTACAACTTCGTCTTCCGTGTGCCCCACTCCCGCACGCCGCTGCATTTAGCCAAGCACCGGCGTTAAAGAAAAACGCTGGTTCTTCTCCGGTGGTCCTCCTATAAGGGGAAAAGGGGAACGGGCGGCAAGGGAAAGCACCAAATTTCATGTTAAGAAACCTCTCGCAGAGTTTGGATCGGCGCGCCCTGGTCGTGCTGCTTGCCCTGCCTTTTGTTTATTTGGCGTTGATATTGTGGGTGCGTCATACGGCCGGACCGTTTTGGACGTGGTACAGTATCGATCCAATTATCCGCTATCTCCTGGATGCATTGAATCTGCTGCATCTCCGTCCACCTGGGAACGTGGATCATCCGGGCGCGACCGTTCAATTGATCGGCGCGTTCGTCTTGAAGGTTCTTCATCCGTTGTCGAGTGCGGATGAAATCACCAGGGCGGTTCTCAGCGATATCGACGCCCATATCTGGCCGATCTTTTTGGTCCTAACGCTGATTACGACCGTTTTGGTTTTCGCCGTTGGGTTCGTTGGGTGGCAGGTCAGCGGAAGTTTGGTCTGCGCAATCGCCTTGCAGCTATCCCCTTTTATGTCGCGGGTCTTGTTGCAAAATGCTTTTGGGGTCATGCCCGCCCCATTGTTGATCGCGTCCGCTTTGGCGATGAGTTGTCTGGTTCTATTGATGGTTGGATCGGACGATGAGGCTAAAAACAAATTTGCCGTCGCGTTCGGCGTCATTGGTGGTTTCGTCGTTGCGTCAAAAGTGACGGGCGTGCCGGTTCTGATCTTGCCGATTTTTCTTCTGTGGGGCCGTCAATCGTTGGCGATTTACCTGGGAGTCATTGTGTTGTCAGCAATGCTCTTCGCTTTTCCCACCCTGTTTGAGGCCGGAAAATTCTTTGATTGGATTGCCAAGGTGGCGATCGGAAGCGGCGCGTATGGCGGCGGTGCGCCGGAAATCGTCAACTTGGAAACCTACCCGCGCAATATCTATAAATTCTTTTCCCGTCCAATCCTTCTGGTTCCAGTGCTTCTTTCGCTGGGTATTGTGATTTGGGGGGAAGTCCGGCGCCGCTCCGGAAAGCCGGTGCCGAAACGGGCGCTGCAAGGCTTGGCGGGGATTGCCCTTGCCATAACGTTTCATATCCTTGTCGTCGCGAAACACCCAAGCGCTCACTACCTCGTTTCATCAATGACGTTCAGCGGGTTGGCTTTGACGCTGACTTACATGGCGGTGCGGCGGTTTGAAGTGCAATCAATGTCCGCTCGCAGATGGGCGTTTGGCTTTTTGGTTTTCCTCGTTGCCGGGCTTGCGCTATCCCGTGGAAACAGCGCGGCAAAGCTGCTGAGTGAATTGGCCGAAAAGCACCAAGCCGGAGCCGAGTTGAAAACCGAACCGTTCGCCGCGTGCTTGAAAGTTTTTGGCGTCTTTACCTCGCATCCGACATTTGCGCTAACATACGGAAACGAAATCATCGGGAGAGGGTTTGGCTCCGAGCTTTCCGAGCTTCTGCCGGAAAACGAAGTAATTTTTCTCGCGTACCGGGGAGAGTTTCTGCGTCCCGATGGGCCAATCGAAATCGCGGACCTGGTAAAAGAATATCCCTGCGTTTACGCCCGTTCAACGGTTGAGCATGGCGGTGCCGGAGCGTTGAAGAACAGGCTTGAGGCGGTTCTTCCTGCAGGTCGCCAGTTTTCGGCCCAATGCACCAACAAATACGAAACGGTGTTTACCGCAGGGGTGGACTGTCAGGGACGACCGCTCGACTGAAACTTAACTTTCCCAGCGCCCGATATCCCAGAAGAAGGGCGAAAATTCCCGCATAGATCAAGGGTTCCCGGATGTCCGCCTTGACCATCATGAAGTAATGCAGGCAGGCGGCAATGCCGGCGGGGTAAACCAGTTTGTGCAGGTTCCGCCACCGCCTGCCGCCCAGGCGTTTGATCATGCCGTTGGTCGAGGTGATGGCAAGCGGCAGAAGCATCAGCAGGCACGCCATGCCGACCGTGATGTAGGTCCGTTTGACGATATCGGCCCAGATCGCCGCCCAGTCGAAAAATTGATCGAGAGCGACATAGCTGGTGACGTGGAAAAAGGCGTAGGCGAAAGCGTAGAGGCCGATCATCCGCCGGAAACGGGCGAGGTCGTTCCAGCCGGTGATTTTGCGAACGGGGGTGATTGCAAGAACCAGGATGAGGAACCGCAACGCCCAGTCCCCGAGGAAACGATTTGTCGTTTCAATCGGATTGGCTCCAGCCTGTCCGGTCAACACAAGATAGGCGATCCAGCCCAAGGGAGCCAAGCAAACGACAAACACAAAGGCTTTGCTGACCTTTTTCAGGGTTTTGTTGGCTGCGTTCATTTCTTCAACGTCCTCGTCTTACATCAAAAAGATCGCCCAAATCAGGAAGCCGAGAACGGCGATCCCGCCAGCAATCCACAGATAGTCTTTTCGTTCCAGTAGTTTGATGACTTCTTTTTCCGTCATTCCAGGCCTCTTTTTCTTTTCCCTCATGTTGTTCGGTCCCGGCTGGGTTCGCTACGCTACGGTTTCTAACTTAAGGGGCCTTGCTCTTTTGTAGAAATCGCGTTCGTTCACATTTCTGCTATCGAGCGTGATTGGTTATTAATTGGGCACTTTCTGGAGCAGGGCGCGTTGTGTATGGTTAAAGATTAAGCAAAAAACCTGTGGGGGCATCAGTCAAAGGTTCCTTTGTTTTTTGGGCCGCTTCGTAAATTAAATAAAATCAAAGGCTTATTTGGTCTGTCCGTGTTTCTTGTCCTTTTGGCACGGGAATTGAATTTATGGGCGCAGAAAACGCCCTCGCAAAGGCGTTGGTGAAAAGGCCTAACAGGGCCGCAGCCAAAGGGATGTCAGCTATGAAAATGATTATGGCGGTGATCAAGCCGCATAAACTCGATGATGTTCGCAATGCACTTACCGGCATCGGCGTTGAAGGCCTGACGGTCAGCGAAGTCAAAGGCTTCGGGCGGCAAAAGGGGCAAACCGAGATTTACCGGGGGGCCGAGTACGTCGTCCACTTCCTGCCGAAAGTCAAAATAGAAACCGCAGTCAAGGACGACATGGTCGAGCAGACCGTTGAAACCATCAAGGCTGCGGCGCAAACCGGCAAAATCGGTGACGGAAAAATCTTTGTCTACGACGTGGGCAATGCGATCCGCATACGGACCGGCGAAACCGATGACGAAGCGCTCTAGGGCCGAAAGGATTTGTGAGATGAAACCGATGAAAAGTTTTCTAGCCTCTGCCGCGCTGACCGCTTTGACGGTAGGACCGGCTTTTGCCGAAGAGGCCAAACTGGATACGGGGGATACCGCCTGGATGCTGACCTCGACGGCATTGGTTTTGATGATGACCATTCCGGGTCTTGCCCTGTTCTATGGCGGTATGGTCCGCAAAAAGAACGTCTTGGCGATGACCATGCAGAGCTTCGCCATCGCTTGTCTCAGTACAGTGCTTTGGATGATTGTCGGCTACTCGATTGCTTTCGGCGACGGCGGCGGGATGAACGCCTTCTTCGGCGGCTTCGATAAAGCGTTCTTGTCCGGCCTGACCGTTGACGCCCTTTCCGGGACCATTCCGGAGAGTGTCTTCATGACCTTTCAGATGACCTTCGCCATCATCACGCCGGCCTTGATCACCGGCGCGTTTGCCGACCGGATGAAGTTTGGGCCCATGTTGACTTTCAGCGGATTGTGGATGGTGCTGATCTATGCGCCGGTCTGTCACTGGGTCTGGGGCGGCGGCTTCCTCGCCGACGATGGCGTTCTCGATTTCGCCGGCGGCACCGTGGTGCACATCAACGCAGGCGTGGCCGGTCTGGTGGCGGCGATGGTTTTGGGACGCCGCAACGGTTTCGGCTCCGAAAACATGGCGCCGCACAACATGGTGCTGTCGCTTATCGGCGCCTCCATGTTGTGGGTCGGTTGGTTCGGTTTCAACGCCGGTTCGGCTGTCGGCGCCAATGGCGCCGCGGGCATGGCCATGGCGGTCACCCAGATCGCCGCCGCCGCCGCTGCACTTTCCTGGACCTTCGCCGAATGGTTGGTGCACAAGAAAGCCAGTGTTCTGGGTATCGTGTCCGGTGCGGTGGGCGGCCTTGTGGCAATTACTCCGGCGGCGGGTTTCGTCGACCCGAAAGGGGCTTTGATTATCGGCCTGATTGCCGGCGTCGGCTGTTTCTGGGGGGCGACTAGCCTGAAGAAAATGTTCGGCTACGATGATTCGCTGGATGCTTTCGGCGTGCACGGCGTCGGCGGCATCATTGGAGCGGTGCTGACGGGTGTGTTCGCGGTCGAAGCCATCGGTGGCACCGCTGGGATGCTCGAAGGAAACGCCGGGCAGGTTTGGACCCAGATCGTCGGTATTTTCGCAACCGTCGCCTACTCGGCCATCGGTACCTTCGTTATCCTGAAGGTGATCGACGTAACCGCCGGTCTTCGCGTTGAAAAAGAGGCCGAGATCGAAGGGCTGGATATCAATCTCCACGGCGAGGTGGTGCAGTAATTACGTCCTTCCCCACAGAGGGATGAAATGTAAAGGCGGCGGGCTTCGGTTTGCCGCCTTTTCCATTTTTTGCATCTTGGTTTGAAACCCTAGGCAACAGGTTCTACACTCCCGCATAAATTTCACGTTCATTTGCGGGGCGTTACGCCCGGCCGAAGAGGGTTCCAAGGTGAAAAAACTCGCATATGCCACAGCCGCCTTGTTTGTCGTGCTCATTGGGGCCGTTCTTGTCGTCCCGAGTTTTATCGACTGGAACCAGTACAAAACCGAAATTACCTCACAGGCGTTTGAAGCCACCGGCCGCGAATTGATTGTCGATGGCGATATTCACCTTAGTTTGCTTCCTTCGCCGTCGCTTGAGGTCAATAAAGTCAGGCTGGCCAACCTGACCGGCGGCGATGCGCCGGAAATGGTCACCCTGCGCTCGGCTGTGGTGAATGTCGCCATGGGGCCGCTGATCGGTGGCCGGATTCAAGTGGAGTCAGTGAGGCTGAACGATCCGGTCATTCATCTGGAGGTTCTGCCGGACGGCCGCAAGAATTGGGAATTCAATGCGCCGGAAGAAAATGGGTCCGGAAGCAAGCAGACAGCCCAAGAGCCGGAAAAACAAACTGGGAGCGACTCGGCGACGGATTTGCCGGTCCAGGTGGATTCCTTCAAAGTGGTTAACGGCACCGTCGTCTACCGCGACCATAAAGGCGGCACTTTGGAGCGGGTCGACGGGTTGGACGCCACGGTGGTTGCAGGCTCCCTGATTGGACCGTTCGATGCCAACGGGTCGTTTGTCACAAAGGGGCTCCCCTTATCGTTTGAAGTTTCGATCGGCAAAATTATTCACGGGCGAACGGTCGGTTTCGCCACCAGCCTCAAGTTGGGTGAAAAAGGGAAGACCCATTTTTCCGGCACCCTTGTCGACGAACAAAATACCTTGCGCGTTAAGGGAGACATCAAGGCGGAAAGCGCCAATCTTGCGGATTTGATCGGCGCTTTGACCGGAGGGGGAACTTATCCGGGGCTGACCGCGCAGTCTTTCGCCGCGTCAGGGCCGTTTACGGCGACGGCGGCGGGCGTGGAATTGCCCGACTTGACGATGGAGCTTGGCGACGCCAAGGCGCGGATTGCCGCCAACGCAACTTTTGGCGATGTAACCGGGATTGGCGTGGCGGTCGCAGCCAAGCGGATCGATCTGGATGATTGGCTTGCCCGTCCGCCCTTCGAGGCGAAAGGTCTGGAACAGGGAGAAAAGGTCGCGGTTATTGACAAGACCGACGGCGGCCCGCGGGCTTCCGTCTCGCTGACGCCGCAAACCGGAACCGAAAAGAAAAGCGCCGCCAACCAGGAGGGTAAGCAAGACGGATTTGCTCTTCCGAAGAACGTCAGCGCCGCCGTCAATGTTGACGTCGAAGCGCTGGCCTATAAGGGCGGCGCGGTCCGCAACGCAAAAGTCAGCGTCGAACTGGTCGGGGGAGAAATCACGGTCAATCAAGCGTCCGCCCAACTTCCCGGTGGGTCCGATGTGGCGCTGTTTGGCTTTGTCGGCGTCGATAAGGGAGCGCCGAAATTCGACGGCACCGTAGAGGCGTCGGTTAATGATTTGAGAGGCGTGCTCCGATGGCTGCAAATTCCCCAGCCCGAACTTTCGCAGGACCGGCTGAGAAAGCTTACCGTTAAATCTGCGGTTAAAGCCACACCGAGCCAAATCGATCTCTCGGAAACAAAGGTCGTGCTCGACAGTTCGACCATTTCCGGGGGAGCCGCCATCGCCTTGCGTAAGCGCCCATCGTTCGGCGCTACCCTGACCGTCGACCGGCTCAATCTGGACTCTTACCTCAACGGCCAAACGTCGACCCCGGCGGATACGAAAAAACCGGCTCCAACCGGCAAGACCGATGGCGAAACCGAAAAGAAAGCGGAAAAAACGGGAGCCGAGACGCTGCCGAGCGCGTTGCAGGGGCTGAAGGCTCTGGCCGAGTTTGACGCCAACGTAAACCTGTTGATCAGTTCGTTGACCGCGCAGGGCGCGACAGCGAAGAATACACGGCTGGAAGCGAGCCTTTACCGGGGCGATCTGAATATCAAAGCCTTGGGGGCCGATAATATTGCCGGCGCGTCGTTCAATCTTTCCGGCCAGTTGAATAAGCTTGGCGGCGTTCCGGAAGCCAAAGGGCTGAAAGTCAGCCTATCGGCGCAGAACACAGCCCGGTTGTTTGAGTTGCTGCAGGTCGCGCCGCCGATTTCGCCGAAACAATTGGGCGCGGTCAAGCTGAAGGCAGTGGCTGACGGTTCGCTCTTGTCGCCGAAGGTCGACATCGATCTTGCCGCCCTCGGCGGCACGTTTGGCGTTTCCGGTCAGATCACGCCGTTCGATCTTTTAAGCGGCTTGAAGGCGCAGTTCTCCGTCAACCATGGGGATTTGGCGGGCTTGACCCAGGCGTTGGACCTCGGCTACCGGCCCGCCGGGAAAAACATAAAAATCGTCCTTTCCGGGACCGCTCTGTCGACTGGCGACGCCTTGTCGATTTCCAACCTGACGGGAAATATCGCCGGGGCGACGGTTAAAGGCGAGGTGGCGTCGGCTAAGAAAGAAGGGCGGCAGGCTTTGGTGGCGGACTTGGAATTTGGCGACCTTGTTGTCGACCCGCTCCTGCCCGGTAATCCCTCCGGTGGCGGCAAGGCGGCTTCAAAGGGAGCGTCCGGCAGCGGGGCGTCGTCGTCAAGCGGCAATAGCACGCCCGAAGGCGAGAGGTGGTCGCGCGAGCCGCTAGACCTCTCCGGGCTTAAGGGGGTTGACGCCGATATCAAGGTTAAGGGCAACAGCATCACTTATGGAAACTACCGGGTCGATAAGGCCAGCGCTTCGGTTGGTCTGTACAAAGGCGTTCTGACCGTTGCGCCGTTGAAGGGCCAGGTTTTCGGCGGCCAATTCGACTCGACCGCGCGCCTCGATGCAGCCGCAACGCCAAAGTTCGAAGGGGTTATAACCTTGCGCGGCAGCGACGTGGGGCAAGGGACCCGTGCGGTGACGGGAAAATCCATGGCGTCGGGAACCTTGTCGGTATCGTCTAAGATGGCGGCGACGGGAAACAGCGTCTACGAATTGGTTTCCAACATGAACGGCGAAGGCGATTTCGCCCTCAATAAGCTCGATGTCAACGCGCAGCAGGCCAGCGGCACGGCAATCGCCGGGGTGCTGAATCTGGTCAAGGCGCTGAACGGTTTGGGCGGCGGAAAATCGAGCGGTTTGGCTGACGTCACCGGCTCTTACGTGATGACCAACGGGGTCGCCCGGTCCGACAATTTACGGCTCGCCTCCGGCGTTGCATCCGGGGGGGCAAAGGGAACGGTCGATTTACCGGCTTGGCTGACCGATGTTTCGGGCGAAGTGAACATGTCGCAAAGCGCCCTGGGAATCGTCTTGAAATTGGCGAAGGTTAAAGTTCCCGACCGGGTTCCGTTCTCGGTCAAAGGTCCGTTGGACAACCCGAAGGTCGTTTTGCTGACCAACCAATCGGGATCGGGTGCGTCAGGATCGGGAAGCGATGCGCCGCCCGATCCTAGGGCGCCGGTTCAGCAGCAGCCGAAAAAGGAAAAGCTCAAGCCCGAAGATATCTTCAAGCAGTTGCTGAAAGGGGGGCTCCGCTAGCGGCGGCCTGTTTCATCAGGCTGTTGACGGCGTTGACCAACTGATCGGCCCCGAAGGGTTTGCGCAGGACCGTCCAAGCCCCCAATCGGCGGGCAACCTCAAGCGGGCGAACGCCGCCAAGGTCGTCATGTCCTGAAATGGCGACAATCGGCAGGTAGGGGTCGATCTGTCCTAAGCGCTCGATCAACTGGTCGCCGGACATATTCGGCATATCCATATCCGTAACCAGAATATCGGCGCCGCTCATCTTGAGTTTCTCAAGCCCGCTTACTCCATCGGTTGCTTCGATGACCGTGTGGCCGAAGCCTTCCAGGACAGCGGAAATCGATAGGCGGGATAATTCCATATCGTCGACGACTAAAATGCGGGCCATGGAAGCTTCTCCAGCTGCAATTTGAAACTGATTTAAAACTTACGGGTTGGAAAAACTTTTTTCATCCCCTGTTCGGGTGATGTAGAGGAAAAAATATCAACACAGTTCAGCTGTTGATTTTGAGGTCCCGTAAAACGAACACCCGCAGCGCGCTCGACAGGTTGCCGGGGCGGGTTTCGTCGATTTCGGTAATCAGAGCGTTGAGCGATTTGTTTTGCGACTCAGCGATACGGGTCAGTTCTTGCCAAAAAATCCCTTCGATGGAAATGCTGGTCGCATGACCGGCAATCAGAACCGAGTGTTTTTTGAGCTTGGCGTCATCGTCGTTCACGGCAGTACGCCTCCATGAAAGTTCTCATAGACCATCAACCCGGCGAAGAACAGCAGGACCAGCCCGGTGACCCGGTTGATGGCGGTTTGAACCGCGGGTCTTTCCAGCCAGGCCCGCGCGACCTCGCCGAGTAACGCCAGCGGGGTTTGCCACAACGTATTGATGACGATCAGCCCGGCGGTCAGGGTGAAAAGCTGGCTGGCGGTGTCGCCGCGTTCGGGGTCGACGAAATTGGGGAGGAGGGCAAGGAACAGCACAATGACCTTGGGATTGAGCAGGTTGGTGACGCAGGCGTCGCGAAAGCCCCGCCAGACGCCGACCTTGACCGGGTCGCGGCCGACACCGAGGGCGTTGGTTGCGCGGAACGATTGGAGGCCGAGCCAACCGAGATAGCCAGCGCCTAGAACGGCGACGATGCGGAACAGAACCGGGGACGAGGCGATGATCACCGAAATGCCGGCGACGGCCAGCAGGTTGTGACCGATCAACCCGACCTGAACGCCGGCGACGGTCGCCAAGCCGACCTTGGTGCCCGACGAAAGGCTGTGACGGACGATCAACATGGAGTCCGGTCCCGGTGACATGACAATCACCGAAACGGCGAGTAAAAAGCTTAAAAAGGTGTCCCATGGAACGGGCATGGTCTATCCGTTGTCCGTTGAGAGCCGCGTTGCCGATATTTACCGCATGCGTGAGACGAAAAGGCAACCCGCTTGTCTTTGCCTTCGGTTGCCGGTCGGGTAAGCTTGCTGTGACGCAGTGAATACAAAGGCAAGGGCAAACCTCTGGAACCTCTTCTCGCTTTAGCTTTGCAGCATCATCAGGCCAATCGCCTGACCGAGGCGCAGGCTCTCTATCGGCGCATACTGGACGGGCGGCCCGGCCACCCGGTCGCCACCCATATGCTCGGGCTGGTCGCTTTGGCGCGCCAAGACTTCGGCGAAGCGGCGCGCCTCTTTTCGCTGGCCTTGGAGAATGATCCGCAAAACGGCGATGCGGCGGGCAACCTGGGGCTGGCCTATCGTGGACTTGGGCGGAAGGAAGATGCGGTCGGGGCCTTTGAGCGGGCGGTTGAAATCGATCCCGGCGACCAGACGGTGCGGTTCAATCTGGGGCTGACGTTGAGCGATCTGGGTCGGCTTGAAGAGGCCCAACAGGCCTACCAAGACGTTTTGTCCCGCACTCCGGACTACATCGAGGCGCTCAATAACCTCGGCAATGTGCTCTGGGATCAGGGGCTTCTTGACGATGCGGCGGGCTGTTACGAAAAGGCCCTGACCAAAGCGCCGGACAATGCCGAAATCCATAAGACCCTAGGTTTTCTGCAATTGCTGCGCGGCGACTTCGAGCGCGGCTGGCGGAACTATGCTTGGCGGCTCAAAGAGGCCGGAAATCCCTTGAAGATTGAGGACTATCCCGGCCCTTTGTGGCAGGGTGAGGACCTGAGCGGCAAGACGTTCCTCGTTTACCATGAGCAGGGCTTGGGCGACGTCATCCAGTTCGCCCGGTATTTACCCTTGGTGCGAGAACGGGGCGCCCGCGTGGTGTTTGAGGTGCAGGCGCCGCTTTTGGAAATTCTGGCGGCCAGCGATTTGGCCGACCAAGTGATCGAAACCGGACGGAGGCTTCCCGTCTATGATTTCCATGTCCCGCTTCTCGAACTGCCGCGTCTTTTTGAAACCCGGCTTGAGACCGTCCCCGGCGCGGTTCCCTATTTGAAAGCGCCGGAAGACCGTTTGACGGTTTGGCGGCAACGGTTCAACGCCGACGGCGGTTTCAAAGTCGGTTTGGTCTGGACCGGCAATCCGGTTGTCGCCTCCAACCCCAAAAGATCCATCGACCCGGCTTTACTTGCCCCTTTGGGTGAAGTTCCCGGCGTTTCTCTTTACAGCCTTCAGGTTGGCAGAGACGGCGAGGCGCAAACGGTTTTCGGCGACCGGGTAACCGACTTGGCCCCGCTACTGAAGGACTACGCCGACACGGCGGCGGCGATGACCCATCTGGACTTGGTGATTTCAACCTGTACGTCCCCGCTTCACATGGCGGGGGCTTTAAGCGTTCCAACCTGGGGACTGTTGTGCAAATGGCCCGATTGGCGCTGGCTGATCGACCGGGAGGATAGCCCGTGGTATCCCGGCATGAAACTGTTCCGCCAGAAAATCGCGGGCGACTGGGGCCCGGTCGCCGAGGAAGTGACGGCGCTTTTGACCAAGCTTTCTAGACAACATTCGTAAAGGGTGATACGCCTAATAAAACCACAAAAAACGATAGGCGCTTAGGTGGGTTATGCCGTTTCTGGAAGAGAATATTCCCGATATTCTTGGCGGGTTCGACTCGCTTAGAACCGGCTTCGCCGTCTTCGACGCCGATGACGTTCTCATCTATCACAACGACCAATTCCAATACGTTTATTTAAGCTTCCAAATGCTCGACGGCCTCTTGGGCCGCCGGTTCGAAGATTTGTTGCGCTTGATGCTGGAAAACGGCGAGGTTGCCGGAAAACGGGCGCTGGACGATCCGGAAGGCTGGATCGCCTGGCGGTTGGAGAGCCACCGCAAAGAGCGCAACCGGATCGAGTTGCGCCTGACCGACGGCCGGTGGATCGAAATCAAGGAACGCCGCACGCCCTCCGGCGGGGTAATCGGGCAGTGGGCGGATATCACCGACGCCAAGCGCAGCGCCAACCGCTTGGAAGACGCGATCAAATGCTCGGCCGACGGGTTCGCCATTTGGGATCAAGCGGGGCGGCTCAACGTCTACAACGAAATTTTCGCTGAACGGTTCAACATTGAAACCGGCAGAGACCCGGCGTCCTATACCCTGCGGCCGTTTTGGACCGGCCTGGCCAACTCGGGAGCCGTCGTGTTCGAAGGCGAGGCCGACGCTTGGGCGAAGGAACGGCTCCAGGCCCACCGGATCGGCGAAACCGAGTGCGTTCTTCATTTTGCCGACGATACGTTTCTCTTGCTGCGCGAACGGGCGACCCGCGACGGCGGCGTGACCATGGCGCTGGCCGACGTGACCGAGCTGAAACACAAAGAGCGCGAACTGCGCTATCGGGGGCAGTCGTTGCAGGCGGCGTTGGATGAAATCGATCTGGCGAAAACCGCGCTGGAAGAACAAGCCAAACGGATGGTCCATCTGGCCGAGGATCTGGACGAAGCCAAAACGCGCGCCGACACTGATCGCAAGCAGGCCGAGGTGCTGCAGATCGAGGCCATGGCCCACAAGGAACACGAAGAGGCCATTCTGCGGACCGTGGGCGACGGTCTGGTCATCGCCAACGCCCGGGGCGAGATTGAAAAGATCAATCTGGCCGGCGAAAAGATTTTCGGCATCCGCTCGGAGGATGCGCGGGGAACCAAGATCAACCGGTTCATGCGCGACGAAAACGCCCGCGAACACGACAAGAGCTTGATCAACTACAACCTCAACAAGGAAAGCAAGGTGGTCGAGCATCCGGCGGTCGTCGTCGGGAAACGGGAAAACGGCGAGGAGTTCCCGCTGGAAATTCACGTCACCCGGGCGGAGTCCAAACTCGGGCCGTTCTTCGTCGCCAGCCTGCGCGACGTCACCCGGCGCAAGGCGATGGAAGAGGAACTGATCCGGCTGGCCAATACCGATACCCTGACCGGGGCGGCCAACCGCCGCGCCTTCATCGATGCGCTGAAGGTCGAGATCGAGCGGGCGCTGCGCTACGACCATCCGATCTGCGTCATGGTCTGCGACCTCGACCACTTCAAAAAGATCAACGATACCTACGGCCACGGTGTCGGCGATGAAGCCTTGCGAGGATTTGTCGCCACCACGCAGAGTCAATTGCGCGAAAGCGATCTGTTGTCCCGTTTCGGCGGCGAAGAGTTCGCCGTCATGCTGCCGGAAACCGGCCTGGAGGCCGCCCGGAAAATCGCTCAACGGCTTTGCGACGCGGTAGCCGATACGACCTATTCGGCGCTCGGCGAAGAGGTCAGAATGACGGTCAGCATCGGCCTGACCAATATTCATGCGGGCCGCGAAAGCGTCTCGGCGGCGCTCAACCGGGCCGACGCGGCGCTCTATGACGCCAAGCAGGAAGGCCGCAACCGGGTGGTTTTGGCTTAAGTAAACCCCGAGCGGCAAAGCCGCGACGACGGTTTGCGGTATTTACGCAAATCTTTGATTTGCTAGAAGGACCTCATCCCTTAATTCCCCAATCTTTGATGGGCTGGAATTGAGAGGACGCGGCTCTGCCGCATCGCCGGTCGCCCTCCAGGCTGGGCTCGGTCAGAATGGTTCAGAATAATCGGGAAACGCCCTAGATCCCTCCCCCTTTTAGGGGGAGTTGGAGGGGGTACCCCACCCGGCCTCCCCTAGAAGGGGAGGAGGAAGAGTGGCAAAGGCCGAACCCTATAACCCCTAAACCCGATTCTTAATAAAATCGACCAAGCCCGCGAGCGCTTCTTCGTGATTTTCCTTCATGGTCTTGCCCGACAAGGCGCGCGGCTTGAAGTCGTGGTCGCCGTCTTCCAGCCAGAAGAACTTCACCGCCTTGGAGAGCGGGTATTCGACCACCTCGTCGTACCAGCCCATGGTGTCGCGCGCCCCTTGAAAAATCATCGTCGGCGTCTTGATGTGATGAAAGTGGTCGATGCGCAGCCGGGTCGGCTTGCCCGGCGGATGGAAGGGGTAGCCCAAACAGGCGATGCCCTTGACCGGGGTGCCCTCGGCCTCCAACTCGGCCGCCACCATGGAGCCGATGCGCCCGCCCATGGACTTGCCGCCGACAACGACTTTGTCCGGCCCGCCCAAGGCCTCAATCACCGCGCGCCACGTGGCTTCCAAAACCGGACCCCGGTCCGGCGGCCGTTTCTTGCCGGTCTCGCGGCGTTTGACCATGTAGGGAAACTCAAACCGCGCGCACCGGATGCCCGCTTCCGCCAGCCCCTCGGCAAACCGCACCATAAACTTGCTGTCCATCGGCGCCCCCGCCCCATGGGCGAAAGCGAAGGTCAGCGCGGAATCCTCCGGGCCGGTGAACAGAAATTCGGGGGCTGGGGAAGAGGTCATGGGGCTAGGTCCGCTTGGTTGGGGGAAGTGAGGGCTGCTTATAAAGGACGAAGCCGAAAGGGGCAATGGGGCGGAAATGGTATTATGAATAGTGCATGTGCACGCTGTATCCTCTCTTGGAGGGCGATAAACGCAATTAGAGGTGGAAGTTTTTGGAAAGCAAAATTGTTGAGTCAATTTGTGAAGCTGAGGAAATAAAAGCCTCAGGTAGATGGGCTGCGCTGAACCAAAAAATTGAGCAATTGGCAGATAATCCTAACGGCTATGGCTCGTGGCAAGTTAAAGTTTTTGCTGATTTGTCATTCAAGAATTTTTCGGAATACTTGGCTCTAAAGAAGGCATATGAAGACGAGACTGAGGCAGATTTATCATTGCTTGCATGGAGGGCGAGAAATCTTCTCGAAGTGTCCGTTTGGTCAGCCTACTGCGCTAGTAGCGAGGGTAATGCTTGGATATTTTATGAGGATGCGGGTAAGGACATTCTTGATCTTCATGATGCATATAGAAAATGGGGAGAAGCCGTATCTATTGCTACGGAGTGGATCGTTTCCATTGAAAAGTCCAAAAATTCCCTTGCCGATATTGCCGAGAAAAAAGGTGTGGTTTTAGATGGGCCTTACCAACGTATTTCCAAGGTCGCCAAGCAATGCAATATGGAGCAGCACTTTAAGCTGTCGTATAAGGAGCTTTCAAAATTCGCTCATCCGACCTCGATGTTGATTTTGGCCAACTACGAACTTGGAAAAATAGATGGACTAAAACAGCATTTTTACGGAGACGGGTGCATGTTTTTTGTTGGCGCGTTCAACCAGTTGGATGGTGCGTTGTCGGTATTGATTGAGAACCCTGTTTAGCGCGTGGTTCAGAGTGGCCGTGGAATAATCAAGACAAAAAAAGAGCGCCCCAATGGAGCGCTCTTTTTGCAATTTCGTTTGAGCTCTTAGCCCTTAGATCATTTCAACTTGCTGCCGTTGCCGCTGCCGTTGCCGTCGTGGATCGGGGCGTTGAGGTTGGCGAAGAAGTCGTTGCCTTTGTCGTCGACGACGATGAAGGCCGGGAAGTTTTCCACTTCGATCTTCCACACCGCTTCCATGCCGAGCTCTTCGTATTCCAGCACCTCGACCTTCTTGATGCAGTCGAGCGCCAGCCGGGCCGCCGGGCCGCCGATGGAGCCCAGGTAGAAGCCGCCGTGGGTGTGGCAGGCGTCGGTCACCTGTTTGGAGCGGTTGCCTTTGGCGACCATGATCTTGGAGCCGCCCGCCGCCTGGAACTGCTCGACGTAGCTGTCCATGCGGCCCGCCGTGGTCGGTCCGAAGGAGCCCGAGGCGTAGCCTTCCGGCGTCTTGGCCGGGCCGGCGTAGTAGACCGGGTGGTCCTTGATGTATTGCGGCAGGCCTTCGCCGGCGTCGAGCCGTTCCTTGAGTTTGGCGTGGGCGATGTCGCGGGCGACGATCATCGTGCCGGTCAACGACAGGCGCGTCTTGATCGGATATTGCGAAAGCTTTTTCAGCATCGCGTCCATCGGCTGGTTGAGGTCGATCTCGACCACATCGCCGCCGAGGTGTTTGTCGGTCAGTTCCGGCAAATACTTGGCCGGATCGGTTTCCATCTGCTCGAGGAAGATGCCCTCGGGCGTGATCTTGCCCAAAATCTGGCGGTCGGCGGAACAGGACACGCCGATGCCGACCGGGCAGGACGCGCCGTGGCGCGGCAGGCGGATGACCCGGACGTCGTGACAGAAGTACTTGCCGCCGAATTGCGCGCCGATACCCATGTTGCGGGTCATTTCCAGAACCTGCTCTTCGATTTCCAAATCGCGGTAGGCGTGGCCGGTTTTGGCGTCGCCCTTGGTCGGCAGGCTGTCGTAGTAGCGGGTGCTCGCCATCTTGACGGTCTTCAACGTGGCTTCCGCCGAGGTGCCGCCGATGACGATGGCCAGGTGGTAGGGCGGGCAGGCCGCCGTGCCCAGGGTGCGGATTTTCTCGTCCAAGAACTTCTCCAGCGAGGCCGGGTTCAACAGCGCCTTGGTCTGCTGGTAGAGGAAGGTCTTGTTGGCCGAGCCGCCGCCCTTGGCCATGAACATGAACTTATATTCGTTGCCCTTGGTGGCGTAGAGGTCGATCTGGGCGGGCAGGTTGTTGCCGGTGTTGGTCTCTTCGAACATCGACAACGGGGCGACCTGCGAATAGCGCAGGTTGGTCTCGGTGTAGGTGTTGTAAACGCCTTTGGAGATCGCTTCGCCGTCGTCGCCGTCGGTCCAGACGTACTGGCCTTTCTTGCCCATGATGATCGCCGTGCCGGTGTCTTGGCACATGGGCAGAACGCCGCCCGCCGCGATGTTGGCGTTTTTCAGTAGGTCCAGGGCGACGAATTTGTCGTTGTCGGAGGCTTCCGGGTCGTCGAGGATTTTGCTCAACTGTTCCAGGTGCCCCGGGCGGAGCAGGTGCGAGCAGTCCTTGAAGGCCTGGGTGGTGAGCAGGGTGATGGCTTCCGGCGCGACCTTCAAGACGGTCTTGCCGTCCACTTCGACGGTGGAGACGTGGTCTTTGGTCAACAGCCGGTAGGGCGTTTTGTCTTCGCCCAGGGGAAACATCTCTTTGTACGCGAATTCGCTCATAATTCTGCCCAGTCCTTATGAGAAATAGAAAAACGCCCGCTGTTTACCACGGGTGTCGGATGCAGAAAAGCCGGAATCCCGAGCGTTATTTTTTTCTGAACGCGCCCAGGTCGATGACTTCGCCCATTTTTTCCGGCTCGTCGTTCTTGTCGGCGGACGGCGGGGAGGCCTCTTCGCTCTCGAAGTCCTGGTCCATGTCCTCGTCGCCGAACAGATCGTCGTCGGCATTGCCCGGCAGGCCGTCGAGTTTCAGCTGAAGGCCGAACTTGACCGCCGGATCGGCGAAAGCGGTGATCGCTTCGAAAGGCACCGAAAGCGCCGAGCGTTCGTTGTTGAAGCTCAGCGTGACATGGAAAATCTTTTCCTCGATTTCCAGGTCCCAGTATTCGTACTGCAAGACGATGGTGATTTCCTCGGGGTACTGCGCGCGAAGAGCGTCGGGCATGACCACGCCGGGAAAATCGGTCTGGAAGGTGATGTAGAAATGGTGGTTGTCCGACAGGCCTGTATCGGCGGCCTGCTCCAACGACTGGCGCACCACGCCGCGCAGCGCGTTTTCGATCCAAACATCATAGCGGAAGGGGTCGTCGGTCATAGGGTTCCCATTAATTCAAAGCCTTTCAGCGATACTATAACCCTAGCCCGGCGAATGGCTAGGGGTGATTTAAAAAAAGAAAGTCGTGGATACCCGCATGCGCGGGCATGACGAGGTTAAAGGGTTTTCAGAGAGTTCGTTTCGCGCACCGAGGCGAGTAAGGCGAGCCGCATGGGGCGTTGAGCCCCCGCGAGTTAATACGAGCGAGCCCAGGCCCGGATGGGCCGGTCGGCGACTGAGACCCACCTAGCGAGCATGTGCGAGCGTAAGGAAGTGGAGGGCTTCTGTTGGTCGGTGCCCTCCGGACCGCACCTAGACGGGCTCAACCGCTAGGAATTGCACAAATGGTCAGCTGTGCTTACGCAGCAGCGGCGACCGGAGCCATACGGTTATCGTTGGCATTTGTGAAAATGGCCCGATACGGTGGTACCATGCCGAGCGAAAACCAAGCCTTTCAATGCACGTCGATCCTATTTCGCCCCCATCTCGCACGGGCCTGAGCTAAGGCCCGAACCGTAAAAAAGAGAGATGGTGGAGGCGCCGGGTACCGCCCCCGGGTCCGCTACACCTAGTACGCAAGGCGTTTATCGCCATAGTCGGTTGCCCGACGCCCCTAATGTAGGCGCGTGAGGCCGATTTGAAAAGGGGGGAATAAGACAGGTTCAACCGGTTGCTTTTTCACGCTGTCTGGACAAGGATTCTTTTACCGATTCTTTAAAAGGCAAACCCATGCGGCAATACTTGGATTTGATGCGTCATGTGATGGAAACCGGCGTCGACAAAGGCGACCGGACCGGCACCGGCACGCGCAGCGTTTTCGGCTACCAGATGCGGTTCGATCTGGCCGAGGGCTTTCCCTGCCTGACCACCAAGAAGCTGCACTTAAAATCGATTATCCATGAGTTGCTGTGGTTTTTGCAGGGCGACACCAACATCAAGTACCTCAACGACAACGGGGTTTCGATCTGGAACGAATGGGCCGACGAAAACGGCGATTTGGGGCCGGTCTACGGTCACCAATGGCGCTCCTGGCCGACGCCCGACGGCGGCACGGTGGACCAGATCGCCAATCTGCTCGAGCAGATTCGCAACACGCCCAATTCGCGCCGCTTGATCGTTTCGGCCTGGAACGTCGCCGACGTGGACCACATGGCTTTGCCGCCGTGTCATTGCCTGTTCCAGTTTTACGTGGCCGAGGGCAAGCTGTCCTGCCAACTCTATCAGCGCAGCGCCGATATCTTTTTGGGCGTGCCGTTCAACATCGCGTCTTATGCGCTGCTGACCATGATGATCGCCCAGGTGACCGGGCTGGAAGCCGGCGAGTTCATCCATACCTTCGGCGACGCCCATCTCTATTCCAACCATTTCGAGCAGACGAAAACCCAATTGGCGCGCACCCCCGGTCCCTTGCCGACCATGAAGATCAACCCGGATGTGAAAGACCTGTTCGCCTTTACTTTCGACGACTTCGAACTGGTCGGCTACGAGGCCCAGCCGCATATCAAGGCCCCGGTGGCGGTATGAGCGAATCGCCGCGCCTTTGTCTGATCGTCGCCATCGCCAAAAACGGGGTGATCGGTAAGGACGGCGGCCTGCCCTGGCGACTGCCCGAAGATATGAAGTGGTTTAAGGAAACCACCATGGGAAAACCCATTCTCATGGGCCGAAACACCTGGGAATCGCTGCCGAAAAAACCCCTGCCGGGCCGCACCAACATCGTGCTGACCGGGCAAAAGGACTATGTGGCGGATGGCGCCGTCGTGGTCCACGACTATGAGGCTGCGGTCGAGGCCGCCAAGCAAGCGGCCCGCGAGGCCGAAGCCGACGAAGTGATGATCATCGGCGGCGCGCAGGTCTACAAAATGGCCTTGCCCGACGCCGACCGGCTCTACCTGACCGAAGTGCATGCGGCAATTGACGGCGACACGATCTTTCCCGACTACGACAAAGGGGGGTGGGCCGAAACCAAACGCGACGACCGCCAACCCGAAGCAGGCCCGGCCTACAGCTTCGTTGTCTTGGAGCGGAAGGGGTGAATTAAGCGCCGCCGTACCCCCTCCAACTCCCCCTAAAAGGGGGAGGGCGCGGTTTTGGGCTCCTCCCCTCTTAGGGGAGGTTGGGAGGGGTAAACGGCTCCGTTACGCCGCCACCGGTTTGTAGTTTTTGCGGTCCATCAGCGCCGAAATCGCGATGGTGATGACGCGGGTGTTGCTGGTTTCGTCGCGCCGCCGGACTAGGCGGACGTGCGGCGGGGTGTTGGGAAATTCCAGCAAACGGTCCACCGTCCAATAGGTCGGCGGGGTGCCGGCCTTGATGTATTGATCCCCAGGATTGATATCGTTTTTGCCCATCGTTCGTACTCTTGTTTGCCAGGGTTACGGTGCGGGTTGGCCGCATCCTTTTGAAATGGCGAAGCGCTTTTTTGAATTAAAGGCTTGTATCGCTAAAAATCTACTAAAATTGGCATAAAAAAAGGGCCCCGGAACCCGCCGGAGCCCTTTCAATGAATCACAGGTTGAGGAGGGTCTACTCCATTACAATTTTTGGGCCCTTCGACGCGCCGTCGCCGATCAGGGTTTCGACTTTGCTCCAGATGTTGGCGGCAATCGCTTTATAGGCCTTGGCGTGTTCGCCGTCCGGCTCGGAAGCCGTGATCGGTTCGCCGCCATCCGAGGTCAGGCGGATTTTGATGTCGAGCGGAATTTCGCCCAAGAACTCGGCGCCCAACTGGGTCGCCACTTTGCGGGCGCCGCCGTGGCTGAAGATTTCGGTGCGCTCGCCGCAGCTTGGGCAGGTGAAGTAGCTCATGTTCTCGATGATGCCGAACACCGGCACTTCCGTTTTGCGGAACATGTTGAGGCCCTTTTTCGCGTCGAGCAAAGCGATGTCCTGCGGCGTGGAGACGATCACCGAGCCGGTCAGCGGGACCCGTTGGGCCATGGTCAGCTGCGCGTCGCCGGTGCCCGGCGGCATGTCGACCACCAGAACGTCGAGTTCGCCCCAGTTGACGTCGCGCATCATCTGTTCCAGCGCACCCATGACCATCGGGCCGCGCCAGATCATCGGCGTGTCTTCTTCGACCAGGAAGCCGATCGACATGCATTTGATGCCGTGATTTTCCATGGGGTCGAGGGTTTTGCCGTCCGACGATTCCGGTTGGCCGGAAATGCCCAGCATACGGGGGATCGAGGGACCGTAAATGTCGGCGTCGAGAAGGCCGACCTTGAGGCCCTGCGAGGCCAGCGCGAGCGCGAGGTTGACCGAGGTGGTCGATTTGCCGACGCCGCCCTTGCCCGAAGCGACCGCAACGATGGATTTGACGCCCGGCATCAACGGTTCTTCGGCCCCGCCGTGACCATGCCCGTGCCCATGACCATGGCCTTGGTGCCCCTGGTCCGGTTGTGGCGCGCGTTCGGCGGTCAGCACGACGGTGGCGCTGATGGTGCCTTGCATGTTGAAAATGGTTTCTTCGGCTTCTTTGCGCAAAGGCTCCAGCGACGGGCCGCGCTCGGGGTCGACTTCAATCGCAAAAGCGACGTGGCCGTCCTTCACCTGCAGGCCCGTGACCATGCCGAGGCTGACGATATCCTGTTTCCTGTCCGGGTCGATGACGCTTTTTAAAGCCTCGAGTACCTGCTCTTGGGTGATGGGTGACATCAATGAAGTCTCCGTTTTCCGCCGAAAATTAATAAAAAATCTGTAGGCGCATCCATTGCGCCCAGGCTGTTCCGTGTCATATAAGGCATGAAGCGCATTATAAAAAGGCCTTTGGGCTTAAATATTAGAAAAAGGGCATATTTCATGGCTTGGAATCCTCAAGGAGGAGGCGGCGGCCCGTGGGGCGGCGGCGGAGGTGGCGGCGGCCCATGGGGCGGCGGCGGTGGCGGTAAAAACCCCTGGGGCGGCGGCTCCGGTGGCGGCGGCCAACAACCGCCCGACATCGAGGAAATGCTAAAGCGTAGCCAGGACAAGCTGCGGCGGTTTATCCCGGGCGGCGGATTCGGATCGGGCAAGGGCCTGTTCCTGGTGATCCTGGTCGCTGTCGCCGTATGGTTGGCCAGCGGCTTTTACCGGATCGAAGCGGGCCACCAAGGGGTGGTCATGCTGTTCGGGAAGTTCATCCAGACCACCAATCCTGGCCTGAACTGGTATTTCCCGGCCCCTATCGGCGAAACCATGTCGCCCAACGTCGAGCGGATCAACCGCATCGACGTAGGCTTTAGAGGTGCGGTCGAGCAGGGGCGCATTACGTCGGCGGCGCGCGATGTGCTTGAGGAAAGCCTGATACTGACCGGCGATCAAAACATTGCCGACGCGGACTTTACCGTTTTCTGGAAAGTCAAGGATGCCGGGCACTTCCTGTTCAACATTCGTGACCCCGAAACCACGGTGAAGCTGGCGGCGGAAAGCGCCATGCGCGAAGTGATCGGGCAGACCACACTGGAAGACGCCTTGACCGGCGGCCGGGAAAACATCGAAGACCGGGCCCGCGAAGTGCTTCAGACCAGTCTCGACCGCTATGAGTCGGGCGTCACGATCACCGACGTCAAGTTGTTGAAGGTGGAGCCGCCGCAAGCGGTGATCGACGCCTTTAACGAAGTTCAGAGAGCCCGTCAGGACCAGACGCGACTGGAAAACGAAGCGGAAGCCTATCGCAACCGCGTTGTGCCGACCGCGCGCGGTGAAGCGGCCAGAATGATTCAGGAGGCCGAGGCTTACAAGGAAAAGGTCATCAAGGATGCAGAGGGTGAAGCGGATCGCTTCATCTCGGTCTACGACAGTTGGGCGGTATCTAAAGACGTCACTTCGGAACGGCTCTATCTGGAAACCATGCAGGAGGTCCTCGGCGGCGTGAACAAGGTCATCATCGACAAGTCCGGCGGCGGCGTAGTTCCCTACCTGCCTTTGCCCGAGCTTCAGAAACGTCAGCGGGAGGCCAAGTAGATGAATAAAACCATAGCCATCCTGGGCGTGCTCATCGTCGTTTTCGGGGTTTTGTTGTCCGGGTCGCTGTTTACCGTTCATCAGGCAGCGCAGGGCATCGTCATGCAGTTCGGCGACCCCAAACGGGTAATCCAGGATCCGGGACTTAACTTCAAAATTCCGTTCATTCAGAACGTTGTCTACTACGACAAGCGGATCCTCAATCTTGACCCGCCTTCGGAAGAAATGCAGCTCGCCGACAAGAAGCGTATCGTCGTCGACACCTTTGCCCGGTGGCGGATTACCGATCCGCTGCAGTTCTTCCAGTCGATCCGGACGGTCAATGCGTTCCGCGACACCTTTGGGCGCAACCTGAACGCCGGGGTGCGGAACGAGTTGGGCTTGCACCTGCTCGTCGACCTGTTGTCTCCAAAGCGTGAAACCATCATGGAGCGCATTCAGTCCAGACTGAACGTGACAGCCAAGAACTTCGGTATTGAAGTGGTTGATATCCGGATTGTCAGGACCGAGCTGCCCAAGGAGATTTCACAAAACGTCTACCAGCGGATGCAGTCCGAGCGGGCGCGGATCGCCAACGAGCTTCGCGCTCAGGGTGAAGAGAAGAAGCAGGAAATCGTCGCCAACGCCGATCGTCAACGGACGGTGATTGTCGCCGAGGCGCGCAAGAGCTCGGAAATCCTGCGCGGTGAAGGCGATGCCCGACGTAACACCATCCTTGCCGATGCCTACAATAAGGATCCGGAATTCTTCAGGTTCTACCGCTCCTTGCAGGCCTATCGTAATTCCATGAAGGATGACACGACGATGGTGCTGTCGCCGGACAGCGACTTCTTCCGCTACTTCGGCAATATTACCGGTAAGGCTCCTAAGTAGGCCTTTCGCGAAAACAATCAAAGGTGAGCGGCCTCCGGCACCTGCCGGAGGCCGTTTCTCTATAAAAGGGCTCAAACGGTATGAAAGATTTATACGTTGCTCTCGGTTTGGCGCTGGCCGTCGAAGGGATGCTGTATTGCCTGTTTCCCGACGGGATGAAACGGATGATGTTGCAGGTATTGAAGATGCCGAGCGCCAACGTCAGGACCGTCGGGCTCGTCGCTGCAGTTATCGGTGTCGGCGTTGTTTGGCTTGTGCGCGGATAAGGTGTTGATCTGAGCCAATACGTCACCCATTTGAGGGAGGAACGCAGTATCTTATTCGCGCTATAATCGCATCTAATGAAAAATCACATTATGATGGCGAACGCCGCAGCGGAAATCTCTGGAGGGCACCATGGCATCCGTTTTAGTCGTTGATGACGATGAGGAAATTTGTAAAGGCATTGAGGCGGTTCTCAAACGGGCCGGGCACGAAGTCAGAACAGCTAATGACGGCGGAGTCGCTCTCGATCTGATGGATCAGGAAGAAGCCGATGTGACCATTTGCGACATCATGATGCCGGATGTCGACGGTTTCGAGTTTTTCAGGAAGCTGAAATTAACCCACCCCTCGGTTAAATTTATCGCCATTTCAGGATATTCCTTAAACGGCAGCATGAATTTCCTGGCCATGGCCGAGGCCATGGGCGCGGTAAAGGTTTTTGAGAAACCGGTCGATCCGAAAGTCTTGGTTGCCGCCGTTTCCGAGTTCGGTTGATTTGCCTCAAAATGACCTTATTTAAGTCTCACCTCCGCCACAATTAACGGCCATATAGCCGAATAGGAAAAAGTTGGTGCGTTTTGAGGGCTTGAACCCCAAAAAAACGGGACTAACTCCGGTAAAACGGTTTAAGCTGCCGCCCGGTCGCCGAAATCTTGGCAGCGGAGCAAAAAAACGGAGAGTTGAGACGTGAATCCGACCCACCTGAAAACGAAATCCCGAGTAAGAGCCATTCCCATGCCACGGACCGTCGTTCCGCTTCAATGGATCGCCGGGCTGGCGTTTCTTGCCGCCTTGCTGATGGCGGCCGTAGGCTCGGCCCAGGCCAAGGGAACGCCTGACGGTTTTGCCGATTTGGCGGAGAAGTTGATACCGTCCGTGGTGACCATCTCTTCGACCCAGGCGATGCCGGAAAGCCGGGGGCCGGAAGGGTTTAACGTGCCGCCGGGGTCTCCTTTCGAGGAGTTCTTCAAGGACTTTTTCGAGCGCAATCAGCCGCAACAACGCCGCCGCCGTCCCACCTCCCTGGGATCGGGCTTTATTATCGACAATGACGGCCACGTGGTGACCAACAACCATGTGATTTCGGATTCCGAAGAAATCACGGTCGTTTTACATGACGACACGTTGTTGAAAGCCAAATTGATCGGAACCGATCCGGATACGGATCTGGCCGTTCTGAAGATCGATCTGAAAGGTCATAAATTCAAAGTGGCCGAGTTCGGCAATTCCGATAAGGCGCGGGTCGGCGATTGGGTGCTGGCGATCGGCAACCCCTTCGGGCTGGGCAGCACGGTGACGGCGGGCATCATCTCGGCCCGCGGCCGCGACATCAACGCCGGGCGCTATGACGACTTCATTCAAACCGATGCGCCGATCAACAAAGGTAACTCGGGCGGTCCGCTGTTCGATAAAGACGGTAGCGTCATCGGCGTTAACACCATGATTTACTCGCCGTCTGGCGGTAGCGTCGGGATCGGTTTTTCGGTGCCGAGCAACGTAGCGTTGCCGGTGGTCAAGCAGCTGATCGAAAACGGTAAGGTTCGCCGGGGTTGGTTGGGTGTGAGAATTCAGACGGTCACCGACGAAATTGCCGAAAGCCTCGACCTCAAAGAGGCCACCGGGGCTCTGGTCGCTTCCGTTTCCGAAGGCAGTCCTGCCGCCGATGGCGGGATTGAGCCGCGCGACGTGATCTTGAAATTCGCCGGACGCGAGGTGTCGGAAATGCGCAAGCTGCCGCGTATCGTGGCGGAAACCCCGATCGACAAGGAGGTCGACGTGGTTGTGTGGCGCGACGGCAAGGAAAAGGTCGTTCAGGTCACGGTCGGTGAGTTGAAGGAAGAACAGATGGCGGCGGCTGCGGAAGAACGGCGGGACGGCAGCCCCGAGCAGTCCGTCGAGGATATCGGTCTGACCCTGGCCGAACTGACGCCCGAATTGACCCAACGTTTCGAACTGGCTGAAGACGCCAAGGGCGTCGTGGTCACCAAGGTCGATCCCGACAGCGCCGCCGCCGAGAAGGGCTTGCGAGTCGGCGATCTGGTGGTTGAGGTCGGTCAGGAAGAAGTCACTAGCCCGGCGCAGGTGGCGGCCAAGGTGAAGAAGGCCAAGGACGCCAACCGTAAGACCGTGCTCTTGCTGGTTGAAGGACAGGGTGGCCTGAGATTCGTCGCCCTGCGGCTGGGATCGAAATAGTTCCGAACCAGTCCCTAACGGGTTGAACAAAAACGGCGGTCTTCAGGCCGCCGTTTCTTTTGTTGTTGATAAAAACCTAAATTGTTCGACCACCCCCGCATCCATGCTGGAAAAAGCCGCCCAAGACCGCTAGAACAGTTGAGCCCGTTTTCGGGCGGAAGAGAGATTTTCAGGGGGAACGCCACTATGAGCGACACCATCAAATACCTCCTCGGCGAAGACCAGATGCCAAAGTCCTGGTACAACATCGCCGCGGATTTACCCGAACCCATGGCCCCGCCGCTGAACCCGGGGACCGGACAACCGCTTGGGCCGGAAGACCTTGCTCCGTTGTTCCCCATGCAGTTGATCATGCAGGAAGTCAGCCAAGAGCGGGAGATCGAAATCCCCGAGCCGGTGCGCGAAGTCTACAAACAGTGGCGTCCTTCGCCGTTGTTCCGGGCGCGGCGCTTGGAGAAGGCTTTGGATACGCCTGCCAAGATTTACTACAAGTACGAAGGCGTCAGCCCGGCGGGATCGCATAAGCCCAACACCGCCATCGCCCAGGCTTTCTACAACAAGGAAGAAGGCGTCAAGAAGTTGACCACCGAAACCGGCGCCGGTCAGTGGGGCTCCTCCATTTCCTTTGCCGGGCAAATCTTCGGCCTTGAGGTCGACGTTTATATGGTCAAGGTGTCCTACGAGCAAAAGCCCTATCGCCGGGCGCTCATGGAAACCTACGGCGCACGCTGCGTGCCCAGCCCGTCGACCGAAACGGCGTCCGGCCGGGCGGTCTTGGAAAAAGACCCCAACAGCCGCGGCAGCCTGGGGATCGCCATTTCCGAAGCGGTTGAGATGGCCGCCCAGCGCGACGACACCAAATATTCGCTCGGTTCCGTGCTGAGCCACGTTTTGTTGCACCAGTCGATCATCGGCGAAGAAGCCATTTTGCAGTTCGACATGGCGGGCGACTATCCCGACATCGTCGTTGGTTGCGCGGGCGGCGGTTCCAACCTTGCAGGCATTGCCTTCCCGTTCCTGGGCCGCAAGCTCCAGGGCAAGGAAGACGTGCGCGTCGTCGCCGTCGAACCGGCGGCCTGCCCGACGCTGACGCGCGGCACCTACGCCTACGACTTCGGCGACAACCAGCACCTGACCCCGCTGGTCAAGATGCACACGCTCGGCAACGCCTTCATGCCGCCGGGGTTCCATGCGGGGGGCTTGCGCTACCACGGCATGGCGCCGCTGGTCAGCCACGTGAAGGAGCTGGGCCTGATGGAAGCGGTCGCTTACCAGCAGACCGAATGCTTCAAGGCCGCCGTCGATTTCGCCCGCGCCGAAGGCATCGTCCCGGCGCCGGAATCGAGCCACGCGGTCAAGGGCGCTATCGTCGAAGCGCTGAAGTGCAAGGAAGCTGGGGAGAGCAAGACCATCCTGTTCAACCTGTCGGGCCACGGCCACTTCGATATGCAGGCCTACACCGACTACTTCGCCGGAAAGCTCGAAGATCTGGACTACGACGAAGCCGAACTGCAAGCCTCGCTCGCGGCTTTGCCGGAAGTGGCGGCCGAGTAGGGCCAAACCGATCAATCAATGTGAAGAGGGCGCTTCCGCTTGGGAGCGCCCTTTTTCGTTGGGGAAATGCGTTAGTCTGAGGAAGCGACGTATCTCAAGCCCTGTAGCGCCGTGTTGAAGGTTGCGTCTTGCGCGCGGTCGTCGGGGTAGACCATGAAGACCGGGCGCGAGAACACCGGGGCCGCTTGGACTTGATGCAGGGAACCGTCGTCTAAATAATATCCGACCAACCGCAAGGGGAAGTACCCCGAGCCGCCGTTGTCCAGAATATGCTGCAGGCCGAGGGGGCCGTGGCTGACGGTGATCGCCGGCTGCTCGATCTCGGGATAGGCCTGGACGTAGGACATATTGAACTCAGGCCCCCAGTCGACCAGAACGTAGCCTTCGTCGCCGGGGCCTTGGGTGGCTTCCGACGACGAAACCAAAATGAGTTGATCGGTGAACAGTTCCTCGATGGCGATGCCGGGGCGCGCCTGGGGGGTGTACATGACACCTATATCCAGCAGCCCTTCGATTAACTGGTGCATTAATCCTTCGGAATGGCCAACCTCGGCGCGGATCGCCAACTCCGGCAACGCCGAGCGGACCCAGGGAATCCAGTTGAGCAACAGATTGTCCCACAACGTGAACTGACCGCCGACCGACAGTACGCCGGTGAACTTGTCGGGCAGCGACACTTCATGGCGGGCCTGCTCCCAGATTCTCACCATGGCTTGGGCGTGTTTGAGGAACTGGCTTCCCGCCGCGGTGAGCGTCGCACCCGACTTATTGCGCACGAAGAGTTTTTGCCCGAGGGCGTCTTCAAGCGTCTTGATGCGCATGCTCACCGTGGACTGGGTGACATGGACCTGCTCGGCCGCCTTATTGAAATTTCCCGTCTCAACGATGGAAAGAAAGGTCTTGGCCTGGGCGATGTCCATGGCGTGAAGCAATCCGTTGTTTCGATGCATGGACATTTTTACATCGAAATCCACGAATTTAAAGAGGGTGTTTTTCCGCCCAACGCCTTTTCCACAAAGACAGCACCATTGGCCGGCTGTTCCAGGCGCGGGTCCGGGCGCGGCTTCGTTTGCGGGCAATCGGCGCAGGTCTACCGGCAAGCTTCTTAAACGACATGGCGAACTCCAAAGAGCCAGGGTTGCAGATGTTGGAGGGTCGGCCAGAGCCGGGTTTTTCGTCGGCCGTGCGGATGAGCACTCGGGGCGTGCGTGTCGGGGCTACGTTTCTGTGGAAACGCACCGGATAACCGGCGACCCTCCTGTGCGACATTCTATGAGGCTATTAAAATTAGTAAAACGAATATTATCGATTATTAAAATCTTATTTTTAGAATTATCAATTTCAATTATGTGGGAGGTATCGGACTGATTGAGTATATTGGGTATGGTTTATGGTTGAAATAAGATGAATGAAAAAAATCGATATTAACAATAGAATAAATTCGTTTGCCAAAACTAAAGCATTTCGTCACTGTTCCACCACGCCACGACGAATGCGGGCGGATCTTATTTTTCGGAGAGTTCAATGAAGACTTTCGTTACCTTTGCGGCCGTTGCCGCTTTGGCTGTTATGCCCCTTTCGGGCGCTTGGGCCGTTGATGTGGTCAACCAGGATGCCGACGGCTACACCCTTCTGGTCGGTTCCGGCGACGACGTCAAAGACGTCGAAATCGGCGGCAACCAGACCATCGAAAATATCTGCGACGCCTGTGAAGTCACCCTGGACGACGGCGATCCCGTGAAAGCCGAAGGCAACCAGGTCGTCACGATCAAAGGCGGCAAAGCCACCATCGGCGGCTAACCCGCCCTCTAAATGGTGTCGGGGCGGATTCACGCTTTCGGTGGGGTCGCAGAAGGCCCCACCTCAAATGACCCGGCCCTTAGGCTAGAGCCATAAAAAAAGAAAGCTGGAGGATGTGCCAACTGCCTCCAGCTTTTCTTTTGTCTTTGCGCCTTGATGCAGACGAATTTGGATGAGCCAACTCATTTGATTTGGGTTGGTGGATATAGTAGATTGCACGTTTAAATTGTTTGTTGGTGCGGGCCGTAGATTGAGAACGTGAAGCGGGGAGGTTGGCAGGATGAAACTGATAAAGAGCGGACGATGGATCGTCTTGTTATTCTTAGTCGGTTGCGCAAATGTACCGATCAGTCACACACCTTACCACCCCTCAGACACAGCTAAGAATCTCATCGTTTTCCTAGATGGTACGGCTAACGATGAAGGTAGCCATACCAATATCTCAAAATTGCATAATCTTATACGGCTACAAGATCGATCAGATATTTACACGACCTATATCAAAGGCGTCGGTGTCGATGGTAAGATTCTTGGGATGGCGACCGGTTGGGGCATTGGACAGGATGTCCGGCAGGCCTATCAATTTCTTGCCGAAAACTTTAGTCATCAGGCGGGCGACAAAGTCTACATTTTCGGTTTCAGCCGGGGCTCCTTTGCGGCCCGAATTTTGGCCTCCATGCTATATGTCGCAGGTCTTCCCAAATTAGATGCTTTGCCATCTGGTGGAGATGGGAAAAGTAAAGTCGAAGCAATCTATGCGGCTTTTAAAGGGGAAAAAACACTAGAGGAACGGAAAGAGGCCGTTTCAAATATTTTAGGCTTCCAGCCAAGAAGAGTAACTGTAACCTTCATGGGGGTGTGGGATACTGTAGAGGCTCTTGGGTGGCCGGATTACAGTGAAAACTTTAGAGTTCCTAACCCCCGCTACGGCGATCAACTTTGCAATATCGAGAAAGCGGCTCATGCTGTATCGCTTGACGATGATAGGGCCCGGATATTTACGCCGATATTGCTGACGAGGCGGCATCTGATTTCAGATTGTGCCGATGTGAATATTGATTCTCGAGTTGAAGAGGTGTGGTTTTCCGGCGCGCATGCTGATGTCGGTGGAGGCTACGGCGATACGGAATTAAGCGGTGTTTCGTTAAATTGGATGTTGGGGCGTATTGCCAGCTATGGTTTGGCGCCAAAAAGTTCAAGGGTCTACGCTGATTTTGCTGATAGAAGTCATGACCCGGAAAATGGTTTTCCATGGTCTCTGTTGTACCACAAGCGCTATAGGGACTTGGCTCTTTACACCGACGGTGCGGTTTACGGTAAGGGAAAGCTCTTAATTCACCCTTCCGTTGTTGACCGGTTGCAACAGTGCGGCGTTGCGGACCACGAATCTAAATGGTTGGAGAGTGAGAAGTACAGGGTTTGCTTGAGCAATTCAGGAAACCCCAAAACCTTCAATGTTAATGCGGTAGGCTGCAAAGCGATAATCAGTATTGCCCAGGACGAAAATTACCGAAAATTCGGTAGTCCGAGGTGCGGTAACGATCTACCGAAAAAGCTGTAAGGGTTTTTTCCAAAACTTAAAGCCGCTTCATCACGACGCTACCTATCGAATAGCCCGCGCCGAAGGAGCAGAGTACGCCGATGGCGTCTTTCGGCATGTCGTCGTGGTGCTTGTGGAAGGCGATGACCGATCCGGCGGAGCTGGTGTTGGCGTATTCGCTCAGGATCACCGGCGCTTCTTCGCGTGTCGCTTCGCGGCCCAGCACTTTTTTGGCGATCAGTTCGTTCATGCTCAAATTGGCCTGATGCAGCCAGAACCGGCTGATCGCGTCGGCGGGCAATCCAAGCGCTTCCAGGTGGCCGGAAATCATCTTGGCTACGGCGGGCACCACTTCCTTGAACACCTTGCGGCCGTTTTGCATGAACAGTTTATCGCGTGCGCCGATGCCGGACTCGTCGCCCCGGTTCAAAAACCCGAAGTTGTTGCGGATGTTGTTGGAATAGAGGGTCTGTAGTTTGGTGCCGAGAATTTCCCAGGCGTCATTGGCTGTGCAGGTCTCCTGGGTTTCAACCACGGTCGCCGTGCAGGCGTCGCCGAAAATGAAGTGGCAATCGCGGTCCTGCCAGGCCAAGTGCCCCGAGCAGATTTCCGGGTTGACCACCAAGACGCATTTGGCCGACCCGGCCTTGACGGCGTCGGAGGCCTGCTGGATGCCGAAGGTGGCCGACGAGCAGGCGACGTTCATGTCGTAGGCGAAGCCGTCGATGCCCAGCGCGTCCTGAACTTCAATGGCGACCGCCGGGTAGGGGCGTTGCAGGTTGGAGCAGCTAACGATCACGCCGTCGATATCGGCGGCCGTTTTGCCGGCGCGGCGCATGGCTTCTTCGGCGGCGGCGACGGAAATCTCGCACTGGATCGATTGTTCGTCGTTGGGGCGTTCCGGAATGATCGGGGCCAGCCTTTTCGGGTCAAGCACGCCTTCCTTGTTCATCACGTAGCGGCTTTCGATGCCCGAGGCCTTGTAGATGAACCCGGTGCTCGATTTTTCCAAAGGAGCGATGTCGCCCGCCTCGATGGCCGCTTTGTTTTCCTCGTTGAATAGGTCGACGTAGGCGTTGAACGAGTCCACCAGTTCTTCGTTGGAGATGCTTTCCTTCGGCGTATAAAGGCCGGTGCCGCTGATGATTGCGGTGGTTGTCGACATGATTTGACTGCCCCTTTTTAGATCTCGGTCTTGCCAAGATGATTACACCAAAACGGCAGGCTGGAGAAGGGGGGAGAGGTTTCATGGAATCGACCGTTGCGCTGGTAGGTTCAACATCGTACAAGCGACGTAACGTCAAACTGGGGTTCTGCGTTGCAAGGGAGAAAGCCGTGTCATCAACTCCAAAGCCATACAAAGGTTTGGTTCGTCCGTTCAAAGGGCTTCGCCCGGCGCCGGACAAAGCGGGAGACGTGGCCGCGCCGCCCTACGACGTGTTGAATTCGGCGGAAGCCCGTGAACGGGCGGCGGGCAAGCCGCTGAGCTTCCTGCATATTTCGAAAGCCGAGATCGACCTGCCGGACGGCACCGACCCCATGGCCCCCGAGGTTTACGCCAAGGCGGCTGAAAACTTGCAGAAATTGATCGCCGACGGCGTGTTGATCCGCGATGAGGCGCCGCGTTACTACGCTTACCGGATCAAGATGGGCGATCATGTGCAGACCGGGGTGGTCGTCGGGGCGTCGGTGGCGGCTTATGACACCAACGACATCCGCAAGCACGAGTTTACCCGGCCCGACAAAGAAGACGACCGGGTGCGCCAGATCGAGGCGGTCGACGCGCAAACCGGGCCGGTGCTGCTGACCCACCGTCCGCATCACGACATAAAGGATGCCCTGGCCCAGGTCGCCAAGCAAACCCCGACCTACGATGTGACGGCGGACGACGGCATCCTCCACACCCTCTGGGTGGTTGAGGATGCCCTGACCATCGATATTCTGACAGCGGCGTTTGAAAGCCTCGGCGTTCTGTATATCGCCGACGGGCACCACAGGTCGGCCTCGGCCTCGCGCGTCGCCGCCGCGCGGCGTAACGAGGCGACCAGCGATATTGCCGAGTACTTCCTGGCCGTCGCCTTCGCCACCGATGAGATGCAGGTGCTCGACTACAACCGGGTGGTCAGGGACCTAAACGGTTGGATGCCCGAGGACTTCCTCGCCGAGGTCAAAAAGCGCTTTATCGTGGTCAAAAGTTCGGACACCGCCAAACCCGACGAGGCGCATACCTTCGGCATGTATCTGGAAGGCCAATGGTACATGCTGGCGCCCAAGGAAGAGCTGCCCGGCGAGGACCAACCGGTCGAGCGGCTGGACGTCAGCCTGATCCACGACCGGTTGATCGAGCCGGTCCTCGGGATTTCCGACCCGCGCCGGGACAAGCGGATCGATTTCGTTGGCGGTATTCGCGGCATGAAGGAGCTGGAAAAGCGGGTCGATTCCGGTGAAATGGAAGTGGCGTTTGCGCTGTTCCCCACCCGGATGAAAGACCTTTTGGCGGTTGCCGACGCCGGCGAAGTGATGCCGCCCAAGTCCACCTGGTTCGAGCCAAAACTGGCCGACGGTTTGGTTTCCTACGCCCTGTGGGATTGATGGCTTTGAGCAAATCCACTAGGGTGGTTTGAGGTTCAATTCAGGAGAGCGGGACAAGTTTTATGGGGAAAATGGCCAGCCTGACCATCAATCTCGATGATGAGTTGCTGCCGCTTGTCCAAGGAGCCCACAAAAGTTCGATCCAGGCGCCGCTGAGTCACGTTCCGAGCGATATCAAGGAAGCCGTCGTTCAAATCGCGACCGTTGCCGAAGCGAATAGGCGGATCAAGGACGGGTTTTACAAAGACAGGTTGCTTTTCGTCGTCGCCCAGCCGAAGTCGGGCTCTTCTGGGCTGGGCAACGTGCTATCCCGGTTGTTCAAGGCGAAAGGGTTGCCGGGGCGGGGCTATCCCGCTTACATGCTGCCCAATCAGGACGCCAACCTGCGCCTGGAAATGGTCCGCTGGTTTCTCGACGGCGGCATTATCAAATACCACCCGGCCCCGATCAGCCCGAACCTGCGGGTCTTGAAACGCCTTAAGTGCAAACAGATCGTCACCTTCCGTCATCCGGCCGATCAATTGGCCGCCCAGGCCTGTAACCTGCGCGGGGCGCTCGACGAATCCTTCGCCGACGAAAAAACCGTCTACGACCATATCTATCCGATCGACCGGAAATTCGCCGACGACCGCACGGATGCGGGAATGGACCGGTTGATCCTGGAGTTGATCGAGGGGGGCTATCTTTTGGCGTCGCTCAATTGGTGCGCCCAATGGTGCCATCTGCGCGATAAGCTGCGCTCAACCGTTTCGACCTACGAAGACCTGATGACCAAAAGACACAAGGAAATCGACCGGCTATCGGCGTTTTTGTTCGATGAAGCGCCGCAGTTCGAGGCGGAGGAATTCGACGCCGTTTTCGAAACCGGGAAATCGTCGGAGAAAATTTCCGACAAGTACCCCTTCGGCTACACCGGAAAAATCGGCGTTTATAAAGACTATTTCACCAAAGCGGCGGCGGAAAAATACAACGCCGTCGTCAAGGCTTTTGTGCAAACCGATCCCAACGGATTGGAAGAGTATAGAGGCCGGTTTGAAAATCTGCTGATTGATCCGGCCTCTTGCAGGCGATAGAGGGCGAAATCCCGTTCCCCACCGGCTTGCCTTAAGCCGGTGGATTCAAGCTAGCCTGGAAAACCTGAAGACAAACGCTCGTCGCGTCGTCGTCCAGCGCCATATGTTGGGCCCGGGCTTTGACCAGCCGTTTAAAATAGGCCGGGTCGGTCTCCCGAAGGTCGCGGTTGTTGTGCAGCCAGCGGATCATCGACTGGGCGAGAACGTCTTCGTGAAGACGGGTCATGGTCTTATCTCTTCGTTTAGTGCGGGGTGTGTGTAAGTTCTACGGCCCAGCTTACCCGGCGGGCGTTTCACTTTTTTTGCGGTCTTGCGATTGTCTCAAGAAAGGTTGTTTAGGCCGCCCGGTCCCGTTCCGCATGAAAGCGGCGCAGGCAGTCGGCCGCCGTTTCGTCGGTCAGCGACAGCAGGCGCAGGCGCGATTCAAAGAGGGTTTTGTAGCGCTCGGGCTTGGAATCCCAAAGATCCCGGTTTGTCTGTAGCCAATTGAGTACCAGCGGGATTACCCGCCCGCAGTTGCAGTGTTTCATCTTTTCCCACCCGGTTTGTTCGTTAATCAAACAAATCTAGATCAAACGTTACAACTGAAACTTTGCAGATTTTTGACGGATTTTTAGTGGCTGTGAGAAGCTTCCGTGTCAGCCGACGAATTCGTCGGCGTGATAGCCCTGGGCAAACAGCAAGGCGTCCAAACCGTTGCGCTCGATCCGGTGTCTCGCGCCCGCGGCGACCACCGGTTTGGCGTGAAAGGCGATCCCCAGTCCAGCGGCGGTCAACATGGGCAGATCGTTGGCCCCATCGCCGACGGCGCAGGTTTCGCTCAGCTCGATACCCCGCTCGGCGGAAAAGGTTTTCAGGCAATCAAGCTTGGTGTCTTTGTTGACGATGGGCTCGCCGACCGTTCCCGCCAACCTGCCGTTCTCGATGTTGAGAATATTGCCCCGGTGGGTGTGGAAGCCGCAGATGTCGGCGACCTTTTCGGTAAAGTAGGTGAAGCCGCCCGAAACCAGCGCGCAATAGGCGCCGTTGGCCCGCATGGTCTGGACCAGCGTTTTAGCGCCGGGCGTCAGCTTCACGTCGGCCATGGTTTCGGCCAGCATGGATTCCGAGAGGCCTTTTAGCAGCCCGACCCGCTCGACCAAGGCTCCCCGAAATCCGACTTCGCCGTTCATCGCCCGCTCGGTGATGCGCGCCACTTTATCTTTTAGTCCCGCGTGTTCGGCCAAGTCGTCCAGGGTCTCGCCGATGACGATGGTGCTGTCCATATCGGCGATCAGCAGTTTCTTGCGCCGTCCCTTGGTTGGTTGGGCGACGATATCGATGGGCCAGCCTTCGAGGCGCTGGCGGACGGCGGCGCGGGCTTGCGACGGTTCCAACCCCACAAACGGAATGTCCAAGGCGATATCGGGCTTTAGAATATCCGTTTCGCCGAGTGCCGCGCCCAGTTCGGCCAGCACGGCGCGGGCTTCGGCCTGCGCGCCGTCTTCCAAATCGTGGCTGTCGTTTGGCGTGATGAGGGTCAGAACGTTTTCCATAGCGCAACGGGGTATAGGACGGGTCCCCTTTCTTGGCAAGTGTGCTATAGCTCGCGTCATGGAGATCGATACCAACAACAGGCTGATTGTGATCGGTGGGCCGACGGCGAGCGGCAAGTCGGCCTGCGCGCTCGATGTGGCGAAAGAGTTCGACGGCGTGGTGATCAACGCCGATTCCATGCAGGTCTATGACGTGCTGAACGTGTTGACCGCCCGTCCGTCAAACGACGATTTGGCGCAAGCACCCCATGCGCTCTACGGCGTCTTGCCGCCCTCGGAAGCCTGTTCGGCCGGGCGCTGGCAGGACATGGCGGTGTCCGCCGTCAAAGACGCCTGGGCGCAGGGCAAGCTGCCGGTGGTCTGCGGCGGGACCGGGCTTTACATCCGCACCCTGATCGAAGGGATCGGCGCGTTCCCCGGTGTGCCCGACGAAATTCGCGAACGGGCCATGGCTCGGTTAGAAGAGTTGGGCAACCAAGCTTTTCACCAGGAAGTCGCCCAGCGCGACCCGGTAATCGCCGAGCGTCTCCATCCGTCGGATTCCCAACGGCTGATCCGCGCTTGGGAAATCTTCGAGGCGACTGGCAAGCCGTTGTCGCAATGGCAGGCGGAAGTGCGCCCCGAACCGCCGTTGCCCGGCCTGAAATCGGCGACCATCGTGTTGCTGCCCGACCGGGCCGACCTCTACCCCGCTTGCGAAGCCCGGTTCGATTTGATGTTGGAGCTAGGGGCGCTTGATGAAATACGGCAACTCGACGCGATGAACCTGTCGCCCGACTTGCCGGCGATGAAAGCGCTGGGCGTTCCCGAAATGCTTTCCTATATCCGGGGAGAAAAGTCTCTGGAGGAGGCGCGCGACTGGGCGAAAACCACGACCCGGCGGTTCGCCAAACGGCAAATGACCTGGTTCCGTAATCAGGTTGAACCGGATTTGCTGGTTTCTGCGCAATATTCGAAAAGGTTTACAGATGAAATCTTTTCATTTATTCGTCAGTTTTTGTTGACCCCCTAATTAAACAGGCCTATGGTGCGCGTCCTTCGATGCGGCCTTTTCTGCCCGGTTCCGCCGGTTTCGACCTTTTGTGGAACCCCGATGGAGAGGCCGCTTGGTTTTGAATAACGTATATTTCTCTTATTTTATCGTGGAGTAGAGCATGAGTAGCGCCACTATGACCGGATCCCAGATCATCCTTCGAGCCTTGAAGGATCAGGGTGTAGACGTCGTATTCGGGCTGCCCGGCGGCGTCACCATTCCGCTCTACGACGAAATGTATAAGCAAAACTCCCTCCAGCATATTCTGGTCCGCCACGAGCAGGCGGCGGTTCATGCGGCGGAGGGCTATGCGAGGGCGTCCAACAAGGTGGGCGTTTGTCTGGTGACGTCTGGACCCGGCGCGACCAACACGGTCACCGGTCTGGTCGATGCGATGATGGACAGCATTCCTTTGGTCTGCATTACCGGACAGGTGCCGACGGCCCTGATCGGCAACGACGCCTTCCAGGAAGCCGACACCACGGGCATCACCCGCCATTGCACCAAGCACAACTACTTGGTCAAGTCGGTCGACGATCTACCGCGCATCATGCACGAAGCCTTTTATGTCGCGCGCTCGGGCCGTCCGGGGCCGGTGCTGGTCGATATTCCCAAGGACGTTATCTTGGCCGAAGGCAAGTACAGCGGGCCGTCCAAGGTCGAGCACAAGACCTACCGGCCGAAGATCAAGGGCGACTTTTCCAAAATCAAGAAAGCCGCCAAGATGATCGCCGAAGCCAAAAAGCCGATTATCTATTGCGGCGGCGGCGTCATCAACTCGGGGCCGAACGCTTCCAAGCTGCTGACCCAGTTCGTCAAGATGACCGGCTATCCCTGCACACTGACCCTGATGGGGCTCGGCGCCTATCCGGCGTCCGACAAGCAGTTCCTCGGCATGCCGGGGATGCACGGCACCTACGAAGCCAACAAGGCTATGTACGAGTGCGATCTCATGGTCAATATCGGCGCGCGGTTCGACGACCGGGTGACCGGACGGCTGGACGGGTTTTCGCCCAACTCGAAGAAAATCCACATCGATATCGATCCTTCGTCGATCAACAAGACCGTGGTCGTCGATCTGGCGATTACCGGCGACGCGGGACACGTTTTGGAAGACCTGATCAAAGCCTGGAAGTCGCAGCAGTTGAGCCCCCACACCAAGGCGCTCAAGGAATGGTGGGCGACCATTGAAAAGTGGCGCGCCGTCGATTGCCTGGCGTTCAAGGAAATGAAGTCGAAGATCAAGCCGCAGTATTTCCTGCGCCGTCTGGGCGAACTGACCAAAGGCAAGGACGTCTACATCTCGACCGACGTCGGCCAGCACCAGATGTTCGCCGCCCAGCACCTGAATTTCGACGAGCCGAACCGTTGGCTGACCTCCGGCGGTTTGGGCACCATGGGCTACGGCCTGCCGGCCGCCATGGGCGCGCAGGCCGCGCACCGCAAAGCCGCCGCCATCTGCATTTCCGGCGACGGGTCTTTCATGATGAACCTTCAGGAACTGGCGACCTGCATGCAGTTCAATCTGCCGGTCAAGACCTTCGTGCTGAACAACAAGTACCTCGGCATGGTCCGGCAGTGGCAGGAAATGTTCCACGAAGAGCGCTATTCCGAGACGGTCCTCGACGTCAACCCGGACCTGGTGAAACTGGCCGAGGCCTTCGGCGCCAAGGGCATCCGGATCACCAAGCCCGATCAGGTCGATCAGGCGATCAAGGATGCGCTGGCCCACAACGGTCCGGTGATCGTCGACGTGATGACCGACGCCAAGGAAAACGTCTTCCCGATGATTCCGGCGGGCGCGGCCCACAACGAAATTCTCTTAGGCCCGAAAGACGTGCCGCAGGATGCGCACGACGATAACGTCGGCGGCATGGTTCTGACCTAAAACCAGACCACGACGAAAAGAGAGCCGAAGAAGATCAAACTTAAGGGGCTGAAGACGAAACGCCCCGACAGCACGGAGTAAATGCTGTGAACGCAATGACCGATACCATCCGATACCACACCGTTTCCGTTCTGGTGGACAACGAGTCCGGGGTTTTGGCCCGGGTCATCGGCCTGTTCTCGGGCCGGGGCTACAACATCGAAAGCCTCACCGTGGCGGAAGTCGACGCGGACAAGAACACCTCGCGGATCACCATCGTCACCTCGGGCACCATGCAGGTGATCGAACAGATCAAGGCGCAGCTTGAACGGCTGGTGCCGGTCCACCGGGTCGTCGACTTGACGGTCAACGGCCCGGCGGTCGAGCGCGAACTGGCCCTGGTCAAGGTCAAGGGAACCGGCGAGCACCGGGTCGAAGCGCTCAGGATCGCCGATATTTTCCGGGCCCGCGTGGTCGACAGCACCAACGAATCCTTCGTCTTCGAAATCGTCGGCAAGACCAAGAAGCTCGACGCCTTCATCGAGCTGATGCGGCCGCTCGGCCTCGAAGACGTCGCCCGCACCGGCGTCGCGGCCATCTCGCGCGGCAAGGATCGGATGTAGAGAACCCGCTCCCGCTTAGGGGGGCGTGGCGGATCAAGCATAAAGGGGGCATGTCCTTGCGGCGTGTCCCCTTTATGCGTTGTGGATGCAAAGGCAGGTTGCCATCAGGGCCTTTGATCCTGGGACAAAGTGTTTGATCAGACGATCTTGCTTATAGTGTCTAAATCGGTCGTTGCGCATAAGCCCCATGATAACCCTGAGATTGAGTTGTCTGGGGCAACCCCAATATTTCTATTCAATCGGGAGAACATAGATAGTCTGGGAATGGAAAAGGATCATCAAAATACATGTCTTGAATTTGATCGTCATAGTATTTTTCTGCTACAGATTTCAATCCATCATCTTCGAGATATTTCCTGGCAGGGGACATTACTGCAGCATCAACATCAAGAAGGTGTTCCGCCCGTTGGGCTGTTCGCCTGAGGACTAAAGCGCCGTAACCATCATCTCTTTGATAAATCCCATCTTTCTCTGCTAGGCAAGCTGCTTGGAAGGCCCCGATAGAATCTTCGGCATTAAATCTTAGCCGGATTTCATCATCGTAAATCGAAAGCAGTGCCTCATCGCGCCTCTGTTTTACTTCTTCGCACCACTTTTCATAAAGGGATCGCACTAAATCCCGCTGCTCAGGCCGACTCATAGTAGCGTCAAGGTGCTCGTGCAGTAATAAACGCCAACTCGTCCTATTGTGATCAGGGCCATAGAAGGGGCCAAAATATACACCTGACCTGGATGCAATCCCGGACTTAATGCTTTCAACAAAGTCTGTGACTTCTTGCCGATATTCGGACTCAGACATCAACAATCGGATAAAATTCAAAGCTGACAAGCGAACGGAATCCCTGTCAAAATAGGTCCAACTGCGCTCCATCAGTTCCTTGTAGGCAGCAACAATCATCTTGTCGGTGTTTTCCGAAAACAAAGGCTGCGCTGCCAACCGCTCCATTTTATCGTTATCGGGAACCCAATCATGTGTCTGACGGGTTTCATCCCAGACCATTTTCTTTGTCCGCCCTAACCGAGCGTTGATTCTTTCATGAATGCTGCCGTCCATCCGATATGGATTGCAGCGTTCACCTGCCTCCTGGACAATAAACTTCCTTACGCTGTGGCGGAGATTTCGGAGAGCGCCATAATCTGACGACCATCGGATCGCCGACTGCTCATATGCCGCTCCGTCTGGAAGCAGGCTATAGGCCTTCACGCAAGCATCGAACGCCTCTTGCCGAAGGTTAAGCGAGTTGCCAGCCTCATCCGAAGCCAAGTCCTCATAGTGCTGTTCCGCAGCACTAAGCACATCCGCTTCCTCACTCAAAAAGCGGTAATGCGACGCCTGCCGCATCGCCAGATCGGACTTCTTGAGTAACAGTCGAGCTTTTTGAAACCAGCCGCCCGGATGATTTGGATCAGCCTCCAGCACTTGTTCAATAAGTGGCTCGGCGACCTCAATGGCTCCCGCAGCCATGTATTGCTCCGCAGCATGGCAAATCGCATCCGGGTCACCATCCTGGAACCTGTCGCTCCATCGAACTTTTTCCAACGCCTTTGCCATATGCAGCGGAATGCTTCGTTTTGGGTCGCTGTCTACACGCGCGATTTGTCCCAGAGACACATCGCCACGAATATCAATCTCTTCGAATGTTTTTCCGGACGTCAGCGCTTCCTTGATGGATGAGAAGCGCGAAGTCGCCTGAGCATATGCGTTCGCCAGGAGTGTGATTTCATTCTCCCGCGTTTTTATCATTCTTTCGATATCTCGGCTGTCTCCCGAAATTGCAAGTACAACATCCCGGTTATCGAAGCCGAAACCTATCTTTAGCAAAGCAACATTTTCCAAGACCTTCATTGGTACAGGATGTTGGTATGGAGTTTTACTTTTGGTCGAACCGCTCTCAAAAACGCTCCGAACCAGCCCGACCCACTGATTGAGCAATTCTTTGTCGTCAGGGAGCAATTCCACACGCCGAAGAGCTTCTAATATCCGTTGTCGTACGGAGTTTGCTTGTTCTCTATTTTTTTTCATCATACTCACCCTTACCCCGTTGCGCCGGACAATCTATCGCGCACTGAGATGACACGTTTCTCTGATTGAACCGCCCTGACATCACGCCGAAAGTTTTTGTAGGCTCGGTAATCACTCGGCGTCGAAGGTATCGAGAGCCTTCGACCACTCGGGGCAATAAGAACGCCGTGCTTTCTGCCCCTACGGTACCCCCACCCCAATGCCCGCAAGTCTTTTACTAGCGCGTCAATCATTTTGTCTTTGCAGTAATTAAGTCATCGTCCTCTCCCGGTCGATGATGTTGGGCGGACAAGACTTGCTTGCCCGCCCAGCCATCTTATTTCTTCGCGTTGCCGCTATTTGTAGCAGCAGCACTTTGTGCCCGGGCTGCAAAGCTACCAGATGACACCTTCCCGCCACCGGCTTTCGCTGTTGACGACTGAATGCGAGAGGCTGCGCTTGCAGTCATCGAAGCCTTGCCTGTTCCACTCGAAGAATTTTTTGCCATGATGCGTGACTCCTTTAATGTTGTTATTCACTCATGTTGGCCGGATTTTTCTAAATCTCGCCCATCCAGTAACAACAGCTAAACGTGTGACTCTCACATCAAAGAAGTTTTTTATGATTCCGTGATGCTTCCCGAGCGTCCTTATTGATCCACCCTTCGTCTTTTGGTTTGGGTGTGTGTTGCAAAAAAGGAAAAAATTCTTGATACTTATCCGAAAAGGGAATAAAAGCACTTTTGTCAACGGGCGAGGTGCGCCTTTCGTTGTTAAGCGCCGTCCCAGGGGTTGACGGCGTTTAAATCCGGAAAATCGAAATCCTTAACGTTGCGGGTGGCCAGGGTCAGGCCGTGGGTTAGCGCCGTGGCGGCCAGTAGGCTGTCGATGGCGGGGACCGAGCGCGGAGCTTGGCCGGTCAGAAGTCCCCAGCGGTCGGCCACTTTGGCGTCGATGGGAAGAAAACGGTTTCCGAACCATTGAGGCAGATCGTGTTCGAGCCAGAGGACGAGGCGCTCCTTGCGTTTGCCCGTCGCCAGCTTCTCGACGCCCTTGCGGATTTCGCCGAGGGATAAAACGCTCAAAAACAATGCTTCGGAGGGCAGGTTGTCGATCCATGCGACGACGTTGCGGTCCGGATCGGTCCGCGTCAGCTCGGAAACGACGTTGGCGTCGAGCAGATAACTCACAGATCAACGTCCCGGGCGGGGCTTTTGTCGCGCTCGACGTCAAGGTCGAGTCCGGCAAGCGGAGAGTCTTTCAGAAACTCGGTCAACCCTTGCCGGGGGGCCGTCAGGCGTTGGAAATCCTCTTGCGACATGACAACGGCGGTGGACTTGCCGCGCACGGTGATTTCCTGCGGGCCTTCGGTCTTGGCGCAGCGAACCAATTCGCTGAGATGGGCTTTGGCGTCCTGTAGCTGCCAAGAATGCATGGCGTTCTCCTGACTAGTCTGACTAGTTGAGGGTATATGGTTTTCGCCGTTTCTTCAATGGAGAGGCTCAAATTTTGACATTAAAACTGGCGTCCGGCGCGGGATTTTGCTACATCCCGCCCTTCGCACGCCGATGTGTGGAAAAAATTTCGAGATCGAGAGGAAGTAACCGATGCGCGTCTATTACGACCGTGATGCCGACGTCAATCTGATCAAAGGCAAAAAGGTAGCCATCGTCGGCTACGGGAGCCAGGGCCACGCCCATGTGTTGAACCTGCGGGATTCCGGCGCCACCGACGTAGCCGTCGCGCTGCGCGAAGGATCGTCGAGCCGTAAAAAGGCCGAAGGCGAAGGCCTGACCGTCTACACCCCGGCGGAAGCGGCCAAATGGGCCGACGTGGTGATGATGCTGACCCCGGACGAGCTGCAGGCGGAAATCTACTACGCCGATCTGCACGACAACATGAAGCAGGGCGCGGCGTTGGCGTTCGCCCACGGCCTCAACATCCACTTCAACCTGATCGAAGCGCGGTCCGACCTGGACGTCTTCATGGTCGCGCCGAAAGGCCCCGGCCACACGGTGCGCGGCGAATACGTCAAAGGCGGCGGCGTGCCCTGCCTGGTCGCCGTGGCCCAGAACGCCAGCGGCAACGCCCTTGAAATCGCCCTGTCCTACGCCTCGGGCGTCGGCGGCGGCCGGTCGGGCATCATCGAAACCACCTTCCGCGAGGAATGCGAAACCGACCTGTTCGGCGAACAGGCCGTGCTCTGCGGCGGTCTGACCGAGCTGATCAAGGCCGGTTACGAAACCCTGACCGAGGCCGGTTACGCCCCGGAAATGGCCTACTTCGAGTGCCTGCATGAAGTGAAGCTGATCGTCGACCTGATCTACGAAGGCGGCATCGCCAACATGCGCTACTCGATTTCCAACACCGCCGAGTACGGCGACTACGTCAGCGGCCCGCGGGTTATCGGCCCGGAAGTCAAAGAGCGCATGAAAGGCGTTCTCGACGACATCCAAAGCGGTCGCTTCGTCCGCGACTGGATGCTGGAATGCAAAGCCGGTCAGCCGAGCTTCAAGGCGACGCGCCGCAACCACGGCGAACACGGCATCGAAAAAGTCGGCGAACAACTGCGCGGCATGATGCCCTGGATCGCCAAAAACAAGCTGGTCGACAAAGAAAAGAACTAAAGACAACCGTCTTTAGCGCGAATTGAGAAGGGGCCGCGATCTGCGGCCCCTTTCGTTTGTTTAAGCCGTTTCCTCGGCGGCCCATTGCGGCGGTTGGGCGTCTTGTTCCGTGGCGAGGTTGGGAGCCGTCTTGCGCATTTTCCAAGCCCGCGACCAGACGAACCAGAGAAGCGGGATCACCCCGCCGACGACGAACACCAAGCCGCCGATGGAGCGGAACCAGGTGAGGGTTTGGAAGACCGTTCCCTTGATCAGCTCTTGGGAGCGCGCATACCACAGGCCTTGCTCGAGCACCGCCATGAACTGGTAGACCCCGGCGGGAAACAGATCGAGGAACATCATCAGTCCGACGCCGATGTTGAGCGACCAGAAGGCGGTGCGGATCAGTTTGCCGTTCCACGCGCGCCGCTCGAACAGATGTTGGCAGCAAAACAGCATGCCGGCGATGGCGATGTTGCCTTTGACCCCGAACATGGCGGCGTGGGCGTGGTTACCTGTCAGATAAGTGGCGTGTTCGAAGTAGTTGACGATCGGCAGGTTGATCAACGAGCCGAAGACGCCCGCGCCGAACACGTTCCAGAAGTTGACCGCCAGGATGAACAGCCAGACCTCGCCCATGACCAGGGACTGCTTGCCGGTTGCTTGACAGGCGTCGGCCCGTTCGCGCTCCTGACGCATCCGCCAGGCGTCGAGGGTCAGCAGCAAGAGCGGCAAGACCTGAAGGGTTGAGAAAACGCTGCCCAGGGCAATCACGCCCGTCGGCTTGGCGATCCAATAAAAATTGTGGCCGATGCCGACGGTGGCGGTGATGAAGAACAACATAACGGCGAGAAAGATCACCCGCTCGGCCATGACCCGGGTAATCAGTCCCATCTGGACCAGCATGTAGGCGACGATCACCGTGGTGAACACCTCGAAGGTTACCTCGACCCACATGTGCACCACCATCCAACGCCAGAAATCGGCGACGGCGAAGTTGGCTTCCGGGCGGACCAGCAGGCCGAAGAACAGGAACAGCACCATCACCCCGCTGCCGTAAAGCAGCCAGGCGGGCACCGACCAAAGATTTTTGCGGGTCAGCCAGGGTTTGACGCCCCGGTAGATGATCAAAATCCACAGGCCGAAGGCGCCAAGCAGCAGGATTTGGAAAACCCGGCCCAGCTCCATGAACTCCCAGCCTTGGCTGCCGAACAGGTAGGCCGTCTCGCCGGTCAGTTTGCCGGTTTGGCCCAGATAGATCCCGATGACCGCGCCCAGACCGACCAGCAGGCAGGCGGCGAACAGCAGATTGATGAGGAACTGTTGGCCCTTGGGAACTTGCGACAGCCGGGGCAGGAAGAAGATGGTGTAACCGACCCAGCACATGAAGAACCAGAAAATCTGGAACAGCGTGTGGTAGCTGCGCGCCACGGTAAACGGCAAAATATCGCCCAAGAATAATCCGAAGGGGCGAATAAAATCGAGCGCCCCGACGATGCCGGCGGCCACCTGGAGGCCGAACAGGGCCATGGCGAAGGCGAAGAACTTGTAGGTCGCCCGCTGGGTCGGACGGACCCGTCCGTTCTCCAGGTCTTCGGTGGTCAGCGATTGCTTGTCGCCGCCGTTGAACGGATCGTAATGCAACGATTTCATCTGTCCGTAGACGTAAAGCACCAGGCCGATGCCCAAAAACAAAACCAGGATCGAGACGGCGCTCCACAGATAAGTGGCGCTGGTCGGATGGTTCCCGGCCTCCGGGTCGTAGGGCCAGTTGTGGGTGTAGCTGAACGGCTCTCCCGGCCGGTCGGCGGCGGCGACCCAGGCTCCCCAGAAAAAGAAGGCGGACAGCGCTTCGATGTCGGCCGGATCGGAAATATAGCCGGGGTGGAAAGCTTCCGGGTGGTTGGGGTCGGTGAACAGCCCGGTGTAGTAGCGGACGAGGTCTTGCGCCGCTTTTGCCTGCGCCTCGGTGATCGCGATGGTTCCGGTTTCCGGCGACCAACCGTTGGCGTGCAGCTCGCGTTTGACCCGCGCGGCGACGGCGTCTTCATGGTAGGGCGAGGCGGCGTCGGTTGCTTGAGCGCCATAGGTGCGTTTCATCGACAGGGTGATTTGATGCAGCGCCTCGGCGGTGAAGTCGGGACCGCGTTCCGCCCCGTCGCCCCAAAACGACCCGTAGCTCATCAGGCCGCGCAGGTGGAAGACCTCTTTGCCTTTGTCGATTTGGCTGGCGGTGATGACAACCTTGCCCGACGGGGCGACGAAATCGGCCAGCGGCGGCGCGCTGTCGTAGGTCGCCCGGGTCAGGTAGACCAGCCCGGCGGCGCATATCCCCATGACGATCAGAAAGTGAAAGAACCAGTATTTTTTGCTGACCAGTAAATCGGCCAGGGTGCCCATGCTTTTAGGCGCGGATCGCGCATCGCTCATCGGTCATCTCCCGTGACACAAAAAAAGGGCCTCAGCGGACGTGCTTGTCCGCCGACACCCTTTGCCATCAGGTCTCGACCCCGAAGGATACAATATTCCAGTTCGTCTTCTGGCTCCCGGAGAATTTACCAGCCCAAGACCTTCCCAAACGTCAATCGTTCAGTGGCTGCATGCTGCGATGAGCGGCGTTTCCGGTTACAGCGGCGGGACCGCCACGGACTTGCACCGTGTTCCGTTAACTGGTGCGGACTGTCTAGGCGAAGGCCGAGGCGAAATCAACCGGTTTGCGTGGTGTTAGCCGAGTTCCCCGACGGTGATCGGTTGGTCTGGGGTTAAGGTGACGGTTCTGACCGGGGTTGGATCGGCATTCTTGCCGGTGGTCGAGCTGGCGTCCAAGCACACGGGAATGCCCCAGGTGCCATGGGCTTCTTTGCCTTTGTGGTTGTGGCCATAGAGCAGAACGTCGATCCGGCGACCTTCAAGAATCTCCTTCAGTAAGTGGCTGTCCTTTAGCTGCATAAAGGGGATGCTGTCGAACGGGTGATGATGGAGATACACGACCCGGAAGTCCGCGTTCTGTACTTCCGGCCAGTCGAGCATTTCCTCCAGCCGTTCCCGTTGAAGCGATCCTAGTTCTCCTTCCGCCCAGGCGGCGTCGATAAAATTCAGTTCCTCGGCCATGGAATCGAGTCCGATGAAAGCAATGTCATCAATGAAATCAAGCTTGGGGTAGAACACGTTGATTGAGCCGTAAGCCATCCGCTTGAACCGGTTGATGTGTTCCTTCTCGCCGTGCGAGCCGGTGCCGTAGTCGTGGTTGCCCGGAATGGCAAGGACGCGAAACCCGGCATTCGTCAGGCGTGAGATGTATTGTGAGGCCAACTGGTTATGGCCGCCGTTTCTCGCATTTTCCACCAGATCGCCGGTTAAACAGACGACGTAGTCCGCCGCCTGGGCGCTCATGGATTCCAGTTTCTGAACGATTTCTTCAAAGGCTTCGGCCATGCCGTGGGCGCCCAAGTGAATATCGCTTATATGAATAATCGTCGTCATAACCGCCTCCCCTGGTCGTCCTGAGTACTATCGTGTGTATTTTGGTTGCATGCAATAAATGAGTGTATTGGGCGCTGTTTGGGATGAAAACAGGTTGACATCCGGGCCTTTTGGTCCTTTTTATCTAGCATTAACGATCTTCGGGCATGGTTGTTCGATATCGGTGGATAAAGACTGGAGAGACTTAAGACCTATGGAACCGATCATCGGAACCATCGCAGAAAGTGAAAACCGGGCCGTTTCGGCGTCCGGCGTTTTCGCTCGTCCGGCGACGCTCTCCCTATCCCTCCTTCTACTAGGCGGCCTTCGACTTAGCCGCCCCTGAGTGCGTGTTCTACCGCTTCAAGCCGTCTCTAAAATGATGAGGTCGCCATGAGCGGGATACTCAGGGGAAACGAACGCTGACCAAACCCACTTTTTAGGTACGACATTTTGAAGAAGGACCGAATCCAATGAGCAACCAGGATTCAAACCGAGTTATCATTTTCGACACTACCCTGCGCGACGGCGAGCAGTCTCCCGGCGCTTCCATGAACCTGGAAGAAAAGCTGCAGATCGCCCACGCCTTGGAAGCCATGGGCGTCGATGTGATCGAAGCCGGTTTCCCCATCGCGTCGGAAGGGGATTTCGAAGCGGTCAACGAGATTGCCAAGCAGATCAAGAAGTCCACGGTCTGCGGTTTATCCCGCGCGACCAAAGGCGATATCGACCGCTGCGCCGAAGCCATCCGCCCGGCTGAGCTGAAGCGGATCCACACCTTTATTTCCACCAGTCCGCTGCATATGAAGTACAAGCTGCAGATGGAGCCGGACGCGGTGGTCGAAGCGATTACCGCCAGCGTTACCCATGCCCGAAATCACGTCGACGACGTTGAGTGGTCGGCCGAAGACGGGTCGCGCACCGAGCACGACTTCCTGTGCCGTTGCGTCGAAACGGCGATCAAGGCCGGGGCGCGCACCATCAACATCCCCGATACGGTGGGCTACGCCATCCCCGAGGAGTTCGCCGCCCTGATCGACATGCTGATGAACCGGGTGCCCAACATCGATCAGGCGATTATTTCGGTCCACTGCCACAACGACCTGGGACTGGCCGTCGCCAATTCCCTGGCCGCCGTTCAGGTGGGCGCGCGCCAAGTGGAATGCACCATCAACGGCTTGGGCGAACGGGCCGGCAACGCGGCGATGGAAGAAATCGTCATGGCGCTGCGCACCCGCCAGGACGCCATGCCGTATCAAACCGGCGTGGTCACCGAGCACATCACCAAAGCCTCGCGCTTGGTTTCGGCGATTACCGGTTTCACCGTGCAACCCAACAAGGCCATCGTCGGCGCCAACGCCTTCGCCCATGAATCGGGCATTCACCAGGACGGGGTTCTCAAACACGCCGAAACCTATGAAATCATGACGCCGGAATCGGTTGGTCTGGGAACCTCCAAGCTGGTCATGGGGAAACACTCGGGTCGTCATGCTTTCAAGGAAAAGCTGAAAGAGCTGGGCTACGACCTGGGCGATAACGCGGTTCAGGACGCCTTCAAGCGGTTCAAGGACTTGGCCGACAAGAAGAAGGACGTGTTCGACGAGGATATCGTCGCCCTGGTGGACGATGCCGTGTTGCTGCGGACCAACGACCGGATCAAGCTGGTGTCGCTGGAACTGACCTGCGGCACCCGCAAGCCGATGGCGGCCCTGACGTTGGAAATCGACGGCGAGCGGAAATCGACAGAGATGTCGGGCGACGGCCCGGTCGATTCGGCCTTCAAGGCGATCAAGGAACTGGTTCCGGCGACGGTGAAACTGCAGCTCTATCAGGTGCATGCGGTCACCGGCGGTACCGACGCTCAGGCCGAGGTGACCGTGCGTCTGGAAGAGAACGGCAAGACCGTTAACGGCCAGGCGGCGGACACCGATACGATGGTCGCTTCGGTCAAGGCATACGTGAATGCCTTGAACAAAATGCTGGTCAAACGCGAGAAAACCGCCCCGGCGGCGATTTCCGCCTAAAAAAAGACGCGATTTATCGCAAGATAGGGTCGCTGCCACTGGAAACCGTGGCGGCGACCTTTTATAAAGAAAAACCTGGATTCGGGCGGGCGATTCGCTTATTCCGGGTTAAGGGGACCGCGTGCGGGGAGACGCCTTCTTAAGGGGGGAGTTCCTATACGCCGACGGTCGCTTGGCGAGTTACTGTTTTGAACCTGATGTGAGGTCCGATGTTTTCGCGACTCTTCGGCTTTCTTTCCGCTGACATGGCCATTGATTTGGGTACGGCCAACACCTTGGTCTACGTCAAAGGCCGGGGGATCGTGCTTAATGAACCTTCGGTTGTCGCCATCGCCGAGGTCAAGGGCAAAAAACAGGTGCTGGCCGTCGGCGATGAGGCCAAGCAGATGCTGGGCCGGACGCCGGGCAACATCATGGCCATCCGCCCGCTGCGCGACGGTGTGATCGCCGACTTTGAAGTCGCCGAGGAAATGATTAAGCACTTTATCCGCAAGGTGCATAACCGGCGCAGTTTCGCCAGCCCCATGGTGGTAGTTTGCGTGCCGTCGGGCTCCACGGCGGTCGAGCGCCGGGCCATTCAGGAATCCGCCGAGGCGGCGGGGGCCAGAAAGGTCTATCTCATCGAAGAACCCATGGCGGCGGCCATCGGGGCCGGGCTGCCGGTCACCGAACCGACCGGGTCCATGGTCGTCGATATCGGCGGCGGCACCACCGAGGTGGCCGTTCTGTCGCTGGGCGGCATCGTCTATTCCCGTTCGGTACGCGTCGGCGGCGACAAGATGGACGAAGCGATCATCGCCTACATCCGCCGCAATCATAACCTGCTGGTCGGCGAAGGTTCTGCCGAGCGGATCAAGGAAGATATCGGATCAGCCTGCCCGCCGGAAGAAGGCGACGGCGCGACCATGGAAATAAAGGGCCGCGATTTGATGAACGGCGTGCCCAAAGAGCTGATCATTAGCGAGCGCGAAATCGCCGAAAGTCTGGCCGACCCGGTCGGCGCGATCATCGAGGCGGTCAAGGTGGCGCTGGAACACACGGCGCCGGAACTGGCCGCCGACATCGTCGACAAAGGTATTGTCCTCACCGGCGGCGGCGCGCTGCTTGGCAATCTCGATTACGTCCTGCGTCACGCCACGGGCCTCCCCGTTTCCATCGCCGACGACCCGCTGTCCTGCGTCGCCATGGGTACCGGCCGGGCGCTCGAAGAGATGAAGAAACTCCGCAACGTTCTGACGTCGATGTATTAGGACTTTACCTCGTCTTCGTCATGCCCGGACTTTGATCCGGGCATCCACGACTTTCTTTGTTTCACCGCCTCACTGTTTAAGACGTGGATACGCGGGTCAAGCCCGCGCATGATGGACTAGGGCGTTTCCTATCGGAGGCGGTTTTTTGGGTTGTGGAACGGATGATACCCTAGGCATGATAACTGCCTAAAATACTGTCTTTTGTCCTAAGCGGCATTTGCCTTGAAAATCTGCTTCGGTTTCCAGTCGTCGTCTAGATGGTCGACATCCCAGGCATCAACTGCGGCTTGGTGATTGAGCCAGACTTGAGATGTCGTTTCAAAGACGGCCGCCAATTTGCGCGCGAGGTCGGGAGAAATACGTTTGTGGCCATTGATCACTTGGCTGAGGTGTTTGCGGGATACGCCAGTTGCAGCTTCAAGATCAACGATCTTGATGTCGCGGGGTTCCATGAACAATTTTTTGAGAATTGCGCCCGGATCGCTGGGGCGTCGATTGCGTTTCAACATTAGTGATAGTCCTCCAGATCCAAGATGGTTACGTTGGTTCCGTCGATGGTAAATGTAATGCACCAATTGCCGCTGACATGCATCGAATATTGTCCCTTGCGGCTTCCCGAGAGGGAGTGGAAGTCTTTGGTGCCATGGCAATCCTTGACATCAACAATGCCGTCAAGGTGATCCAGAATCAAAAGGGCGTTTTCCTGCAAGCCTTTGCCAATCTTGGCTGATTTACCATTTTGGAATAGTTCTTTCAGGCCCTTGTGTTTGATTTTGGTGATCGCCATGCAGCCTTCCTTGCGTTACCAATAAGGTAGCGCTTTATTTGAGGAATGGCAAGGGATGCGTTACTGTTCTGGTAATGCTGTTGAAAAGGTAATATCGGAGCCTGCTCGGAAAACGCTAAAGCCTTAAGACGCCTGCTTTTCCGGTTGGACGGCTGTCTCAAGCCATTGAAGGGCGTCGCTCTTCGATTTGGTGACATGAATTGGCATGGTTCGTTGCAGGACGTCTTTTGACGTCGCTTTGAACAGGTTGATCAGCACTTCGTCCGCTTGGTTTTTAACCACGACGGCGGTTGCTTTAGCCTTGTTGATGTTGTCGAGCTCCTTAAACCGTTCAAGGATATCGATAACGTCTTCGGGAATGATGTCGCTGAGATCGCTTTGGCTGAAATCCCAGAGCTTCTTGCGGCCCGTGCCGAAACCGTTTTTGTGGGTGACGCCAATGATGTCGGCTGCACAGACTGCCCCGGTGAACGTCACGGTTTCCAAGTCCGTTTCAGCGTCATAGTTTAAAGTAACGTTGCCCATGGTCATTGCCCTCCGAACGCTGTTTTTTTAGTTTTTTTTGGTCGGATGTTATTACGTCTATTTTACTATATGGAAAATCGAAGGTCCATTTTCACCCGGTGTCTTGCATTAATCCCTTTTTAGGACTACACCATCTAGTCTGTACCCGAGGGATTCCGGTAGTTTGACCGGTGTAACGGGGCAAAAAATCACACGCGATCAAGAGGTGGGTTGTTGAAGCAGCGTCATGGTGCGGTCGTCCAGGCGGCCCAACCGATCAAGAATCTTATTCAACGCTTTGCCTATATCGGGCTGGTGCTGGCTGCCGTCGCCATTTTGATGTTCGGCAAGGCCGATACCGTTTTGATCGAACAGGCCCGCATCTACGTCACCGATGCCGTTGCTCCGATCCTCAATCTCCTGTCCCGTCCGGCGGCGACACTGTCCAACCTCGTCGCCCAGGGTAACGAACTGGTGGCGCTGCGCGAGGAAAACGCCCGCCTGCGCGAAGAAAACGCCCGCCTGCTTCAGTGGCAGACGGTGGCGCGCAAGTTGGACGCGGAAAATACCGAGTTGCGGAATTTGAGTAAGTTCCAGCCCCAGGGAACCCAGAGCTACATTACCGCCCGGGTGATCGCCGATGCGGGCGGCACCTTCGCCCACAGTTTGGTTTTGTCGGCTGGCTCCCGGTCCGGCGTGCGCAAGGGGCAGGCGGTGATTTCCGGTGACGGCCTGGTCGGCCGGGTTCATGGGGTCGGCCCCAATTCTTCGCGCGTATTGCTGATTACCGACTTGAACTCCCGCATCCCGGTGATGATCGAAGAAACCCGAGTTCGGGCGATCCTGGCCGGTAACAACTCGACCCGGACCAGCCTAATCCATCTCCCCCCCGGGGCGACGGCGTCGCCCGGCGACCGGGTGATTACCTCGGGGCATGGCGGGGCTTTCCCCTGGGGACTGCCGGTGGGGGTCGTTGCTTCGGTGACCGACGACCGGATTGAAGTGCAACCCTATATGGACCGCGAACGGCTGGAATTCGTCCGCGCCGTCGATTTCGGTCTCAAAGGCATCGTGACCCTGCCGCGCGCCGGAAAGGCCAAAACGAAGGACAGGCCCTAGAGGCGCGCTATGGTCGTTAAGCAACAATCCTTTATTCAGCGCCTCGACCTCCTGGCCCGCAACATCACGCCCTTCTTGTTGGGTTTGGTGTTGATTATGGTCAGTCAATTGCCGACCCATTTACCCGAGCTTGGGCGCATCAGTCCGATGCTGGCATTGATCGCCGTTTATCACTGGGGAGTCTTCCGCCCCGAGTTGCTGCCGTCGCCGGCCGTTTTCGTCCTCGGACTGTTTCTCGATTTGCTTAGCGGCGGTCCGGTCGGCATCAATGCGATGATCTTGCTGCTGGTTTACGGGTTAGTGCTGTCGCAGCGGCGGTTCCTATTCGGTAAATCCTTCGCCGTTGTCTGGATCGGCTTCGGCGTTATCGGCGCGGCGGCGACGCTTGTGACGTTCATCGTGGTTTCGCTCTATCACCTGACCCCGGTGTCGCCTCAGGGGTTCCTGTTTCAGTTTTTCCTAACCTTGGGCTTGTTCCCCTTGGTTTCTTGGCTGTTGCTCCGTTGGCAGCGCCTGGTTCTGAGGGGGTAGGGACTTGAGCATACATCGCGACGGAGACCGCTATAAGCTTTTCAGCCGCCGGGCGGCCATGCTGGCGGGCGGCAAACTCGCCTTGCTGACCACCTTGGTGGGACGGATGTATTATCTTCAGGTTATCGAGGCCGATAAATACAAAACACTGGCCGAGGACAACCGGATTTCAATGCGTCTGCTGCCGCCGCCGCGCGGGCGCATTCTCGACCGGCGGGGCGTTCCCTTGGCGGTGAATGAGCAGAACTATCAAGTGTTGCTGGTCCCGGAACAGGCGCGCGATGTAAACGAAACGCTGACAGCGCTGGACGCGGTCATTGGGCTTACCGGAGGTGAACGCAAACGGATTTTGCGGGAAATTAAGCGCAAGCGCAGCTTCGTTCCGGTGACGGTGCGGGAAAATCTAACCTGGGAAGACGTCGCCCGTATTGAGGTCAACACGCCGGATCTTCCGGGCATCATGATCGATGTCGGGCAGAGCCGGTATTATCCGGAAGGCGTAGCGACGGCTCATGTATTGGGGTATGTCGCCGCCGTTTCGGAGAAGGAACTGACCGGCGATCCGTTGCTGGAACTTCCGGGTTTTCGCATCGGCAAGGCGGGTATGGAAAAAGTCCACGATCTCGCGCTGCGCGGGGCGGGCGGCACCAGCCAAGTGGAAGTGAACGCCTTTGGCCGGGTTATCCGCGAGCTTAATCGCCAGGAAGGCCGCCCCGGCGCCGATGTGCGCCTGACCATCGATTTCAGCTTGCAGAAGATGGCGGCGGAAAGGCTCGGCGAGGAAAGCGGGGTGGCCGTCGTGTTGGATGTCCATACCGGCGATGTCTTGGCGTTGGCCTCCAACCCGAGCTACGACCCCAACGCGTTCAACCGGGGCTTAAGCTCCAAGGAATGGAAGACGCTGGTCAATAATCCGCGCACCCCGCTGAACAACAAGGCGATTTCGGGCCAGTACGCGCCCGGCTCGACGTTTAAAATGTTGGTCGCTCTGGCCGCCTTGGAAAAGGGCGCTATCACACCCCAGCAGAAAGTGTTCTGCGAGGGTCACATGGAGCTGGGGAACGCCAAGTTTCATTGCTGGAAGAAACACGGTCATGGTCCGCAGGATATGCACGAAGCCATCATGCATTCCTGCGACGTCTATTTTTACGAGATCGCCCGGCGCACCGGGATCGACCGGATCGCCGCCATGGCGCGGCGTTTCGGTCTTGGTGACGTGTTGGGCCTGGAGCTTCCTGGCGAACGGCGCGGCAATATCCCGGATAAGGATTGGAAGCGGGCGATATACGGCGAGCCTTGGCATATGGGCGAAACTCTGATCGCGGGGATTGGCCAGGGGTATGTTTTGGCGACCCCGTTGCAGTTGGCGGTGATGACGGCGCGGCTTGCCAATGGCGGCTATGCCGTCAAGCCGCGGTTGACCCGCCGCATCGAGCAGGCAACCGATGAAAATGCCGCGCAGATCGACGCACCGGGGAGCCTGGGCGTCAATCCCAATCACCTCAAGCTGATCCGCGAAGCGATGGAAGCGGTCGCCAACGAGCCGGGCGGAACGGCTTTCCGTTCTCGAATCGTCAAACCGGGTATGGAGATGGCCGGAAAAACCGGGACCGCCCAGGTGCGCAGAATTTCAAAGGCCGAGCGGGAGCAAGGGGTTTTGAAGAACGACGAATTGCCTTGGGAGCAGCGCGATCATGCCTCATTTGTCGGGTTCGCCCCGATTGAAGCGCCGCGTTACGCCGTCGCGGTGGTGATTGAGCATGGCGGGTCGGGTTCAAAGGCCGCGGCCCCGATCGCCCGGGATATTCTGATCGAAGTGCAGAAGCGCAACCCTGGCCGTCCGCCGACGCAGATGCAGGAGGCCAAGCTGTGAGCCGCCGTCGCCTCAATGAATTCGACCTGACCCTGGGGCAGAAGCTGCTCCAGATGAACTGGATGTTCATTATCTTGCTGGGCGTTACGGTGGCGATTGGCGTCGGTATGCTTTATTCGGCGGCGGGTGGTGATTTCAACCCCTGGGCCTCGCGGCAAATGATCCGGTTCGGCGTCGGGGTGGCGATCATGATCGTGGTCGCCTTGGTCGATGTGCGCATATGGATGAAGCTGGCCTATCCATTTTATGTCGTCGCCTTGATCCTCTTGGTCCTGGTTGAATTGAAGGGGTCCATCGGGATGGGGGCCCAACGGTGGATCAACCTCGGGTTCGTCCAACTGCAGCCCTCCGAGGTCATGAAAGTCGCCTTGATTTTGGCGTTGGCCCGTTATTTTCATGGGGCCAATCTGGAAGATGTCGGGCGGATACCCTACCTCATCGTGCCGTTGATTATGGTCGGCGCGCCGGCGGTCCTGGTGTTGCGGCAGCCGGATTTGGGAACGGCCTTGATGTTGATTGCCTCGTCGGGGGCGATCTTCTTTCTCGCCGGGGTCCGCATGTGGAAGTTCGGGGTCGTTTTGACCATGGCTTTGGCGGCGATTCCCATCGGGTGGCAGTTTCTCCATACCTACCAAAAGAACCGGGTTCTGACCTTCCTCGATCCGGAACGCGATCCGTTGGGCGCGGGCTATCACATTACCCAATCGAAAATCGCTTTCGGCTCCGGCGGGGTTTTCGGCAAAGGCTTCATGCTGGGCTCGCAGAGCCACCTCAACTTCCTGCCGGAAAAGCATACCGACTTCATTTTCACCATGCTGGCCGAAGAGATGGGGCTTCTCGGCGGGCTTGGGTTGCTCGGGCTTTACTTCCTTATTCTGATTTACGGCTATGCGATTTCGGTTCAGAGCCAGAACCATTTCGGCCGCCTGGTCGGTCTTGGCATTACCTCGACCTTCTTCCTCTATGTGTTTATCAATATCGCCATGGTAATGGGCTTGGTGCCGGTCGTCGGCGTACCTTTGCCGCTGATTTCCTATGGCGGAACAGCGATGCTGACCTTGATGTTCAGCTTTGGCTTACTGCTCTCGGTGTCCATTCACCGGGAGGTGTCCATCGCCCGGCGCGGTGGCGAGGAAGACGTTTAGAAATCTTCTAATATCCACAGTGTTTGTGAGGTCTTGCCTTTGGGGAAAAGTTTCTCTAAAAATAGTTTGAAGCCAAACTATTAAATCCGGCCGGGGGTGAGATGTACGTTCGGGGTAAAACGATGAATGCAGCCGATGCTATTTTAGGTGAGGGGGTGACCCGTGCGGGCCGTGAGGCGACGGCGTTGCTGTTCGGCCATCAATCGGTCAGTTACGGGAAGCTCGAAGCGCGGGTTAATCAATTCGGCAATGCCTTGCTGGATGCCGGGATCGTCCCAGGCGACCGGGTGTTGTTTATGCTCAAGGACACCCCCGATTTTGTCGCGGCGTATCTCGCCACGTTGAAAGTCGGTGGCGTCGCTATCGCGTTTAATATCCGCGCCTCGGAAAAGGACCTGGCCTTCGTCATCGAGGACAGCCAATGCAAGGTCATGTTCATCGATGCCGAGTTCGTCGGCACCTACCGTCCGGTCCGCAAGACGCTGACGCAGGAGCCGCTGGCGGTTGTCGCCGGGGCGGCGAGCGGCGAATACAAAACCATTGAAACCTTCATCTACGGCCAGTCGACAACCCTGGACTCCGTTCCGCTGTCACCGGACGCCATGGCCTTTTGGATTTACACCTCCGGGACCACGGGAAAGCCCAAAGCGACGGTTCATTTGCAAAGCCACGTCTTGATCGGCGAGCGGCATTTGGTCGACAACCTGGGGGTTAAGCCGGGCGATAAGATCTTCATCACGTCGAAAATTTTCTTCGCCTACTCGCTCGGGCACGGTCTGATCGGCGGATTGCGAGCCGGGGCGACCCTCATTCTGTTCGACGGCTGGCCGGATGCGGAAGCGGTCACCCGCGTGGTCGAACGCTTCGAGCCCGATCTGATGTTCAGCGTGCCGACCTTCTATCGCAACCTTTTGAGCGGCGGATATGCGGAAAAGCCGGTGTTCAAGTCGGTGCGAATTTACGTTTCGGCGGGTGAGGCGTTGCCGGCCAGTTTGTGGCAGCGCTGGAAGGACGTCACGGACCGGGAAATTTACGAAGGCATCGGCGCTTCCGAGGCGACCTTCCTGTTCATTGCGGCGCGGCCGGGAGCGGTCAGGCCGGGGACCTGTGGCAAGAAACAGCCTTGGGCCGACCTCAAATTATTGGCCGACGACGGCTCTGAAATCACCGAACCGGGCCGCGAAGGCATCCTTTGGGTGCGGATGGACAGCAATATGTCCGAATACTGGGGGCGGCCCGACAAGACGGCCGAGTCGCTGAACGACGGTTGGTATTGCACCGACGATATGTTCTCGTTCGACGCCGAGGGGTTTTGGTCCCATCACGGACGGGGCGACGACATGCTGAAGATTTCCGGTCAGTGGGTTAGTCCGATTGAAATCGAAGACGTCGCTTTGACCGTTCCGGGGGTCTCCGAAGCCGCAGTGGTCGGCGCGCCCAATGCCGACGGGTTGGTCCGGTTGGCGATGTTCGTCGTCGCTAAAGAGCAGGAGGCCGATCAGGAAAAATTAACCGTCGCCGTGCAAGACGCCATCAAGGAGCGGTTGTCGATCTACAAATGCCCACGCGTGGTGCGCTACGCGTCGGTCCTGCCGCGTACCGACACAGGGAAACTCAAGCGGTTCGAACTCCGTGCCATGGCCGCCGAAGCCACCGGCGCATAACCCCACTTTCCCCTTGCGAAGCCAAGCGCCGCGCCGTATAACGCCCGGCACGTCAAAGCGACGGGCGCATAGCTCAGTTGGTAGAGCAGCTGACTCTTAATCAGCGGGTCCAAGGTTCGAGTCCTTGTGCGCCCACCAATAAAATCAAAGGCTTAGGTCAAAAGCGACCTGAGCCTTTTTGCTTTTTGGGCGCTTTAGGTGATTTGAGATCGTCATTGCCTGGCAATTCGGCCGCGCTCGGCGCGGGTGAGTTCTTGGGCGTTGTTTTGTTATTGTTCGACGTTCCGTAAGCTATTGGAAGATTACATTTTATTCGGTATCCATCGGTGATGGGGTGTTGAATATAGGCAAATAATAGATAAGTTAATACGCCAAGTAGCACCATTATTATTTATTTTAAAGCGTTCTAGTTAAAATAATAAATTTTAATTATTTGGCATAGCAAATTAAAATAATTGTAATTATAACGTTTTTGTGGCATAATATTTATTGTCGAATATTATTTCGGCAATGGAGCGGAGGGCTGAAAATGTCCGATAAGCACACCCCACAAACACATCCCACCCCAAGAAAGAGCGATAAAGGCGATAAGGCAAATAGCCGGGCGACGGATACTCCCATCGATCCTTCAGCCGAGATCATGAAAAAACACGGTATCGAGCGAGTTCCCGTGGACTACTTCCATATTGGGGCGTTTCGATACACGAACTTGGATGATGCCATTGCTCAAGCAAAGCGGCAGAGCTGAGACGGGCCTTGAGTTTGTTGCCCTGAATAGGAGTTTCACCATGGCGGTTCGCACAAACACAAAAACGGTGACGTTTAAACATCCATTTCACCTTGCCGACATGGACGAAATCCAGCCAGCCGGATCATATGAAGTTGAAACGGACGAAGAGCTTGTAGAAGGCCTTTCGTTCACAGCTTGGAAAAGAAAACGCTCGCTCATTCATCTTCACGGCACGACCGGAAACGCGAAGCTGATGCAGGTGATGGAAGTCGATCCAAAAGAATTGGATGCCGCGTTGAGGCGCGACTCAGAACCACGGCAAGATTTAGACTTTGCAGCTCGTTTTGATGAATCCGGTCAAGCGCCTAATGGCGAAAGTGCTCCGGATACATCCAAAATCCTGCCCATAGCAAAAATCATACTTCAATTGGCCGGAGAATTAAGACGGCGCGTCAAAACAGACCGTCTCTTCCGCGCTATACGGGAAGACCGGAACCCCAAATAGCCCCCGTGTTGTGCCTGGTTGTTTCTATGCCGCTCTACCTGTTTCAGCCAGAGGTGGCAGCAAAGATTTAATGCGATTGCAGTTTTCAGTGATTTCGCGGTCTAAAAATCGAGCCGCCTGCGCATCCCACATCCCAATAAATAAAATAATAATGGGATTAATAAAAATAGTTTGTGGCGTTCTGATTAAAAATAAAAACAAATATAAGTGGTAATTATTTCTTGTCATGCCAATGTATTAATGTGGCTGAGTATTTTCTCAGCCAAATGAAAGTGAAGCAATATGTCCTTCAAAGATTACGTTGCAAACGAGAACACAGCCAGCCAATCCAGAGCTGTCGAGCTATCCAAAGATGCTAAACATGCTAAACGGCATGACAAGGTGGCCGATCAGCATGATAAAGCGGCCAATCCGGCGCATAAGGCCGAAACCAAGGAAACTTCCAAGCCTAGATCTTAGGGTTCCATTGCGGGAGGGACATTCCTCCCGCCCCTCCTGATTTTGCGGGCGACGATTTCCGTAACAGGCGACACCAATGCCAACAAGCCCTTCCTGCAATACTTCAGTTTTCCGCGATTTACTTGTTTTAAATAATCGGGATAAGGCGGTGTCGTTTGAAGATAAACTACCAAGGCAGACACATATCGTTGGCGCAATTCTCTTTTGCACCCACTCCCCAAGCAAGCCCAAAAAACCAAATCGTGCCGCACCCATAAAGTCGACAGGCTTCCCCCTTCATGCAGGGACATTGGGGCGGAGAGAGGAGCGACATCTTCGACGGTGCCGGATGTGTGGATTTACCCACCTGGATGCCCCCTCTGCATATCCCATATGTTGCGGGAGACGGAAGGAAATGATCGCAGACACAGTGGAACCGCCCAATTCCAGTCCCATCAGCCGATTTTTGCAGAAAATATAGGTTCGGTGCATCGGCAGGTGTGGTTTCTCAAGTTTCACAAAGGATGCGGCCAGAAAACGAATTGGAATGCTTAATGTTTAGGTGGATGAGATGACAGCGAAAACCATCAGCAGCCGGGTTCATTTTTCTCACCAATTCAATTTACCGGGACGAACTGAAACCTTTCCTCCCGGCGCGTATGGTTTGGAGGAGCGATATAAAAGAACCGGACTGATGTCATGGTTCAAGATGAAGTTGTTATCAACCTGCATCAGGGTTTGCCGTGATCCTGGAATCGATGGTCAGTTTGAAACCATTCACATCGATGCCGGAGTTCTGAAGGCTTTACTCCTCAAAGATAAACACCGCCTCGACAAATTTTAAGTATAGGGGGGGGCGAGTTGCGGCCTACCCCCGGCTCTATTCTTTCTAGGGTCGGGGCTTGAGTACCCCGGCTATTGGTTTTCAATATCCTCCAGGATCATCTCCTGGGTTTCGGCCAAGGATGAAGCAATAAACTCGACGAACGGCTCTAGGTTGCCGTCGTCGGCTTTCTTGAGCGCCTCAAGGTATGTCCGCCGTTTTTCGTTTTTGACGATGGCTGGTGGATAACCGGCCTTTATCAAGATCAGGTTCATAAGAATTCTCGCGCCACGGCCATTCCCGTCGTCAAAGGGGTGGATGCGGACCATATTGTAGTGCGCAACCGCTGCAATGCCGATGGGGTGGAGATGGCCATCCTGTTCGGTAATCCACCGGCAAAGTTTTTCCATTTCACTCGCGACGTGGACGGGGTCGACATATCGGTGAATGGTGCCGTCCGCTTGAAGGACGTGATTGGCTTCCCGCTTGTATTCTCCGGGACGGGCTTTCTTTTCTACTTTTTGGCCTTGCTCATTGATGGCCGGAGTGCTTTTGACGCCGGAAAGTAGGAGGCCGTTGATTTCCTTGATAAGGCCTTCGGAAATAGGCCGCTGATTGCTGATCACCTCGTAGAGAAAATCGATCGCTTCTGCATGATTGGACGCATCGACAAAGTCCTTGAGGGGCTTGCCTTCGACGGTCAGGCCTTCCTTAAGATAGAAGATCGTATCTCCGAGGGTCAGCGTGCTTCCCTCGATGGCGTTTGAATCGTATGTCCAGGTGAACTTGAGCTTTTCTTGTATGGTTGGCCAGACGCTTGTGTGTTTGTTCTTGAGCGTTTCGATTTGTGAGCGCTGAGTATCGATGTGCCGCATCAAGGAGAGTAGCGCCGAAGTTTCATTTATTCTGTAAGATGCCGGAGTTTGATCGGAATTCATGCTCATTTGTCCGGCGTTTTCTCTTTATTTTCCATGGGCTTAAATAGAAGGCATCTGGGATAAGTATAGACGTTTTATCAAAATCCGCAATTGAATGAGCGATGATGGAGCTTATGCGGATGGCGTGATAGCCACTACGTATCGAGAGGAGTCACAAGCATCACTCTATTCAGCCGCCTCGTTGTCCGCGTCGGAGCGGGGGTCGATTTCGAAGGCCATGGCGGTGGTGCGGGGCACTAGGCCAAAGTCGACGGTGTCTTCTTCGTCGGGCTGCGCGCGTTGGGTAATCCGGTAAAGGGCGAAAATACCGAGGATCAATGTGACGACGGCGGCGTGAATGAACAGGCCGCCGGGGCCGAAGTAGTTCATATAAATGGTGGCGATAAAGGGCCCGGCCGCCGCGCCGCATCCATAGGTTAGGAGCAGTGACGCACTGGCCGGGACGAAGTCTTTGACCTCCATATGATCGTTGGCATGGGCGATGGCGATGCCGTAGAGCGGCAGCAGCAAACCGCCGGCGGCGATGCCGACCAAATAGAGGCCGGTTTCCGAGGTGATGACGCCGGCTCCCATGACGATGCCGACGGCGGTCATGACCAAAGAGCACCCGGCGATGACATAACGGCGGTCGATCTTATCGGAAAGGCGCCCAAACGGCCACTGGGTCGCCATGCCGCCGAGGATCATTACGGCCATGAAGATGGCGACGTTGGAGGTGGAAAGCCCCATCTGCTGAGCGAAGACAGCGCCCAGCCCCCAGAAAGCGCCGGTGCCGAGCCCGGACCCTAAACATCCGACGACGCCGACGGGGGATTTTTTATAAAGCTTACGGAATTTCATCCATTCCGGTTCGATGACGACCGGCGTGGCGCTTGTCGTCAAGGCCACCGGGACGAGGGCCACGGAAATAACGACCGAAACCAGAACGAAGAGATCGTAGCCTGCCACCGGGGCGATGTTGAGGAAGACCTGTCCGAAGGCGGTGGCTCCGAGGATGGTGATGAAATAGGTGGCGAGGACGCGGCCGCGGTTGAGATTGTTGGAGCGTTCGTTGAGCCAGCTTTCGGTGACCAGACAGAGACCGGCGAAACAAGCGCCGGTCAGGAAGCGGAAAACCACCCAGCTATAGGGATCAATGAACACCGCATGACAAAGCGCCGCCGCCGAGGCCAAAGAGGCCAAGGCTGAAAACGTGCGGATGTGGCCGACCCGGTTGACCAGCCGGGGGGCATAGATGCTGCCGCCGACGAACCCGGCGTAGTAGCTCGACATGATGAGGCCGGTCATCAGGGTGGAGAAGTCTTCAAGACCGGCGCGTAGACCGAGCAAAGACGCTTGAAGCCCGAGGCCTAAATTGATGGCCGCCGCTCCCAACAGGAGGGCGGAAATGCTCATAAGAACGGTCATGCTTATTGACTGACATTATTCGGCGAACGGTGGCAAGGTTATTTTTTAGATTAGTCTCCGTCCGGTAGCGGAATTAAACGTCTTGCCGGAGACCCTCTAGATCGACGATGGCTGTCATGTTTCCGCCGTGATTGATGATGCCGGAAAGACAGTGATGCTGGGCGATCTGGTCCATTTGGGGCAGTGGCTGAATTTCTTTTTCAGCGATGGTGACGATATCGGTGACGGCGTCGACCAAAATACCGAAAACGTCTTCTCCACTTGAGACGAAAAGCACTACGTGCTTTGGCGTGATATCGGTTTCACCTTGCGAAAAGATAAGGCGGAGATCGTAAATGGAGTAAACATTCCCGCGCAACTCGATGACCCCGAGTGAATGAGGGGGCTCGTTTGGCATGGGGCGTGGCGTTTTCCAGCCTTTGATTTCCTTTACGGCATTGATATCGATGCCGTATGTGTCGCCATCAACTTCGAATGTAATCAGTTGCATGGAATTTCGATTTTCCTTTTTGCGCTAGTGGTGCGAACAAAACGGAAGAGTCCTTTCCGTTTTGTGTCTTGCGCCCCACGACTCTTATAAATCTCGTGGTTTTTGACCCCTGACGAATGGGAACCATTCGTCAGACTCAAACCACTAGGATCGCGCTCTAATTGATCGCATAGGCCCCGCCCTCCAGCGCCTCGGTCCAGTCGGCGGCGAAGGCCGCCGGAGTGCTGTTTTCGTCGACCGTGAAGAAGCCGACCAATTCGAGCAGTTGATCGGCCTGTTCCTTGAGCGACGAGGACGCGGCATGGAACTCTTCGACCAAGGCCGAATTGCGCTGGGTGGATTCGTCCATTTCGGTGACCGATTCCGACACCTGGGCGACCGTATCGGCCTGTTGCTGGCTGGCCGCGGCGATCTCGGCGGCGCTCAGGCAGACCGCGTCGATGGAGGCGGAAATTTCCTGTAGGGCCTCGCCGGTTTTGCGGACCAAAGAAACGCCTGAGGCGATCTCGTTGCTGTTGCGCCCGACCAGTTCCTTGATCTGGCGGGCCGCTTCGGCGCTTTCGGCGGCCAGGGAACGGACTTCGGCGGCGACCACCGAGAACCCGGCCCCCGCGTCTCCGGCGCGGGCCGCCTCGACGGCGGCGTTCAAGGCCAGAAGGTTGGTCTGGAAGGCGATGCCGTCGATGGTGTCGATAAACCCGGCGATTTCCTTGGACGAGGCCTCGACCCGGTTGATCGCGCTCACTGCTTTATCCGCCACGTCGCGGCCCGATTGGGCCTGACCGAGCGCCGAGCGCGAACGTTGATCCACGTTCAAGGCATTGGCGGCGTTGTTGTTGACGTTCTCCGAAATCTCTTCCATGGCCGCGGCGGTTTCTTCCAACCGGGCTGCCTGATTGACCGTGCGTTGGGCCAGGGCGTCCATGCCGTTGGCCACCTCGGCGGAGGCGTTGCCGATAATGTCGGAAGAGCGGTTGATGCCGATGACCGTCTGGTTGAGGGTTTCGGCCATGCGGTTGGAATCTTCCTTGAGCTTGAGGAAGGCCCCTTGGTGATGGCCGGTCATCCGGGCATCCAGTTGGCCCTTGGACAGGGCGTCCATCACCTGAATGACATCGGCGAGGCCCGCGTCCACCGCGTCGAGCAGGTGGTTGATGCCGCCGCCCATTCTTTCCATGAAACCACTGACTCCGGCCAGCTCGATCCGTCCGCTGAAATCGCCCTGGGCCGCCGCCTCGACCGACCGGGCGACTTCTTCCTGTAAGGCCAGCTCCTGGGTCATATCGCGCCACTCGATGGCCGCGCCCAGATGCTCGCCGTTGCGGTTGGCGACCGGACTGCCGGTGACCTGGAAGGTCGCGCCGCCGATGGTTGCCTTGGTGGTGAAACCGTGAACAAGATCGACCGCCTTGGCCGCGCCGTTTTCCGCCGCGCCGAACAACCGGTCGAGGGTCATGCCATCTAGGTTCTTGGCGGTAAAGCCGTCGAGCACCGAGGCGACGGTCGCTTCGTGGGTTTCAAACAGTGTCCTGGCCGATGTGTTGGCATAGACGATGACGCCCAACGGATCGGTCATGGTCATGCTGACCGAGGCGTCGTCGAGCGCGCTTTTGATCTTCATGGACTCGACGCTGACGTCTTTCAGGGTATCGAGCGCCCGGGCCATGGCGCCGATTTCGTCTTTGCCGCCGGTGTCGGAAATTTCGATATCGCTGTCGCCCCCGGCCACCGCCCGGGCAGCGGCTTCGATGCGCTTGACCGGGGCGGTGATCGACCGGTTGAGCACCGTGGCGAGGACAAGATAGATGGTCAGCGCAATGGCGGCGGCGATGGCCAGTAAGGTGGCGGTCTGGCCGCGGGTGGTTTCCTGCAAGGCGGCCGCCTCGGCCATGTTGTCGCGGGCCAGTGTTTTCAATTGGTTGAACAAAGGTAGGGTCGATTTGAAAGACTGATCGAGGGTTGCTACTTGGCTTTCGAGCGCCAGGATCGCATCGGCGTAGGCTTTCAAATCGTTACGGTATTGGGTCGCCAGCTTGGTCAGCAGTTTGACGGTGTCGTTGTCGAGCGACACTTCGTAAAGGCCGAAATCGAACTCGCCGAACGCCTTGCGGTGGAAGTTGAGCGCGTTGGGGTTTTTGTCGAGCATGAAGCTGAGCTCGTGTTTGCGCATGGTTTCGAGCTTGCCCTTGAGTTTGTCCACGTTGGGCCATTGCTTAAGCTCGTTTTCCACCGCCTTGGTCGAGGCGATTAGTTTCCCCCACAGCCCTTCGTCCGGGGTGAGGCCGAGGGTGCGGCGGGTCTTCTCGACGGTTGAAAACTGTTTGGACAGCGCCTGGGTCGTGGCGAAAAGGCTTTCCTTGATATCAAACGCCCAGCCGCTTTCGCCGACGGATAGGCCTTCCAGCGCGGTTTGAACGTTGCTCAGGCTTTCCTTGTAAGCCGCTGCCGCTTCTGGTTTGCGCTCGGCGAGAAAATCCCGCTCGGTGATCCGCATGCGTTGCAGGTCGACCTCGATTTTCGAGACCCCGGAGAACAGTTTTTCGAAGGTTTTTTGCTGGGCGACTGCCGTATCGACGTTGGTTTTGCCGAGCCAGTAAACGCCGCCGAGGACGGCGAAGGCGAGGACCGCCAAGCCGGTCAGCAGCCCGACCCGGAACCCGATGGAAAGGTTTGAAAAGACGGTTGCCGCCCCAAACGGGCGGCGCGGTTTGTTGGGCGCGCTCGGCATCAATTCCCTCGACTTGCTGGCGGATTTCATTGCGCCGCATAAAACCGCCGGGGTGCAGACTCCCGTGTGACGGAATTGTTGCAGGTAGATGAAATCGACTTTGGTCTATCGATTAATGTTGATGGTGTTCGGGTGCGGCTCCATACCCCACCTAACTTCCCCTAGAAGGGGAGGGACGAGGGTTTCGTTCATTTTCCCTCCCCCTTTTTTAGGGGGAGTCGGAGGGGGTACACGATAAATTTTCGCCGTCCACACATGACGG
>Ga0070727_10000280_pt1 | contig 70419 bp, 56 predicted proteins | sample tdAd472_FD_66722 | JGI IMG/M metagenome (GOLD analysis project Ga0070727, IMG submission 66722) | Marine sediment microbial communities from the Atlantic coast under amendment with organic carbon and nitrate - tdAd47.2 | ecosystem: Environmental > Aquatic > Marine > Coastal > Sediment | place... | reverse complement strand
CTGGTTGTAGATGAACTTCGGCTTCGGCTGCGTGCGATCGGAGTTCCAGGGATAAGCCTGGATCTTCTGGCTCGTGTGGTACTCGAACGCAGAGCCGTGGAACTCGTTAGTTCCGGACTTGATGGTCAAGTTGATGGCGGCGCCGCCGGCGAGGCCCTGCTCGGCGTCGAACGAGCTGGTCACGACGTTGACCTGCTCAATCGACTCAAGAGCCGGGTTGTAGCCGGTCATGTGAGGCACCCAGATGTTAGTCGACGAAGCGCCGTCGATACGGGTGTTGTTGTTCGAACGCGACGTACCGTTGACCGAGAAGCGCACGGCGCGCGACGGGTTGGTCGGCACGGAGTGAGCGTTCGCCGGCGGCGAGAAGCCGGGCAGCGTCACAAAGAGCATCTGATAGTTGCGGCCCAAAGGAACGGGAACGTTCTTGAGCTGCGTCTCGGTCACGGTTTGGGCGACCTGAGCGGTATCGGTTTGCAGCGTGGCCGCTTCGCCGGTGACTTCAACGATCTCGGTCACTTGACCGATCTCGAGAACCACGTCGACGCGGGCCAAGTTGTTGCTGGCGACCGCAATGCCGGCCTGACGACTGGTTTGGAAACCGTCGGTCGACACTTCGACCGTGTAGTTACCGGGAGCGATCGACTGGAAGAGGTACAGACCTACTTCGTTGGTCGAGCCGGTACGGACAGCGCCCGTATTTTCGTTGGTCAACGTGACCGTGGCGCCGGGAATGGCGGCCTGAGTCGAGTCGGTGACGTTGCCGGTGAGCGAACCCTGGATCAACTGCGCCGAGGCAGTCGGAGCCAGGGCGAGGAGGACGGCGAGGCTCAAAGCCGCAGCCGTCCAGGCCAAATTGCCCCTAAAACTCACTTTCATCTATCTCCTTCAGCAGGCCGAAACCCGCCGTTTTCATGGGGACCCCTGAATCAGGAGGATTAAGCTCCTCCCGCGCTGCTGCAGTCCCCAAAACTGTCGCAACGCTTCCCGCCCGAAGGCGGGGACCAAATGGCGGTTCAACCCCTAAGCCGAAACCACCACTGGCCATTATAGGCGGGGCGATTGGGAGACACAACCCCGTGATTAACGATATCGAGTTGAAAGCCCGGGGTAACCAGTCCGACAAAAGTACCGCCCTGGACATCGTGCGAGCGACATCGGCTTGTGGGTGGGTCGTCCTTTTGGCGGCGGCCGTATGGCTCACTGCCGGCGAGGCGCCGTCGGACTGGCCCCAATGGCGCGGACCGTTGCTCAACGGAAGCCAGCCGAACGCACGAGACTTACCTGTTCATTGGGGCCCGGAGCACAACATTCAGTGGCGTGTCGAGTTGCCCAGCTGGAGCGCGGCGACGCCGATCGTTTCCGGAAACTTGGTCTTTGTGGCATCCGCGGCGAGCGGATTCCACACGCCTCGCAGCTACCGCACTCGAAAATCCTCGCCTTCGCAACCAGCGAACCACAAGGTCTCCGCCCCAACGGCCGACAGCAAGAAGATCTTCCTCTTGGCGCTCGATCGACAGACGGGCGCCGAGCGCTGGCGCCGCGAAATCGGGGATCACAATCGGATCTATCGCAAGCACAACCTTTCCTCGCCGTCGCCGGTCACGGACGGACGCTGGGTTTGGACGCTCACCGGCAGCGGTAGCTTGACCGCCTTCGACCGGAGCGGCCACCGACGCTGGCGCCGCGAACTGGAGGAGGACTACGGACCGATCGGGCTGCCGCACGGGTACGCATCCTCGCCGTTGCTGGACGGCGAACGGATCTTCATCCAGGTGATGCACGCCAAGAAAGCGGAGCGGAAGGCGTACGCCTTTGCCGTCGACAAACTCACGGGCCGTACGCTGTGGAAAGTCGACAGACCTTCCATGGACGGCCTGAACGAGGCCGACGACTATTCCACGCCGACGCTCGCGGCGGTCGGAGGCCGCAAGCAGCTGATCCTCACCGCGGGAGACGCCGTGACCGGCCACGATCCAGCGACCGGCCGCGAGCTGTGGAGGCGGAGCGGATTCAACCCGCAAGCAGAGGACCGCTACCGTTCGATTTCCTCGACGTTCGCCTGGCAGGACCAGATCTACGCGACGGCGGCGCGCGGCAAACCGCTCATCGCATTCCGCGCCGGCGGCGAGGAGCTATGGCGCAGCACACACGGGGCGGACGTCCCCTCGCCGGCTACGGACGGCAGAATGATTTACGTCGTCAACGACCGCGGGATCGCCCGGGCGATGGACGCTCGGACCGGCCGGGTCGTCTGGGGCCCTGAGCGACTGGAACCAGGGACGTATTCTTCCTCCCCGCTGCTGGCCGACGGCAAGTTGATCGCGGTGAATGAAGACGGCGTCGCGACCGTCTTGCGCGCCGGCGACCGATTTGAAGTCTTGGGCGTGAATCGCCTCGGCGGTCACGTGCTGTCGAGCCCCGCGGCGGCCGGCAACCAGTTGTTCATCCGAACGTCCGAAGCGCTGCTCGCCATTCAGAAGCCATAGATCGCCGTGCTAGTCTCAGGTTCAACGCCTGACCGGGAATCGGTGCGGGCGAAGAACTTCGAAGGAGCGTATGGACCCATGCCCGAGACCCGCCTCGGCGATATTGTCGACGACCACTGTTCGAAGTGTCGGATGTTGACCAACCACTCGGTGGTCTCCGTCGTCGAGGACGAACCGGCCCTCGTTCGATGCCGAACCTGCTACTACGAGCACAAGTACCGCAAAGGGAAGAGCGGCGGAAAGAAGAAGGCTTCGAGCCGAAAAGCCGACTTGTTCGATCAAGTATTGGCTAAGATTCGCACCGAAGACGATTGACGACGCGTAGACTTCGGCTGTCTCAAGTCAGGCGTTTGACCTCGCGTATCGGCCTTGCAATCAAGGCTTGAAACCGCCCGCGGCGCACAGGCGTCACAGTAGCAGCGCCGGGACTTTGCCATACTGAGCGGACTCGCGCCGTTCGAGAGGAGGATCGATTTAATGAAGAAAATACTACTTACTTTCGCCGCGCTTGCGCTGGCGGTTCCCGCTTGGGCGGACGTAATTCGACTCACCAACGGGTCGACCGTGGAGGGCACTTACCTTGGCGGCGACAGTCGCGAAGTCAAGTTTCTGCGATCCAACGGCAGCGTGAAGACGTACGCCGTATCCGACGTGGTCAGCCTGGCCTTCGGCGAGGACGCGGCCGTCGCGGAAGCTCCCGCGACGCAGGCGGCGCCCGTGGCTCCTACAACCAAGACTGCCGCGCAGTCCGGCAACGTGATTCCTTCCGGCACTGCAATCACGGTCCGCATGATCGACTCAATTGATTCCGACGTGACCGGCGTGGGCGAGCGGTTCCGGGCCAGCCTGGAAGAAGCCATCGTCGTGGACGGACGCGAATTAGCGCCTCGAGGCGCGGACGCCGTCGTAGAGGTCGCCAAAGTCGAGCAAGCCGGACGAGTGCGCGGCCGCGAAGAAGTGGCGGTTGAGCTGGTCGCTCTCGACATCAACGGCCGCGAGTTCGTAGTCGACTCGAATTACGCCGAAGTCGAAGGCAAGAGCAAGACGAAGCAGACCGCGAAGACCGCGGGCGGCGGCGCGGCCCTGGGCGCCATCATCGGCGCAATCGCCGGCGGCGGTAAAGGCGCCGCAATCGGCGCGGGCGTCGGCGCGGGCGCCGGTACGGTCTACTCCGCGACGCGTGGACAGACGGTGCGGATCCCCTCCGAGACGCTGCTCACGTTCTCGCTGCGCGAAGACCTGTCGATGTAAGATCGGTCGTAGCAACTTTTCTCAAACGAGGAGACCCGGCGCCCTGCGGCGCCGGGTCTTTTCTTTTTCCTGAGTGAACCTAAAGCGAGAACCAGGCCAACGCCAGACTCAGAACAATCATGACTCCGGCCGTCCCGTAGGCCACAAAGTTGTAGAGGCCGGAGTTCGTCCACTCGCGCATGAGGTCCTTGCGGTTGATCAACATCAGCGTGAACACCAAGATGACCGGCAGCAGAATTCCGTTGAGCACCTGGGAGACCAAGATCAGCCGTACCAGCGGGAACTCGGGGATCAGCACGATGCCGCCGCCCACGACGATCAGCCCCGTATAGAGGCCGTAGAAGACGCGAGCGTCCTTGTACTCGCGATTGACGCCCGACTCGAAGCCCAGTCCCTCGCAAACCGTGTAGGCGGTGGAGAGCGGCAGGATGCTGGAGGCGAACAACGAGGCGCACAGAAGTCCGCCCGCAAACAGGATGTAAGCGTATTCGCCCAACGGTCGCAGAGCCAACGCCGCCTCCGCTGAACTCTCGATCGCACGCGGCTGCTGCTCCCAAATCGCGCCGGCCGAGGACAAGATGATGAAGAACGCGATGACCGACATGACCACGCAGCCGACGATCACCTCGACGCGCGAGTCGCGGTACTGCTTCTCGTCAATTCCTTTTTCCACGATGGCCGCTTGCAGGTAGAACTGCATCCAAGGCGCGACCGAGGTGCCCACCAGCCCGACCAACAGAATTAGATACGCCGACTCAGGGATCCAGGTGGGCGTCACCGTCGCCTCCAGGGCCCGCCCCCAATCCGGCTTGGCCATCACCGCAGCGACCACGTACGCCACGTAGAACGTCGAAGCGACCAGGAATACTTTCTCCACCGAGTCGTAACTGCCCTTCACCACCAGCAGCCATACAAACGCGCCCGCAACCGGCACCGACACCAGCGGGCTGACTCCGAACAGCCGCAACGATTCGGCGACTCCCGCAAAGTTTGCCGCGACGTTGGCGAAGTTCACGACCACGAGCGCAGCCATCAAGAAGAACGTCGTGCGCAAGCCGAACTCTTCCCGAATCAAATCGGAGAGCCCTTTGCCGGTCACCGCGCCCATGCGCGAGCACATCTCCTGAGCCACAATGAGCGCGAGCGTGATGGGAATCAGCGTCCACAGCGTGGCGTAGCCATAGCGGGCTCCCGCCTCTGAATACGTAAAAATTCCGCCCGCGTCGTTGTCGACCATGGCGGTGATGAATCCCGGGCCGAGGATCAGGAAGAAGACGGCGAGCTGTCGCCGGATGTTTGCGAGCCGCGCCATAATCCTTCCCGGTCAGCCCTTATCGGGGTTGAGGACGGCGATCACATCGTCGGCCGTGATGACTCCTTCGAGCGCACCGACTTCGTTCACCACGGGCAGGGCATAGCAGTTGTACTTGTCGAACAGGTCGACCACGCGATCCGCATCGGCCGACACGTCCACGCGCACCGTCTCGCGGAAGGCCAGCGGCTTCAGCGGTTGGTCGGGACTCGCAAGCAGCAATCGGCCTACGGGTACGGCGGCGACCAGACGTTCGTCGTCGTCGATCAAGAAGATGTGCGTGAGGCCCGTAGCGAGATAGTCCTGCTCACGCATTTGAGTCACGGCGTCGGCGACGCACGAGTCCTGCGGCAGCGCCAAGAAATAGTTGGTCATCATGCCGCCGGCCGAGTCGCCGTGGTGCTCCAGCAGAGCCTCCACGTCGGCGGCTTCTTCATCCTCCATTCCCTCGAGGATGCGGTCGCTTTCTTCGTCGGGCAGCGCAGAGAGCAAGTCGGCGGCCGCATCCGGCTCCATCTCCTCCACGATGTCGGCGGCCCGTTCGTCGTCCAGCGAGTGGATGATCGACGGGCGAATCTTCGGGTCGACTTCTTCTAGTGCGTCGGCTGCGATTTCATCGTCGAGCGTCTCAAAGAGCGCTTCACGCTCGGCGGGACCGAGTTCCTCCACGATGTCGGCCACGTCGGCGGGATGCAGCTCGCCGATGCGCTCGTGCGTGATGCGGAGCTTGAGCCTGCGCTGAGGATCGGGCTCGACGATATTGCAGTACTCCCACGGAATGGAATTCGGCGGGATCCGCTGCTGCAATTTGCGGATCGTCGAGCCTGGAATAATCCCCTCGGTCAATCGTCGGAAGGCGCCTTGGACGCCCACTCCGATCTCGTGGACCCACAGCTCATCCCGCGTCCCCGTCTGCTCGATGCGCAAGGCGACGTCGTTCACGCGAACCACTTTGCGCCCGTTGACGTCGACAATCTGCTGATCGAGCAAGTCTCGATCGAGCAGGAGATGCTCGTCGCCGGCGTGGTAGGGCGTGAAGCTCGAGTCGGACAGCACGATCCGATCTAGCGAGATCGATTCCACTTGGTCATGTCGAACTTGAAAGAGAGTCTTGCGCGAGCCGAAGAGGAATCGCGCTACGCGCCGAGCGTGTTCACCCGGAATAACGGCGGCTTCGCGCACCCGTCCGATGGACTCCCCTGCGGGGCCCTCCAGCCGCATGCCGGTCAACTCGGTGAGATAGACCAGCCGTTCCAGATTGACTGTTGCGGTCGCCATGGTTGTACTGCTCAGGCGCAAGGGCGCCGAGGTGCGCTTCGCTTGGGCTCCAACTTCCGGGGTCGTCTAACATCGTCGTGACTCACCTCATAGTACACGGGCCGGGATAGGATATTGAGGGAGTCGGATGGACTGGTTGTTCTCAAGTTACGGCGCTTCCGTCGTATTGCAGGTCTTGACCCTGGTGCACTATTTCCGGAATCGGCCGGAGTGGTATTGGTTCTTCTTGATCGTGTTCTTCCCGCCCATCGGGCCCATCGCCTACCTCTTCATTGAGGTTTTGCCCGGATGGAATTGGCGGCTGCCGGTGATCGCGGCGCTGGAACGAAAGAAGCGACGGCAGTGGCTGGAACGAATGATCGTCGAAGCACCCACTCAAGAGACGATGAGTCGACTGGCGGCCATGGTCGCCAAGGAAGGCGACCACGAGCGAGCGGTTCAGATCTACACCGACGCGCTCGATTTGGAACCGGACGAGTTGGAGGCTCGCTTTGGCCGGGGAGCGTCTCTCAGCGCGCTGGGACGCCCGAAGGAGGCTGTCGAGGACCTGAAGCAAGTCGTCGACCTCGATCCTTCGTACAAGTTCTACGAGGCCGCGCTGGAGCTGGCGCGGGCCTATGAACAACTCGACGAGGACGAAAAGGCCGCCCAGGCCTACCAAGCCGTCCTCGACCGCACCACCGTATCGGGCGCCTACTACGGACTCGGGGCGCTGCAAGCCAAGCACGGAAACAGGGCCGAAGCCAAGCGCCTGATGGAGGAGATCCTCTCCAAGCAGGCCGGCTTGCCCCGCTACCTGCGCCGTCAGGAACGGCCGTGGGTGCGCAAGGCGAAAGCCGTCCTCAAGACCCTCAAGTCCGCGGAGGCTTAGGTGGCTTCACCGCGCCATCGAGAGGGCTCGGATACCCGGGTGCTCGACGAATTGCTCGACCGTAACCCGGCTCCCGAGCAGGCGCGAGCCGGCCTGGAGCGGTTGTTGGATAAACATCCCGCAACCCGCAGTCTGCTGCGGGACGCACCCAAGCTCGATGCCGTACTGACTCTATTCGCGCACAGCCGCTTTCTAGCCGACGCTCTCATGCGACACCCGGAGTGGTTGGACTGGGTGTTCGCGGTCGGCGCCCTGGAACGGACTTGGTCCGCCGACGAACTACGCACGGAAGCGGGCGCGCTGAGCTCGGACTCCGACGACCAAACGTCGCAGCAAATCACCCGATACAAACAGCTTCACCTCCTGCGAATCGCGTTGCGCGACCTTCTGGGCGAAGCGGATCTGGCGGAAACGACCCTCGACCTGTCGAACCTAGCCGACGCTCTCATTGAGAGCGCCCTGGCCCACGTCTACCGAGATCTGGAGCGCCGGTTCGGAAGACCCATCGCGGGCGCGGAACCGGGAGCGCTCGAGGACCGTTTCGTCGTCCTCGCACTCGGCAAGCTAGGCGGTCGGGAATTGAACTACAGTTCCGACGTCGACCTGCTGTATCTGCACACCGGGACCGGCCGCACCTCGGGCCCGATCCGTACGAGCAACGCAGACTTCGAGCAACAACTGGCCCGCCGCCTGACTCAGGTGCTGTGCGCAACGACCGCTGAGGGCTTTGCCTACCGCGTCGATCTCCGCTTGCGCCCCGAGGGCGGAGCGGGCGAGCTGGTCACGACGTTGGCGGGAGCCGTGGACTACTATCGGACGCGCGCTCGCGATTGGGAGTTGCAGATGCTCATCAAGGCGCGCCCAGTCGCCGGGGACCTACGGCTGGGCCGCCGATTTCTGGAGTTGGTCGAAGCGGGTATCTGGGAGACGACCACCGACTTTTCGCAGATCGAGCGGCTGTCGGAATCCCGCGACCGGATTGAACAGAATCGTCGCGGCCGAGCCCCTCGACGGCGAGACGTAAAATTGGATCGAGGCGGGATTCGCGACATCGAGTTCCTAGTGCAGTGTCTCCAGCGGCTCTACGGCGGATCGGACTCTTTCCTCCGCGGCGGCGGCACGCTGCTCTCGCTGTTTCGACTGCATGAGAAGGGCTACCTCTCCACTCCCGACTACGCCCGCCTCCGATCGGGCTACGAATTTCTCCGCACAATCGAACATCGGCTGCAGCTCATGGACAATCGGCAAACACACGAGTTGCCGACGTCGACCGACGCCGTGGCCGCGCTGGAGCGCAAGCTGCAGACGCCGAGCCTGGAAGCCGATTTGACCCGCCGCCTGTCGGAGATTGCGGCAATCTATGAGCGCGTCGTGGGCTCCCAGGCGCCCACGAAGACCACCCCCGTCGACCGCGACAAGAGCAACTTTGCCGAACGCGGCAGACAAAGGCATTTCGAACGCACGTCGCCGAGATTCGCCGAGGTGTTGCGCGACCTGCAGGTCGACGACAGCGAGAAGTTGTTCCACGACTTTCTGGATCAGGTGGTGGCCGAGCCGGACCTGGCAGAAGCGCTGGAGCGGCAACCCGAATTGGCCGCCTGTGCGGGAGATCTGTTTCGCCTGAGCCCCTACTTGGGAGCGCACCTCACTCGCTACCCGGCGGACCTTCTCGCCCTCAGCGACATCGCCGGAGAGGCGCGCCGCGGCGACGCCGACGAAGAGGTGCGGGCCAAGCCGCTGTCGGATCCGAGCGTCGACTATCGCGAGAAGTCGAGCCTGCTGCGGCGAATCTTCCGCCTGCGCATGTTCCGGCTGCTGGCCGACAGCGTGCATCGTAGCCGCCCGATCTTCACGTCTCTGGAACGCAGCAGCGGCCTCGCCGATTGGGTCATCCAGACGGCCTACCGGATCGCCGTGGAAGAGAGCGAGCGTAAGGCTCCGCGAGCCGTGCCGGAGCTGGAACTACAGGTAATCGCTTTGGGACGCCTGGGCATGCGCGAGTTTGACCTGGGTTCGGACGCCGACCTCGTCTACATTTTGCCGAACGAGGCTCGCGAGGACGCGGCTTGGTGGCTCGGAGCCGTCAAGCTGATGACCGAAATTATCTCCAGCTATACGCGGGAAGGACTGATCTTCGCCATCGATTCGCGCCTCCGCCCCGGAGGGCGCGACGGAGAGCTCATTCAATCCGAATCCGCCTACCAGGACTACTTCTCGGAACACGCGGAAGCCTGGGAGACGCTCAGCTACCTGAAGGCTCGACCCGTCGCGGGCGATACCGCTCGGGCCAAAGAGATCCTAGTCACGATTCAACAAATCGGCTGGAAGCGCTATGGCCTGAGCGGCGACTCGGCGAAGCTGCTCGACGAAATGCGCGGCAAGTTGGAGCGAGAGCTCGGAGGGACGACCCCCCTGAAGGCTGGGCGAGGAGGCTACTACGACATCGACTTCCTCCTTCTCTACCTGAGACTGCGCGGGGCGGTCGTCTTCTTCGACTACCTCTCGACCCCGGCCCGAATCGAATTGGTCCGGCAATCGGGTCAGATCACGCCGCCCCAGGCTGAGCTTCTGCTCAAGGCCGCGACGTTCTATCGCGGACTGGATCATGCGATCCGAACCGCCACGGGGCAACCCTCCCCGGACTTCCCCTCCTCCTCAACGTCCGAGTCGACGCTGCGCGAACTCATGGCTCGCTGGGGGGCGGCGCCGGCGGGGCGTCAGTCCCTCAGGCAGCAGTCAGCCGTGATGCAGCAGCGGACCCGGGCGATCTACGACGACTTCTTTGGTCGGCCGTAGTCGACGATTGTTGAAACACTCTTTGCGTTCCGGGCATCTGATAGTTGGAGGCTTTGAAGATCATGAATGCAAGAGAATGTGGAATTCTTTCGCTTGGGCTATTTCTCGGTGCGAGCGCAGGCGCGGCCATCGGCATGCTGTCGGCCCCGCAGTCGGGGGTGCGAACGCGTAGGAAGCTCCGCCGCGTAGGCGAGCAGCTCTGCGACGACCTCAGTGAGCGCGGAGAAGAACTCGTCGAGCGTGGTCGCGAAGCGGCCGACGAAGCGAAGCGCCGGCTCCAGGCCGTCCAGGCCTGACGTGCATCGGCGGACTCGCGCCGACAAGCTCTGCGCCGGACAGTCCGTAGGAGCAGGACCCCTCCCCTGTGAGCCGGTCGCCCTGATGCGTACGGCGGCTTCCAGTCCGTCTATCTGTGGCGTCGCGTCGGGGTTAGAATTGGATGGTTAGGAAGCCTCGTGGTCGGCCGCACAGTTTCGCGCTATCGAATCGTCCGCATGCTCGGCCAGGGCGCGATGGGCGTTGTCTATCTGGCCGAGGACCAGAGCCTCGGGCGTATGGCCGCGCTCAAGTTCCTGCCCCCGGAGGACGCCGCCCGAGAGAACGCTCGTCGGCGGATGATGCGGGAAGCGAGAGCCGCGGCCGCCCTGGAGCATCCCAACATCACCGCCGTCTACGAAGTCGGCGAAGACGACGGCGACGTCTTCATCGCTATGGCCTACGCGGAAGGCGAAACGGTCGAGGAGCGACTGAAGCAAGGGTCGATGTCGCTGGCGCGAGCCGTGGATACGGCGCTGCAAGTCGCGCGCGGTTTGGAAGCGGCTCACGCCAGAGGGGTGATCCACCGCGACGTGAAGCCCGGCAACGTGATGGTGGATTCCGTCGGCCACGTCAAACTCATGGACTTCGGTCTGGCCAGCGCGACCTTCCATCACGACGTTTCCAGCTCCGAGGGGTTTCAAGGCACGCCCGCCTATATGGCGCCCGAGCAACTGACCGGCGACGAGGCCGATGAACGAGCCGACACCTGGTCGCTTGGTGCGGTGCTCTACGAGATGATCGCTGGTCGTCCTCCCTTCGACGGCGACAACGCCCCGGCCGTCGGGTACGCAATCCTTCATTCCGATCCGGAACCTCTGCCCGATTCCGTCCCGGCAGACTTACGCAAGATCGTCCGCAAAGCACTTGAGAAGGACCCGGCGAAGCGCTACGACGGCGCTCACGATTTGCGGATCGAGCTGGAAGCCGTCCGCGAGCGAATGAGCGGCCTGACCGCGACCCGCCAGGGCGTCCCGCAAAGGACCGTTTGGGCGATGGCCGCCGTCGCCCTAGTCGGGATCGGGGCCCTCTCCTGGTACATCGTCAGCGGGCGCGACGCCGGCGACAGGCGGCCCCTCGATGCAGCGCCGCTGACGAGCTTTGAAGGCAGTGAGGAGCGGACCGCGTTTTCGCCGGACAGCCGGCAAGTCGCGTTCTCATGGTCCACCGAGGGCGCCGCCGGATACGACGTCTTCTTGATGGTGGCCGACGGCGCCAACCCCCTGCGCCTGACCTCGCATCCCGCGCCCGACCGCAGCCCGGCGTTCTCGCCCGACGGCCGCTATATCGCATTCCTTCGCAATCAACCCGACGACACTTCGGAGGTCCGCCTGGTCCATCCCCTGGGCGGCTCCGAGCGTTTATTGGCCCACGCCGCCGTACCGAGCGGAAGCGGTCTCGCCTGGTTCCCGGACGGCTCGGCATTGGCCGTGCCGGACGTCGATCCCGAAGGCCGCCCAGTGCTGATGAGGGTTGAAGTTCCCAGCGGCGAGAAGCGCCCCTACCTGGATCCCGGCAACGGATACTCCTTCCTCGTCGATCCCGAATTTTCCCCGGACGGGAAACAGATCGCCTTTCACGCCTCCACGGCCCTCGCGCTCTCCGACCTCTATCTGGCCACGTCGGAAGGGGAGAATATCCGACGCCTGACCACGATCGGAGGACAGCCGGAAGGCATCGCCTGGACGCCGGACAATCAAGACATCGTCTTCGCCCGCAGTTCTCCGGAAGTCCGTCGCTCGCTGTGGGTCGTCTCGGCCGACGGAGGGGATCCGCGGGCGCTGGCCGCCGGTGACGACCCCACAGAGCCGGCCATATCGCCGGAGGGCGACCTCGCCTTCACCAAGCGCACATCGAACTATGACCTCCGACTGGTGCCGCTGGAGGCTGAGGGTGAGCGCGCCAAGCGGTTCCTGTCCTCAACTCAGTTCGACGGCAATCCTCAGTTCTCCCCCAACGGTCGGAACATCTCGTTCTCATCCGGGCGCGGCGGAGGCACGGATACGTGGATTGCGAATACCGACGGCTCCTTTCCACGCCGACTCACAAACGACGGCTTGGCAGGCAGCCCGCGTTGGTCTCCCGACGGGAAGACGATCGCGCTCGACTCGACCACGGGCGGCAACGCCGATATCTACTTGGTCGAGGCGGAGGGCGGTGAGTTGGTTCCCGTCACGAGTTCAGAAGGCGAAGACGTAGTGCCGGGTTGGTCCGCGGACGGCGAGTGGCTGCTCTTCGCCTCCGGACGCTCCGGGCGAATGGAGATCTGGCGTAAACCGCGCGCCGGCGGAGACGCGGTCCAAGTCACAAGCAACGGCGGTTTCTATCCAGTCGGAGGCCCCGACGGGAAATGGATCTATCACGCAGCAGCGCGGGCCAGGCCGACCTCCATCCTGCGCACTCCGCTTGAAGGCGGCGAGAGCGAGGTTGTCCTCGCCGAGACTGCCGGAGGTTGGGGCAACTGGGCGATCGCGGCGCAGGGGATCTACTACATCGACGCCGATGGAGACGACTGGGTCATCCGACGCCTGGAGATCGAAGGTGGAGACACGCGAATCGTCGCACGCCTCAGCGAGATGCCCACCCTAGGCGGTCCTGGCTTGGGAGTCTCGACCGACGGGAGCCAGGCGCTCGTCGGAACGCTGGCGGTCGATTCCGACCTCATGCTCGTCCGGGACTTCCGTTAACACGGGCGCTGCGGTTAGGCCAACCGTCCCTCGGGCGTAATCCGCTCGGCGTTCAAGTAGGGGCGCAGCGCTTCCGGTATCCCGACTCCGCCGTCGGCCTGTTGGTAGTTTTCCAAGATCGCCAGCCAGGTCCGCCCCACAGCCAGCCCGCTGCCGTTCAACGTGTGTGCGATCTGAGCCTTCCCTTTCTTCTCCGAGGAGTCCCGGAATCGAATCTTCGCGCGCCGCGCCTGGAAGCTCTCAAAGTTCGAGCACGACGAAATTTCCTTATACTCGCCCAACCCCGGCAGCCAGACCTCGAGGTCATATGTCTTGCTCGCTGAGAAGCCCGTATCCCCGGCCGACAAGACAACCTTTCGGTACGGCAGCTCAAGACGCTGCAAGATGTCTTCGGCGTCCGCCGTCAAGCTTTCCAACTCGTCGTAGCTCGTCTCCGGGCGCACAAACTTCACCAGCTCGACCTTTTGGAACTGGTGCTGACGGATGATGCCGCGCGTGTCGCGTCCATAGGACCCCGCCTCGCTCCGAAAGCAGGGCGTATAGGCGGTGAACTTGATGGGCAGATCGCCGATCTCCAGAGTCTCGCCCGCGAACAGATTCGTCACCGGCACCTCGGCCGTCGGAATCAACCAGTAGTCGGTTCCTTCCAGCTTAAAGAGGTCCTCGGAGAACTTCGGAAGCTGCCCGGTCCCGTACAACGATTGCGAGTTCACGATGAACGGCGGCAAGATCTCCTCGTAGCCGTGCTCCTGTGTATGCACGTCGAGAAAGAAGTTGATCAGCGCGCGCTCCAGCCGAGCCCCCGCTCCGCGGTAGACCGTGAAGCGAGCGCCGGTAATCTTGGCCGCCCGTTCAAAGTCCAGCAGCCCCAGCTTAGGACCCAAGTCCCAATGGGCCTGCGGTTCGAAGTCATACTGGCCGGGTTCGCCCCAGCGGGAGACCTCCTGGTTTGCCGACTCATCCTTCCCCGCCGGAACCGACTCATGCGGAATGTTCGGGATCGAGCTGACGATTTCTTGCAGCGCTTCGTCCGCTACGCCGACCGAATCCTCGAGCGCCTTGATCTCGGCGCCGATACTCTTGCTGGCCTCAATCGCCTCCGAGGCGTCTTCGCCGGCCTTCTTCGCAGACGCCACTTGCGAGGTGAACTCGTTGCGCTGTCGCTTGAGTTCTTCAATCTCGGTGACGGCCGCGCGCCGCTTCTCATCCGCGGCAGCGAATTGGTCCAGGAGTTCGGGCGCGGCGCGGTCGACGAGGCGCTTCTTCACCTGGTCGAAATCGCGGCGCAGGACGTTCAAATCGAGCATAAACGTCCAGTGTATGCGAGTGCCGGAGGCCCCCGCCGGTCGCCTGTGACGCTACTCGCTCGTCACCGGCAGTCCTCGCCGAGACCAGCCTTCGAATACGATGTCTCCTCCGGGGCCGAGTTCCCCGTCGAAGCCGCCGCGCATATCGACCACGCTCACGTAACCGGCTTCAATCAAGACCGACGCGGCGCGCATGGAACGCCCTCCCCGCAAGCACGCCGTGATGATCTTCGCGTCTTTCGGAAACTGCTCTTCACAATCGGCTAGGAAGCTCGGATTCGGAGCCATCCCCATGGGGCCTTGCTCCAGGATCGGAACGTTCACCGCGCCAGGGGCGCGCCCCTGCGCAAACTCCACAGACGAGCGGACGTCCAAGTAGATATATCCCTCGTCCGAGTCCAGCTTTTCCTTAGCTTCTTCCGGGGAGATGCGTTCAAGTGCCATAACGCCATTCTAGCGGGCGTCAGAAGAACCGCAGCATGTAGGTAAACCGCACGCCCCGCCCAATCTCCGGCGCCAAGTCTTTGATGAACGACGAGTGATTGCGATATAGACGATCGCCCACGTTAAAGACGTTCGCCGAAAACTGGTGCGCCAAGTGCTGCTGGGCGTAGGTATAGGCGGCCTTGAGATTGACGACCGCGTAGCCGGGCGTGCGCGTCTCTCCCGTAAAGGTCTGGTGCTGCTGGTTAGCCACGATCAGCTCGGGCGAAAAGCGGAAGCCGGCCCGCGTGTACTGGACGCCGACCTTCGCCCGCAGCGGGGGAATCCGAGGCAGGGGCGTATCCAGCCGGGTCTCCTGCGCGTCGACGAAGTCGAGCCCGAGGTTCAACCACACGTCTTCGTGCAGCCCCACGTTGACCGCCGCCTCGCCGCCTACGAACCTTGCGTCCCGCTGGGTGAACTCGACTACTCGCAGCTCGTCCTCTTCCTCTCCGGTGGCAAACGGAAAGATGAAGTTATTGAAGTCGTAGTAGAAGAAATTCAGTTCCCCGCGAACTCGGCCCTCGTTGTGGCGCAGCGACAAGTCAACGCCGTTCCCGCGCTCAGCCCCGAGCGAGGGGTCGCCAATCTCAAACGCCAAATTCCCCACGTGGGGCCCGAAGTTGTAGAGTTCCTCCAACGCCGGGGCGCGATAGCTGTGGGCGTAGTTCGCGACGAAGGCGCCGCCGGACCATAGATCGACGTGAACGCCGGCTGCGGCGGAGCCGCCGGTGAAGGAGCGATCAACGGCGCCGGGAATTTCGTCGTCGTGGTGCTCGCCGTCCTCGTCCCCGTCCTCCTCCTCATGGTCGTGCTCGTCCGCGTGACCTCCTCCGCGCTCAGTGAACGCCGGAGTGTAGCGTTGCGTTTCGAGTCGACCTCCGAACTGCAGCTTGAACCGCTCGAACTCAAACTCCTCCAGCGCAAAAATCGCCAAACCAGTCTGATCGACCGGCGGAGACAGCGCCTCTTCCCCGGTCACCTCATAGGCCCGATCGAGTCCCCAGAAGCCGAAGCGCCCGCTCCAGTTTCCTTTCCTGGCTTGTTCGAAGACTCCCCGATAGATGAACTGGTCATTCGTAAAGGCGGTCCCAATCTCCTGCTCTCCGCCTTCAAAATACTCGACCTCGTCATGCTCCCAGTCGACGTAGCTCAGTTTGAGATCGAAGCGCTCGAGTGCGGGGCCCAGGTTGGTCAGCCCCCAGTTCAACCGGTAGCTCTGGCGGCGCGTATCCAGAGCAATGCGTTCGATCTCCTCCTCCTCTTCTTCCTCGCCCTCGTGGCCTTCCTCGTCTCCTTCCTCATCGCCGTGCTCGTCTTCGTGGTGGCCGTGGATCTCTGCGATAAACGGCACGCCGTAGGTTCCGTTGTCCACCTTGAAGTCGAAGCTTAGGTACGTCTTCTCGCCGAACCAGCCGAGTCCGCCGCCGCCGTTGGTCGTGCGGGCGCGCGAGTTGAAGATCTCGCCCTGTCCCGGCGCCGTGTAGTCGCTCGATCGAGTCCCGGCGGCCGAACCCCACAGCATCCACTTGCCGGCGCCGTACTCAAACCCGCTGCTTCCGCCGGCCAGCGAATTCGTCGTTCCCGCCGATCCCGACACAAATCCTCTCAGCCCGTCATGCGGATGACGATGCATCTCGTGGTGCCGGCTCACCGCATTGACGGTTCCGCCGATTGCGTTACCTGAGTAGAGCAGCGTCGCCGGCCCCTTCACGACTTCCAGCCGCTCCAGCAGCGCCGGGTTGACGGCCTCTCCGTGGTCTCCCGACTGCGACGAGAGCGACCCGGTGCGAATGCCGTCTTCCATTACCAGCACGCGATCGCCGTCGAATCCCCGAATGATCGGCCGCGACGACCCCGGACCAAAGCTCCGTTTCGCAATCCCCGTACCGACCTTTTGGTCGAGCGCTTCACCCAAGGAAACGTCCCGCGAGAAAGCCAAGTCGTAGGCGTCAAAAGTATCGACGCTGTTAAACGACTCGAAGGCCGTCTCCTCCTTGCCCGAAGAAGTCACCGTGATCTCGTACTTCTCAGTCGCCAGCCCGAGTGTGAAATCCGCCGTCGTCTCGCCGTCCGCACTCACCTCGACCAGCCGCGCAGCCTCGGTGAATAGGCTATCCAGGTGAGCGACGACGTGATATCGCCCCGCCGGCAGACGATCAAACGAGTAGCCTCCGTCGTCGTCGCTGAGCGTGCTCCGATTCAGTTCGACCAAAAGGATGTTGGCGCCGTGCAGTGGATCTCCCGTTTCCTGCATGGTCACCACGCCGCTAACGCGTCCGGTGGACTGCGCGAGCGCGGTGCTCCCAACAAACAAAGCCGGCAGACAAGCTGCAACGATTAGACTCAGCCTCAACATCGAATTGACCAAGCCTCAGAGTAAGCGTCGTTTGGGCCTGAGTCATGGTGCGGCACGATGAGCGGGAACAATTTCGGGATCGGCGGGATAAACAGCGGAGCAGCTACCGGAGCAAGCCGCGCACAACCGGGGCTTGTCTCTTGCTGACGGCGAATTCCAGTCCGTTCGTCAGGGTTACCAGCCAGCGCTGTCCGCTGAGTGCGGAGAGCGTACGAATCTTCTCCGTATTGGCCAACACGCCGCGCCGCAGCCGCAGAAAGCGCGAACCGCCGAGTTGCTCTTCAATCGTCCGCAACGTCTGTGTGGCGGTGAACTTTCGGTCGGCGGTGAAGATGCGGACGATTTCGCCCTCAGCCTGGAACGCAAAGACCTCATCCAGATCCAACAAATGGTATTGACGCCCGTACTTCGCGACCACTTTGAGCCGGTCCGCACTACGTCCTGCGTTCTCCGCATTCAGCGTCTTCGCCACCTGCTCCGCATTCCTGCGCGAGTCGGGTCCGATCTTGCGCGCTCTTTCAACGGCGAGCCGGAGCCGCTCCTCACTCACGGGCTTCAACAGGTAGTCCACTGCTCCTACCTCGAACGCCCGAAGGGCGTGTTCGCTGAAGGCCGTCGCGAAAATCAACAGCGGCAGAGGCCCCCTCACATTGCGCACAACCTCGAATCCGTCTTGCACGGGCATCTGGATGTCGAGCAAGACCAGGTCGGGCGACAGCGAGTGGATGCTCTCCACAGCCGTCTCGCCGTTCTCCGCCTCGCCGACGACATCGACTCCCTCGATCTCCCCGAGTTCCTCGCGAAGCAGACGCCGCGCGATCGGCTCGTCGTCCACGATCAGCGTCCGCAAAATCGGTACAGGCATGGCCGTCCCCATCTCCTACGTTGTAGCGCGACAGACGGGCCGCCCACCGCGTAATGCTGTAATGATCCGATTGAGCCAGGCGCTCAGCTCTGATTCCTGTGGACGCCGCCATCCATCTTCCTGTTCTGATGAACGCCCTCGGCCACCTTGCGGGCGTGGCCGCTTTCGGCGCGTTCCTTGCGCTGCTGCGCCGCGGGTCGCGCAACGACGCGGCTCCGGCGCGCCGGCTCCCGGAAGCGGCCGCCGTCTTGGCCTTGCTGTGGAACGCCGGCTCACTGGCCGTCCTGGCGTCGGCGCCGGGAAGCGCCGGGAGCGAATGGACCGCCTCGCTCAGTTTCGCCGTCCTGAGTATTCTGCCGGCTGTCTTGTTGCACCTGGCCTTGGGCGCCGACTATGTCTGGCTGCGGCGAGCCGGATACGCAATCGCCGGAGCAGCCGCGGTCGCGCACCTGTGCGAGACCGCGGGACTCGCAGGCGCGTCCCATGCACTCGGCATCAACGCGATTACCTACGGCTTCGGCGGACTCGCGGTCGTCGCCGCCGTCTTGCTCTCTCGCGGCCGCTTCAGCCGACGGGCGGCGGGAATGCGGGCCCTCGCGGCGATTTCTCTCTTCCTGCTGGCGGCTTCGTTTGTCCATTTCGGAACCGAGCACGGCCCCGGCTCGTGGACCCACGAATTGATCTTTCATCACGCCGGCATCCCTCTGGCTCTCTTTGTATTGCTTCAGGACTATCGCTTCCTTCTTCTCGACGTCTTTGTCCGCATTTTGGGCGCCGGGGCGCTCGCCGTGGTCTTTTCTCTCCTGCTGATTGGAGCCGCGTTCAGCCTGGATATGGCGCCCTCCACAACGCCCGACGCCGGTCGGCTCGCCGCCTTCCTCGCACTCGCCAGCGGAGCCGTGCTCGTCTTTCCCTATGTTCGAGACGGGCTAGGACGACTCATCAATGCGACCCTGTTCCCGCGCGTCGATCGAGCCGCCGCGACGAGCAGAATCCACTCGCTCGACCAGCAGGATTTTTGGAACGAGGCGGCGAAGACCCTCGCTGAGTTCGCCTCAGCCAGACGCTGGGAACTGGTCTTAGAGGCCGATCCGGAACCCGCCTGGGCTGAGATCGGCGTCCCCCTTCGAGCCGCCCATGAGCACAATCGCGTCCTGTGGCTGGGCCCGCGGGAGGGCGGTCGTCGTTATCTCAGCGACGACGACGCCGACCTGAAACTGCTTGCCGAGGAGGCCGCCGAGAGATTTGAGACGATCCAACGCGAGGAGCAGCAGCGCCTACTCTCCCAGGCGGAACTGGAGACCCTTCGCGCCCAGATCAACCCCCACTTCCTCTTCAACTCGCTAAACGCTCTCTACGGCCTCATTCCGCGACAAGCCGCCGAAGCTCGCAACACCCTCATGCGGCTCGCAGACATCTTCCGTTACTCGCTCGAAGGAAAGCGGCAACTCGTACCGCTCGAAGAAGAGCTCGCCGTGGTCGACGCCTACCTGGCCATCGAGCGACTCCGCCTCGGAGAGCGGCTCACAACCCAAATCGAGATCGACGACGGAGCCCGCGGCGTCAAGATCCCGGCGCTCTCGATTCAGCCGCTGGCCGAGAACGCCGTCAAGCACGGCGTCGGCGCCAGACCGGCCGGAGGCTGCGTCCGGATCTCGGCGAAGCGCAAAGAGGAAGGGCTACTCATCGAAGTGGCCGACGACGGCGTCGGATTCGCCGCCGATTCACCCCAAGCAGAAGGCCACGGTCTCCGCAACGTTCGCCGCCGCCTCCAATTGTGCTTCGGGGAAGCCGGCAACCTCGCGGTGAACTCCTCTGAGAACGGAACCGTCGTTCAGTTCTCGGTCCCGGGCAGTTAGCCGACCCGTTCGCGCAGGAGAGCCCCGATCTCCGGCGTACAGTAGCTGGGAGGTTCGATCGCGAAGCAAGGTTTGCGCACCAGCAGCTCTGGATCAAACCACTCCCAAGGCGCGGTATCCGGGGCCGCCAGCGCGAAGGCATCCGCCCGCTCCAGGTGCCGTCGGCAACTCGCCTTGAAGTCCTCCACGCGGAAATCCAATACCGCCACGTAGAACGCCGGATCCAAGTGATCCAGCAGGCTGTTCGACTCGACGATCACTCGCTCGTCGCCGCCTACCACCTTCTCGAACGACGGCATCGCTTCGCCCAACCGGCCCTGAGGCGATCGCACCCACAAGGCCCGCTTGGCTCCCGCCCGCAGCATGCGGCTCGTATCCTCCGCTCCGTCGCGATTGGTCTCCGGGTCAATCGAGTAGGGATGGACTGGATCATCCACGGCACAGTCGCACGGTTGACCGTCTTGGCTGCAGACCCCATGCCCGGACTGCGCAATCTTCACCGCCGTCCATTCGAATTCAGGGGTCGCCGCGACCAAGCTGCACAGCAAGGATGTCTTCCCGATGTTGCGGCTGTGGCCGCCGACCGCGACCAACCTCAATCCTGTTCCTCCAACTGCTCGATTCTTTGACGCAGCCGCTTGATCTCCGCCAGCGCCTCGGGCAACTTCTCAATGCGAGCCAGCCCGCGCAAGTGCTCGCGATAGGGACGCGCGGGCGTTCCCCAATAGGTCGTGCCCCCGGCCACCTGCTGGCTCGATAGAACTCCGGCGCCGGAGCCGATCACGGCCTGTTTGCCGATCCGCGCCTTGTCGCCCATGCCGACCTGCCCGCCGATCACGGCATAGTCTTCAATCACCACTCCGCCGGCGAGCCCCGTCTGGGCCGCAATCACTACGTGGCGACCGATCGTACAGTTGTGCCCGACGTGCACCAGATTGTCGAGCTTGACGCCGTCGCCTAAAACGGTCGCTCCCAGCGCACCGCGATCAATGGTGCTGTTTGCGCCGACCTCCACGTCGTCGCCGATCTCAAGTCGCCCGATCTGCGGAAATTTCTGGTAGCTTTCGCCCTCAAAGACGAAGCCGAACCCGTCCGCACCCAGTACGCACCCCGAGTGCAAAATGGTGCGGGCGCCGATCCGGGTTCCCGCATAAAGCCGTACGCCGGGATGCAAGAACCCATCCTCGCCCACCGCAACGCCGCTCCCCAGCAAACAACCTGCTCCGACCACGCATCGGTCGCCCACGACCGCACCCGCCTCCACCACCGCCAGGGGTCCGATTGAAACCTCATCGCCCACCCTGGCGGACGGATCGACGATCGCACTTGCATGCACGCCCGGATGCGGTCGCCCCACCGGCCTCAGTCGAGCCAGGGCCTTAGCGAATGCGTTGCGCGGGGCGGCGACGCGAATTTGCGTGCGGCCCTCGATCGACTCAAAATCGGCGCCGACGAGCAAACATCCGGCTTTAGAAGCCAACGCCGCTTCCCGGCCGCGCGTCTCCACAAAGGCCAGTTCGGATTCGCCCGCCATCGCCAGATCTGCGCCGGAAACCAACTCGGCGTCCGGGTCGCCTTCCAGCCGTCCGTCGACCCATTCCGCAATTTCCGCAGCTCGCATCGTCAGTTCGTATTGTAAGTTCAGCCGGGCGGACGAAGACGCTATCGTAGAGGGAATGTTCCGAATCCCTCTCGTCCTGGCACTGTTGGCGACCCTGGGAGCGCCTTCGGCCGAGGCTTGGACCGCCGCCGCGCACAGCGCCGTCGGGGAGGTCGCCGAGGAGCGCGCTTCTCGGCGCGCCAAGCGTGCGCAGGGCTACCTCATGGGAGCAAACGTGCGCCTGCCCCAGATCGCCGGGTGGGCCGACGAGATTATCGCGGAACGCCCGGAGACCGAAGCCTGGCACTCCATCACGGTTCCGCGCTCGGCGACCAAAGTCGACCTGAAACGCGACTGCCCGGTGGGCGACTGCGTTCCCGTCAAGATCCGCGAGTTCGAAGGCATCGTGCGCCTCGCCGTCAAAGACAAGGAAGAGCGGCGGGAGGCCTACCGCTTTCTCATCAACTTGGCGGCCGACCTTCATCTGCCGCCGAACGCCGGCTTCCCCCCAGACGAAGCCAAGGAGCCTTTCTTGTTGATCGGAGGACAAACCGTTTCCGTCTCCGATTGGTGGAACTCAAGCGCCTTGGCGGACCAAGACCAGGCAACCCTTGCGGCCAAGATCCGCGAACGGATTACGCCCGAGAAGGCCGAGGCGTGGACCCGCGGAACGCTGCGCGATTGGAGTTGGGAGACGCATCGCATCGCCCGCGCGATGATCTACGAAGTCCACGAGGGATCCAAGCCCCACGAGCCGAGCCCGGCCGACGTCCGCGCCATGGAAGAGCTGGCGATCGAGCAACTCGCCAAGTCGGCCGTGCGTCTGGCCTTCCTGCTCGATCGGATCTGGCCCTCTTAAAAGACCTTGGCGCGAGGCGTCCAACGCAGGTTCTTCGGCGCTTCCGGCTCCGGACGGTACCCTAGCCGCGGGCAGTAGTCGCAACGAATCCTCAAGTCGCACTCCAGCAACGCGCAGTCGATCCGACCGCCCAGGTGGAAGGCGACCCGCGCCAACTTCGATGTCCGATGCGCCTTGACCAGGACCAAGTCTCCCTCGCCGAGTTCATCCCGCACGAATTCCGCCGCGGCAGCCACGGTCTCAAAGTCGCGCACTTCCTCAAGCCCCGCCTTGCGCGCCGCCGCAGCCGCTCGGTCCGAGTGTTCGCCGACGAAGATCGCCGCATCCACCTTCGGCGCCACCCACCGGGCTACCGCCTCTCGACGCTCAATCGGATCTTCCTCCAGAAAGCTCGCGTCGGCGGTCATGATCCAACGACGCTTCACGTCCGCACGGTCGAGCGCCTCCAGCGCAACATCAAGCGTCGGCAACGTGGCCAGTCCGTCGTCTCTCCAGAGCACGGCGCCGTTTGGTAGATGGACCGGCTCCAGCCGGCTCGTATGCGGCTCCATGCCGTCGAGCGCCGCCGCGGACTCCGCTAGCGGAACACCCATCGCCGACGCCGCCGCAATCGCCGACGTCAGCGCATAGACCCAGTGCTCGCCGACAAGTTTCGTGCGAACCTCCGCGCTCTCCGCGCCCCGGCTCACCCGGAACCGCAGCGTCTCCGGCCAGGCCGAGTGCGCATCCGACACCCGCACCTCCGCCCCTTCGCCGCAGCCGAACCACAACGTCTTGCAGCCCTCCGGCGGACGCATCTTTGAGACGAACGGGTCGTCGGCGTTGAGCACCGCGGTTCCTCCGCGCTTGAGCCCAGTGAGCAGGGAAGCCTTCTCCCGCGCAATGTTCTCGATTGAACCAATGTTCTCGCGGTGCTCCATGCTTACCCGCGTCAACACGGCCACCTCGGGCGCACACAGACGCGCGTACTTGCCCATCTGCCCCGGGCGCGAAATTCCGATCTCGATCACGGCGGCATGATGCCTCGGCCGGACCCGTCGCATCACTCGAGCGATGCAGGGCCCCGAGTTTTCCGATCCGGGCGTGCTCGCCACCGGACCACGCTCGGCCAAGATTCGCGCCAGAGCCTCCTTGGCCGTCGTCTTTCCGTTGCTCCCGCTAATCGCCACAAAGCGCGTCGACCGCGTCAGCAGGCGACGCCAGACGTACGCGATCCCCGCCGAAGAGTAAGTTCGGAGATGCTCGCCGAGCGTCGGAGGCGTGTAGTTCAAAGGCATCGATCGTCTGGCCTGCCAAGGCCGCCCAGATGGGCAATAATGGAAACGAGGGCGCGTAGCTCAGTGGTCAGAGCACCTCGTTTACACCGAGGGAGTCCGGGGTTCAAATCCCTGCGCGCCCACCACCCCTCTCACCTCTTAGAGTTCGTGGCCCTCGCCGCACAACCAGCACTCGATACCCAGGTTCCGGAACGCGTGAATCTTCGCGCCTAACGCGGCCGTCACGTTGCCGCGGTCGGGCACGTAGGCCACCTGGATGTGGTTCGCTTTGTGCCGCCCCATCATCCTGTCGCGATCCACGCCCACCGTGACCGCGTGCATGATCGGCCACTGCGGCGTCGTCGCCTGCAAGCGCCGCTGCGTCTCTTCCTCCGGCAACTCGACGACTTCCGCCACGCCCAAGTCGGCCTTGAGCTTGGAGTCCTCCACGTAGATGCGACTCCAAATCACCCACCCCGGCTTGGAGACGCCCGAGAGAGTCCCGCCCCCAAGAGGGAAGTACATCGGCGGCTGGCGCATGCTCTTGGCGCCTGCGTACTCGCCGATCAGATGCTTGGCCGGAACGGAACCGGAAATCTCGAACACCCACACAAACCGCTCGCCGTCCGGAAAGGCGTAGGGCGCGCCCCAACGCACGTCGTGCAGCGTGGTCTCCGGATCGAAGCCGAGCGCCGTCCACAGTCGGTTCGTCACCAGACCGTCCAGCCCCGAGCACTCGTCTACTTCGTTGAAGTGCGGCAGCGCATCGCCCTCATAGAGCACGCGTGAGCCGTCTCGCGAAGTCACCGGCGGCCGATCCACGTTGTTCAGCAACCCCTCCACCAAGTCCGATGCCGGGCAGAGATCCTTCAGGCCTTGCTGATACTGAATTCCGATCGTCGCGCAACCGTAGTCGTCGGCGATCCGCAGAGCGGAGATGTACATCTTGCACTGCGAGAGGACCTGCGCCTCGGTCAGCTCCGTCGCCTCGTCCGCCCCAATCTCGAACTGCATGCCCTTCGAGTCGAGCCAAGAGCGAACCGCCTGCGCCTCCTCATCCGACGTCGCCAGCATCTCCGCGTAGAGCGCCGATTGGCTCAACCGTTCTTTGAAGACGCCCGTCCCCGCCAGAAGTTCGTCGGGTATCACAGCGTTGTACATGCCCATGCAGCCTTCGTCGAAGACGCCCAGGATCGCCTTGTCTTTGAGCAGCTTGGCCGCTACGTCGGTCGCGACCAACGACGCCTTGTGCGGCGCTGGAATGTCCAACGCGGTCCGCACGTGCCGGTCCGAGTGCTTGACCTTCCCCGTCTCCAACCAATCTCCCAGCTTGTCCAGGAAGTAGGCGTCGTCAAAGTTCTCGCTCCACAGCGTGGAGTAGTCGATCCCAGCTTTGGCCAGCGATCCGTTCAGGTTCAACATGCCGACCAACCCAGGCCACTGCCCGCTCCAATTGGCGACCGTCAGGATCGGCCCTTGGTGCGTCGTCAACCCGGGAAGCAGGTGCTGCGAGTACTGCCATACGGCCTCGCAAACGATCAACGGCTTCTTCGGATCAATCGTCCGAAAGACTTCCAGTCCGCGCTTTTGCGAGTCAATAAAGCCGTGGTCTTTGGTCGCGTCGTACTCATGTGCGCGGACCAGGGTGTGCCCTAGCCTTTCAATCGAAGCGGCCAACTTCGCCTCGGCTTCCTTTTGCGCCGGCCAGCAGACGCGATTCGCTGAAAGACGAAGATCGCCGTTGGCGACCAGGAGAATCTCTTTACCCATGCTCCGCCAATTGTGCCAGAGCCCACGGTGCGGGCGCGACCGGGCGCCCGCCGCCCCGCGTCGCAGAGACCTACAGCAGGCTCTTCACCGCTTTAACGATGTGCGGCGCTGAAATGCCGAACATGTCCAGCAACTCCGCCGGCTTGCCGCTGCGCGCGATCTTGCGCACCGCTAGTTTCTTTACCTGGACGCCGGTCTCTTCGGCCAACGCGCCCAGCACGGCGTCGCCCACGCCCCCGTGCTCGTAGTGGTCTTCCACCGTAACGACCTTGCCGCCGGTGGCCCGTGCGCACTCGGTCAACGTCTCGCGGTCGACCGGCGACACGGAGAACAGATCCACAACGCGTACGTGAATCCCCTCGCTCGCCAGCGTATCAGCGGCTTCGAGCGCCTCAAACAGCGTCACGCCCGCGCCGACCACCGTCACTTGATCGGCGTCGCTTGAACGAACCACCTTCGATTGTCCAGCCGCAAACGTCTCGTCCGCACCGTAGAGAATCGCGGTCGCCGGACGGCTCGTCCGCACGTACGCCGGACCTTCCGTCTTGCCGACCAGTTCAATCGCCCGCCAAGCCGACGTCGCGTCCGAAGGGTAGAGCACCGTGTAGTTCGGCTCGGCCGCCGTCATCGCCAGGTCCTCAAGACCCATCTGCGACGCGCCGTCCTCGCCAATCGAGATCCCGGCGTGGGTACCCACCAACTTCACGTTGGTCTCCGAGATCGCAGCCATGCGGATAAAGTCATAGGCCCGCGCCAGGAAGCAAGCGAAGCTCGCCGCATAAGGGATCTTCCCGCGGCAGGCGGCGCCCATCGCCGCGCCGACCATCGTCTGCTCGGCAATGTAGGTCTGGAAGAAGCGCTTCGGATCGACGTCCAGGACCGTGCGCGTGTAGGTCGAGTTGCCCACGTCGCCGTCAAACGCCACCACGCGCTGGTCGGCTTCCGCCAGCGCAGCCAATGCCGCGCCAAAGGCCACGCGCGTGGCGACCGCTTTACCGCCCACCTCGTAGGGAGGGTTCGCCATCGGCTTCGCCGCCGGAGTCTCCGGGACCGCGGCAGTCGGCAGATTGGGAGTCCACTCCCAATTCGAGCCGTTCAATTGCGCGTTCAGCGCCGCCAACGCCTCGTCTTCCTTCTCTCCCTTCGGGAACGGCTTGCCGTGCCAATCCTCTTTGTCCTCGGCAAACGGAATTCCCCGGCCCTTGTAGGTCTTCGCGAGGATCACCGTCGGCTGATCCTTCGTGTCCGCCGCCGTCTGATAGGCGTCGACCAGCGCAGCGACGTCGTGCCCGTCAACCACGAGCGCCTGCCAGCCAAACGCCTCCCAGCGCTTCTGCAGGGTCTCCATGTCGTGCCCGAGCATGGTGGGAGCGCTTTGCCCCAGCCGGTTCACGTCGACCGTGGCGATCAGGTTGCCCAGCTTGTCGTGCGAGGCGGAGGCGGCCGCTTCCCACACTGAGCCCTCGGCGATCTCGCCGTCGCCCATCAGCACGTAGATGTTCTGGTCGCGCCCGTCGAGCTTGGCCACCAGCGCCATGCCCAGTCCAACGGACAGTCCCTGTCCGAGCGACCCTGTCGCCACGTCGACAAACGGCCAGTCGGTCGGCGGGTGACCTTCCAGCGGCGAGTCGATCTTACGCAGGTTCAGCAGATCGTCCTTGTCGATATACCCGGCCTCGGCCCAAGCGGCATAGAGCACCGGCGCGGCGTGGCCCTTGGAGAGGATGAAAATGTCGTTCGCCGCGTTCCCCGGATCCTTGGGGTCGTAACGCATCGATTTGAAGAACAGCGCGGACATGATCTCCGCCGCCGAGGCGCAGGTCGTCGGATGGCCGCTGCCCGCCGCACTCGTCGAGCGCACCGAATGGATGCGCATCCAAGTGGCCTTATCTTGGAGGCCTGCTAGAGTTTCGCTGCTCAGTTCAACGGACATATCTGTTCTTCTCTCTCCGATCTGTGGTGTTGTTTGGGACGGTCCGCGGCGCAGGCGAACCAGTGCGTAGGCGTCGAACGCCAACGCGTCCGGAACTCCCTATCTTATCGGTTTTCAGTGCTCCAACCCACCTTTTCCAACGACTGCACTGAAAATTCGCCGCCTCCAAAGCGGGACCCGCAGCGAGAACTACCTCTTGACACCACAGAAGTGTGGTGTATAGTTGAACTGTTATGGGTCTCAAGCTGACTTTCTATAAGTCCTACTACCAGATGGGTTGGTGGGCCGCGCGGGTTCCGCAGTCAGCGGCATGGGACGGGCATGAAGTCGAGCATCTCGGCTTCGGCGTCACGCAGACGCAGGCCGAGCGTAACCTGCTCGACAAAGAGCAGGCTGAACTCGTCGCCGTCGGCGAACTCGCCGCCTAGTCCTCTCTCCGCTTTCTCACCCCGGCAAGCTTCCAAACAGACCAGACTCCCGCAGCCCAAGGCTGAAGTAGGGGTCCGTCTGCCGAGCGTAGTTGCGCTCCACGCTCTCCCCTGCGCTGCCAGCCGGGATGGAGCGGATAGACAGCGACTTGCGAAGCAACGCCCCCGGCCCAGCCCGGAGGGCGACGTTTCGTTAGCCCAAGGGCGCAAGCCTGGACTTTCTACCGCTCCACGCTAAAGAAAATCGTCGACGTCGATCACAGCGAACCACTCACGGTCCCCAGTTGAGAGCACGATATGAGATTCATCTATCCAATCAATCTCTACGGGCTCATTGGCGGTCTGCACCGGTATGGCAAGCGCCCTGCCCACGAATTTTGATTCCTCGGCCGAAACCAACTGTAGATAGTGTTGACCGAACGCTCGTCGCGTTGACCCGCCAGGCCCCCACATGGACGGCCGCTTCTTCAGTCGCTCCCCTTCAGCCGACAGGACGAAGCACTTCGCGCGGGACGGCGAGCACCTGAGACTAACAAAAGACTGCCCTCGCGGGGCGGTACAGGAATCGTTGAGGAGTACGCCCTCTCCGTCGCCCGTGGAGCACATTAGTCCACTTCGGTTGCTGGCCGCGGTGGCGTGCGCGATAAGAGTCCATCTCCTTCGCCTTGCTGCCTCTGTGAAATCACCAGCCGTAACCGTCATTGCGTCGAAGCGGTAATAGAGTAGGCACGGATGAAAGCCCCCTTGCCAGGGATTCGTTTCAAGGGCGAGCAGAACGCCATCACCTTCCAAGGAATACTTCAGGTAATACGGGGGCTCCCCGCCGATCGAGTTCGCCCAGCAAGGAGTCGGCAGCTTTTCAATGTCGCTGACAAGAGCGGGAGCCAGCATCCGCCGGCAAGCGCCCGTTGCGACGCAGAGGGAGAAGATGATCACTATGAGTCGAAACGGCATTCTTCATCCTAGGCCGAGCGACAATACAGGGGACCAAAAGGGAACAGTGTTAGGAGCTGAACGACCGGTCGGCCAGGTAACCCCCTAAACCGGACGGATCGGTAACAGTATGCGCGGGAGGTCATTCACCTTCGGTCCCTGGGCACTTCGCGAAGGGGCTCTCGCGGGCCCCATGGAGCTGTGGATACCAGCCAATTGCGTCGGTTGTGAGGCTGTCCGTCGAAGCCGCTAGGTTGGATTTCGTCGGGCGTCCACAACTACGGCTCGGAGGTTGAGGTCCGCAGTCAGCGGCATGGGACGGGCATGAAGTCGAGCATCTCGGCTTCGGCGTCACGCAGACGCCAGCCGAGCGCAACTTGCTCGACAAAGCGCAGGCTGAACTCGTCGCCGTCGGCGAACTCGCCGCCTAGTCCTCTCTCCGCTTTCTCACCCGACAAGCTTCCAAACAGACTCTGATTCCCACAGCCCAAGGCTGAAGCAGGGGTCCGTCTGCCGAGCGTCTGTACGCTCCAAGCCTTCCCCTGCCCGCGGATTGTCTGTTACGAACGCAAGGGGCGCCGCCCCCTGCGGTCCCGCAACGTAACGCCAGTCGCGATAGCCGGGGACATGGCAAACGTAGACCTCCATCGTAGAGGTCCCGCTCGGCCCGTCAGCGCGACCCGGAGGATATGCGCCAGGAGAAGAAGGATGCCGGCGGCCACCCCTCCTTGGGCGCTCCGTTCTCGTCGACGATCGTTGCTGTGGACCCAGGAGGCAGGACTTGGAGAGACTTGAGGAACTCGATGACATGATCTTGCTGTCGACCGGTCAGTGCTAGGAAGGCGGAGCGCGTACCTTCGGCCTCGCCGAAATGCGCCAAAGTCGCTTCGCGTAGCGTCGTGAACTTGCCGTGGTGGAAGTAAGGCCGCTCATTTGCGGCGCCCCAGAGTTTCTTAGTCAGGAATCGTGAGTTTCCTGCAAAGAACTCCGCCGATCCGCCAGGGGCGTTGATGTTCACGGATTCGCGATTGGGATCGTCAGGAGCGCCGGTAGTAATGTCGTGGAGCTTCAGGTCCGTATATGCGGGCGTCCAGACGACGCCGTCGGCGTCGGGACGCAGTCGCGGTCCCGGTAGGTCGTCGCTGGTCAAGTCCACACTGAGCGAAGGTCCGTCGCCCGGCTGCATGTTGCCCTCCGGGTTGTACGGGTTCGGCTCGGTGAATACCCAACCCTGGTCAACGAGCGGAAGCTTGGGCACATGGCAGGATGCGCATCCGATCTGGTCGAACAAACGCTCGCCCTGGTAGATCGCCTCTTCAACTGCCAGGTCGTTCGGAACAACCTGGCCTGGAACCGCAAGCGTTGCTTGAAAAACCGCCACGGCCGTTACGTCGGCGCGGCCGAGTTCGTCGGCCCGGCCGTCGCCGTCAGGGTCCGTGCCGGATCCAAAGCGCTCCGAGGACTGAATTCCGTGGTGATGATTGAAAGCATTGTTGGTGAATTCGCGTAACGAAACGACGCTGCCGCTCTGGTGGAAGGGGCGGATGATCAGGCTGGGCGGTCCGTCTTCACTGGCGAGACTGTTCTCGGGCAGGCCCTCGACGCCCCCGACGTCCCAAGAACCGTCGGCGGCTCGGCGGAGGGTTCCGAAGCGGATGCCTTTCGTCTCCAGTGCGACGGACCCGCCAGCCTCGAGGGCGTCGCGGGCGGCCTGCAAGTCGGCGGTCATCTGGCGCGACAGCATCTCGATGTAGCCCGAGCCGAACATGCCCGGAGTCGCACGAAGGTTGCCGATGGTGTCGAGGCGGACATCGGCCCCGGTCTCATTCACCGAGCCGCGGAGCGGCGTCGGGTCGGACCGGTCGAAGCTGGCGAAGTCGAATCTTTGTGCGGCGACGAAGACGCCTGTGACGAAATCGCCGCCTCCACCTGGAATCCCAAACGGAGCGTTGTGGCAGCCGGCGCAGCCGTTCGAGTCCATCGCCGAAACTCGGTTGAAATTGAACGGAAACGTCAACGGTCGGGACAGATCAGCAATCTCGCGGCCGACTCCGTTGGTTCTGGGGCGCCCGCCTCCTTCTTGAGGCGTCCATTGCGCCTCAAAGGCGCGCCTGCCGCGCTCCAGCAGTTCCGACAGTGGAATGCGGCTTTCATCCCCTTCCGCCAGTCGATCGTACCCGGAGAGTTCGCGGCCTATCAGGTCACGCGTCTGGGCGACTGAGGGCTCCGTAGCGAAAATCGCGGCTACGGCGAAGGCGAGGGGGGCTCGGAAAAGTTGGTGCATGGCGGTCTCCGTTGGCCCGAGCGTAGGAGCGAGGGAATGCAAAGACCAAGCGACAAAGCGCGCCATCACCTCCCAGCGGGAGTCTGACGCGCTTTGTCGTGCTGAGACCGCTGGTCGCGGACAGGCACAACCGCAAACTGAGACGTATGTTGCAATATGGCAGCAGGTTCCCGACCGATGAAAGACACGCCGCTAGATTCCTGGAAGGAGATCGCGGCCCATCTAGGGCGGAGCGTTCGGACCGTTCAACGTTGGGAGAAGCATGAGGGCCTGCCAGTCCATCGTCACGCTCATGCGAAGCAGGGAACGGTCTATGGCTATCGGGCCGAGATCGACGCTTGGTGGGAGACGAGGCGAACCGCGCTCCGGCGCAAAGAGGCCCCAGCCGCGTCCATGGGGCGCAGCCCGGGTTGGACTGCCGCTGCATGGATCACCGCCGCCCTTGCGGTTCTCGCAGTTGGCGCAGCCGCTTGGAAGGTACGCACGCCGGAAGCCGCACCCGAGCCGCTCCGACGGCCGATCGTGACCTCTCGAGGCTGGAAGTTCTTCCCGACACTCAAGCCGGACGGCTCGGCCGTCGCATTCACGTGGTCCCCGCCTGGGAGCCGTCTTGAGTTGTATGTGCAGACGCTGGGAGAGGAATCTCCGCGCCGACTCACTCGCCATCCCGGAGTAGAAATGGGGGCGGCGTGGTCGCCTGACTCAAAGTGGATCGCCTTTCTGCGGGGAGTGCGGACGGAGGGCCCGACTCGCGATCTAATCGTGGCGCCCGCAGAGGGCGGCGTGGAGAGGATATTGGCCAAGACGGCTCCTGATTGGGGTCCGTTTATCACCTGGTCTCCAAACAGCCAAGCTCTGATCTATCCCCTCTGCGAGCACCCGAAGCCATGTGCCTTGATGTGGTTGGATCTGCAGACTAGCGAACAGCGCTCGCTGACTATTCCGCCGGAGGGGCCGGGAGGAGATACGGCGCCCGCCCTTTCTAGCGACGGCACACGGCTGCTTTTCGTGCGCCGTCGCGGCGGGCACACCGCGCAGGTCCACATCCAGCATCTGGACGCGCGGCAGCAACCCCAAGGAGAACCGCAGCCGATTACTCCGGACGACGTGTTTGCGACGGCTCCGGTCTGGGCGGCAAATGACCGAGATTTCTTCTATGTCACTGGCGAGGTAGGAGAGAGCATGCGTGTGTGGCGTCAATCGGCTACACGCAGCAGCGAACCGCGCAGCTTGGGAACTGTCGGCGAAGGGTTCTTTGAACCGGGCTTGTCGGCGCAGGGCGGCAAGCTGGTTGCAATCGATCCCAGGTCCGACGTGAACGTGAGGAGGTTAGATGTCGTCGACGGAAAGGCCTTCGAGACCCAAGCCCCGTTGACGAAGTCGACTCGTATCGACGATTTTCCCCATTTGTCGCCCGACGGCAAGAAGTTCGTTTTCCATTCGACGCGTGACGGCGGAGCGGACCTCTACATCATGGGGGCGGACGGCTCGGACCTCGTACGCTTGACCTCTCTTGGTACGCAAAGAAGCCGGGAGCCGCGGTGGTCTCCGGACGGAAAGCGAATTGTCTTCACGGCAGGTCCCGACACCGGAGACTTGTTTATCGTGGAGTCAGACGGGCGAAATATGCGTCTCCTGTTGGGCGGCCCCGAGGACGATTTTCTCCCCAGTTGGTCTCCGGCCGGAGAGATCTACTTCACCTCCACCCGGAGCGGCTCCCCGGAGGTTTGGAGGATTCCATCCACCGGGGGCGAGCCCGTCCGAGTCACGAAAAACGGCGGCTACCGTCCGATCATCGCTCCTGACGGTCGAACCATGTACTACACGAAACGCGGGGCGGGCGCACAGCACGGATCTCCCTTGTACCGCGCTCCGGCGGAGGGCGGCCCGGAAGAGATCGTATTCGATTCCCTGATCTTTCACCCGGAGAACTTTCATCTGCTGGACGACAGCGTCTACTACACAGGTTCAAGCGAAGAGAAGAACTCCAAGTCGCTGCGAATGTTTAATCTCGGCAGCGGCGAGGATCGAGAGCTGATTCAACTAGGAAATGGGCTCACAAAGGGATTGAGCGTATCCCAAGACGGCCGGGTGGTGCTCTTTTCCCAGGCGGACTACCACCAGGCCGATATCGTACTTTTCGAAGACTTCTAGCGAGAACCTGTCGGTTCGTTGACGGCCGAGGCTATCGCCGGCCCGGTGAACTCGTCTGCCGAGGAAGCGGATTGGGCTGCGGCGGTCGAAGGATCGCGCGCACAATAGCATGTTCCGCGGCGTCCATCTCCGGGTGGTCCTCCAGCCGAGTCTTCTCCGCGACCGCCAACAGTTCGTGCCGCTCGGCTTGCCAACGCGCCAACTGATCGTCGGAAGCCTCTTCGTCGAACTTCTCCATCTCCGCCGAAGCGGAACTCACCGTCGCCTGCCGACGCGACTTGACCACGTACGCGCCTTCCGGCGTACTTACACGTGCGCGCCCGGAAAAGACCAGCAGGCCGTCAGGCGCATCGAATCGATAGAGACCCGTCTTCGGAAAACTAACAGTTGACGCGCCTAGCTGGATCGCAATCGAGTCCGGCTCAAAGATCGTCTCCAGGTCCACGACGGCGGAGCCGCGGATCAAGCGAATCATCGCGGATGTCAGCCCCGGCCGGACCATCTCAATCTCAGCCCCCGGACCCAACCGCAGAAAGCTGCCGGGAACAATCAGGATCTCGACCAGTCCGGCGCCGACCGCAAGCCGCTGACCCTGTTGAACGTGAAGGAAGTCGGCTGGCGTCGGAGAGATCGGCTCGCCGTCGAGGAACGCCTCGCCCTCGACCCGGTGGATGTAACCAGCCATCGCGGAGAGATTGAACTGCGCTTCCAGAGGAACGCAGACCACCGCGAGTAGGACGAGCCATCGCATGCGCTGCTGATCCTATCACGCGCTGAGATCCTGCTTAGATCGGGAGCCCTAGTTCGATCGCTCCACCACGCGCCCGGCAATCTCCCGCAACCGCAGCCCTCGCTCGCCGAACATCTCGGCGGCGGCGACTGCGGCCTCGTACTGCTCGCGAGCCAAGCGCCGCGACTCCTCCAGTCCGTAGAGCGCCGGGTACGTCGCTTTCTCCTGCTCGGCGTCCTTGCCGGCCGTCTTGCCCAACTCCTCACTGGTCGCGGTCACGTCCAGAATGTCGTCCACAATCTGGAACGCCATGCCCACGCTGCGCCCGAACTCGTCGAGCGCCCGAAGCTGTTGCGCCGAAGAACCGGCCCACACGCCTCCCATCCGGACCGCCGCCCGAATCAGCGCCCCCGTCTTCGAGCGATGGATATACAGCAGGCGCTCTTCCTCGACCGGCTGCCCCTCAGCCTCCAGATCGGCGACCTGCCCCCCGATCATCCCGTTCACGGTCCCCGAGGTCGTCGCCAGCTCACCGACCAGCGCGATGCGCCGATCCGACGGCCCGGTCAATCCGGCCAGCACTTCGAACGCGCGAGTCAGCAGCGCATCGCCGGCAAGAATCGCCATCGCTTCGCCGAACACCTTGTGCGCCGTCGGCCGCCCGCGACGAAAGTCGTCGTTATCGAGGGCCGGCAGGTCGTCGTGAATGAGCGAGTAGGTGTGGATCAACTCCAGCGAGCAAGCCGCCTTCAGCGACTCCGCATCGGGGTCGCTCACCGCCTCGGCCGCCGCCATGAACAGGATCGGGCGAATCCTCTTGCCGCCGGCAAACAGCGAGTGGCGCATCGCGCGGTGGATGGTCGAGGGCCGCTCGTCGTCGCGGGGAACCAGCTCGTCAAGCGCCGCCTCCACCTCCTCCCGGCGAACTTTCAAATACTCGTCGAGCGTCAACCTGCCGGGTCCTCGTCCAGCTCGAACGGCTCGGCTTCCAACTTCCGCCCCTTCTTGAGCAGAATCTCCACCTTGGACTCGGCGGCTTCCAGCCTCGTGCGGCAGGACTCCGAAAGATCCACGCCCTTCTCAAACAGCTCCAGAGAGCGCTCCAGCGGCATGTCGCCCTCTTCCAGTTCTGCGACGATCTTCTCGAGTTCGGCCAATCCCGCCTCAAACGAGGGTTCTTCGGCGGGCGCTTCGGAGGCTGCTGATTTCTTCGCCATCGGAAGCCACCATTCTAGCCCGCCGGACGCCCCTCCCGCCCCGCCTCGGGCGCTATCTCGCTCTAGACCGAGCCGGCGCGGGAGGCCGACTCGACTCGGGGTCGGGATCGGCCGCCGGCAGCGGAACCGTCTGGAAGGAGCGCCGCACGCGGGTAATGTTGCCCTGTTGGTCGGCCGCCTCCACCGCGACCTCCCCGTCGAAGCCCGGCGGAAGAGGAGCCCCCAGAGGGATGGTCCAGACGCCGTCTCCCGTCGCGACGGCCAAATCCGCCAGCTCCGCACCGGGTGCGCGTCCCGCCGCCGGAAAATCGGCTTTCACTGAGAACGAGCCCATGTCGAGACCAGAGTTGGCGTCGGCCAATCCCACTCGAATTTTGTCGACGGGGCCTGGATTCATTCCGGAGCGTGGAGCACTCAACGCCACAGTCGGCCGCAGGTCGTCCAACGCCCAGCCCCACTCGTTCGGCCCTCCATCATTGTCAATTGGACAACCGAGATCGATCCAGCGAGCGAACGTCATCTTCTCGTCGGCGGTCAGGCCCGGCACGCTGCTGCCCGGAGGCGGCATCTGGGCGCCGGTATAGTCCAGGTCGGCCTTGTTGATCGCACCCGCCCCTCCAGGAAGCGTCGAGACGTCGCCCGGCGTCGTCTCCGTGGGATGGTCGCTGTTGTTCCAACCGTCGAGACGGCGGCCAAAAATCTTCCAGATCAGCAGGCTGCGCCGACTCTGGAACTTGCGCACGTATCGGCTGGCGTTCGTCTGCCGCCACCTCGGGGCGCCCCCGACCTTCACCAGCGGCTTATAGCCCCAGCGGGCGTCCGGATCTTTCGCTAGCCGCAGGTAGTCTTTCGGGAGTCGGTCCGTCAACGTGTGATCGCTGAGCGTCAACTTGCCGGGAGCGTTCGCCTCGGGGCCCTGGTGGCAGGGCACGCAACTACGCTGGAGCAGAGGCCGGATATCTCTGAAGAACTCAACGTCGACCACGCCCTGGTTCACCACGCGAACCGCCGGATCGCCTTGTGCGTCGCGGGTCAGAAGCGGCGTCCGGCCGACTAAGTTCTCCGGCTGGTAGTTGGAAGCTCCGGCCGCCGTCTGCTCTATGGCCAACGGCATCTCAGAATGCGCATGACATCCGCCGCAATCGGACCGGACCTCGCCCGGCCGCACCTGATGCCAGGTCTGCGCCATGTTGAGTACCAGCCCGTCTCGATCGAGCGTTTGGAATGTGAACGGCGTGTCGCCCGGAATCTTTGCCAAGAAGCTCGTATCCGGATTCCCTTCCGAATCGCGAACCGGCGAACTTTCCGGGCCCTTGCGCAGCGGAATCTCCCCCAAAATCCGCAGCCGCTCGTTAGCGTGGCTGCTGAATCTTCGGCCCCAATTGGGTCCGTGTCCGCGATCCGAATTCGGCTCCATCGCCAAAATCCGAACCGCCCAAATGTCTGCATTCGAGTATTTGCCTGCGTCGGACCCCTGATACGCCCAGTTGCTGCTCTGGGAATTCTGGGTCGTATTGAAGGCGTCCAACCCGTCAAAATCGTCCTGCCCGCTCTTCACCACTCCCGGCGCGCTCTCGCGCTTGTAGAAACTGCTGGTGCCTACGATTCCATACGGCGTACCGGCCTCTAGGTCCGGGTGAAGAGACCCGTCGTTGGGCAGCCAGGGCAACTCGGCGGGTTCGTTCACCCCGTGGACGGCGCTGTAGGGAACCACGGCGCGGGGCCAAGCCTCGTTGTAGTTGGGATCGTTCTTGATCAGCACCAACTCGTCCGGCCCCCAAATGATGCGTCCTTGGGGAATGACGTAGAGACCGGCGTCGTATCGCGGATCGGTGGTCGGGCGATCCAAATCGTTCGCCGGGCCGGGAGTCCACACGGTCAGCACGTCCCCGTCCGGGCCCGCTGAAGGATGCGTAAACTTCCCTACCCGTACGCCGCCCGCGCCCACAGGCGCAGCCTCGTCCACTCCGTGGGTAAAGGGCGTTATCGAATGCATGCCCTTGGGAGTAAACGGCATCCGGTACGGCCACAAGAAGCCGCCCTCGACCGTCTGATCAATCGGAGGATTCTCGCCCACGTCCGCCGGATGGAATCGAGGACCGCCGTCCGGCGAACGCACCGGCAGCCGTTCCAGAGTCCCGAAGCCGTTGTTGTTCAGGTTGTAGTAGTCCACCACCACGACGTCTTCATTGGAGACTTGCGTCATAAAGTGGAACGACTGCGGGGACCGGAAGGCGCTAATCAGAGGCTCCCACTTGCGTCCGTCCGGATAGATTGTCCAGAGCCCCCACAAGCGCCGGTCGCGGACGCCCTGGGCCTCGTAGCTTGAAAACGCGACGCGACCGTCGCGCAGCACTACCGGATGGAGCGCGCTGCCGATCGTCATCGGCGCGATGGGCGTCACGTTGCCGCCATCCTCGTCCATCACGAAAAGCTGCATCACCGGCGAGGTGAAATCGCGCGGAGCTCGAAACGCATTCCGACTGCTTGTGAAGATGATCTTCCCGCCCGGCAGTGGACTCGGACCCAAGTTGAAGACGCCGTGCCCTTGCGAATTGTACTGGCCGCCCGGGTTGACCGGATTCGATTCATCCCAATTCCCCGCCCCGGTGTTCGGGGTAAACTCGCCGTGCGTCAGTTGCTCAAGTTCGCGCGTCTCCAGGTGAATCCGAAAAATGTCCGCGCCCTGCAGCGGTAGTTGGAACCAAGACGAGCTTCGCTCCGCCGGGTTGTAGAAGTACGAGAAGTAGACCCACTGCGCGTCAAACGAAAGAAACGGATCCGTCACCGACCCCTCTCCGCCGGGAAAGAGCACCTCTTCGGAGCCGTCCGGATGCAGCAGCATCAGGTCGGCGCCCGGGTCCATCTTGGCCGGGTGGAAGACCTCTGTCCATTCCGTATTAATCGTGTCGCCGTAGCGCGGCTGCCGCACGTAGACCACGTCGTAGTCCACCGCTTGCGCCGCGGCGCCCTGGAAAGCGCTGAACGCCATGCAAAAGACGAACAGGACTCTCCCGCACTCGAATCGTGACCACATGAACCGGCTCCAAAAAAGAACGAAGGGGCGACGTAAGAACCGGGCGCGACTCTAGGTATATCCGACGTCCGTAGTCGGCGTCTGTAAGGGATCAACCTGAGACGCAACTCCGGGAACCAGGTTCCGTTAGGATCATCACCATGTCTCTCGCCCCCGGTTCTCCTCGTTCCGTGCAGTCCTCGCGCATCGTCGCCGATCTCATGGCCGGTTTTCGCGCATCCAAAGCGATGTTCGCCGCCGTCGAACTGGGACTCTTCGACACCCTGCATCACTCTCCGTTGACCACCAACGAACTTGCAGGCAAGCACGGCCTCGCCCAGCACGCTTTGGAACGACTGCTCGGCTTCCTCGCCTCGCAAGGCTTGATCACGCTGGACGCCGACAAACACTGGAAGAACCTCGAACCAGCCGAGCGCTTCCTGCGACGCGACAGCCCGGAAACCCTAGCCGGCTACATCCTCTACTCCGACCGAATCCTGTATCGCTTGTGGGACCGACTCCCGGACGCCCTTCGCGAGGGGACTCATCGATGGGAGCAAGAGTTCGGACAAAAAGACGATATCTTCGATCACTTCTTTTCCACGGACGACGACAAGGAACGCTTCCTCCAGGGGATGAACGGCCTCGGTCTGCTGGGGTCTCCCCAAGTCGTCGAGATCCTTGAACCGGGCCGCTTCCGGCGCCTGGCTGACTGGGGAGGCGGAACCGCCCACCTGGCGATCGCCGCCTGCCGGCGCGACCCGACTCTCGAAGCCGTGATCTGGGACCTTCCCTCCGTGCAGCCCGTAGCGGAGCGATACATCAGAAACGCCGGCCTCGCCGAGCGCATCACGGCTCAGCCGGGCAATTTCTTCAGCGACGAGCCTCCCGCCGCCGACCTGGTCTCCATGTCGCGCATCTTGCACGACTGGTCGGACGACAAGGTCCGCTCACTGCTCCGGCGCGCCCACGAATCGTTGCCGCCCGAGGGAGCCCTACTGATCGCCGAGCAGATCCTCGACGCGGACAAGTGCGGACCCGCCGGGGCGTTGCTGCAATCGCTCAACATGTTGGTCTGCACCGAGGGGCGCGAACGAACCGCCGACGAGTATGAAGCCCTCTGTCGAGAAGCAGGATTCACGAGCTTCGAGTCACGACTCACAGGAGCCTCGGTCGACGCCATGCTCGCCCATAAGTAGGAGGCAGAGACGCTCGACCGTCGTCCTTCCACGTGCGGACCACCACGCCAATCGATGAAATTGCGGCTGCTCCGCGCTACGGAAAAGAACGATTTCGACGGATCCCCGGCCGAAGTCCGAGGCGAAGGTTAGAGATCTCCAAGAACTCTTCCTTTACGAATTTCGACGACCCGCAAAAGAGTCAGACTGCGCTACAATTCCAACCTCTCTAAAGGAGCGCATCAGATGAGACTCAGTTATTGCGTATTGCTGCTCATAGTCCCCTTAACCGTTTGTTTCGGCGAGACCACGAGCTCAAAGACTCCTCAATCCACAGAACAGACTTTGTTCCCGCCCGGGATGGTGGCCTTCTTCGTCGGAGCTAGGTGCCCGGAGGGATGGACAAGCGATCCTTCTGCTGGAGGCAGAGTAGTCATAGGTGCGGCGACAGAGGCGGAGTCCGGATCGGTCTCTGGCGAGCCGTTCGTCGAGAACCAGGTTCCGAAACACAAACACGCGTTTTCGGCCGGAGGAGAACTCGAGTCCCGAGATATGCCGACGCTCTATGGCTGCTGCTTCACGCGCGATTGGGTCTTGCCTCAATCTGTAGAAATTCAGGACGAAACGGTTGAACAAGATCTTGCCCTTCCCTTCTTCGCCGTCCGTGCCTGCCGACAAGAGTCTTCCCGATGAAATCGCTCGGGCTCTGCATCCTCATCTACTTCGTCTCATCGCCGTCGATCCGGGCAAGCGACCCTGCGCCACTCGGGGCCATCTCCTTCTTCCAGAACGGCTGCCCGGCCGGATGGGAGAGATACGGACCGGCGGCCGGACGAGCGATCGTACCGACGGCGGAAACCTTTCTCGGACGTACGGTCGGCGAACCGCTGCTTGAGAATGAGCAACCCGTGCATCAGCATGAGGGTGACGTTAGTATCCGACTCGTTGGCTCAACCGTGCGCGAGTACTGGAGAAATGCTCGCTCAAGAGACATCGCGAGCGCCGTCGTCGCACCGCTCGCGGCAGAAATAGGAGAGGCGTCGTCAAATCTTCCCACGTTGAAGCTCAATCCCTGCCGAAAGGCCGAGCCGGCGAGCGGAGCCGCCCCGACAGGAATGATGTTGTTCTTCGGGTCCAGCTCTTGTCCCGTCGACTGGAGTCAAGTGAGCGCACCCGAGGGCCGGATCCTTGCAGGGGCGGAACCGGACGGCCTGGTCGGCCCTTTCGGAGCGGTCCGCCCGCTGAGCGCCGGCGAGGATCGCCTCCATTCCCACTCAATCCGAGGCCCCGCCGATCTGGAACTCTTTGAAGAGACCATCTGGTCGGGCTGCAGTACCTGCTCTCACCGTTGGGCCCTAAAGGGCAACTACGAATACCGCGGCCAAGCGAAACCCGTGTCATCAGGCTTGCCCTACCTCCAGCTTAGGGCGTGCTCGAAAGATGCTCCAAGCGGCCCGCAGATAAGCCGAATTGCCCATGGCGCGGACTTCAATACCCGTTCGCTTGCCGTGGGTCAGCACGCAACGGTGTTTGGACAGGGCATGGGGCCTGTCCAGGGAGTCGGCGGGGTTCTTCTAGATAGCGGTCGACTGGCCGGCTCCGTGGCAGGGGTAGAAGTACTTGTGGACGGGATTGCGGCCCCGCTGTTCTTCGTGAGAGACGACCAAATTAACTTTCAGGTGCCCTACGAGCTTGTCGGCAGATCGTCAGTCAGCGTCGTCGTCAGCTATGACGGAAAAGTCGGCCCGCCCCGACAGGTCAATCTCGCCCCGGCCGCGCCGGCGCTCTTTACGTGGGGAGATGATCCCGGCCGCGTTGTTGCCGTCTATGCCGACGGATCATTGAACGGACCGGCAAACGCGGCGACCTCAGGTCGCCCTTTCATCCTGTTTGCAACCGGGGAAGGGCAGACGATCCCACCGGGTGCAACTGGACTGCCATCCGCGGCGCCCCTCGCCGTTCCGCTCGCCAACGTGGAATTGTGGATCGGAGGCGAACCTGCCGTGATTGACTACGCGGGAGCGGCGCCGGGTTTCGTGGGTCTGATGCAGATCAACGCCCGTACCAACACTTCCCTGACAGGGAGGGTCCCGGTCGTTCTAAGAGCGGGTAGAAGCCCGAGCGTGGCCGAAACGTCGATGTTCGTCGAGTAAACAAGCACCTGACGGGGGCCCTAGCCCTGGCCTAGCTTGCCGCGATCTTGGCTTCGTTCGCCGGCGAGTCCTTCGCCTCTTCGAGAAGTTCCTCGATGAACTTCGTGTCGTAGTTGCCCAGGGCGAACTGCTCGGTGGCTATGATCCTCTGCTGCAGCGGAATCGACGTGTGGATTCCCTCGACGACGAACATCTCGAGCGCCCGTTGCATGCGCGCAATCGCCTCGGTGCGGTCGTGTCCGTGGGTGATCAACTTGGCTACGAGCGAATCGTAGTAGGGCGGGACAAACCATCCTGAATAGGCGGCCGTATCCACCCGCACGCCGACGCTCGAAGGGGGAATGAACTTCGTGATCAGCCCAGCCGACGGAGCGAACGTCTCGGGGTTCTCCGCGTTGATGCGGCACTCGATCGCGTGACCTCGGATCTCGAGCTTCTCGGGCAGGATCGCCGAGAGCGGTTCCCCGTCTGCAATGCGGATCTGGCTCTTCACCAAGTCCACGCCCGTTACAAGTTCGGTCACGGGATGCTCGACCTGGATGCGCGCGTTGAGTTCGATGAAGTAGAGTTCGCCGTCCTCGTCCATCAAGAACTCGACCGTGCCGGCGTTCGAGTAGCCGATGTTCTCCAAGGCCCCTTCAATCAACTTTCCGATCCGGGCCCGCATCTCGGAATTCACGCGACCCGACGGAGCCTCCTCCAGCAACTTTTGATGGCGCCGCTGGATGGAACACTCGCGCTCGCCCAGCGACACGACTCGACCGTGTTTGTCGCCCAACACCTGGAACTCGATGTGGCGCGGTCGTTCGATGAACTTCTCCAAGTAGAGATCAGCGCACTGGAAAGCGCCCGCGGCTTCCTGTTGGGCCTGGTTGTAGGCGTTCTCAAGATCTTCGGAGCGACGCACGATCCGCATGCCGCGCCCGCCCCCGCCTGCCGAGGCTTTCAAGATGACCGGGTATCCGATCTCCTCCGCACACTTCCTCGCGTCTTCGACGGTCTCAAGAGGATCTTCAACGCCCGGCAAGATTGGAACGCCCGCCGCCTTCATCGCCTTGCGGGCCTGCGCCTTGTCGCCCATCAACCGAATTGCTTCCGCTGAAGGGCCGATAAAGCTCAGGCCGGAGACTTCGCAGACTTCAGCGAAGGCAGCGTTCTCGGACAAAAACCCGTAGCCCGGATGGATCGCTTCCACGCCGGTGATCTCGGCCGCCGAAATGACGGAGGGCACGTTGAGATAGCTGTCGAGCGCCCGAGGCGGCCCGATACAGACCGCTTCGTCCGCCAGGCGCACGAGCAGCGAGTCTCGGTCCGCCTCCGAGTACACGGCAACGGTACGAATACCGAGGTCCTTGCAAGCGGTCAGGACGCGAAGAGCGATCTCGCCGCGATTGGCGATCAGGATTTTTTGAAACATGGAGGCGAACTCCGGCGTGCCTACGCCGGCTTGAGCGCGAAGAGCGCTTCCCCGTATTCTATCGGCTGCCCATTCGTTACGAAACGTTTTGCGACGACGCCGCCGGATTCAGCCTCAATCTCGTTCATCAGCTTCATCGCCTCAATGATGCACAAGACCTGCCCCTTGGAGACCGTATCGCCGATCTCCACAAACGCGGGAGCGTTCGGGGCCGAAGATTCGTAGAAGGTCCCCACGATGGGCGACTTGATCAGGATCAGGTCGTCGTCCTCGGCGGCCGCCGCTTCGTCCGACGCGCCTGCCGGAGGCGTCGACGCGGGGGCCGCCACCGCGGGCGGGGCCGTGGGGGCGGCTGCTACCGGAGCCCCGGCGGCGTTGGAAGACACCACGACGTAGGGCGGCTGCGCGTCCGGATCGGGACCGCGGCGGATACGGATGTGGTCCTTGCCCGAGGTGACCTCAAGCTCGTTGACGTCGCTGTCGGAGACGGCCCGAAGCAGTTCCTTGATCTCGTCGAGTTTCATGTGCGTTCTCTACAAGATTCGCAGCTTAGGGGAGGTCTTCGTCAAGCGCTCAAATCCCTGAGGACGCACGACGAGGATGTCCTCGATCCGAACTCCGCCCGTCCCGGGCACGTAAACTCCCGGCTCCACCGTGATCACCATCCCCGCGCGAAGCCGAATCGACTGGCCTGAACCGCGTCGGAAAAAGGGCGGTTCATGGATCTCCAAGCCGACTCCATGCCCGATCGAGTGGGTGAAGAGATCCTCCAGCCCCTCAGCGGCCAGAGAGCGCCGCGCCGCCTGGTCAACCGCTCGGGTGGAGACGCCGGCCCGTACCGTCGCGACCGCCGCCTCCAGCGCCCGAGCGACCGCCGCGTGGATCTTTCGAGCTTCCGGTCCGGGGTCGCCAAACGAGGCGACCCGGGTCATGTCGCTTGCATAACCGGCCAAATCGGCCCCCTGGTCGATTAGGATGAGTCGGTTCTTGCCGAGCTTCTCGTTTCGCGGCGACGCGTGCGGCAGGGCGGAGTGCGCTCCCGAAGCGACAATCGTGGGGAACGACGCCCCCGCAGCCCCCAGGCGCCTCATCCAGTATTCAAGTTCTCCGGCCGTGCGGTTCTCCGTCCATGAAGGCCGCACCGAGGCCAAGACGCGTTCGAGAGCTGCTGAGTTCAGATCCACCGAACGGCGAACAGCGTCGATCTCCGCTTCGGATTTCACCACCCGAAGCCCCTCCACCAAGCCCTCCATCGCCGCCAGCCGGCGGCGCCCCGGGGCTTCGCGCAAGCGCTCAAAGTCCTCCAGCGAGAGACGATTGCGCTCGTAGCCCAGGACTCGAATGCGCCGGCCCTGAAGCGACTCCAACAAATCCAGCAGCGAATCACGGTCGCCCACCGAGACCTCGACCCCGGATGTTTGCTCCACAGCCTGCACCGCATAACGCGAGTCGGTGAAGAGCGTGACGCTGTCCTGCGTGACCAGCAGGTGTCCGGCGGATCCGTTAAATCCAGAGAGGTACGCCACGTTCGGTCGCGCTCCAACGTAGAGCGCCTCTAGGTCGTGGCGACTCATGGCCTTGCGCAAGGCGCGCAGGCGGAGTTCGTATGGGTTGCTGGTCTTCAAGGTAAGCGCGTTACTCGTCTGGCGTCACTAAGAATACGAAACCACCGGAGCGATCGACGATCACCATGTCGGGGATGTCGCCCACGTCCATCACCAGACGCACCCGGGGCGGGTCGAAAAGGTTCTGGGCGATGCGGATCTTCTGGAGCAAAGGATGATTCACGGTCAGGCGCCGAGTGCTCGTTTCCAACCGTGCGTTCTTCACGTCCACCACAATCCGGCCCGGGTTGTCGAGGTTGAACGTCGAGATGTCCACTTCCCCCTGCTCCACGCCGAGGAAGATCTCCAGTTGGCGACCCAACGGGTTCACTTCGAGCTTAGTTACCCGGGCAGCCGCGTCCCAGCCGGGGCCGGGGGTCGTCGATGGACCAGCGGCCGGCGGAGCATCGGACGGCGGAGCATCGGACGGCGGCGCGTCGGCCGCGGCGGTCGCCGGCCCCCGCTCGGCCATTGGGTTCGGCTTCTTGGGCTCGACTTGAGGAACCATCGAGGGCGGCACGATCACGTCCGCGACGATCAAGGGCTCCGGTTCAGACGCCGGGCCCGGAACCGAGTCGGAAGCGCGCCCGGGAGCAACCTCCGAAGTAGCCTCAGGCAGCGTGGCGTCAGCCGCGCCGCCCTCAGAGTCCGCGAGGGTGTTCGACGGGCCGTCAGACGGCGCCAGCACGAAGATCACGGCCAGGATGACGAACCCCAAACCGAGAAAGAGACCGCCCAGCACCGCCTCTCGGCCGGACAAGAAAGCCGAGGCGCCGCCCCGGCGCAGTTTCGCCTGTACGGCGCGGCCGCGAGGAAGTCCGTCCAGGAGGTTGATGCGAATCATACGTCCTCGAACGCGGATAAAGACAGCCCCGCAGCGACCGCAAGAGTGGACCCGTGCTCCTCCACCAGCTTCGCCGCCGCGGATCCTTCCTTAGAGCCTACCCGCTTGAACGGGTCCAGTTCTTCCACCACCAAACCAATCTGCCCGCCCAGAGCCCCCACGAGTTCGCCCCCACGAGCCGCGCCGCCGGAGACGAACACGCGATCGAGGCCAACAGGTCGGGCGTAATCGCTCCACTCCGTCCAATTCTCTTCCACGGCCTCGCTGACTCTCTTGCGGGCCAGCGCCGGGTCGACGCCGAACGAGCTGGAGAGCGCAATCTCGCCGGACCAGGCCACCGCCCAACCGCGAGTGACGACCACGGCAAGACGACGCGAGCCGACGTGCAGCAACAGCGCGGCCTCGCTCTTGGAGGGCTGATAGTTGAAGCTGTAGGCGTTCGCGAGCGCACAAGCTTGGGGCTCGACGGCGGTCACCGTGCGCCCCGCCAGAGAGACCGTTTCGCAAATCCAATCGACCTGGCGAACCGGGCAAGCCGTCCACAAGGAGGCCCCTTCGACCATGTCTCGAATCGACTGGCAGCCGACCGCCAGTTCGTCGGGTTGAAGCTGAGAGACCTGCGCCGCTCGTCGACTCAAAGCCGCCTCGACCTCGTCCGCGGGACCGGAGGTGAGTTCCGAGCGACAGTAGACATGCTCGCCGGAAACTGCCGCCGCAACACGCTTGCTGGAGATGCCGTAATCCTTCCACAGCGCGCGCAGAGTCTTGGATACGGTGATGCCGTCGGTGAACTGGCCCTCCGTCATGACTCCGACCGGAGTCGCGGCCACGGCCGCCCTGGCCAGCCTCAGCTCGCCCTTGCGGCGTTCAATCGAGACGGCCTTGATCATCGCCGACCCGATATCGAGCCCGAGCCGTTCCGATTCGTTTCCCAATAAGCCTGCGGGCAAGAATACCTTCGCTCCGTTCTGAATCTATCGGCCGGTCGGCCGTCAGCGTGTACTCCGCTCCAGATCCTCGGCCAATAGCCTAGCCCGTTCGGCCAGATTGCGCGAGCGCGCCAGGTCCTGATCACGCGTCTCGCCGGCCTGCATCAGGAAGGCCCGGATGCGCTTGACGCCGGCGGTTTGGTCCGGATCCAGATTCCGCGTCATCAGAGTCTCCAGCAGACCGCGTGTGGCCAGCACCTCGGAGTCGATCTGTTGATTGAAGGCGCGTCTCTCCCGATCGGAAAGGATGGGGCCAAGCTGCGGCAGGGTCGGCCGCTCGACCGTCTCGACCGGAGCAGCGGCGGGCGGGCGCGCCGGCGGCGCCCGCGGCGCGGGAGAACTCTCGTCGCGCGTTACGGTAGCCGGCGCCTCGGCTACCGGGGGCGGCAGCAACGGACGACGAGGCGGCGCGGCGCCGTCTGGAATCCGCTGCTCGGGCGGCAACTCAGCCGTCGTCTGCGGGGTTGATAGCGGACCTTCCGTAACGGCGGCTTCGGCCGGCGGCCGACGACTTGTCGGAGGAGGCTCCACCGTGGAGTCGGCCGCTCCCCGCCGGGCGCAGCCGGAGCCCGCCAGCACCCACGCGATGGCGAGAGTGGAGACGGCAATTCGCTTAATCGCCGTCAATCGGGGCCTCCTGGACTGCATCGGAGCCGGTTTCGTCAAATTCCGTAACTCCTTCCTCCGCAGGGAGTTCGACCCGAAATTCGGTTCCAGAATCGACCTCGCTGTCAAAATCGATGGTACCACCGTGCAATTGCACGATCTGGAAGGTGAGCGCCAATCCTATGCCCGAACCGCGCCCCTTCGTCGTGAAGTAGAGGTGATAGATCTGATCTCGAATCTCTTCCTTGATGCCCGCCCCCTGGTCTTTCACCCGGATCAGCCAAGCTTCCTCTCGCGGCTCCAGACTGACTGACAGGACGCCGCCGTCGGCCATTGACTGAACCCCGTTCATCAAGACGTTCAGCAGCGCCTGCTTGAGCAGATCGGGGTCTCCGCGCATGGGTGCGGCGGAGTCGGGCTGGTCCAGGCGCACCTCGACGCCGGCGGCTTGAGCGTCGGGTGCGATCAGGCTGGTCAGTTCGTTGAGCAGCGCCGCCAAGTCGAGCGGCTCCACGTTGAGTTCGACCGGTCGGGTGAAATCCAAGAATGATTTGACGACGCGATCCAAACGCCGGATCTCGCGCGCGATCACTTCGATCTCGTCTGCGCCGACGTCGCTGTCGTTCAACTTGGACTTAAGAACCTCCAAGTGCAGCGCAATCGAGTTGAGCGGGTTCTTGATCTCGTGCGCGGCGCCGGACGTCAAGCGGCTGATCGCGGCCAGGCGCGTCGAGATATCCAGCTGCGAGCGGATCTGTCGCCGAGGTTCCGAGTCGCGCAACGTGATCAGCGTGCCGGTGCGCTCGCGCGTCGGATACTCCTCCACCGGCTCCACGCTCACCAGCAGTTTGGAAGGCCGCCCGGTCCCCAGGCGAAACTCCGCCGGTTGATCCTTGAGACTCTTACGCAACTCCATGGCGCCCTGCACCAGCGCGCCAAGTGCGGTCGAGTCGGGAAGAATCTCCGAAACATGCCGGCCCATCGCGTCCATCCGACCGCCCGGGAGCCAACTGTCGGCCGATCCGCCCGCCATCAGCAATCGGTTGTCGCGCCCGAACAGCAGGACGGCCTCCTCCAGGCCGTCCAAGAGATGACCGATGTCGCCGCGCAACCTCTGCGCGTCCTCGCGCGCGCCTCGGAACCGCTCGCCCAACAGATTGAGCTTCGATTGCACGGCTGCAATCTCTTTCTGGTTGGCGCCGTCCTTGGAGTTCGCCAGATCGTCTTCATCCTGCTCGTGTTCTCCCGCTGAAATGCGGTCGATCATTTCGCCGATGCGCTCGAAAGGCTTGACCGCCACGTGAGAGACGAAGGCGGCGGCAAGCATGGAAACAAACAGCGCAGCCAGGGAAGCCCCCATCAAGAAGCGCGTGTCCGCAGCGACGACTTCGCGGACAAAGACCGTCGACAAGATGACCCGGATCGTAAAAATCTTCTCGTCTTCAAGCCCCAGTTCAGCAGTAACTTCGTAGTCCTGGTTGTCTCCAAAAACCTCGGCCAATTTTGCGAGGACGCCCTTGCTCTCAAACTCCTCAAACAGCGGAAGAGGCTCGTGCCGCTGTCCCTTCTTCGCCTCCAAGGACGCAGCCAAGATGCGATCGCCGGGACCGGTCACCAGCCCCTCGACGATGACCGGCGACGCTCCGGCGCCCATCAGACTTTCAAGCAATAGCCCCAACTCCGGCTCTTGCTCGACAATCTCCAAATAGGCCGCGCGCAGCTCGTCAATCGTCGTAGGGATTTCTTCCGCCGCCGACAGGCGCGCACTGGTCAACTCGGAGATCGAGCTCTGGATGCGCTGCGCGTTGTCTTCCGCCTCCCGCCCCGCGTCCCGAAAACGAGTCTCGATGACAGAAGTGAGATAGAGCGCCGAGAGGACCAGCACGATCACGCCCACTAGGGCGGTAATCGAAACTTGTAGCCGTGTCCGCAGCGACATAGGCGATCTAACTCGACTCTTGCTGAGCGTATTCCTTGAGCTTGTTGTGCAGGGTCTTGAGACTAATCTCGAGGATCTTCGCCGCCCGCGTCTTGTTGTTGCCGGTATGCTCCAGAGTCTTGAAGATCAGCGCCTTCTCCGCGTCGCGGACCGTGGTGCCGACCGCAAGCGAGACGGCGTCCGGGTCCGCGGCCTGCGCGGCGGCGGCGCCGGGAGCCTCGCCGAAGCCGACCAAGTGAGCAGGCATGATGGTTCCCTCGCCCGCCAAGATGACGGCCCGCTCGAGCACGTTGCGCAGCTCGCGAACGTTGCCCGGCCAGCGATGCAGAAGCAACTTCTCGATCACCTCCGGGTGAATCTTGACGACTCGACAATCATGCTTTTGGTTGTGCCGCTCGATCAGCGCTTCCGCGATGGGCAAGATGTCGTCCTTCCGCTCGCGTAACGGCGCCAGATGCAAGTGGAAGACGTTGAGACGGTAATAGAGGTCCTCGCGCAACTCGCCGCTCGCAACCGCCTCGTCGACAACCTTGTTCGTGGCGGCGACGACGCGCACATCGACCTCGATTTCATTCGATCCGCCCAAGCGTCGTACCTTGCTGTCCTCCAGAACCCGAAGCAGCTTGGCCTGCGTACCGGCGGGCATGTCGCCGATCTCATCCAATAAGAGCGTGCCCCCGTCCGCCAACTCAAAACAGCCGGGGCGACGCTGCAACGCGCCGGTAAAGGCGCCCTTCTCATGCCCAAAGAGCTCGCTCTCCATCAGAGACTCGGGTAAGGCGGCGCAGTTGATGGCCACGAAAGCGTTGCCCTTCCGCGGGCTCAAATTGTGGATGGCGCGGGCCACAAGCTCTTTGCCGGTACCGCTCTCGCCGGTGACCAGCACCGCGGCCTTGCTCGGGGCCATCTGGCGGACCAGAGAAAAGACGTCCTGCATCGGTTTGGATTGACCCACGAGCTGATCCAAAACCCCGTGCTGGCTCAACTCGCGTTGGAGCGTGTGAACGTCGCTCTCCAAACGCCCTTGCGTCGCCGCACGGGCCAGCAAGACCTTCAGAGCGCTGGCTTGTACCGGCTTCTCGAGGAACCAGAAGGCGCCCAAGTCGTGCACCGTCTTGATCGCATTCTCAATGGTCCCGAACGCCGTCAGCACGATGGCTGTCGGGCCGCCGCCATCCGCGGCAAGCTGCTTTAAGAGGCCGAAGCCGTCCAGCCGCGGCATGTTGAGATCCGACAGCAAAACGTGCGCTCGGAAGTTCTCGAGCTTCTCCAGCGCATCCTGACCGTCTTTCGCGGTTTCCACCTCGTAGCCCCACGAAGATGCGAGGTGGGCGAGAGCGGCGCGCTGGTCGTCTTCATCGTCGACGATGAGGACGCGCGCCTTGGGCGTTGCTTCTGGGTCATGCATGACGACCCCCGTATTCTAGCGTCGCCAATCGAGCGAGCGGCGGCGAGTCGATCGGCCGTCGCTGCGTCGAAGCTTCAGCGCGACGCCGCGGGGCGCGAATTCCGCCTCCACCCATCCGGTCGGCTCGGTCGCCTTGCCGCCGGCCTGCTCGAAAGCAAATCCCACCGCGGGAAGACCCACCATCCACAGAGAGCCCTGTTTGCCCAGGCGGAAGACGTGATCGTGGGCGGTAAAGACGGCGTGCACGCTCGGCGCGCTCTCCAGGATCGCCAGCAGACGGTCGCCGTCGAGCAGCGCGTTGTCGTGATCCACCGGGGGGTGATGAACCACCACGACCGTCGGCTTCCCGCTCAGTCGATTGAGCGTACCCGCGAGCCAGCCACGCTGTTCTTGACCTAGTAGGCCCGGCACCACGTCGGTTCGGTAGAGGGAGTCGAGCACGACCATATTCACGGCGTCGGACTCGACGACGGACACCACCCTCTCCGCAGGGTCGCGCTCGCGGGCCAAAACGCCGAGCAGCCGTTCGCGGTGATCGTGGTTGCCCGGCGCAATCGCGAGCGGCCCGTTCACCGGCTCCAGGGCCTTCCTACAGGCGCGAAAGTCGCCCGGCCGTCCGCGCGAGAACGCCAGATCCCCGGCGACCACCGTCAGGTCGGGGGCGGCATCGGCGATCTCCGCGAAAGATTGCTCGGCCAGCTGTTGCGGTCGCACGCCGCAAATCATCTTGTCCGCGTCGGCGGAGAGATGCAGGTCCGCGGTCAACGCGCAGCGAAGCGTCTCACCGGCCAAGCGAAGCCGCGAAATCCGTAGACCGCCCGTGCGATCGACCGTGTGTGCTGCGTTGAGGATCGGCACGGGACTTCAATACAACCAGCTACTCGAATGACTGTGCGCGAGCGCCGGCCGCGATCTCGGCCAGTTCCTCGTCCGGCAGCCCCAGCGACCGCACGGCCTCGAACTCCCCCGCCAGCGTGGTGGCGAAAAACGTCGGGTCGTCGGTGTTGAGCGACATCCGCACGCCCGCCTCGTGCAACCGCACGACGGAATGCTCGGCCAACGAGGCAAACACCCCCGTGCGCACGTTGCTTGTCGGGCAAACCTCCAAGGGAATCTCCTTCTCGGCCAGGTGCTCGACGAGCGCCGGGTCTTCCACTGCCCGCACCCCGTGCCCGATCCGGTCGACCTCCAGCTCACGCAGCGCTTCCCATACGCTCTCCGGACCGGCCGCCTCGCCGGCGTGGACCGTCAAGCCCAGTCCCTCCGCCTTGGCCTTCTGATAGACGGCCTTGAACGGCCCCGGAGGAAAGTTGTGCTCGGCGCCTCCAAGGGTCACCCCGACCCAACCCTCGGGCCGATTCGCGGTCAACTTACCCAACAGCCGCATGGCGGGCTCCGGACCGAAATTGCGCACAAAGTCGACGATCCAACGGACGGTCGGATCGGCGCCACGCGCCGCCTCAGAGAGCACCTCGACGATGCCCTCCAGAGGCAAGCCGTGCATCAAGTACTCAGGGACCGACACCGTGATCTCGGCGTAACGGATGCCTTGCGCCGCGAGATCGCGGCGCACCGATCCCACAAGGTCGCGAAAGTCTTCAATCGAGCGGCAGAAGTACGAACTGAATAGGTACGACGCAAGAAAGCCGTCGAACGAATCGTACTCGAAAAGTCGACTGGCGGGCGGGTGCTGGTCGGGATGCAGGAAAGCCTTCAGGTGCTCGAACCGGGCGAAGAACTGCAAGTGTCCAATAGGCGCTTGATCGAGAGCGTGCTCGACCGGATAGCGCTCCAGCCACTGCGAAAACAGGTCGACCGGCATGGCGCCGCGCAGGTGCAAGTGCAGCTCGGTATCGGGCGCTTGAATCGGAGACGCGGCCATCAGTCCTACAATGATGATCGTTCTTATGCCGAATTTGCTCGATCGACGGATGTTTCTCTCAGCCTTGGGCGCCGGGGCGGCTTGTAGTCCCGCCGAAGAAGAGCCTCCCTCCAGCGCGAGCGACCTACCTCCGATTCGCGCCCTCACCAGCGGCCCCAAGCACCATTGGTTCGGCTACTACGACAAGTGGGAGTTCGATCCCACGGGCCGCTTCGTCTTGGGCATGGAGGTCGATTTCGAGCACCGCTCGCCGACGGCCGACGACGTCATCGGGATCGGAATGGTCGATACCGAGGACGAAGACCGCTGGATCGAACTCGGCACGTCCTCGGCCTGGGGCTGGCAACAAGGCTGCATGCTGCAGTGGATTCCCGGCTCCGAGACGGATGTGATTTGGAACGATCGTGACGGCGACCGCTTCATCAGCCGCATCCTGAACACGAAGACCGGCCGGACGCGCGAACTGCCCCAACCCGTCTACGCTCTGGGCCCAAACGGCGACTGGGCGGTCACCACCGATTTTCGGCGGCTGAACGACACCCGGCCCGGTTACGGCTACGCCGGAATCCCCGACCCCAACGGAGACGTGCTGGAGCCGGAAGACGTCGGCATCTGGAAGATGGACTTGGCAACGGGAGACAGCGACCTGATTTTCTCCGTCGCCCAGGCCGCCGCCGTGGACAACCCGTTCAACGACACGGCGGGACTCAAGCACTACTTCAATCACTTGCTGGTCTCGCCCGACGGCGAGCGCTTGATCTTTTTGCATCGTTGGCGCTTCAAGCCGGGATCCGGCAAGAGCTTCGGAACACGCATGTTTACGGTGGGCTCGGACGGTTCCGCCCCCTACGTGCTTGATCCCTACGGCCGCACGTCTCACTTCATTTGGCGGGACCCGAAGAATGTCCTGGCGTGGGCCAAGCATCCTTCGCACGGCGAGAAGTTCTACCTCTACGAGGATCAGTCGGAGACGGTCGAAGTGGTCGCTCCGGACGTCATGCCGCGCAACGGCCATTGCACCTACCTGCCGCCCGACGGTAAGTGGATCCTAAACGACACCTACCCGGACGAAGAGCGTCTCCAGCATCCTTATCTGTACGAAGTCGCGACAGGCAAGAGGGTCCCGCTCGCGCACCTGTACTCTCCCGCCGAGTACACGGGCGAATGGCGCTGCGACAACCACCCCCGCTACAGCCCCGACGGGACGAAGGTCGTCGTCGACTCGACCCACGGCGGAGAAGGCCGCCAGCTCTACATGATCGACGTCGGTGGCATCGTCGCCTGACTTGCATGGAGGGGCCGCTCCTCTCCATAACCTAGCTGGCGCGGCTTCCGAGGCGGACACAACCTCCAAAAGGGACAGCTCCCTGATGACCCCTTAGTGACCGCAAATATCAAGAAAAAGCCTCCAAAAAGCCCAAGAAGAGCCCAAAAGGAGCCCAAAAGGGACAGCTCCCTTGGGTCACTAGGGTCGGACTCACGGAAGACCCGCAGTTCCCGGCCCAGGCGCCCGAACCCGGCGCCTGGGCCGCTCCGGGCAACAGATCGAACCCGCTATGGGGCTGTCCAGGCATCTCTGCACTCCGAGTCCCTTATCCTACGGAGCGATGAAACTTGCTCTTGCCGCCCTCGCCTTCACCTCGCTGCTGTCGGCCCAGCGCCCCGCTCGGATCGTCTCGCCCGAAGTCCATGACGATGGCCGGATCACGTTTCGTCTCAAAGGGCCGGATCTGGACAGCGCTGTACTCCACGCCGAGTGGGCGGGTGATCCGGTCCCGATGGAGAAGGGAGAAGACGGCGTTTGGACGGCGACCATCGGGCCCGCCGCGCCTCAAATCTACAGCTATAGGTATGTAATTGACGGGGTGAGCGTCCTCGATCCGCACAACGCACGCGTCAAGCTGTGGGACGGCGGAGCCGCCAGCCTGGTCGAGGTCCCGGGCAAGGAGCCTTTGCTCTATGACTGGACCGCCGTGCCGCACGGCGACCTCCACATCCACCATTCTCGGAGTTCAGTGGTCGACCGAGAGCGGCGCCTGTTTGTCTACACGCCCCCGGGGTACGAGGCGAGCAAGAAGAAATACCCGACGCTCTACCTGCTGCACGGTTCAGGCGACAACGAGAGCACCTGGTCGGAGTTAGGCAAAGCCAACCTGATCCTCGACAACCTAATCGCCCAAGGCAAGGCCAAGCCGATGGTCGTCGTCATGACGAACGGTCATCCCGTCCCTTGGGGAACACGCGCGCGCGGCGACTTCTCCAGCAACACCGAGGCCTATGTCCGCGAGTTGACCGAAGACGTGATGCCGATGGTCGAACAGCGGTATCGCCTCAAGACGGATCGCGAATCACGGGCGATCGCAGGCCTGTCCATGGGCGGCGGGCAGTCGCTGGCGGCCGGGCTCGGCCAGCCCGACGCCTTCGCCTGGGTCGGCGCGTTCAGCTCAGCCGCGCCCGTGGCCGCCGACGCCTTCCCGCACCTGCTGGCCGACGTCGATGCGTTCAATAAGCAATCTCGATTGCTCTGGATCGCGATCGGGAAGGACGACTTCTTGTTGGAGCGCAATACGGTCTTCCAAGCGGCGCTCCAGGACGCCGGGGTCAAGCACGTCTACAAGCTGACCGAGGGCGGACACAGCTGGCCCGTCTGGAGAGGGTATCTGAGCGAATTTCTGCCCCTGCTGTTTGTGAACTAAGATGCCGGCGGCAGACCGACCAGCCGCCGCCGGCAAGGGGCGAAGGACCATGAAAGAACTTCTGCCCCGCTTTCGCTACTCAGGGGTCTAAGCATTGGGTGACTGGAGAAGCCTCCCTGCGAATAGTGATAGATTATCGCTATTCGATATCGCGCGTCAACAGAACGGGAAAAAATCGAAACGGTTAGGCTGTAGCGGTGAAGCGTTGGACGATCATCGGATTCTTGCTCTCCGCAACCGCTCTCTGGGCACAATCCACCACAGAGAACTTGTCCCCTAAGGAGGGGCCTGCAGAAGAACAATCGGCGGAAACACTGGGAGCGGAACAGCCTACAGGCGCCCCGGCGGCTGAGGGCGCGGACCGAACGTCGCTAAACCTGCTCGGGCAGGAGGACACGAAATCGGGCGAGGGGCGGCGCAACGAAAACGTCCAGTTCAACCTCGTGGACACAAACGCCCTGCAGGAACTCAACGTCCGTCTGGGTGTGACGGCAACCATTGTCTCGGAGTTTGCGCCGGACCGGGACTACTACGGAAGCGAGTACGGCAAACGGCCGCCTCCGCCTTTGCGGTTGCCGCCAGTGCGCGGACAGGCCGTCCACGGAAACGTGTTCTGGACGCACGGGAACTCGGTCTTTAGCGCACGCTCATTCTTCCAGGCCGGGGAGGTGCAACCGGCGAATGAGAACCGCTACGGCTTTCGGGTGACGGCCCCGGTCTGGAAAGGCGCCGTCTTCAGCGCCAACGCCTCGCAGCACAAGATTCGTGGGCAGGTGAACGGAAACGTGCTGGTGCCTCTGGCCGAAGAGCGTACGCCGCTTGCGACCGATCCCGAGACGCGGGTGATCGTCGAACGTCTCTTGGCCGCTTATCCGCAGGCCGCTCCGAACCGTACCGATATCGACCCGCGGGCGCTCAACACGAACGCCCCGCAGCGGGTCGACACGGACTCAGTGAATCTTCGGCTCGACCAGAGCCTGGGAGACGACGATCGGCTCGTGTTCGGTTACACGTTCACGTCTCAAAGCGTGGACGCATTCCAATTCGTTGAAGGCGCCAATCCCGATACGGAGATCAAGAACCATCGCCCGCGCGTGACTTGGACACGCACCTGGTCGCCCAAGACGGTGACCGACTTCTCGATCGGTTTTGACCGAATCGGATCGGTGCTGCAGCCGGAACCCAACAACTTTGGCCCGACGGTCAGCGTCGGCAATGCAATCTCCGGCATCGGGCCGAGCCCCATCATCCCCGTCGATCGAGCACTCAATACCTTCCGCTACGCCGGCCGCGTGGCCCGGCAGTTCTCCAAGCATTCGCTCGTCGCCGGATTCCACTTGGGCCGTCGGCAGTTGAACGGAGTGGAACAACAGGCGCAGCGCGGCAATATCGGATTCACGAACAACTTCGGGCGCGACGCGATCACCAACCTGCGTATGGGCACGCCCACGCGGCTGTTGCGAACAGTGGGCGAGTATCATCGCGGTTTCCGCAATTGGCAAAGCCAGTTCTATGTCGCCGATCGTTGGAAAGCGACGAGCGACCTGACCTTGCACATGGGGTTGCGATACGAATTCGCAACCGTGCCGCAAGAGGTGAACGAATTCGAGGTCCTGCCCTACAAGTGCGACTGCAACAACTTTGGCCCGAGGTTCGGATTCGCCTACCGGTTGGGCGACAAGTGGGGGACGTTACGCGGCGCCTATGCCGTCTCGTACGGCGAAGTCTATCCGGTCACGTACAGTCAGTTTCGGCTGAATGCACCCAACGTCGTGCGGCTGGTATTGCCGCGGCCCAATCTAGCCGACATCATCTCCGGCAAAGCGATTGAGGGCGTCGAGCCCGGCTCGCGGTCGACGTTGTTCAACGTGGCGGACAACTTGGTCGAGCCTTACGTCCACCAATACAACTTGAGTTGGGAGACGGCTCTGACCAGCAACGCGAACCTCCAGTTGGGTTACGTCGGCAGCCGGGCGCACAAGGTCTTTCAAGCCTGGTTCTTGAATCGAGCCGAGCGCCCCGAGGGCGTGCCCGTCACCATTGCAACCCTGAACGACCGGCGCCCGGACAGTCGCTACAACGACGTCCTTCGTCTGCACAACGCCTCGCGCGCCTACTATGACGCGGCGCGCGTGTCGTTCATTTTGCGAGACCTGCGCGGCCTAACGATCGACGCCTCCTATTGGTTCTCGAAGTCGATCGACCTCGGCAGCGACTACACGAATACGATGAACGGCGGCGACGCACGCCGTGCGATTTCGCAGACGCAAGACAACGTATTTGCAGACGTAAAGTCGCTGAGCTTTTTCGATCAACCGCACGCCTTCCTGTTGCGTACGGTGTACGAAACGCCCAAGGCCGCAGGATGGGCGGGTAAACTTTTCGGCCAGTGGCAGGTGTCGGCGGTAACCCTGCTGAAGACAGGCACGCCCTTCACCGTGCGCTCAGGTTCGGATGGTCCTGGGTTCGGCAACGTGGACGGCGCTCAAGGCGATCGACCGAACATATTGGACCCGTCAATCTTGGGCAATGTGGTCGGCAATCCAGACACGGCTAGGCAGATGCTGCCGCGGGAGGCGTTTGCATTTATAACGATCGACGAAGAGCAAGGGAGCTTAGGATTGAGAACGTTTAGAAAGGGAAAGATCGCCAACGTGAATGCGTCGTTGTCTCGGTCCTTCGCGCTGGCCTCCGAGAGCCGCTTGACGTTCCGCGCCGAGTCGGTCAACTTCTTGAACACGCCGCAGTTTGCGGACCCGAACTTCAACCTCACCTCGCCCAGCTTCGGGCGCATTACCAACACGCTCAACGACGGGCGGACATTTCGATTCACCCTACAACTCGATTTCTAAAACGAAGGAGAACCCCACATGAAGAGAAGACTGACCCTGTGCATCCTGCTCGGCGCGCTGGCCGCCGCCACCGCGTCGGCGGGCGACTTCAAGCAAGAAGCGCTCAACCGCCTCAACACGTTAGAGAAGAAGTACACCGGACTTGCGGGCGCAATGCCGGGAGACTCCTACAAGTGGCGCCCGACGGACGACGCGCGCTCAGTCAGCGAGCTGTATTTGCATGTGGCCGGAGCCAACTATGGATTGACCCGCTTCATCGGAACGGCGCCGCCGGAAGGAATGGACTTGCGCGGCATGCAGAAATCGACCACGGATAAGGCCGCTATCGCGCCGAAACTGGCGGGCTCGTTCGCTCACCTGAAAGGCGCCGTTCAGAAAATGGACCTCGGCTCGGCGGACGAAGCGGTGAAGATGTTCGGCGGCGAAACGACGCAACGCGGCGCGGTCTTGAACATCCTGGAGCACTTAAGCGAGCACCTTGGACAAGCGATCGCCTACGCACGGGTGAACAACGTGGTTCCGCCTTGGACGGCGGCACGCGGCAACTAGCGGAGAACGGTCAGAGGGAGAACGGCGATGAAGAACACTCTGATTCTTATCGGAGCGTTTTCACTGGTCGCGACGGCGCCGGCGGAAGAGATTCCGCTGACGCCGGGCGACCGCCTGGAACTGCTCAACGTCAAAGCAGAAGCGGAAACCTTCAAAGGCAAGAAAGGGATTCGCGTCGAGATCTCCGATGAGATGCGCGCGCGTGAGGAAGCACGAGCGGCCCGCAGAAGAGCCGGGGCCAACAAGAAGGCCGGAAAGAAAGCGGGTGCGGGCGAGCGCGGGCGGACCGAGGTGCTGGCGATCGTCAAGGACTTGGAGTTCGGCAACGGCACGATCGAGCTCGACATCGCGGGCGAGCCGGCTCCTGGATCTTCCGGCGGAGCGCGAGGGTTCGTGGGCGTGGCGTTCCGGGTTCAGCCGGACAATCACACCTACGACGCCGTGTATCTCCGTCCGGCGAACGGACGCGCCGACGACCAGGAAAGGCGCAACCACTCTGTTCAGTACATGTCCCATCCGGACTGGCCATGGTTCCGTCTGCGGCAGGAAACGCCCAGCAAGTACGAGACCTACGCCGACATTCAACCCGGCGAATGGATGCACTTGAAGATCACGGTGGACGGAGAGAAGGCGCGCGTCTACGTGAACAACTCCGATCAACCGACGTTAGTCATCAACGACGTGAAGTCCGGTGCGGACAAGACAGGCCGGGTCGCGCTGTGGATGGAAGGCTCGACGATCGCTCGCTACGCGAACCTCGAAATCACAAGCAAGTAACCGGGGAGGCCGGGTTTGAAGAAGATCGTACTTTGCGGGCTGACCGCACTTTTGGCGTCCGCCTGGGGCGCCGATTCTCCCGCGACCCAGCGATTGAAGGAGCGCAACAAGATGTTCGCTCCCAAGGTCACCGAAGTCGCGAAGAACGTCTACACGGCGACCGGCTATCAGGTGACGGCCAACTCGATGATCGTCGGCGAGGACGGAGTGATCATCGTCGACCCGGGACAGCTGCCGGCCTTGGCGCAAAAGGTGCGGGCGGAGTTCGAGAAGATCACCGACAAGCCCGTCAAAGCGATCATCTATACGCATGGGCACGGCGACCATACCAACGGGGCTCCGGCCTTCTACTCCGAGGGAGTAGAAGTCTGGGCGCGATCAAACTACGGTTCCGAGGGGGCACGCAACCAGATGACGGGCTTCATCGGCGGAGTGCGCCCGTCCAACACGCAGGGGTTCGATCTGCTGCCGGAGCAGAAGCTGGGAATCGGCGTGGCGATTCCGCCGAATCGGCGCCCGTCCGGAAACATGATGCAAGACGGAGTCCGCGGCCAAGCAGCACCACGACGACGACCCGGCGTACGCATCGCACCGACGCACCGATTCTCCGGCGCTCGAAAAACGCTGACGATTGCGGGCGTGGAACTGGAACTGGTGGCGGCGCCCGGCGAGACGGACGACCAGCTCTACGTGTGGCTGCCGGAGCAAAAGGTCGTCTTCGCGGGAGACAACTTCTATCAGTCGTGGCCGAATGTCTATCCGCTGCGGGGGACGGCGCGGCGCTCGACGCGCGATTGGATTGCGAGTCTGACGTCAATGGTCAACGAGAATCCCCAGCACCTGGTGGGCGGCCACACGACGCCGATGGACGATGCGACGACGGTTCTGACGAATTACCGCGATGGGCTGAAGTGGGTCTACGATCGGACGATTGAAGGCGCCGCGAAATATATGACGCCGGACGAACTCGTGGAGTACGCCGCGCTGCCGCCGCACCTAGCGAAACTGGACTACCTGGGCGACTATTACGGCAGCGTGTGGGGTACGGTGCGCGACATCTACGCGCAGGACTTGGGGTGGTTCGACGGGGACCCGCTCAGCCTGCATCGCGAGAGTCCCAAGAAGCAGTCGCAGCGAATGGCCGATCTCGCGGGCGGCGTGGACGCACTGATGCGAAAGGCGCAGGCCGCGCTGGCCGACGACCCGCTGGGCGCGGCGCAGTTGGTTCAGCACGTGATCCGGTTGCGGCCCGAGGACAAAACGGCGAAGCTGTTGATGGCTGACGCGCTGGACGCGGTCGGCGAGCGGACGTTCAACGCTCCGGCTCGCAACTATACGATCTCATCAGCGAACCGGTTTCGGCGCGCGGCCCAGGAGTGACGACGTGGCAAAACGGCTGGCCTTTATCCACACAAGCCCGGTGACCGTCCCGGTGTTCGGGGGGCTGGCCAAGGAGATCATGCCGGACGTCGAGGTCTTCCACATGATGGACGAGAGTTTGCTGAAGAATACGCTCTCGGCCGGGACGCTGGAGAAGACGACGGTCCGGCGGCTGGTGGGCATGGTGGAGTCGGCGGGACTGGCCGGCGCAGACGCCGTAATGGTCGCTTGCTCGTCGATTGGGCCGGGCGTGGACGTGGCCCGTGAGGTGGTCGATTTCCCGGTGGTGCGCGTGGATGAGGCGATGGCGGAAGAGGCCGTGTGGGCCGGAGACCGCATTGGAGTGGCGGCCACGTTGGACAGTACACTGGGCCCGACGGTTGCGCTGATCGAGTCGCGGGCGGCGGAGCTGGGTCTGGAGCGGACGATCGTTTCGCGGCTCTGCGAGGGAGCGTTTGAGGCTGTGGTTGCCGGGGACGGAGAGACGCACGACCGGCTGGTCCGGGAGGGACTCGAGGCGCTGGCGAGCGAGGCGGATGTGATTGTCCTGGCGCAGGCGTCGATGGCGCGAGTGGCGGATACGCTGGAGAGACGGCCGGTTCCGATTCTGTCGAGTCCGCGTTCGGGAGTGGAGCGGGCGCGGAAGGTCTTGGACGCCTGACAGGGCGTGTCAGGTTTTGGTCATTGGTACTGACGTTTCTTTGAAGGGTTGGCGGCTGTAAGTTGTTGATATTTGGTGGCGGATGTCCTGGGGCTGACACGGTTCTTGAGGTTAAGTGGTTTGTTTTCAATGGTGGGGTCGAGGCGTCAGGAAGAAGATCCGTAGATCGCTTGATCCGCTGACCATTGATCCGAGAGGAATGGCGACGGAAGTTATGGGTTTAGAGGCACTTGGGGACGTTGGTGAGACGAAGTAGTCGGGGTGAAGAGGGGAAGAATAGCAGTAGAAGTAGTTGATTTTTAGGCACTTGGTCTGGATTAGCTCTGTAGTCGGAAAAGAAGGGCATGCGGGGGGCTCACGTCTCTACTCGGGCGCTCGGAGCTTGCTCTTAGGGTAGAACGCGAGGGGAAGTTGTTGATGGAGAGTGGGTTGTGGATCTGTGACGAGCTGCTTTGAAAATTAGTTTCCGGAGCCATGGGCTCCGGTGCACGTCGGGGGCGTGCGCCACGAAGGTCGGCTTCGACCCCGGTGCGGAGTGAAAGTGGTGTAGATTACAGTCTGTTGCGTCCTAGTATCTGGGGGTTGGAGGAGAGGATGAGCAGTATGCTCGGAGCGGTAGGGTCCGCGAGCGGAGGTCTTTCGGAGGGCGCTGAGGCGGAATTGCGCCGAGCGGTCGCTCGCGATGATCGGTTGCTCGACGCGATCGAACGGACGGCGTCGGTCGTCGGCCCGGACCTCTTCGGGTCAGCAGCACGGCTGCTTAGCGAGATACTGGGAGTCCGCTACGTTTTTGTAGCCGAGTGCGTAGACGCAGACGCCAACCAGGCGAAGACGCTCTCGTTCTGGAGCAATTCCGAGCAGGCGGAGAACTTCGATTTCTGTTCAACGGGCGGACCTTGCGAGTTGGTCATGTCGGGCCAGATTCTGCACGTGGCGGACGGACTCCGTGAACGGTTCCCGGGCCAAGATGCGCTGGAGCAGCTTGGCGCAGAGAGCTATTTCGGCTATCCGCTCACCAATTCGAACGGCCGGATTATCGGACACATCGCCGCTATGGACGTAGGCCCGATGGAGCCGACGAGCGAGGATGTAGCCATCCTCAAGCTCCTGGCGGCCCGGACGGCGGCTGAGCTTGAGCGCAGGCTCATTGAGCAGGCGCAGCGGGCGGACCTGCTTCGGCACGGCGAAGAGCGCTTTCGGCTCGCCCAGGAAGCGGCCGGTATCGGCACGTGGGACATGGACGTGCGGAACGGCAAGGGCGAGTGGTCGGACAACTATTGGGGAATCTACGGGCTGGGCGTGGGGGACTGCGTCCCGAGCTACGAAGCTTGGATCCAACTCGTGCACCCGGAGGATCGCGAACCTGTGGATGCGGCGATCCAAGCAGCGCTGCGAGGCGAGGCGCCATACGAAGAGGAGTTCCGCATCGTGTGGCCGGACGGGACGGTCCGCTGGCTGGTGGGCAAGGCGAGCGTTTTCCGGGGCGACGACGGCGCGCCGGTGCGCATGATCGGGGTGGACTACGACGTTACCGAACGCAAGGAAGCCGAGCAGAAGCTCCAGCGACTCTACGAGGAGCTGGAGGGTCGGGTTGAGGAAAGGACCCACGAGCTGAGCGAAGCCAACGAGCGTCTGACTCGCGAAGCGGCCGAGCGCGTGCGCATGGAGGAACAGAGACGTCGGCTGGAGCAACAGATGGTGGCGGCTCAGAAGCTGGAGAGCCTGGGAGTGTTGACAGGCGGAGTCGCACACGACTTCAACAACCTGCTCTCGACGATCATGGGGAACTCTGAGCTGGCTCTTTCGCACCTGCCGTCGGAGTCCGCCGCTCGACGCCACGTGGAGCGTTCCGTCGACGCCGCCGAACGGGCCAGCGATCTCACCCAGCAGCTTCTCAGCTACTCCGGCCGGACTCAAACTTCGGCGCGCACATTGGATCTCTCCGTATTGGTGGCCGACATGGCGGACCTCTTGGAAGTTTCCAGCGGCAAGAAGGTGCGGCTGCAACTGAGAACGGCGGAAGATCCGATTCCTGTCCGGGCCGATCCGACGCAGGTGCGTCAGGTGGTAATGAACCTGATTACGAACGCCGCGGAGGCGATGCCCGAGGGCGGCTCGGTAGAGATCAAGACTTCGATTGTAGAGTCGGCCCCGGCGGGAATGGGGCGGCTGTATTTGAGCGGGCCGGCGACGTCGGGTCCTTATGCGGTGCTTTCGGTTTCGGATGCGGGCGCGGGACTGAACCGCGAAACGTGCTCCAAGATCTTCGATCCATTCTTCACCACGAAGTTCCTCGGCAGAGGGCTGGGACTGGCTGCGGTACTCGGCATTGTGGCGTCCCATCAAGGGGTGATCGCCGTGGACGATCGGGAGGGCGGGGGCGCGGTCTTTACGACCTTGCTGCCCTTGGTGGAACAGGCGTGCGCGGCGGAGGACCTGGCGACGGACGAGTCGGCTTGGCGCGGGTCGGGAAAGGTGCTGGTGGTGGACGACGAGCACGATGTCCGCGCGACGGCCGCGTGCCTGCTGCGCCATATGGGCTTTGAGACGGTGGAAGCCTCGGGCGGGCGGGAAGCCGTCGAACTATTCGAACAACAGCACGGCGAGATTCGAGCGGTGCTGATGGACCATGTGATGCCGGGCATGGACGGGGCGGAAGCCTCGCGACGCCTGCGTGAGATTGATGCGAGCACTCCGGTGGTCATCACGAGCGGCTACGGGCGTCCAAAGGTGGAGGGTCCGGACGAGGGAGGCAACGTGGTCGGGTATATTCGCAAGCCGTACCGGCAGGAGCGATTGGGGCAGGGTTTGCGGGCGGCGCTGGGGGACGGTTAGCGGCCCGGCCTCGCCCCCGGCATAGTGACCTGGTTAGATCCGTCGGTTGCCGCGGTCTCCCTTCGATGCTTATTGCAGGGAGAAATTCACGACGAGCTGCGAGACCACGTAGATCGGTTTCCCGTTGTATGAGGGCGGTGTGTAGCGCCATTGCTTCACCGCACTAACGGCCGCATCCTGTAGTTCGACGGGCCCATCGATGACTCCCACGGCAAGAACTTCCCCTTTGAGGCCAACGGCAATCTGGAGGCGCACGGCACCCTCGATCCGTTGGCCACGGGCCGCCTCCGGATAGTCAGGCTGGACGCGCCGCACGAGCTTCTCTCGCAACACCGGGCCGCTCATCGCTACCGTCATCGGGCGCGCTTTGCCCGGAGTAGGCAGCGTCTCCGCCGGCATGAACATCAATGCGAACAACTTTGGATTGAGTTTGCGCGCCCGCTGCAATAGTGGATCGCCAAATTCGGTGTAGTCGGTCTTCAGTATCTCCAGTGCATAAGCGGGTCCCGCCGCACGATAGTAAAGGCGTGCCAGCTCGGCCAAGAGTCGAGGATTCTCGCTGGTACGAGCTTGCTCCCGACATGTTGCGGCGAAGTCAGTCTCCGTGAGAGATAGGTCCCCCCACGTCGCGGCACTCGTCAGGTGATTGAGCCCCTTGAGTCCTAGGATCGCGTTGGCACAGAGGCGGGCGACGGGCGTTGTCGGCGAATAAACTTCGTCCGCAGGAACACGCTGTAGGAGTAGGGCGGCGGTCGGAGGATCATCGATTCCCAAGAATGCCGCTGCGTTCAAGAGGATAGACCGTGAGGCGCTCGGTGATTGGGCATATGTGGTCCACTTGGCGCGAACGGCCTCGTACAACTCGGGATCAGGCAGCGACTCCCCTCGGCTGTTGACCGCCGCGATGAACCGGAATTCCAGAGCGTCGTCCTCCGGGGTGTTCTCGACCATCCAGAGGAGGTGAGGCTTTCGTCCGCGAACAGCCGCCTCGGAGTCGATTCGGGGAAGGACTCGCGAATAGTAGGAAAGGAGTTGAATGCGCGCCTTGCGATCTTGTGGCTTCTTCTTCAGCCTTGCTTCAAGTTTCTTGACGTCTTTGGGCGAGAACTCTCGGACGGATTGGATGATGTCCATCGAGTCCTGAGATTGGCCACGGAGAGCAGTGGCCGCCCAGACAAGCGGCAGCAGAAGCAGGGCACTTCGCAATAGCATCCCCGTCAGCTTATCCCATGGGGATATTCGAATAGATCGGGCGCTGAACGCCGTCGGCTACCACTCGTTGTAGGGGGTGCCGTTGAGGGAGATTTTGTCGGAGCCGCTGCGGACGTCGAAGAGGCCGGATTGGCCGCTGGGGCCGGTTTCTGTGATGATCTCCCAGGTGTCGCGGGATTCGGTGAAGGGGTCGGCGGGGACGTCGCGGAGGTAGCCGTCGGCGACAAGGTCGTCAAGACTTTGGGGCGGCTCTTCCTTGTCGTAGGTGTATTGGTCGATGACCGAGCGGATGGTGAAAAGGTTGCTCATGAGCACGCTCTCTTTCGCGCGAATCATCGCTTGGGTGTAGAAGGGAACGGCGATGGAGAGGATGGTGACGATGATCGCCATGACGACCATCACCTCGACCAAGGTGAAGCCGCTTCTCGCCTCGCTGTTCGTCTCGATTCGCTTCATCGCTTCTTACCAGTCGCTGTAGCGGGTTCCGTCGAGCGCCGTGTCCATCGACATGGAGTAGACGTCGAAGACGTTGCTGCCGCCCCAACTCATCGAGCTCGGGTCGTCGGAGATGGAGCGGAAGCCCCATTCGGCCATGCCGGTGATGGGATCGACGGGAATCTTTCTCAGGAAGCGCATCTTCTTCTCGCCTTCCTCGTCTTCCAAACCGCCTTGGCCGAAACCGCCGAAGCCGCTGCTTCCGCCCGCTCTGCCGGAGGAGCCGGAGCGGCCTTGGGAGCCGAAGCTGGAGCCGCCGCGGGAGGATTGTCCGAAACCGCCGCCGGATTGGCCGCCGCCGAATGCGCCGGACTGGCGTCCGCCGACGCCGCTCCGCCCTCGGCCTTGTTGACCAAAGCCCTGCTGCTGCCCGAAGCCTTGTTGTCCCGGGGCGCCCCCCATACCGGGCATGCCTCCAGGGCCGCCCGCTCCGCCGGCGGAGACTTCGACGCCTTCGACGAGGATTTCGAGGCTTTCCGGGTAGCCGTGGTTGTCGGGGTCCTGCTGGCCGAGTTGGCCGGCGTCGGCGGCGTCCTTGTAGCGATCGATGGCGGTGCGCATCTCTTCCAGCGCGAGGCGCAGACGACGTTCCTTCTCACGCTGGACCTTCATGCCGGTGAGCGGCAGGGCCATGGTGGAGAGGATCAGCAGGACGGTGAAGGCGACGATCAGCTCGATGAGGGTCAAGCCGGCGCGGGGGTTCCTGCGCTGAGGACTTTCGGCGATCGGCTTGTGCTGGGACCGAGTGATCATTGGGTGACGGCGACGTCAGCCTTGGCGGCGGCTACGGTGACGACTTGTTGCGAGGCGTTGCGGGCGCCCATGGGGGCGACGTTGATGGCGGAATCACCGGGACCGATCGCCTTGAAGGTCAAGGTCAGCAGACTGCCCGAACCGTCCGCGCCTCCGGTGCCGGGGAAGCGAGAGATGTTGACCGCGGCTTGGCCGACTTGGTTGCGGATGTTGCGGGAGAAGATGAGGTCGGTGCCCTCGGGGCCCGCGAGGAAGTCGCCTTTGGCAACCTCTTGCAGTTCAAGCACGGCCTTGTTGTAGCGGATACGCAGAGGCATTCCAAAGAGCTGTTCGGCTTGGTTGACCTGGATGCTGACGGAGAACTCTGAACCGACTCCCACGCTTGCATTGGGCGGATTGACGCTGAGGCTGGGACCGGCAGCCGCGGCGGGAGCGGCCGGTGCGGCGGGCTGAGGCGCCGGGGCCTCCGTGACGGGAGCCGTCGCAACAGGTGGAGTGGGCTCCGGGTCGGCGGGTCGCGGCTCGGGAGCGGATGCGTTGGGCGTCGGCTGAGACGGCGTGATGGGAGGGCCGCCTTTGGGCTTGGGCTCGATGGCGTCGCCCAACTCCGGCAGGGCTCTCTTGCCGTTGCCGTCCTCCATGTAGCGAACTTGGAAGGTTTGATCCGTACCGGAGGCGATGGCCTTGAGGTTGGATTCGTCGATGGTCGGCAGGCGCACGATGTGCGGGATGACGACGATGAGGAGCTCGTTCTCCATGCGCTCGACGCGCTTGCCGCCGAAGATCATGTTGAGGATCGGCACTTCGGAGAGGAACGGGATGCCGTTTTGGGTGACGAAGGTGGAGCCGGCATTGAGGCCGCCGAGGATGCTGGCCTCGCCTTCGGCCAGGCGAATGTCGTGCGCGATGGTGCGCTGACCGATAATCGGCTGCTCGATGTCGCCGATCGACTGGAAGCCGCGGATGTTCGAGATTTCGATCTCGATGTGCATGGAGACTTCGCGATCGTTGTGGATCTTGGGTTGTATGTCGAGGTTGACGCCAACTTCCTCATAGGTGAACTGCGTGTTGACGAGCGGGTTGACGCCGCCGACGCCGCCGACGCTGGGCTGGAAACTGCCGCTGGCGATAGGGAAGCGTTCGCCGATACGGAGAGACGCCTGGGCGCCGTCGGTCGCGCGAATGCTCGGCGACTGCATGAGGTTGGTATCGGAGGCGTTGAAGAGGGCCGTGAGCTGGGCGCCGGGCAGGGTCGTGGACCAGTCACGTGAACTGATGGAGCCGAGATCGGACAGGCGGACGGTACTGGAGCCGTCGTCGCCGGCGTCGCGGTTAAACGTGACGGGGAGGGTCAGGCCGCCGCCAGTACCGATGTTCAGGCCGAGATCGCGCACCTTGGACTGACTGGCCTCCAGGACCAAGACGTCGATTACGACTTCAGGCCGGGCTTTGTCGATGTCGAGGATGACTTTTTCAGCGAGCGCGAGCTTCGCTTCGGTTCCGCGCAGGATGATGGCGTTCATCGAGGAGACGGGGAACATGCGGCGGATATCGGTGAGGCCTCGGATGGCGGTGGTGATCTCCTGGAGTTCTTGGGGCGTGGCGACGTTGTTGAGGTAGATGGTCTTGACGATCTCTTCCTCGAACTTGCGGCGATTGTTTGCGTCGTCTCGGGTGACGAAGATGGCGTTGCGCGAGATGGGCTTCCAGTAGGTTTCCGCGATGAGACCGACGTAGTCGAGCGCCTCAGTGAGCGTGGCGCGCTGGATCTCAATGTCGATCTTCTTGTCGGAGAAGGCGGGATCGAAGAGGACGTTGACGCCGGCGAGCTTGCCGATGGTTTCAAAGACGACCTTGGTCTGCTCGCTCATGGTGAGGTCGATGAGCTGGTTGGAGAGCGGCGCCAGGCGGACGGGGGCCTTGAGCGATTCGACCATCTCTTGGCGCTGGCGACGGTCGAGATCGATGGCCGAGGACATGAGGTCTTCGTCTTTGTCCTCGCCGCCGTCGCGCTTTTCGATCATCTCGAACGCGCGGCGGAGTTGTTGTTCGGCGACGGCGGAGGCCGGATCAATTTCAATGGCGCGCTGGAACTGGGCGGCGGCTTCCTCCAACTTGCCTTCGCCGAGGAGCCGGCGGCCCATATCGACGTGGGACTGGGCGGCAACGAAGCGTAGGCGACGAACGCCGAGTTCGTAGCGATAGTTGCGCGGGTCCTCGATCATCGCCTGCTCGATGAGTTCAAGGGCCTTGTCGTACTCGTAGCGGAGCTCCGCGGCGCGGGACTGGCCGTAGAGCTTTTTGGCCTTGCCTTTCCCGGCATAGAGCGGCACGGGCGCGAGCGTCGCCGTCAGGGCCAGAACCTGGAGAACGGCGAGAAAACGTGCCAACCTAGGCGAAGGGGACTGCATCCTAGAAATCTTGACGCGCGGACGGGGTCCGGCGTGGAGGTCGATTGCCCCTGAATCGAGGCACGAGCGATGGCGCGTCAAGAAGGAATCAAGATACTGGCGGACAACCGTCGGGCGCGATACAACTACCACTTCCTGGAGACGTTTGAGGCGGGCATCGTGCTATCGGGCGCCGAGGTGAAGTCGGCGCGGGAAGGCAAGGTGCAGTTGCTGGAGGCGCACGCGGCGGTGAAGGACAACGAGTTATGGCTGTTCAGCGCGCACATCCAGCCGTACTCCCACGCGCGTAGTACGGGGCAAGAGCCGAATACGGTGCGCAAGCTGCTGATGCATCGGCGGGAGATCGATCGACTGATCGGGAAGACGCGCGAGGGCGGGCTGACGCTGATCCCGACGAAATTCTATTTGAAGGGCGGGCGGATCAAGGTTGAAATTGCGCTGGCGAAGGGCAAACAAGAGCACGACAAGCGAGACGCGATCAAGAAGCGCGAAGCGGAGGCGGAGGCTCGGGCGGCGCTGTCGCCGAGACGGAATTAGGCGAGGCGGGTCGAAGAAGGGGCGCGGTCTGGAGCGTGATGGCAGACGTAGTGTTGATCAAGCGCTTCATGCGAGTCCAAGTCGTACTTGACGCCAGTCGCGTCGTCGTTGAAGGCGAGGGGCCGACTCCGATCGGCTACTACCAGCTATTGGGTTGCACTGGAGAAGACGCGGACGACCTTCATGCGCAGGTGCGGATGTACGTCGCAGAGGACTTGGGCGGCACGGTCGTCGAAATCGAAGATCTCGGCGAACCTGACTTCGGGCGACTTGAAAGCGCCATTGAGGAGACAATCCACGGCGAACCCGACGATTGGGGCATCTGGTATTCGAGCGGCCATGCCCTCTTCTGCGAGGACGACATCTCGAATTAGTGCCTCGTTACGCCCCCTATCTGATGGGGCGAGTCGCTACCCCGGCTTCCGTAATCTGGATCGCAAGCCGCTAGCTGACGATCAAGAAGCGAGAGGCGGAAGCGGAAGCTCGGCGGCACTGTCGCCGAGACGGAACTGAGCAAGGCCCGCCGAGGCGAACCCTGCCTAGTTCGGGCCCGTCAAGCTTGGTAGTAGCGTTCCGAGGTGACCTTGCCGTCTCGCCAGCGGCGTACGAGGATCTCGTGCCAAAGAATCGGGCCGTCGGGGCCGACCATGTCGAAGGTCCACTCGGTGAGAGTGACGTCGTCGCCGACGCCCTGCGCGTGTAGCGTCGCGCCGTTGAATTGCTTCAGCGTCTCAAAGAAGCGAGACAGGTGGGCGTGTTGGGTGTTGCGGCCCCGACGGGGTTCGTCGGAGCCCTCCTGAAAGGTGCACTCGGGCGCATAGAACTGTTCCAGGGCGTCGAGGATTTGACCGGCGGCGGTCATGTTGTTGAGTTGGTCGTCGAGTTGCTTTACGTTCGGCATTGGTTTTCTCCTTGAATGGATCAGGGGCTAGAGGTCCTGGGGCGGAGTGTTGCGGATCTTGGTCCAGTGGCCGTCGGCTTTTCGGATATTGCCGGGGACGTCCTTGAGCCAGGTCTCTTGAATCTCGGGGTTGAGATTGAAGTAGAGCTTGCCGTCGACGACGCGGAACAGGCGCGGGTCGCCGTCAAACTTGGCGCCGACGGAGACTCCGAAGGCGCAGAAGCCGCCGTACTGAGGAGCGTAGGCCTCGGGGTTGCGCTCGAACTTTCGTTGATTGGCTTGGGAGGC
>Ga0070727_10000279_pt1 | contig 71004 bp, 59 predicted proteins | sample tdAd472_FD_66722 | JGI IMG/M metagenome (GOLD analysis project Ga0070727, IMG submission 66722) | Marine sediment microbial communities from the Atlantic coast under amendment with organic carbon and nitrate - tdAd47.2 | ecosystem: Environmental > Aquatic > Marine > Coastal > Sediment | place... | reverse complement strand
TCGCACTCGCTGATGTCATACAAGTACGCTAACCCGTTTTACGAAAAGGAGAGTCACTATGGCTTTTAATACCGCATTATCCGGCCTTCAGGCCGCAGCAGCGTCACTGAATGTGACCGGAAACAATATTGCTAACGCCAGTACAACGGGTTTTAAAGCGTCCGTTGCTGAGTTTGGTGATGTATACGCTAACTCGGTTCTGGGTGGTGGTTCTAACTCCATCGGTAATGGTGTGGCGCTGGCCGATGTTGAGCAGAACTTTGCACAGGGTAACCTGAGCTTTACCAGTAATGCGCTGGATCTGGCTATTAATGGTAATGGCTTTTTTATTGTCAGCTCCCAGGGACAACAATTATATACCCGTAATGGTGCCTTTGGTGTTGATAATACCGGTAACCTGGTGGATAACTCTGGCGCGGTTTTGCAGGGCTTTCCGGCGTCGGCCAGTGGGGCGATATCAGGGCAGTTGGCGAACCTGCGTGTGGTGACCGACAACTTGCCACCGATTCAAACAACCGATGTGAATGGCCTGTTGAACCTGGACTCTCGGGAAGTTCCTCCTTCGGTGACGCCCTTCGACCCTACCGATCAAAACACCTATAACCACGCGACTTCTATTTCGATTTTTGATAGTCAGGGCAACGACCATGTCATGACCAAGTTCTTCGTCAAGAATCAGGCTAATCCAGCCGCCGTTCCTCCTGTGCCAGAAAACCAGTGGACCATGTATATTCAAATTGATGGCCGTGATGTTGGTCGCCCTGGTGCAACTGTAGGGCCTCCCACTACGGGCGGTACCGCGCCTTCGGCAACCACTACGCCAACTCGTCAGTCTTTTACCGTTAACTTCACTGAAGATGGAGCACTGTCATCAACGGTTCCTGCCACGATGGTGATTGATGGCTGGGTGCCTGTTGATGCGAATGGTAACTATAACGGTACTGAGTTGCCCGGTGCGGATGACGCCCTTCCGACCACGCCGCCAACCACCTCTAACTTCACTATCGACCTGAGCGGCACCACCCAGTTTGGTAGTGTCTTTGCGGTCAATGATATTAATCAGAATGGCTTTGCAACCGGTTTGTTGACCGGGGTTGATATTGCCGGTACCGGTGGTGTTTTTGCTCGCTATACCAATGGCCAGTCACGGCTTTTGGGGCAAGTTGGTTTGGCTAACTTCAGTAATGTTGAGGGCCTGTCTCCGCAGGGTAGCACTCAATGGGCTGAAACCTTTGATTCTGGTAACCCGGTGGTAGGTACACCCGGTAGTGCCTCATTGGGTGTGCTTCAGTCGGGGGCGCTGGAAGAATCCAATGTGGATTTGTCTGCTGAACTGGTGAGCTTGATTCTTGCCCAGCGTAACTATCAGGCGAATGCGCGGGCGATTGAAACCGAATCGGCCGTAACGCAGGCGATTCTACAGATTCGATAGTTGAGTCTGTAACGATTTAAGCGATCAGCTAACTAGCGATTTACTAGCCATAAAAGCAACAGGGTAAAAGAGCATGGATAAGTCACTTTATATTGCAATGACAGGTGCCGTTCAGAATGCACGGGGTACAGCGATTCACGCTAATAACCTGGCCAATGTCAATACCATGGGGTTTCGAAGTGACTATGCTCAAGCCCGTGCCATGCCTGTATATGGCGAGACCTACGCATCGCGTGTTTATGCAATGGAAGAAAACCCGGGCACTAACTTTGCCTATGGCACATTAGTGGAAACCGGTAATGAGCTGGATGTGGCGGTCAATGGTGAAGGGTGGATAGCGGTACAAACACCTGATGGTGGTGAAGCCTATACCCGTGCCGGTGAAATGAAGGTGGATTCATTAGGTGTTTTGCGAAATGGCAATGGCTTGCCGGTGATGGGGCAAGGTGGCCCTATTGCATTGCCGCCCTTTGAACGGATTACGATTGGTCAGGATGGCACCATCTCAATCCAGGGGGCGGGCGCCAACCCCGGCAGCCTGTCGCAGGTTGACCGGATTAAATTGGTTAACCCGGATGCCAGCCAGCTTTATAAGGGTAATGATGGCTTAATGCGCCAGCGTGATGGTCTGGCGGCTCCTGCTGACGCCGCGGTTGGTGTGAGCGCCGGCTTTCTGGAAGGCAGTAATGTGAACTCGGTCGAAGCGTTAACCGAGCTGATCAGTTTATCGCGACAATTTGAGTTGCACGTGAAGATGATGAAGACGGCTGAAGAAAATTCTGAAGCATCGGCACGGCTTTTGCAGATGTCTTAATAACAGCATCTAACAGTTAAAAAGCGGCAAAAAATGGTCGCACGGTAAGTGGAATAGTTTAAGTCAATTTTGAACAGGTGTTGCGCTCTTTGCGGGGCGATTGGAGAAGATTATGTTAGCGTCATTGTGGATTAGTAAAACCGGGTTGAGTGCGCAGGATCAGGCGCTGGCGAGTATTTCTAATAACCTGGCCAATGTCAGCACCAACGGTTACAAACGTGAACGAGCGGTTTTTCAGGACTTGCTTTATCAGGTGCATAAGCAACCCGGTGCTCAATCGTCCCAGTCCACTCAGCTGCCTTCTGGGTTGCAAACGGGAACCGGTGTTAAAACCGTTGCCACTCAAAAACTGCATACCAGCGGTAATTTGGAAGTCACGGATCAACCTCTGGATATTGCGATTAATGGTCGAGGCTACTTTCAGGTGTTGTTGCCCGATGGTGAAACGGGGTATGCGCGTGATGGTCAGTTTCAGCTTAACTCGGACGGTGTCATTGTCAACTCACAGGGTTTTGAATTACAGCCCTCTATCACCGTTCCCGCTAATACGTTGAATATCACTATCGGTAGCGACGGAGTTGTCAGCGCCACCGTAGCCGGATCCAGTACACCCACGCAGATTGGTGATATCCAGCTGGCTGAATTTATTAATCCGACAGGGCTGCAAGCAATAGGCGGCAACCTTTATAAGGAAACAGCGGCCAGCGGTACGCCGACAACCGGTACGCCAGGGTTGTCCGGACGAGGCACCATTGAGCAGGGTGTGTTGGAAAACTCTAACGTAAATATCGTTGAAGAGCTGGTGGATATGATTACCACTCAGCGTGCCTATGAAATGAATACCAAGGTGATTTCCACCTCTGATCAGATGCTGCAGTTTGTAACACAAAGCTTGTAACAGCTTGAACAGATAGAAGACGGGTCATAGTGATGAATAATATCGGGAACAGAATAGTGAAAGGCGCGGCAGTGATGACTGTTTCCAGTGTCTTTCTGTTGACTGGCTGTGCAGGGGTGAGAAACGCCCAGCCAGATGATCCAGCCTATGCGCCGGTGATGCCTGATTACAGAATGCCTGCACCGTCTTCACAGGGCGCGATTTATCAGCCGACTCAACGCGTGTCCTACTTTGTTGATCGTAAAGCTCGCCATGTGGGCGATATTTTGACCATTAATCTGGTGGAAAGAACCACGGCGTCTAAAAAAGCAGAAACCGAAATTGCTGACTCAACCGCTCATAACCTGGCCACCCCAACGCTGCCCTTTACCGATTATACCGACAAGTTAAAAGATTACGGGTTAGCGACCAATGTCGCTGGTGATAACAGTTTTACTGGGGATGCCGAAAGTGACCAAAGTAACAGCCTGTCCGGCAATATTACGGTGACGGTCACCGACGTATTGCCAAACGGCGTGCTGCGGGTACGTGGCGAAAAATGGATGACGCTTAACACCGGTGACGAATATATTCGCATCAGCGGCATGGTGCGTTTAGATGATATTGCACCAGACAACGTTGTGCCTTCTACCAAGCTTGCTGATGCCCGTATTACCTACAGTGGTACAGGCACGTTTGCCAACTCCAATGAGCCGGGCTGGTTTTCTAAATTTTTCTTCGGCCAGGTTTGGCCCTTTTAGGCGGCAATCATGATTAAACTGCTCAAATTAATGCACAAAAAAGCGCTCTGGGTTTTGGCTGTATTGGTGGTTTGTCAGCCGGTTATGGCTGATCGCCTTAAGGATCTTGCTAGTGTCGCGGGTGTGCGTACCAACCAATTGTTGGGCTACGGCCTGGTTGTGGGGTTGGATGGCACGGGCGATAAAACAACCTTCACGCAGCAATCGTTTAAAAACCTGCTGACACAGTTTGGTATAGCCTTGCCTGCAGGCGTCACACCAAATCCAAAAAATGTTGCCGCCGTGGCGGTGCATGCGGACCTGCAATCCTTTGCAAAGCCGGGCCAGCAAATTGACGTGACGGTTTCCTCTTTAGGTGATTCAAAAAGCCTGCGTGGCGGTACGCTGCTGATTACCCCGCTGAAGGGATTGGACGGCCAGATTTATGCGATTGCACAGGGCAACCTGGTTGTCGGCGGTTTTGGTGCGCAGGGTGCGGATGGGTCGAGAATTACGGTGAATGTGCCCAGTGTTGGCCGCGTGCCAAACGGTGCAACGGTGGAACGCTCGGTTCCCAATAGCTTTGCGTTGGGTGATACGCTGACCTTTAACCTTAATGCACCGGATTTTACGACCGCTAAACGAGTGGCAGATAAAATTAACAACCTGCTGGGCGCTAATACCGCTTTTGCGATGGATTCAACCTCTATCCAGGTGACGGCGCCGCGCAATGCTTCCCAACGTGTGACCTATTTGTCGGTTTTGGAAAATCTGGAGATTGATCCGGCTGAAGCGACTGCCAAAGTGATTATTAATTCTCGTACCGGCACCATCGTGATTGGTAAACATGTGCGAGTTGCTCCGGCGGCGATTACTCACGGTAATCTTGCGGTGACTATTTCCGAAAGTCCTCAGGTTAGCCAGCCTGCTCCTTTCTCTGAGGGGGACACAGTGATCACACCCAGCTCACAAATTGGTATTGATGAGGGTGACAGCCGTGCCTTTGTTTTCAATCCCGGTGTGTCCCTGGATGAAATTGTTCAAGCGGTTAATCAGGTGGGGGCTGCTCCCGGCGATTTGATGGCCATTCTCGAAGCCCTGAAACAGGCCGGTGCATTACGCGCCAGTTTAGTGGTGATCTGATATGAATACTGATTTTGCGGCACAAAACCAGCTGGCTAATTTCCAGGCACAGATTGCCAACTCCCAGTCTTATACCGATCTTGCTGACCTTAATTCGATCAAGCAGCAGGCTAAGAGTGATGGTCAGGGGGCACTAAGAGAAGTGGCTGAGCAGTTTGAGTCTATTTTTCTTAATATGGTATTGAAGAGTATGCGGGCGGCCAACGAAGCCTTTGAAGAGGATGGCGTTTTTAATAGCCAGCAGTCAAAGATGTACCGCGATATGTACGATCAACAAATCAGTCTCAGCCTGACGCAAGGGCCAGGCATCGGTATGGCCGATATGCTGGTTAAACAGTTGGGTGGTTATGTGGAACGAAACCAGCAACTTCCAGACTCTGAAACTCGTCATGAAGCATCATTAAACCTGCAACAAAAGCAGGGCCTTCAGGCTTATCAACGTTCGTCTCGCTTATAAGGTAGCGTTATGCCAGATCTACTAAATATTGGCTTATCCGGGTTAAACATTAACCGCGCAGGTTTGAGTGTTACTGGACATAATATTACCAACGTTAATACCGAGGGCTACTCTCGACAGCGGGCTGATTTTTCGACACGTACGCCAGAATTTAATGGTGGTTTTTATCTTGGCACCGGAGCTGGTGTTAATGATGTTCGCCGTATTACGAATCAGTTTTTGATTGACAGTGAGCGTAGCAATATCTCTGTATTCGGTCGCACCGAAAGTTTTACCAGTGTGATGGACCAGTTGGATCAGCTGTTCTCGAATGCCGATACGGGGTTGGCTGGTAGTCTTTCATCCGTGTTTTCCAGTCTACAGACGGCGGTTGATGACCCTACGTCACTTGAGGCGCGGCAGGTATTTCTGTCTACCGCGGAGAATGCGACTCAAAAATTTAAGTCGTTGCAAAATCAGCTGTTAAGTATCCGGGCGGATATTGGTCAGCAGGTTGAGGCGGTGGCAACGCAGGTTTCAAACTTAGCCCGTGACATCGCGGACTTAAATTCGGAAATTAGCATCGCGACTAATAATGGTGGCCAACCAAATGATTTATTAGATAAACGTGATGAGACGTTACGAGAGCTGGCAAAGCTGATGGATATCAGTGTTGTGCCGCTTGAAAATAACAGTCTGTCTATTTCGATTGGCAGTGGTCAACCGCTGGTCGTGGGTAACGAAACGTTTACCTTAGAAACTGCGCAATCGATTAATGATCCCGAGGTCAAGGAGCTTGTGGTACGTTCGCCCACCGGCGCTATTTCGCGTGTTGGCAGTAGTGTTGATGGCGGCATGATGAGCGGCTTGTTAAGCGCACAATTTGGCGTGATTGGTAATGCGTTGAATAACCTTGGACGTGTTGCCTTGGGGTTAAGTGACGCGATCAACACTGTCCATAATTTGGGTATGGATTTGGAGAACAACCTTGGTGGAGACCTGTTTACCGGGATTAACGATGCCAACGTTGTTGCTAAACGGACGGTTGCTGGGGCGAATAACTCATTACCTAATGACCAGTCAGTGACGGTGACGGTTAGCGATATTTCACAGCTCAGCGTGAGTGATTATCAGCTGACTTTTACCGGGCCAAACACCTATGTGCTTATTCGCAATAGCGATGGTAAAACGAATACGGCTTTGGATCCCAGTTTAACGGGTACCTTACCGCCTGCGGCACCAGGAACCAATGCGACAGTGACCGTGGATGGCCTGACCATTGATTTAAGTCGACCTTCCGGGAGCTTCTCAACTGGGGATCGTTTTCTATTACAGCCTACTCGAGGCTTTTCTAATGAGTTGGCGGTACAGATCAACCGTGCTGAAGAGCTGGCGCTTGCCTCACCCATTCGTACAACTGGCGCCTCAACCAATACCGGTACAGCCGGTATCAATGCCGGTGAGGTGACCGATACATCGACGACATTTTTTACTACCACATCGCAGGCACTTTCACCACCGGTGGTGATTCAGTTCACCAGTCCAACGACCTACAATATTCTGGATAATACTAACCCAGCGGCGCCCGTGGCATTAGTGCCACCGCAAACAGGGTTGGCTTATCCCCCGGCCTCGCCCAATGGCATTCTGCCGGCCAGTTTTGGATTTCAGGTTGAGATTACTGGGGCGCCAGCCAATGGAGATCGGTTTGAGGTCGCCTATAACACCGGTGGTGTGCTGGATAACCGAGCAGGATTAGCGATGGTTAAAGTGCAGACGACGGATACGATTGGCAACAATCAGCTTACGCTTGAAGCGGCCTATGGGCTATTTACTCAAGAGGTTGGTACCCGCACCAGTACAGCGCGGGGTGATGCTGAAGCGAGCAAGATTTTGTTGGAACAGTCACAAGGTTTATTGCAGGAATCTACAGGGGTGAATCTGGACGAGGAGGCCGCAAACCTGGTGCAGTTTGAACAGGCCTATAATGCCTCTGCGCAAGTCATTAATGTTGCTCGCCAACTGTTTGATACGTTAATTAGAGCGGTGGGCTAAAGGAGCGCACATGAGAATTTCAACCAATCAGGCTTTCCTGTCCGGGTTGCGTAACCTGTTAGAGGGACAGGCCAATGTAACTCAGCTACAGGAGCAAATTGCGACCGGTAAACGTGTTGATACGCCGGCGGATGATCCCATTGCTGCCCCCACCATTATTGCGCTGAATCGGCAGGTTGATCTGCTGGATCAATTTCAGGCCAACGCCAACCTTGCCAGAAACCGATTGAACCTTGAAGAAACCGTCCTGGAGGGTGTAACCAACTCCTTGCAACGGGTTCGGCAGCTTGCGGTTCAAGCCGGAGATGGCGCATTAGATTTTGGGAGTCGTCAGGGGATTGCTGTTGAATTGCGACAACGTGTGGAAGAGTTACTTGGTTTTGTAAATGCCCGAGGGGCTGATAATGAGTTTATTTTTTCCGGTTATCAGGCCAATACGGAACCGTTTGTCAGACAATCTGGCGGTGGTTTTAGCTACCAGGGCGACGAAGGTCAGCTTTTCATTCCGATATCCGGCACCTTAAATGTCGCTGCCAGTGATTCGGGAAAATCGCTGTTTGCAGATATTGCTATCCCGAATAATTTTACAGTCACGGCGGCGGGGGGTAATAGCGGTACGGGTACTGTACAAACACCGGTGGTCACCAATCAGGCCGCTTACGATGCTTTTTATCCTGATGATGCTGTTATCACTTTTAGCGTTGCTGGCCCGAATACCACCTACAGTGTGACACGTGTTTCTGATGGCACAGCGGTGAGTGGTGGTGTGCCCGCTCAGCCGCTGACGAATATACCCTACGTGCCGGGAGAGGCGATTGCCTTCGAGGGGATTCAGCTACAAATTAGTGGTGCGCCAGCCAATGGTGATGTCTTTACGGCGGTGCACTCTAACCCGCAAAAGCTGGATATTCTGAGCATTGTGGAAAACCTGGCTATTGGTCTTGATACTCTGGGGGAAGGAGAGGCCGCAAACCTCCAGCGCGGTGAATTAATCAGTGATGCATTAATCAGCCTTGATAATGCAATGACTGCGATTAACCAAACCACCTCTAAGATTGGCTCCAGATTGAATACGATTGATTCTGTTGAGTCTGCCAATGAAGAAATAAAGCTGTTTCATCGCAATACCTTGTCTGATGTTGAAGATTTGGATTACACCGAGGCCATTAGTTTGCTCACCCAGAGTACGTTCGTATTACAGGCGGCACAGCAAAGTTATCTAAAGGTGAATACCCTTTCGCTGTTTAACTTTATTCGGGGTTAATGTCCTTCTGTCATTGTCGCGGTGCAGGGCTTTCCCGTTCCCGCTGTTGGCTTGTTTGATGCTTTGGTTTTGGTGTTATTGACGCCGTGAGGCAGTATTATAGTTGGCAGCATATTTCATCTTATCCCTGAATCGGTTGGTTGTGAGTAACCGCATTAGCCGGTTCGCCTCTGTTGAAAAAAGCGCCCGAAATATTCAGTAAAATAAATTCTAAAGTTTCTAATTGCTGTGTCGATAACCTGTTTGACCGGACGAATACTTCGTCTTTAACTAACCACTTTCATCGGTCGTTCATTCTTACTATAGAGTTGAACAAAGACCGTAAGAAAGCAGGAGATATAAAATGGCTCAGGTAATTAACACCAACGTTGCATCCCTAAATGCACAACGTAACTTGAATTCATCACAAAGCTCGCTGAACACTTCTCTGGAGCGCCTGTCATCTGGTTTGCGTATTAACAGCGCGAAAGATGATGCGGCAGGCCTAGCGATTTCATCACGTTTCACTACTCAGATTAATGGTCTGAACCAGGCCGTTCGTAACGCCAACGATGGTATTTCGCTGGCACAAACCGCTGAGGGTGCATTAGGTGCAAGTGGTGATTCATTGCAGCGTATTCGTCAGCTGGCTTTGCAGTCTGCTAACTCCACTAACTCTGCCTCTGACCGTGCGGCTCTGAACGCGGAAGCGCAGCAGCTGTTGGCAGAGATTGACCGTGTTGGTCAGACTACACAGTTTAACGGCACTAATATTCTGGACGGCTCTTTTTCATCGGCACAGTTCCAGGTGGGTGCGAATGCTAACCAAACGATTAGTTTCAGTGTTGCGGGCGCTACGACTAGCACGCTGGGTTCTTTTCAGGCCAGTGGCTCTGCAGTAAGCACGTCGGCCTTTGATGGTGACGGTTTTACCATTAACGGTACGGAAGTGGGTGTTTCAGCTGCGACTTCGGCGGCAGGTGTGACAGCATCGTCTGCAGCAGCAAAAGCGACAGCCATTAACTCTAAAACCAATGAAACAGGTGTTTCTGCTACTGCGACCACCTCGTTGAATGGTGCAGCTCCGTTGTCAGGGGTTGGCCTTTCCAATGGTGAATTAAAAATTAACGGTATTGATGTCGGCGCTATTTCTTCCGACACCAATGCGGTAACGCAAGGCCGTAATGCGCGCGATGCGATTAACGCGGTAAGTAACCAAACGGGCGTTGTGGCAACTGCCGATGCAAGTACGGGTGCTTTGACGCTGACGGCTGCCGACGGCCGCGATATTACGCTAACAACTAACGGTACTGACGCGGGAACACGCCAGACTGCGATTCAAAATATTCAGAATGCTACTGGTCTGGATGTTTCAGATGGCGTGCCAGCGACTGTTAACGAACGTGTTACTTTGACTTTTGATGCCGCTGTTGAGGGTTCTGGTACGGGTATAACCGCAGGTGCAACACCTGGTACAGGTGATACTATCGATATTGGTGGTCAAACTTTTCAGTTTGTAACGAACGAGGCTAATGTAACTGCCGGTAATGTGGCTGTGGTTGTTGCTGCCGGTGGCGCAGCAGCAGACTCGATTACTGCGCTGGAGAGTGCGATTGATGCTGAGCGTTCAGCGGGACGTAGTACTGTTGATACGGGGACTAAAACAGCAACAAGCCTGATTCTAGATTCAACAGTGTTAGGTATTAACACTGTTGCAGCTAGCGGCGGCGTTAATGAGGGTACAGAAACCAATGCGGGTGCGATTACAGCAGCGGTAACTACACCGGGTGTTGCTCCTGCTGATGATGCCGACGGCGTAACAACAAAGGGAACGCTCACGCTGAGTTCCGCATCCAGCTTTACATTGGGCGGTGCAGATTTGGCCTTTGGTGGTTTGAGTAGCGCTTCTTCTTCGCTTTCTTCTCTGAGTTCAGTTGATATCTCTTCTGTACAGGGTGCTAACGACGCGATTGCTATTCTGGATGGTGCGTTGAGCCAGGTGAACAGTATTCGTGGTGATTTGGGTGCGATTCAAAACCGTTTTGAATCAACCATTTCTAACCTGAGCACTACGGCTGAGAACCTGAGTGCTGCACGGTCTCGTATTCTGGATACTGACTTTGCGCAGGAAACAGCTAACCTGACTCGTGCAACCATTCTGCAACAGGCTGGTACATCCATTCTGTCTCAGGCTAACTCATTACCGCAGCAGGTATTATCACTTCTTCAGTAATAACTGAAGAGTGAAATGGCCGGACTTTAGGGGCAACCTAAAGTCCGGTTTACCTAAACGGTAAGGATACTATTTGACTCACAGGTGTACGTTATGGCGATTCAGATAAACAATGCCAATTCGCTGCCTACGGAGAAAGTGCCGAATATCTCGAGCTCGGATATTAACCGTAATGAGGTTGCTTCTAATCCGGTAGCCGACAAGAGTACGGTAACGGCAGAGCAAGCTAAGCCAACGGCTCAGCCTGATAGGGATGTTCTGGAAGCTAGCGTCAGTAAGATTAATGACTTTGTGCAGAATGTGCAGCGCAGTATTCATTTTTCAGTCGCTGAAAATTCAGGCCGTACGATTATCGAAGTTTACGACAAAGAGACCGATGAACTTATCCGTACTATTCCCTCTGAAGAGGTTCAGCGCATATCGGAAGCGATTGCAGAACAGCTCAGTGAGGGGTTGCTGTTGAAAACAAATATTTAAGCGCAGTAACCTGGCAAGAAAACTGCATAGTTTCAACGTGTGTAGAGCGAAGAGGATACTTAAGTGAATCCTCCCTCGCTTTGGCAGTTAATTCTATAGACAGGCAAGGTGGAGACAAATGGCTTCAATATCATCACTCGGTATCGGTTCAGGATTGGACCTTAACGGGATACTTGAAAAGCTGGTCGAAGCTGAGCGCGCACCAGTCTCGCAACGTCTGGATTTAAAAGAGGCGGAAGCACAGGCTTCTATTTCTGCTTTTGGATCGCTCAAAAGCGCTATGTCAGAGTTTCAAACTCAACTCAGCGAGCTGACTAACCTTGCTTCCTTTCAAGATCGTAGTGTTACCGTAAGCGATAACGAAGTTTTTTCTGCGACGGCTGACAGCACGGCTTCCGTCAGCAAAACTGATATTAATGTTTTAAATTTAGCGGAAGCTCATAAATTGGTGTCTGGCGATTTTGCCGATGCAGATACCGTTGTCGGTACCGGCACTTTAAAAATTGAGGCGGGTGGTTCTGCCTTTAATATCAGTATTACCGATGGCAAGCTTAGCTCCATTCGGGACGCTATCAATAACTCTTCAGCTAAAGATAAAGTAACGGCTAATGTTATTACAGTTGATGACGGTAGTGGCGGTACTGTTTCAAAGCTGGTGGTGACGTCAAAGGCAACAGGCCAGGATGGCGCAATTGAACTAACGGTTACGGACGATGATGGCCAAAATACGGATGCTGCGGGCCTATCTCAGCTGCATTTTGTATCCGGCGATGTGAATAATCGACTAACAGAGTTGTCAGCGGCGACGGATGCTCGCATTACGGTCGATGGCTTTACGGTTAGTAGTAGTACAAACGAATTTAAAGAGGCGCTAACGGGCGTCACTATCACTGCATTAAAGAAGTCCGAAGACCCCATTAATAACCCGCCCGAAACACTGGATATCTCATTAAATACGACGGGCGTTAAAGGTAAAGTCGCCGCTTTTGTGACCACCTTTAATGGGCTTAAGGATACCTTTAATCAGCTGCTGTCCTATGATGTTGAGACCGAAGCGGCGGGGCTCCTCAATGGCGATGCGTCTGTTCGCACTGCTCAGATACAAATAGAAAGGGTGCTGTGGGGAACTCTGGATGAGGCAGCGGGAAGTTTCAGTAACCTGGCTCAGTTGGGTATCAATACGGGTGAGCAGGGCAAGTTGTCCCTTGATGATGAAATTTTAGATAAAGCCATCGCAGAAAATTTTAACGACATCGGTAATTTTTTTGCCGGAGAGGCAGGTTTAGCCAAGAAGCTGAATACGCTGGTTGATGGCTTTTTAGGATCCACTGGGCTTATTGAAACTCGAGAAGAAGGGCTGGATGATGATCTTAAGGATATTGCCCAGGATCGGATTGATTTAGCCGAACGATTAGCGGTTATTGAAAAAAGAACCCGGCAACAGTTTGCCGCTTTAGATCAAATTATTGCCGGATTGAATAGCACCGGATCTTTTTTGACCGACCAGCTTAAAAATACGTCCGCGATTATTACGGGCATCAAAAACATTAAGTAATGACTTTTAATAAAGGGCAGGCTTTTATGAATACTCAACATGCTATTAACCAGTATCAACGAGTAAATACTCAGAGCAGTATTGAAGATGCAAGCCCGCATCAGCTTATTGCGATGCTGATCAATGGCGCTTTGTCTCGTCTTTCCACAGCAAAAGGCTGTATGGAGCGTAAAGACTACGCTGAAAAGGGCGTACAGCTTGGTAAGTCCATGGATATTATCACTGGTCTGCAAAGTAGCCTGGATATGGAAGCGGGTGGTGACATCTCTGCCAACCTGGACGCGCTTTACGATTACATGATTCGTAAGCTCAGTGAGGCGAGTATTAATAATGATATGGCAGTTGTCGATGAAGTGATTAGCTTGCTGATGGAAATCAAAATGGGTTGGGATGGCATCCCCGAAGAGTTCCATCATTTGAGCAAGCAAAAGCAGCAAGTTGCTGAGTAAATATTATGCAACCCCAACAATACTCAGATTCGTCTCGAACCGGCGACGACGCATGGCATGCGATTCTGCATGCCAGTGAGGCCCTTTTGCAGGCGGCTGAATCTGAAGCGTGGGATCAGTTATCGGAGCTGGCGAATGAGCGAGATCTTTTGATTCGAACCTACTTCTCTAAACCAGTCACCGTTGATAACGCGATACAGATTCGCGATAAAATTCAGCGATTATTAGCGATTGATGACCAGGTGCTGGGTCTGGCACGTAAAGAGCAACAAAATCTGATGCCTGCCATGAAAGCCTTTTCGCAAAATAAAAACGCCATTAACGCTTATCAGCAGGCGAGCCGTTAAGCTTGCCTGAACGGGCAGATTTCCCCGGAACCGTTTTTTACTTTCAGTTAAAGTAGCATCTTTGCGCTCTTTGCTTGATGATGTTTGCTGTTCATGTCCCAGAATGACTTTTTTCAGAGTGGTCGTTATCAGTCGATTTCCCTGGCTGGTGGCGAGCTGTTGCTAATAAAAGAAGCCTTTTCCACTGCTGAAAGTGCCGAGTTATTTAATCAGTTGCGCAAACACATACCCTGGTCGCAGGATGAAATTTATGTGGCGGGCAGGCGTGTGCTTATCCCTCGCTTGCAGGCCTGGTATGGTGATGCCGCTTATCGTTATTCTGGCTTGACCATGAAGCCATTAGCGTGGACGCCACTCTTGAGGCGCATTAAACAAGCAGTAGATGCTTTTTCTAATTGCCAATTTAACAGCGTGCTACTGAATTTATATCGAGATGGTAATGACAGTATGGGCTGGCACAGTGATGATGAGCCTGAACTGGGGTGTAATCCTGTTATTGCTTCGCTGAGTTTGGGGGCTAGCAGGGCTTTTTCTTTGCAACAGAAAAAGCCGGGAAGCGATAAGCTAAAGCTTCAGCTTAATTCTGGTGATTTGTTGATTATGTCCGGTGCACTGCAGCACAATTGGCGTCATCAGCTGCCGAAAACCCGGCTAGCGGTTGGTGAACGAATTAACCTGACGTTTCGATCAGTCATTGCTTAACATTAAGTTTTGGCTAACAGAGCGGCGATCACGCTGATGGTGGCTCGATACCAAATTTTTACTGCAAATTTACCTCGTCCCTATATACTTGCCGGTCAGACAAAAAATCCCCTTTATTCACGGTTTAACGTAGTTAGCATCGCATGAAAAGTTCAGATATCAGAAACGCCTTCCTCGATTTTTTTGCCCAGCAGGGGCATGAGCGCCTCGCCAGTAGTTCACTGGTGCCAGGCAATGACCCCACCTTGCTGTTTACTAATGCCGGTATGGTGCAGTTCAAAGAGTTATTCCTTGGTAATGAAACGCGTAGTTACACGCGTGCGACAACTTCTCAGCGTTGCGTACGTGCGGGTGGTAAGCATAACGACCTTGAAAATGTTGGCTATACGGCTCGTCATCACACGTTTTTTGAAATGCTGGGTAACTTTAGTTTTGGTGATTACTTCAAGGTTGAGGCGATTAAATTTGCCTGGACTTTTTTGACCGAAGTGATGGGCTTGCCAGAAGAAAAGCTATGGGTGACGGTTTACGAAGAGGATGACGAGGCCGCTGATATTTGGTTAAAAGACATGGGTGTGTCGGCTGAACGTTTCTCTCGCTTGGGTAAGAAAGACAATTTCTGGTCAATGGGTGACACTGGCCCCTGCGGTCCCTGTACTGAAATTTTCTATGATCACGGTGAAGAGGTCGCCGGTGGCCCGCCAGGCAGTCCTGATGAGGATGGTGATCGCTATATCGAAATCTGGAACCTGGTGTTTATGCAGTTCGAGCGCGCAGCTGATGGCACCATGACACCATTGCCTAAGCCTTCGGTGGATACCGGTATGGGGCTTGAGCGTATTGCTGCTGTGATGCAGGGCGTGCATAACAACTACGAAATTGACCTGTTTCAGGCGCTATTGAAAAGAGCGGCTGAAGTAGTGGGTGTCAGTGATACCAGCAATACTTCGCTGCGGGTGATTGCCGACCATATTCGTTCCTGTAGTTTTCTTGTCAGTGATGGCGTGATTCCCTCTAATGACGGCCGTGGTTACGTGCTGCGTCGTATTATTCGTCGTGCTATTCGCCATGGCCACAAGCTGGGCATGAAAGATGCCTTTTTCCACAAGATTGTTAGCGCACTTGTTGCTGAGATGGGTGAAGCCTATCCAGAGTTGGTGACACGTCAGGCACAAATCGAACAGGTGTTAGCAAAGGAAGAAGAGCAGTTCGCTAAGACCCTTGATCAGGGCATGCAAATTTTTGAGCGTGACTTGTCTGAATTGAAAGGTAATGAAATCCCGGGTGAGACGATTTTCCGTCTCTACGATACCTATGGCTTTCCGGTCGATTTAACCGCTGATATTGCGCGTGAGCGTAATCTGATTATGGATATTGCTGGCTTTGAGCAAGCAATGCAGGAGCAGCGTGAGCGTGCTCGCGCTGCCAGCAGTTTTGATGTCGACATGCGTGCCGATGTGGTGTTTGAAGGCGAAACAGATTTTTGTGGTTATGATTTATTGACCGAGCAGTGTCAAATCAGCGCGCTGGTTAAAGAGGGTGACACCGTGGAAAGCTTGGTTGAGGGTGATACCGGTGTGGTGGTGTTGGATCATACCCCTTTCTACGCTGAATCGGGCGGACAAGTCGGTGATGTGGGTACCCTGCAAACTGATGAGGCAGTGTTCCGCGTGACCAATACGGTTAAACAAGCCGGCACTCACCTGCATCAGGGGATTGTTGAGCGGGGAAGTTTCACTGTTGGGACTAAATTGGTCGCCGAGGTGGATACCCGTAAGCGTCAAGCAACGGCACTTAATCATTCGGCAACCCATCTGCTACACGCAGCCTTGCGAGATGTGTTGGGCGAGCATGTGGCTCAGAAGGGCTCTCTGGTTTCTCCTGAGCGTCTACGCTTTGATTTTTCGCACTTCGAGGCTGTCACCACACAGCAACTCAGTGCAATTGAAGCGATGGTGAACGATAAGATTCAAGCCAACAGTAAAGTGGGTACGGAGTTGATGGCGTTGGAAGATGCCATGGATAGTGGTGTAACCGCCTTATTTGGCGAAAAGTACAGTGATGAAGTTCGTGTGCTGTCGATGGCTGACGGCTTTTCTGTTGAGCTGTGTGGCGGTACTCACGTGAACCGTACTGGTGACATAGCCGTATTTAAAATTATCAGTGAAAGTGGCGTGGCAGCGGGTGTGCGTCGAATTGAAGCGGTGACGGGTAATGCTGCATTGGCCTATTACCAAAATCTTGAACAGGATTTGACTGAAATTGCCGGCGTGCTGAAAAGTGCCCCTGAGCAAACGGTTGAAAAGGTCCAACTGTTGGCCAGTAAGAACCGCCAGCTTGAAAAAGAACTGGCGGTGTTAAAAGCTAAGTTGGCGACCAGCTCCGGGCGTGACCTGGCTTCCGAGGCGGTTGACCTGAATGGTGTCAAAGTGTTGGCTCATGCTTTTGAGGGGGTGGACGGTAAAACGCTACTCAGCACAATGGACCAGTTAAAAAGCAAGCTGGGTACGGCGGTGATTGTGCTGGCGACAGCTAAAGGTGATAAGGTTAGTTTAGTTGCCGGCGTCACGAAGGATGCGACGGACCGAGTGAAAGCCGGTGAGTTGGTTAATATGGTTGCCGGTCAGGTTGGCGGTAAAGGCGGAGGTCGCCCTGATATGGCACAGGCTGGTGGCAATCAGCCGGAGGCTATTCCAGCTGCATTAGCATCTGTGGTTCCTTGGTTAGAGCAACGCCTCTAAAATATTTTTCATGTACAGGTGCAATTAAACATGCCGGAGTATCATGTTTCGGTTTAATTTGTTGACAGATTAGTGTTTAATTGCGCACCTTTGAATACGGTTCATTTGAAGACGACAGATGGCACTTTACGTACAAAAATTTGGTGGAACCTCGGTGGGAAGCATCGAGCGTATCCAGGCAGTAGCGGATAAGGTAATCGGATACCGACAAAAGGGACACGACATTGTTGTGGTCGTGTCGGCTATGAGTGGTGAAACTAATCGCTTGATTGACCTTTCAAAGCAGATCAATGATAACCCGGTTGCGCGTGAAATGGATGTGCTGGTTTCTACTGGAGAGCAGGTAACTATTGCCTTGTTATCCATGGCGTTGGAAGCAAAGGGTTGTCCTGCTCGCTCTTATACCGGTGGACAGGTCAAAATGTTGACCGATAACGTGCATACCAAAGCACGCATTCGTTCTATTGATGACGAGAAAATGCGTGCTGATTTAGATAAGGGGCGCGTTGTTGTAGTGGCTGGTTTTCAGGGCGTTGACGAGGACGGCAATATCACTACGTTAGGTCGTGGTGGATCCGATACGTCTGCTGTTGCCCTTGCGGCCGCGCTGAAGGCCGATGAGTGCCAAATTTATACTGATGTGGACGGTGTTTATACAACTGATCCACGGGTCGTTGATAAGGCGCGTCGCCTGGAAAGCATTACCTTTGAGGAAATGTTGGAAATGGCCAGCCTGGGTTCTAAAGTATTGCAGATTCGCTCTGTCGAATTTGCCGGTAAATACAATGTGCCGCTGCGTGTGCTGTCGAGTTTTGAGGACGGCCCAGGTACATTAATAACGCTAGAGGATGATGAAGTCATGGAACAGCCAATTGTTTCCGGAATTGCTTTTAACCGTGATGAGGCTAAATTAACCGTACTGGGTGTTGATGATGTGCCTGGTGTGGCTTCCAAGATCCTTGGGTTGATTAGTTCGGCGAATCTTGAGGTCGATATGATCATCCAGAATACGGCCGAATGTAGCACTACTGACTTTACTTTTACAGTGCACCGTAATGATTACCAAAAGGCGAAATCATTGCTGGAAAGTAACCTGGAACAGTTGGGTGCCCGCGAAGTAGCTGGCGATAACACAATTGCCAAAGTGTCGATTGTCGGTGTTGGTATGCGATCACATGCCGGAGTTGGTGCAAAAATGTTTGCGGCGTTGGCTGAAGAAAATATCAATGTGCTGATGATCTCTACGTCTGAAATTAAAATTTCGGTTGTGGTTGATGAAAAATACCTTGAGCTTGCTGTAAGGGCATTGCATACCACCTTTGGGTTGGATGCAGAAGAAGCATAAGTACCAGGGTAGGTTAAAATAAGTGCCAGTTATATTATTAAAGCTGACATAAACTGTTGTAAAACCCGGGGGGGTTAAAGAATGTTAATTTTAACAAGACGCGTTGGTGAGACGCTGAAAATTGGTGACGATGTTAACGTAACCGTACTGGGTGTTAAAGGCAACCAGGTACGTATCGGTGTTGATGCACCGAAGGAAGTTGCCGTGCATCGCGAGGAAATTTATCAGCGAATTCAGCAAGAGCGTCAGGACGCTGACGACGAATAAAAATGATTTTCAAAAAAGTTGTTTTTGGCCTTTGAATTTCAGCAAAACATGGTATTATCTCGCACCTCTTAACCGGTGACGCAAAAGCTGAATCGGAAAAGGAGAGGTGGCCGAGTGGCTGAAGGCGCGCCCCTGCTAAGGGCGTATGGGTTAACACTCATCGAGGGTTCGAATCCCTCCCTCTCCGCCAATACAATTTAAGTTTAAGCATCCGTAGCTCAGCTGGATAGAGTACTCGGCTACGAACCGAGCGGTCGGAGGTTCGAATCCTCCCGGATGCGCCATATTAAAGAGCCCGCAGTTTGCGGGCTTTTTTTTGGGTGGGGTTTACAAAATACAATCTTAGCTGAGCTGGCTAAGGCTACAAAACAAGCCAAAAATTTGCCAAACAGCTCAATAAATTGTACTTTAACGCCCTGCATTTTGAGTCCGTCTGTCTGGCGGAAAACTCATAAAAAAGTACAATAAAGGTTAGGTGACTCTAGTGACTGATAGTTTACTCAATCAAGGCTTTTCACTGCTGATCTACGGTGTTAGCGTGGTATTTGTGTTTTTGACAGTGTTGGTCATTTTGACAACCTTAATGTCTAAAATCATTCTTAAATTTTTCCCTGAGCCTGTTGCTGCTCCATCCGCTCCAAAAAGAGCTTCAGCATCTTCAACACAGACTGATGCCGAAGTGACTACAGCTATTTCTGCTGCTATTCATAAGTTTCGAAACGACCATAAACGCAAATAATTTTGTAAGACGTTATTGGTTTAAGACCCCAATTTTTAATTATTAAAGGCCCAAATCTATGAGTGAGAATAAGAAACCACTCGGTATTACCGATGTTGTGTTACGCGACGCCCACCAGTCGCTATTTGCAACCCGTATGCGTTTGGATGATATGTTACCCATCGCAGATAAACTGGATAAAATCGGCTTCTGGTCGCTTGAATCTTGGGGCGGCGCAACGTTTGATGCCTGTATCCGCTTTCTGGGTGAGGATCCATGGGATCGTATCCGCCAGCTGAAAAAAGCGATGCCTAACACACCACAGCAAATGCTGTTTCGTGGTCAGAACATTCTAGGTTACCGCCATTATGCCGACGATGTGGTTCGCAAGTTTGTTGAGCGTGCCGCGACAAATGGTGTTGACGTTTTCCGTGTGTTTGATGCCATGAATGACATGCGTAACCTGGAAACAGCCATCAAGGCGGTTATCGAAAACGGTAAGCACGCGCAGGGAACGCTGTCCTACACGGTGAGTGAGCTGCATACGCTGGATGTATGGTTAGCAAAAGCCCGTGAAATCGAAGACATGGGCGCACACTCTATCTGTATTAAAGATATGGCAGGCCTGCTGAAGCCTTACACTGGCTATGAGCTGGTTAAAGCGCTGAAAGAAACGGTTGATATCCCCATTCACATGCAGTGCCACGCGACGACCGGTTTGTCTACTTCGACTATTTTGAAGTGTGTTGAAGCTGGTATTGATAACGTGGATACCTCTATTTCTTCTATGTCCATGACCTACGGACATTCACCCACTGAGTCTGTGGTTGCGATGCTGCAGGGTACAGATCGCGATACTGGTTTGGATCTTATTGCTCTGGAAGAAGTGGCTAATTACTTCCGTGAGGTGCGTAAGAAGTACGCCCAGTTCGAAGGCTCTTTACGTGGCGTAGATTCTCGTATTTTGGTTGCTCAGGTGCCGGGTGGCATGTTGACCAACATGGAAAACCAGCTCAAAGAGCAGGGTGCTGGCGATAAGTTTGACGCGGTGCTGGAAGAAATTCCTCGCGTTCGTGAAGACCTGGGTTTCTTGCCGCTAGTGACACCGACGTCTCAAATCGTTGGTACTCAGGCCGTGCTGAACGTACTGACCGGCGAACGTTACAAATCTATCTCTAAGGAAACAGCGGGTGTATTGAAAGGCGAGTACGGTGTGACACCTGCGCCTGTGAATGCTGAATTGCAAGCTCGTGTTCTGGAAGGTGCTGAGGCCATTACCTGCCGTCCTGCCGACTTGATTGATCCTGAGCTGGATAAGCTGACAACTGAACTGAAAGGTCTGGCAAGCGAGAAGAATATCAAACTGGCTGATGACGAAGTGGATGATGTGTTGACTTACGCGCTATTCCCACAGATTGGTCTGAAGTTTCTGGAAAATCGTGGCAACCCGGATGCTTTTGAGCCTGCTCCTACATTGGAGTCAGCTCAAGCTGCGATGGCACCAGCGGCTGCGTCAAGTGCGTCTGGCTCCGAGGTTTACACAGTGGCTGTTAATGGCACTAAGTATGTGGTTGAGGTTGCCGAAGGTGCGGATGCCAACATTAGTGCGACACCTGTTGCTGCGGCATCGGCGGCCGCTGCGCCAGCGGCTCCTGTCGCTGGTAGTGCCACAGTAAGTGCGCCACTGGCGGGTAACATCTTCAAAATCAATGTGGGTCCAGGCGATCAGGTTGCTGCAGGCGATGTGGTCGTTATTCTGGAAGCCATGAAGATGGAAACTGAAGTACGTGCGGCCGAAGCTGGCACCGTAGCAGATGTACTGGTGAAAGCCGGTGACTCTGTTGCTGTTGGCGATGCGCTGATCACTCTGGGTTAAGAGAAGCGAATTTATGGACGCATTATACGGACTTTGGCTTGATTCCGGATTAAGCCAAATTGAACCCGGCCAGGCTTTTATGATGGCTATCGGCATGCTGTTGCTGTTTTTGGCTATTAAAAAGGGCTTTGAGCCGCTGTTGTTGGTACCTATTGGTTTTGGTGCCATTATGGTAAATATTCCTGGCGCAGGCTTTTTGGATGCGCCAGTTTATGATGCCCTTGGTCACCTCGACTCACCTGGTGGTTTGCTCTATTACGTTTATAACATTGGTATTGCAACCGGTGTGTTCCCGCTGCTGATCTTTATGGGCGTGGGCGCAATGACGGACTTTGGCCCGTTGTTGGCAAACCCTAAAACGCTGTTTTTGGGGGCTGCTGCGCAGGTTGGTATCTTTGTGACTGTTATTGGCGCAGTACTGTTGTCACTAACCGGTCTGGTTGATTTCGATATTGCTGATGCTGCGGCTATTGGTATTATCGGTGGTGCAGATGGCCCAACGGCGATCTTTGTATCTAGTAAATTAGCACCGGATCTGCTGGGCGCGATTGCTGTTGCAGCCTACTCATATATGGCGCTGGTTCCAATGATTCAGCCGCCCATTATGAAGGCTTTAACAACTGAAAAAGAACGTCAGATCGAAATGACGCAGTTGCGCCACGTTAGCAAGACAGAGAAGATTGTTTTCCCTTTGGTTGTATTGGTTCTGGTAGCGATGTTTCTGCCAAGTGCTGCGCCGCTGTTGGGTATGTTCTGTCTGGGTAACCTGATGAAAGAGTGTGGTGTGGTTGAGCGTCTGAGTGATACCGCTCAGAATGCTTTGATCAATATCGTGACTATTTTCCTGGGATTGGGGGTTGGTTCCAAACTAAGCTCCGAATCCTTCCTGGATCTGAATACGCTGGGTATTTTGATTCTTGGTTTGGTGGCATTTGCGATTGGTACAGCGGCAGGTGTTTTGATGGCCAAGTTTATGAATAAAGTCACTAAGACGCCGATTAACCCACTGATTGGTGCGGCGGGTGTTTCAGCTGTGCCGATGGCGGCCCGTGTTGCCAATAAGGTTGGTCTTGAGGCAAACCCACATAACTTCCTGTTGATGCACGCAATGGGGCCAAACGTAGCCGGTGTTGTCGGCTCTGCGGTTGCTGCGGGTGTTATGATTAGTATGGTTGGTGGCTGGGCTGGTTAACTGATCATTCTGCTGTATCGAACCCCTGGCTTTTATGAAGTCAGGGGTTTTTTTATGGATTAGTATTTTGCTGAATATAGACAACTACTTTGCCAAGCCAGGGGAGTTGCTTATTTCTCTGCATAATCTGTTGTTTAATCTTTTCGCTGTTTAATGGGGTTGGTCCGTTTTTTAGTTGTGTGGCGTTAAACACGATTTCAATATCAATTTGTTGATTGAGGTAATGCAGGGTTAGTTTCTGTATTTTTGGCATCTCCGGCCAGTTTGCTTTTAGAGCTGACAGCACTTTATTCCGGAGTGGTAACAGCGCCATACTTTTTCGATGATTGACGTTATGGTCATCCTCGGCATCAATATGATAAATCACGTCATTTATGAAACTGTGCTGTTTAAGTAACTGTTGAGCGGCATGCGCACCGATTTGGTGACCTTCGGAAACACTGATATCGCTGGAAACCTGTAGATGGACATCCAATAGGATATCTTGTCCCATGCGGCGGGTTCGAAGGTCGTGTACATTGAGAATGCCCTCGGCGGTAAAGAGTGTTTCTCTGAGCTGCTCAATCTGTTCGGGGTCAGCGCTACTATCGACTAGCTCTTTGCTGCTATCCCATACCAGCTGCCAACCAATTTTCAGAATAATCAGTGCCACAATTAAGGCTGCCACTAGGTCGAACCAGTGAACTCCAAGCATACTGCCAGCTACACCAATCAGCACAATGATTGATGAAAATGCATCGGTGCGGCTATGCCAGGCGTTTGCAATGAGCAAGTTAGAGCGTAATTTTTCACCAGCTTTTTTGGTGTAATGAAAAATCCATTCCTTTGCTGCAATAGAAACGAGTGCGACGAGCAAGGCTGGCCAGCCGGGAGTCACCTGGTTTTGACCGCTGACGGCTAAAGTCAGGTAGTTGTAGGCAAGTAGCAGAGCAATGGTGATGAGGCTGCTGCCGAGTAATAGGGTGCCCATTGTTTCAAAGCGGGCGTGACCATAGGGGTGGTTAGCATCCGGGACATGATGTGAGAAGTGGGTGATTACGATAACTAGAATATCTGTGGCTGCATCAGAGAGAGAATGAATGCCGTCGGCAATAAGGGCCTGGGAATTAGCAGCATAACCAGCCAGCAGCTTTATAATGCCGAGAATAATATCGATAAGCATACCCAGTAGAGTGACCTGCTGGGCTTTCCTTGCCTTTCTTTTGGATGTTGTTTCCATGTTGGGCTCGCTGCTTTCCAATGGGTTTCCTAATTATACGCAGACTTTAGGCGGCAGGTTAAACTGGAGGCGGCGAAGAGTTATTCACTATTGCTAGTTATCGCTGGAAGGTGATTATTATTTTTAGAATCGCTTTGTAAGTTATTGGTTTATACTGTAACCGACTGATAAATAAAGGAAATTTGTTTGTCTGTTTTTTGATCAATATAAGCTAAGGGTTACTATTGTTAAAGTTAGTGTAGTTTTAACAAGGTTATTAACAAAGTTATCCACAGATATTGTGGGTAACTTAATAAGGCTAATCAGGTAGCTATAAAGAGGGGAGTCCGTTTAGGGTATAATTCTTTGGCTTAAAAGCAGCTTATGTTCTAAGGTTATAGGCAATTAATGAAGCCTAAGGAATAACTATGCTGGGTGGCACAAATAAAAGCGAGTCTCGGAACTCTCCACGCACACCAATGAAAATGAAGGTGAGCATGGTGATGTCAGAGGTGGGTGAAGTGCTTGCTTTTACTCGCGATATTTCTGACAGTGGCATCTTCGTGCTGTTGGATACCGATAAGGTGCCAGAGGTTGGACAAGAGGTCAGTGTTCAGGTGCAGGGCTTGCCTGGAATGGACGCGCCCTGGGTGAAAATGCGTGTTGTACGTATTGAGTCCGAGGGGGTTGGTTTAATGATTGTTAACTAGGCGGATTTTCCAGTCGGCGTAATACGGGGTTGGCATACATTGCCAGAAAAATATCTTTCATTTTTTCGTCACAGCTATCCAAGCGAGCCATGAACTCGGCTTGTTTCTGCTTGGAAAGAGGATGGTCTCGTAATGTCTGAGCCTCAGTGCTAATCAGCTCCGCAGCAATATGATTAGAGTCGTGGAAGCGATATTCCTGCATCACCTGTTCGTCAATTTTAGTGGCAACCGTTTCGGCATCGTCAAGGTTACCTGCCAGCGGGGTGCCAAAAGCAACATGCACATCGCCTTTGAGTCCGGTAATGCCGGTAGTGATACTGCGTATATCTTCACCTTCAGTTTTTTGATAGCTGCCAGTACTGCGCTTTTGATGCAGTTCTTCACTGATGGCGAGATCACAGGGGTTATATTCGTAGGATAAAGAAACGGGCACGATCTGTAACCAATTCATGTATTCTGAAAAACTCAGGCCGCTTTTACGTTGACTCATGTAGAGCATTTTAATGATGGCGGGATCGGTACTGTCGACACCATCTTTAGCGCGCCCTTCCTTTTGCGCGATCCAAGTCGAATTACCATTGCTGTGGGCATGGTGTATGTAACTTGAAAGGTCAGTAAAAGCCTGTAGTTTTTCACGCACACCTGCGGCAGAGCGCTTTACAATAAAGCTTTTATTTAGACGCATAAGGTCTGAAACAAAGGGCTTTTGCAGGAGGTTGTCGCCAATCGCCAGTTGTGGTGTTTCCAAACCGTGGTGGTAAAGAGCAAAGTTAACCAGAGCCGGGTCCATGACAATGTCGCGGTGATTGGAAATAAAGAAATAAGGACGATCGGCCGACAGTTTTTCCAGCCCAGAAAAGCTTAGCTTGGTGGTAGTTGTTTCAATGACGCGGTGAACATACTTTTCACATAATGTTTGTACGTCTTTGACGGAGTTGATCGCACCTAATTCCTTATTGAGTCGTTGTTTTACCAGCGGACGTAATAAGTTGCGGAGCCACTGTGGCTTGCCTGCTAATTTAAAAGCACTGATAGTATCGATAAAACCCGCATCATTAAGTAGGCGCTTGATGGTCGGTTTTACCTCATCATCGTTATAGGGGCGAATGTCTTCGAAGTTTGTCATAGATGGAGGTATTATCGGGCTTTTTACAGGAAACGAAAGGCAATCGGGACACTTAAGATGTGTGTGATTGCGGTGATTGGAAATCAGGATCGGAACTCTAAATGACTAGCTTTAGCTTTGCAAGTTATGCAATAGCATCAACCTTTTACGCCATTCTGGCATTTTTACTCTGTACCAGCTGGCGTGGCCGATTACAGGGTGGGTTATTACTGTTGGCGGTGCTAATTTCACTGGTTTGGGCGTTGTTGGTGGCGTTAGGAAACCAGTACCTAACGATCCCCCTTAAGCACTTACTGGCTGTTGAGGTGCTGAGAAATGTCAGCTGGACCGGCTTCTTATGGGCTTTATTAAGTTATACACGCTCGCAGCGCAAGCAGCTCGGTTTAGGGGTTGTCGTTATCGGTTATCTGGCGGTTTGCCTGCTGGCAATTGCTGCAGAGCTGGTCCCCTCTGTGGCTCAGGCACTTAACGGGCTGCTCAATGTTGATTTTCGGATTCTTAGTCACGTGGTGCAGGCTGTGGTTGGGCTGATTCTGGTCGAGCAGGTGTTTCGGCGTACCCGGCTTGAATCCCGCTGGGCGGTTAAGTTTCTTTGTGTTGGATTGGGAGGACTGTTTGTTTATGACTTTGTGATGTTCGCTGAAGCCATGCTGTTAGGCCGTATTGATATGGATTTGTGGCAGGCGAGGGGTGCGGTGAATGCGCTGATTGTGCCCTTTATTGCGGTTGCCGCAGCGCGTAATCCGCAATGGTCAGTGGATATATTCATTTCTCGAAGTGTGGTGTTTCACACCACTGCCTTGCTAGCGACCGGTGTTTATTTGCTGATCATGGCGGTGGTTGGTTATTACCTGCGCGATTTCGGTGGCAGTTGGGGTAAGCAGGGGCAGATTGTTTTTGTGTTTGCTGCCTTACTGTGTCTTGTTGTGATGATGTTTTCTGGTCGGATGCGGGCCCGAATCAAAGTGTTTTTTAACCAGCACTTTTTTTCCTATAAATATGATTATCGTAAAGAGTGGCTGGATCTGAATCGAGCGTTGGTTGATGCTGAAACTACGGAAAGCTTGCGAGATGGTTGTATTAAAGGCTTGTCGGATATTGTTGAGAGCGCGGGTGGTGCGCTATGGGTAAAGCGCGATGATGACAGTTTTTGTCTGGTTCATGAACGTAATTGCCATCCGGTGAATATAGATCGTGTTTTGCCAAATGATTCATTGATTAAATTTCTGAGCAGTAAACAATGGGTTGTTGAGTTGCCAGAGTTTCAACGTGAACCGGAAATGTACGGCGATTTAGATTTGTCTCGCTGGTGTGAGGGCTTAGCAGGCTTATGGTTAGTTGTACCTCTGGTGCAAAGGGGGAAATTATTTGGCTTTATTATCTTGGTCGACCCCCGTGTGGAGCGCGCGATTAACTGGGAAGATCATGATCTTCTCAAAACAGCAGGGCAGCAACTAGCTAATTATTTGGCCTTGATGGACGCCAGTGAGGCGCTAGCCCATGCCCGTCAGTTTGAAGCCTATAATCGCTTGTCAGCGTTTGTTGTGCATGATTTGAAAAACCTGGTGGCGCAATTGAGTTTGGTGGTCACTAATGCTGAGCGACATAGGAATAATCCTGACTTCATCGACGACGCCATTGATACGATGGCAAATTCGGTCGACAAGATGAATCGCTTGCTGATGCAGCTGCGTAAAGGTGACATTGAAGCGGTTAGCGAGAAAAATGTCGATCTTAATGAAGCCCTGTCGGCGGTAATTTTTCAGCAAAAAAACCGCTCACCAATACCTGAAATTAACAGCGGCGATGAAGACATTAGTTTATTGCTTAATCGCGATAAGTTGATTGCTATTCTTGGCCATTTGGTTCAAAACGCGCAGGATGCCTGTGAGCCTGACGACAGTATTAAAATCAATCTGTATAAAACCGATAATCAAGCTATTATTGAAGTGGAAGATAGCGGCGTGGGGATGGATGCTCAGTTTGTGCGTGAGCGGCTTTTTAAACCTTTTGATACTACTAAAGGTAATGCTGGTATGGGCATTGGCGTGTTTGAGGCGCGCCAGTTTGTTGAGCAGCAGGGCGGTCGTATTGAAGTGCATAGTCAGCCGGATAAGGGCACCAAATTTACCCTTAAATTCCCGCTACAATAACTTATTTTATTGATTAAGGAGTAAGGCTTGAGTTCGGCAAAAGAGTCAGACAAGCAGGTACTGTTGGTCGTTGAAGATGATCCCGGGCTGCAAAAGCAGCTGAAATGGTGTTTCGAAGCCTACGAGGTGGTTATTGCTGGGGATCGTGAGTCTGCGATTAATGCCCTGAGACGTTACGAGCCAACGGTTGTTACACTTGATTTAGGCTTACCTCCGGATCCTGCTAATGCCTCTGAGGGACTGGCAACGCTGGAGGAAATATTATCCCTTGCACCTCGTACCAAAGTGATCGTTGTTACGGGGAATGATGATAGGGATAATGCGGTGAAAGCGGTCAGCCTGGGGGCCTATGATTTTTATCAAAAGCCCATTGATCCAGAGATTCTGAGCATGATTATTGATCGTGCTCATAATTTATCGGTGCTGGAGCAGGAGAACCTGAAGTTATCCTCACAAATGGGCGATACACCGCTTGATGGGGTGATTGCCTCCAGCCCGGAAATGCTAAAAATTTGTCGTACCATAGAAAAGGTTGCGCCTACCGATGTAACAACGCTGCTGCTGGGTGAAAGCGGTACAGGTAAAGAGGTTCTCGCTAAGGCTGTTCATAATTTAAGTCCTCGAGCAAAAAATAATTTTGTGGCGATCAACTGTGCCGCGATTCCAGAAAACCTGCTGGAAAGTGAGCTGTTTGGTTATGAGAAGGGAGCCTTTACCGGTGCGGCTAAGCAGACTAAAGGCAAGATTGAATATGCGGATGGCGGCACCTTTTTTCTGGATGAGGTGGGGGATCTGCCCATGCCATTACAGGCTAAGTTGCTGCGATTTTTACAGGAACGAACCATTGAACGCTTGGGCGGGCGCGCAGAGATACCGGTTGATATTCGAGTTGTTTGCGCGACGCATCAGAACCTGGAAAAGTTGATTGCAGAGGGGCGTTTCCGGGAAGATTTATATTATCGGATCAGTGAGATTACGGTGACTATTCCGCCGCTACGAGACCGTAATGGTGATGCCGTTGTGCTGTCTCGGGCTATTCTGAACAAGTACGCAGACAAACATAACAAAGACGTTAGAGGTTTTACCCCTGACGCTTTAAACGCTATTAGCAGCTATGCCTGGCCAGGTAACATTCGTGAGTTGGAGAATAAAATTAATCGTGCTGTTGTTATGGCTGACGGTAAGCAGGTTAATGCTGAGGACCTTGAGTTGGAGGGTGTGGAGGCGAATGACTTACCCTTTAATCTGAAAGAGGTACGCGAAGCAGCCGAAAGTGAAGTGATTGTGCGTGCGATTAATTACACCAGTGGCAATATATCAAAAACAGCGGATATGCTCGGTGTGACACGACCTACTCTTTATTCCTTAATGAATAAATACGGGATTACTGAGGGTAAGTCATAGACAGTGCCTGGTGAGCTAAGGCTATACTTGCTAGAGTCAATTCGCACTAATACGCTTCTCAACTTTTTTGCCCATGGGCAACGGATTATGAAAAACAAAATTCTTTTTTCTGCGCTTTTAAGCGGCCTGGCGGGCACCGTTATAAGTGGCAGTTTGTTTGCTGATTACACGGCAGAATTATCGGGGAATATAAGCCTCGATAGTCGACTTTTTTTCAATGATGCCCGTTATCCTGACCAGGATGAGCATTCTTTTTCCATCGCCTTTGAACCTGAGTACTATGCTAGCTGGGACGATGGTGATCAGCGCTTAGTGATGCAGCCCTTTTTTCGCTATGACGCGAATGATAAGGAGCGTACTCATGCTGATTTTCGTGAGTTCTACTGGCGGGGCAGTTTTGAGGATATTGAGTTAACAGTAGGCGCTGCGAAGGTATTTTGGGGCGTCGCTGAATCCAACCATCTGGTTGATATCATTAATCAAACGGATTTGATTGAAAACCCCGATGGTGAGGATAAGTTAGGACAACCAATGGTCAATCTGGCATTTATTAAGGATTGGGGCACATTGGAGTTTTTTGCCTTGCCTTATTTCCGTGAGCGTACCTTTGCTGGTAAAGATGGCCGCCTGCGCGGGCCGCTAGTGGTTGATACTGACCACCCGACATTTGAATCTGGCGCTAAAGAGCACCATGTTGATTTTGCGGTACGTTGGAGCCATTATTTTGGCGATTGGGATATCGGGTTGGCGCACTTCTCTGGCACTAGCCGTGAACCTATCTTCGTGCCAGGGCTCGACAGTGGCGGTAATCCCGTGCTAATTCCGCATTACCAGCAAATTGATCAGACGAGTCTCGATCTACAGGCGACCAAAGGCGATTGGTTGTGGAAACTGGAGGCAATCTCCAGTCGAGATAATAATGGCCGGTATACAGCTTTTGTTGGTGGCTTTGAATATACGATGGTGGGTATTCTGGACTCTGTTCATGATCTAGGTCTGTTACTGGAGTACCATTTTGATGATCGCGATGAGCTTGCGACGTCGGGGCTGCAAAATGATGTTTTTGCTGGATTGCGTTGGGTGCTCAACGATGTGCAAAGCACCGAAGTGCTGGCGGGGGCAATTGTTGATGCCGATTCCCAGGCGACTTTTGCATCCATTGAAGCCAGTCGCCGTGTAGGGGATTACTGGAAAATAACGATGGAGGCGCGCGCTTTTACTAATTTAGAGCCCGTTGAGCCCCTTTTCATCGTTCGTGACGATGATTATCTTGAACTACAGATAACACGTTACTTTTAAACCCCTTTTTTTACTTTAGGTTAACTGCTGTAGTTTAGCTTAGGTAAGCCGTTTTTGGATTGAAAATTTCACGGAGATTAGGCTGTATGAATAGCTCTGTTATTAAGCTAATACAATCAGGTGTTGTCGTTATTGCGTTGTTGTTTTTGAGCGCCTGTGGTGATTCAACGAAGACTGATGAGCAATATGTTGTGGATGCTCAGGAGCTTTATCAGAAAAAAGACCTTGAAGCCGCTGTTATTGAATTGAAAAATGCGCTTCAACAAAATGGTGATAATGCTGAAGCCCGTGCCTTATTGGGGCGTATTTATATTATTTTAGGGCAAGGGGAAGCGGCTGAAAAAGAATTGGATCGTGCTTATGAGCTGGGTGTTGCGTTTCGAGATGTCGCCATTCCGTTGGGGGACGCATTGCTTTATCAGGGAAAAGCAAAAGAGCTAATCGAAGAGTTTAAGTTTGGGGAGTATGATTCGGCTGATCTAAAAGCAATAAAAACCGTCCTTATTGGCGAAGCATATTATCAGTTGAAATCATTCGATGGAGCTGCAAACTATTTTGCTAACGCATTAAAAAGTGACGTTGTAAAAGCCAGAGCGATTGCTGGCCAAGCGTTGTTGGCTTTATCGAAGGGAGAGTTGCTAGAAGCCCTTAAGCTTGTTAAAAAGTCTTTGGATGTGGATGGCGGAAACGCCAAAAATTGGTTGTTGTTGGCGGATATTCGAAGGGCTCAGGGCTCGTCAGAAAAGGCTATAGAAGCTTATAAAAGAACAGCAGAGTTGGCTTACTCGAAACAGGACTATTTATATCAGGCCGCAATGAGGCAGGTTATTAATGAGTACTTAAAAGAGAACAAAACTCAATTAGCTGAAGAAGCTTTGGCAGCTTTAAAAAGTTCTTTTTATAAACAGCAGTTCCCAGGGGATCCTCAATTATCACACTTGCGCGCTGTATTGGCTTTTCAGCAGAAGAAGTATGAGGTGGCGGCTGAATTGGCAAATAATGTCTTGTCTATTGAGCGAAACCATCTTGGAGCAACCCTTTTGTTGGGGACGGTGGCTGCAATCGAAGGGAAGTATGAACAAGCTGAAGTTAGCTTAAAAAGATTTCTGCAGCTTGTACCAAAGAACATCCAAGCTCGTAAATTACTCGCTTTTGTTCAGTTGAAGAATAAGCAACAGGGGGCCGCTATAGAAACCCTTGGACCATTGGTTGGAGAAAGTCAGAAGCCGGATGTTGAAACATTGACGCTTATCGCTCGAGCATCATTAAGGGTAGGAGAGGCAAAACAAAGTAGCATGTTTTTAAGGCAAGCACTTGAGCAAAGCCCCGCAGATAATGAAATTCGCATGGCTTTGGCTCGTAGCTTGATTTTGCAGCGCCATTTTGGTCAAGCATTGGAAGAGCTTTCTGATGTGGAGGGCTCTCAGGATGCGTTATTAAACGCGCGGCTGTTGATCGCTAAAGCTCATATTGCGGCGAATGATTATGCTTCTGCTCTCAGGGTTTTGGACCAGTTACGTCAAGAGTTACCGGGAAATCCGCTGTTGGTAAGTTTGAGTGGAACGGTAGCTTTGTTAATGGGTGATACTGAGCGTGCAACTGTTAGTTTCAAACAAGCTTTAGCACTTGATTCTGGGTATGCGCCAGCTCTGCGTTCTCTGGCAGTACTAGCCGCTTCTCGAGGTGACTATGAAACGGCTCAGCTTCATTATCAGGATGCGTTGATAGCAAGCCCTAATAATGTGTATATCTATCTTGATTATTCGGGGTTGTTGTTTGAAATGGGTGAACTTGATGAAGCTGAGGTGCTTTTGAAAAAAGCACAAGAGCTCGGCTCTAATTCAAGTGCTTCGGCGGTTCAGCTGGCGCGTATGTATTTGCGTCAGGGGGATGCTTCTAGAGCATTATCTGAGCTTAGGGCATTAAATGAACAAGACACTAATGCCGAAGTTACAACGGAGATTGCAAATGCTCAGATGATGTTGGGACAGTATCAGTCTGCATTAGCAAATTATCTGCAAGCGGCAGAGAATACAAGCATGCCGGCTGTCGCTGATTATTTGGTGGCTACCGCCCATATCGCATTAAAGAATAGCTCCGAAGCTAAGCAATTCTTAGTTAGCTCCTTGGAAGCTGCTCAGTCCTTTACTCCTGCTTTGATTGCTTTAGCTGAGATCATGATGCAAGAAAAAAACTACTCTAAAGCGAGTGTGCTGATTGGACAGTTATCTCAGGTTGACCCAGACAATCAAGCTCTTCCCCTATTGGAGGCGGAGTTGGCGCTACATGAAAAGCGTCCGCAGCAAGCAGTTGCGCTCTATGAGGCTTTTTATCAAAAGAGTGCGAATATCTATGTTTTACAGAGGTTAGTACAAGCATATTGGATGTTGGGTGAACAGGAAAAGGCACTAACCGTTCTGCTAGAAGCAAATAACAAGTATCCGAATGTTGCTCAAGTGGCTTATTTGCTAGCAATGGCATATGCCGCCGATGGTCAGGAGCTCAAGGCGATTGAAACCTATAAAAGTGTTATTTCTTTAAATGAAGGACATGTTTTTGCGTTAAATAACTTGGCTTGGCTTTTGAAAGACAGGGATGCAAAAGCGGCCTTGAGTTACGCGAAAAAAGCGAAGGAGCTGGCACCAGATGATTTGTCAGTAATGGATACTTTAAAGGAAATTGAAAAGAGACTTAATTAGCCTTTGGTAATACACAAAAAAAGCTGGATTTAGGCCAGCTTTTTTTTGTGTTGGCTATGTTACTCGGTTTTTTCGCTAGTACCGTAAAATAGTTGATAAAGTGAGAGCTGGTCAGGTAATCCAGTTTCTTTTAACCCTTTTGAGCGTTGGAATTTTTTCATAGCTGAAATAACTCCATCTCCCCATTTGTAGTCACTATCTCCATCATAGAAGCCCCTGCCGACTAAGGTATCTTTAATAAGTCTTACAGTTGATTCTTGGAAGACCAGGCTCTTGTCTGCTTCCAGTTGGGTGTAGTTACCTTGCTCAGATATTTTGTTTTCAGAAAGTTGGCCTGCCATTGCTTTGACAACAGTGTGAAACTGCTGTTTAGGATTTTGCTGGCAAATGGGCTCAACCATTCTCAGCATTAGCTCAGTCGTTTGCCAGGGAGCCAAATCGAATGTGTTTTCTAGCTGTTGGTTAAGGCCTGTTAGGTATCCTTCAATCCAGCCTCCATAGATATAGTAGTTCTTATCCCGTGCTTGTATGGATTCTGCAAAGGTTGAGCAAAAAGAAACGCCTGCACCTTTAATGGCATACCTCTCATTTTTGTCAGCTGCCTGGGCGCCTTGCGTTGATGCTACTAAAATGCTGCAAGCTAGTAGTTTGGTGATGCTTTTAATTGACATATAGGTTCTCTTATCTTTTCTTGCCGGTAAATTTAGCATAAAAAAAAGAGGCTGCACCTAAGGGTGCAGCCTCTTCCTTAATGCCCAGCTTAGTGCTAGCTAATTACTTTGCCATGCGGCGACGGGCTAAGCCCATGCCCAGCAGGCCAAGGCCAATCAGAGCTAAAGGAGCTGGAGATGGGATGCTGTCACCAGTCATGTCCCAAGTACCTGATAGCAGGCCATCAACACCTAAGATAGGTTGGAAGGATGATGTGAATGCAAAGTCAGCACCGTTAACCTGAGTGTTGGTGTCGAAGTTAGCTGCTGCAAGACCGCCAGTTACATCCAGAAGGCCTTGACCATTACCTAAGTCACTGCCAGTACCAATATTTTGGCCAGAGCCTACCAGCAGACCGTTCAGAGTCAGTTGCAGGAATAGTGGGTTTGCGCCACCTTCACTGCCAGCACTAGCAACAGTACCGTCATAATCAGGAGTATGATCTACATAAAGGTTAAGAACTAAGTTTGAGAATACAAAGTCAGCACTATTTGCGCCTGTTGGCGTAATGCTTTGAGTAGTCATGCTAAATTGGAATGTTAATTCACAGCCAGGGCAGAAAGAAGGCTCGTTGTTAACAACGCTGTTGATTCTTTCGAATTTGCCGCGACCAGATACAATTGAACCAGCTCCAGATGTAACAGTTTCAAAAAGACTGCCATTAGCTGAGAAGTCTGGGGCTAAACCAACTTGATCTGGATCCCAGATTACGCCGCCGATATTGATAGGTGCGGCAAATGCTGTGCTTGCAGCGACTGCAAGAACGCCAGCGCTTAAAACTTTTGTGATTTTGCTGAACATTTTCATTTTAGAGCTCCTGAAAAGGTTGTTATGTCCGTTAGTTAATCAAAATTTGTTGCTCGATTAAGATAAAGCAGGTTGCGTGCCAGGTTTTTTGTTTTTCTTTTTTTGTTATTTAACTTATTGATATAAAAATTAAAAATTTATTTTCTCTGGGTATTTTATACTTTTTGCAAGGTTCGATTTTTTTGATTTGTAAAAAAAACCGACAGTGTTTTGGGTTTGTCTTTATTTCTTGGCGGCGTCTCCAATGACGGCTTGTTTAACGGCTATACTGATGCCTAGTTGTTAAGGTCTGGAGTGCTTCTTTGCACGAGACTGGTTTTTCATAGTAAAGAAATTACTGGGTATCAGTATGACGTTATCGCTATTTTTAAATAACCTGCTAACTAGTTATCAGGCTGCGCCGTCGGCGGATAATTCGCAACCCTGCTGTCTTAGTTGGGAGCCGCCCATACTGACTTTACGTTATGACACTGAAAGAGTGGGAAGTTACACGTTTCCTTATGATAGTCAGGCAATCCTGTTGGCAGCTGGTGCTGCGCTTGAAAATATTTTGCGCTGTTGTGACGACGCTGGAGTTGGGGCAGAGGTCACTCTTTTTCCGGAAGGCGAAGGTAGTAATGTCTATGCCGAAATAAGTCTTCAAGGCTTTGAGGCAGTAACAAATTCAGTGTTACCAGATTTCGTGGCAGCCCGCCACACTAATCGTCACCCTTATAAAAAGGAAGCTGTGCCAAAGCGGTTGGCTGATCAGGTTGAGAGCTTTGGCTCGGAGATAGGTGTTGATGTAAAGGTTGTTTCCAGCAAAGCTGATATCGCCTTGATTGCGAAGCAAGTTCAAGTGGCGAGTGAAATACGTTTTCAAACGCAAGAGGTGCATGAGTGGCTTGAAAAGAGTCTTCGTTTTACTGCTCAAGAGGTTGAGCGTGGTGATGGCTTGGATGTCGAGACGTTGGCGTTGCCGCCTGGTGGAGGGGCGTTTTTACGCTTGGTTAGCTGCTGGGCCCGCATGAAAAAGCTTAACAGGATTGGTGCTTATAAACTGTTGGCGGCGATAGATTCGGCCCCTGTTAGAAATGCGCCAGCTCTCTTGGCGATTTCGGCTTCCGATTCGATGGTAGGTGGATTAGATGCAGGCAGGGTTATGTGTCGCGCATGGTCTTATTTAAACGCTGAAGGGTTGGCCTGTCATCCGTATTACGTTATTTCAGATCAACTTGAGCGGTTGAAGCAGGACAGGGTTCCGGAAGTTCTAACTGGTCAAGCTAAAGATATGCGAAAAAATTGTCAGCCGCTTTTTGACCTGAAGGGTGGGCAAACATTGATGATGTTGTTGCGAGTCGGCTATCCCAAAAAGCAGGCTCTGCGTTCTCGCCGCTTGTCGCTGGAGAAGGTTTTTAAAAACCTTTCTGATAATTGAAGGTGGACCAGAAGGCTTAATTTATCCGCCTTCTGACAATTGAAAGAATTAGCTTTTGTAGGAGGTTGTTGTTGCCGCCGGGGCGCCAGGTTTTTTTCAGTTTGTTTTTGTAGGCGTCAAAATGTAAGCCGTAAGGCGCTTTAATGACGTCACCGCGGTTTAACAGTATTTTTAAGGCGTTGGTGGCTGTTATTCCTGCGCATAGTTCGCAGGCCATAGGGGTTGATGGGCCTTTTTGGGCGTGGAAGTCTACTCTCGAGTCGTCTACTAAGTAGCCCATTTGCTGCATTGCTGGTGATAACCCAACTAAAAAGCGCAACAGTTGCTCGTTTTCAGTCTGCCCCTCCATTTGGAAATAGTCTTCAAAGCTCATGGAGTCGGGTGTGAAGCAAAGTAGCGCGGTGCCCATGCCAAGTGGTGCTGCGGTGATGGTAGGGATGCCTTTTTTAAGGCAGGCAGCAAACATCTTGCGGCGGATTTCAACAGCAAAAAAGTCCAGACCGTCAACATAGAGGTCAACGTCTGTTAAGAACTGGTTGAGATTGTCGCTATTGATGCCGTCAGGAAAGCGGTTGAGTTTGAGCTCTGGGTTAATATCAAGGGCCATTTCTGCCATGACGTCGACCTTTGGGCGGCCGACGGAGCTCATGTTGGCACCTGCTTGGCGATTGAAGTTGGGTTGCTCGAATATATCCATGTCGGATATGTTGAAGCGCCCAATACCGAGCCGGGTCAGTGTCAGTAAGTGGGTTCCCCCGACTCCGCCCATGCCTGCGATGGCAATACGCTTATTTTGCAGTGAGCTTTGCTCTTCTTCGGTAACCCAGCCCAGGTTGCGTGAAAAAGCATTTTTATAATTAAAGTTGTTTGCCAACTTGTGGCTCCTGTTTGGTTGTGTGGCTTGCTAGCTGGCCAGGCTGGAAGGGTTGTGGTTTTCACTTAGGCCTTTACGTACTTCGCCCTTGATGTGTTCGTAGAGGTTGTTGACCTCAGGGCTTAGGTGTTCGTTGAGTAATTCGGGTGTGATATAAAAAGGAGCCCGTTTGCCATGGTATTCGATGACGTCACCCATTTGCTCAAAATGGAGGCCAATACGCCTCATTGACCTGGCTAAGCGCGGCTCAACCATCACAAAAATATATTTGAGGTCTTTGAGTGTGAACAATGAGGCGGCAGCCAGATAAAGGCCAATGGCGATATGGGGGAAATTGCTGCGACCATTTTGCTCAGAGGTGTTTTTTGGGGTGCTGCCAACGATGTAAGGCTTGCCTGCTTCACCAGCACGTTTTCTAAAGTCGGCTGGTACAGCGAGCCTGGAGACTTCGGCGAAACTTCCACGTGGTAACTGACTGATGTCGATAATATTTTGGTCAACTGCATCGAGGCAGTATTTTTCAATAGGAGTTATTAGTTCGGGGTGATCGCTGGGTGGAAGGACGATGCGAATCGTTCCGGCATATTTTTGGCTTGGGCGATGCTGGAGTAGATAGTGATAGGAGTGGCTGTCAAACTCGTCAGCCTCGACATCCTTGGGGCAGCCTTTTTCCAACCCTAATTCGCTGCAAAAAACGTCATACCGAATTTTGTGCACCTGGGCCATTAGCTCGGGTGTATTGGCGTAGGATAGCTGGAAATATTTAATAAAGTTTTTTGTGGTTTCGTCAGTAAGCATAGGGCATTTCAATCATTGATGAGTAGTCCGTAGATTCTTAGTAACGGTTTCTTTGCTTAAGTGTAGTAAGGAAATTTTAAGAGTGAAAATTTTTAACTTTGTATTTGTTGTTTTTGTGTGGTTAAGTGGCGCGCCTCTGTTTTTATATGGTCAAGTCTATTTAAAAAATCTATTGTTGGACTACACTAGCGAAATTGATGCGTCAAAAGCATGATCTGCTAAACTGGCGTTTGTAGAGCCGTTATTATTTATGGTGTGTTTTAAGAAACTCAGGAGAATCATTATGAACGTCAAGGAATTGGTTAAAGGTGGGCTGTTGGTCGTTTGTGCGACAGTTCTGGCAGCCTGTTCTTCATTTAATGGTGGTTCGCTGCCTAGCTCTGTTGTGCAAGAGTCATCAATGGCTAAAAGTGGTGACTATACTTATCTCATTGGGCCCGGTGACAGCGTCAATATTTTTGTCTGGCGAAATCCGGAAATCTCAAATTCTGTGACAGTTCGTCCTGATGGTAAAATTACATCTCCTCTCGTTGAAGAGCTGCTGGCCAGTGGTAAAACACCTGAACAGCTTGCACGAGATATTGAAGATGTGCTGAGCACCTATATTAAAGAGCCTATTGTAACCGTTATGGTTGGCGGGTTTGTTGGACCCTACAGCGAACAAATTCGAATTGTTGGCGAAGCAGCTAACCCTCAAGCTATTCCATTTCGTGAAAAAATGACCGCCCTGGACATCATGATTGCAGTGGGGGGATTAACGGAATTTGCTGCCGGTAATCGAGCCTCTATTGTGCGTGTTGTCGACGGTGAGCAAAAAACCTATCGAGTTAAATTAAACGATCTGCTGCGCAAGGGTGATATTAACGCTAATGTTGATATGAAGCCTGGTGACGTACTGATTATCCCTGAATCATTCTTTTAATTTCTAATTTACGGACGAGTTAGCTTTTCATGCAGGACATAATAGATTTAGCACTGTCTTATTTGCGGGCCGTGTGGATGCGCCGTTGGTTGGCGTTAGCCATTGCCTGGCTTGTTTGCATCGTGGGCTGGGGGGTAGTTATGAAATTACCTAACCAGTACGAAGGCAGTGCGCGTATTCATATTGATACACAGTCGTTTCTTAAGCCCATGCTGCGAGGGTTGACCTTTTCGACGTCGGCGAACCAACAGGTTCAATTAATGGTAACGACGTTGCTCAGTCGTCCAAATTTAGAAAAAATTGCGCGAATGACCGATCTTGATCTGTCGGTTAAAACAGATCAGGAAATGGATGATCTGCTTGAGGACCTTAAAAGCAACATCAAGCTCAGTAAACAGGGGCGTGGCCAGGATATTTATACGGTTAGCTTCCGTGATGAAGACCGGGATGTTGCTAAACGTGTTGTTCAAGCCGTACTGACTGTTTTTGTGGAAAACACGTTAGGTGAAAACCGCGAAGAGTCTGTTACGGCTAAACGTTTTCTGGATTCTGAAATTAAAGAGTACGAGCAGCGACTGAAAGATGCTGAGGCTCGCTTGGTTGAGTTTAAGCGAAAAAATTTAGATTACCTTTCTACAGGGGGTAGTGATTATTATCAGCGTTTGCAGAGGGCTATGGCAGAGGTCGAGTCATCAAAGCTGATACTCACGGAAGCTATTCGGCAGCGAGACTCTATTAAAGAGCAAATTGAAGACCAGGAAGATGAGTTGTCTTTTGTTTTTGAGTATAGCGACTCTGAAACGTCGACCACCTATGATCAGCGGATTGCTTTATTGCAATCGCGTTTGGATGAGATGTTTTTAAAATATACTGAAAAACACCCAGACGTGGTGACGCTTAAAGCACAATTAGCGGACTTGGAAACAAGGCGTGATGAAGAGTTGGAAGCGCGCGCTGAGAGTGGCTCGATTGAAGCGGAAAATCCGGTTCTTCAGTCTTTGAAGTTAAGTTACGGTAATGCCAAATCTCAGGTGGCGGCACTTCGAGCGCGAGTTAAAGCACACGAAAAGAAAGTTGAAAAATTACAACAGTTAGTACATACCATTCCTGCGGTAGAGGCTCAAATGGCCGACTTGAACCGTGATTACGATGTGGTAAAACGAAAATATCAAGAGCTGTTGACGCGCCGCGAACAGGCGCAAATTACTCAAAAAGCCAGTCAGGCATCGGATGATATCGAGTTCCGTGTTGTGGACCCTGCGCGAGTACCCTTTGAGCCGGCAGGCCCTCCGCGGATTATTTTTATGACGGCGGTACTGATTGCCGGCGTTGCTATTGGTATTGCCGTGAGCTTGCTGCTTGTGCTGCTTAAGCCAACCTATTCATCGGTACGAATGTTGGCGTTAAGTACCGGCATGACGGTGTTAGGTACGGTTTCTTTAGTGGAGGACTCTGGGAAGATTAAGGTTAATCGTAGATACCTTTATCTTTTCATTAGCTGCACATTCATGCTACTGATGGCCTATTCTGCATTATTATTGTTCCAACTTTTATTTAATGCCTGATTTGGCGCCCGTATTTAGTTGAGAGTTTGGTATGGATACAATTGAAAAAGCGCTAAGTAAACATCGTCAGGCAGCTCAAGCTGAGCTTGAGAATGACTCTGTAAAAGGTGAGGCGCTAGAACAAACGAGCGAGATTGATCAACGCACGCATGAAAGCGTGGTTGGTGTTGATGCCAGCCAATTTGATCAGTCCCGTGCACAAGGTGACAAAACGATCAACTCATTAGAGATTGATATTGATGCTTTGGATCGTATGGGGGCAATTTTGCCTGATGATTCCAGAAGTAAAATCAAGGAAGAATATAAACACATTAAGCGACCCCTCTTGCAGAAAGCGATGGCAAGAATGGACCCTGATAGCCCTGATAATTTAATTATGGTGACCAGTGCGTATTCAGGCGAAGGGAAAACATTCAGTTCGTTGAATCTGGCTCTCAGCATTGCTGTCGAGCGTGATTGTCGAGTGTTGTTGATTGATGCTGATGTCGTCAAACCCGGCCTGGGGCGTACGCTTAACGTGGAAGATAAGCCAGGTTTGGTGGAGTACCTTAATGGCGAAGTAGAAAGTCTTTCAGAAGTTTTATTGACCACCAATATCAATAATTTGACGGTCTTGCCTGCGGGTAAAACTCACCACCTATCCCACGAGCTGTTAGCCAGTAACTCAATGCGCGAACTGGCTAAAGAGCTGGCCAGTCGTTACCGTGATCGTATTATTATTTTTGATTCTCCGCCGGTATTAATTACCAGTGAGGCGAAGGTGCTTTCTGATGTGGTTGGTCAAATTGCACTTGTGGTTGAGCAGGATAAGACTGCCCAGCAGTCGGTAAAAGACGCCTTAGAAAAGCTTGATAATGCAAAGATAAGTGGCTTGATTCTTAATAAATCTCATACCCTGGGCGCAGGTTATTATGGCTATTATTACAGCGATTAACATGGCTGTGGAGCAGGCTCGATGACAATTAAAAATGGTAAGTTAAAAAAGCTACCCTCAGTCATTTTTATCAGCTTGATTCCAGGTTTGTTATCCAGTTCTTTGCTTGCGAAAGATTGGAAAGTCGAACCAACGGTGAAGGTCGCGACCATTTACTCTGATAATATTGAGTTGGAAGCTAATGGTGAAAGTGACTTGGTGTTAGAGGTCTCGCCAGGGGTTAGTATTAGCCGAGAAGGCCGCCGACTAAGGGTTAACCTGGATTATAATCTGCAAAATCTCACCTACGCGGATAATGGTGATCTTGATAGCTCTAATCACCGATTATCAGCCAGTGCTAACTCTGAACTGCTGGCGGAGACGCTTTTTCTAGATCTACGAAGCTCAATCAGTCAACAGCTGACTGATCGCAGAGCGAGTGCTTCTTCTGATGGAATTGCAGGGTCAGGCAATTTAAGTGATGTGACGTCCTATTCGATTTCGCCCTATTGGCAACAGCGTTTGGGTGATGTCGCTGATTTTGAGCTGCGCTATACCTTTGACAGGGTTACAAGTGATGACTCGGTGGGAAGCGGAGATGATAGCGACAGCAATGGTGTATCCTTTGATATGCAAAATGGCCCCGCAACCGGCCGTATTAATTGGACTATTAGCCACCAGAGCGAGCAAATTCGTTATGATGATGGTGGCAAGTCGGATACTGAGCTAACCAATGCAAGATTAGGCTATCAGTTGACTCGAACCCTGAATGCTTTCGTTTCTCGGACTGAGGAGGATAACGAGTTTTCCGGTAATCGGGGTGATAACGAACCTGAGGATAGTACTTCCGGGGTAGGGGTTACATGGACGCCTTCGCAGGATTTTAGTTTTACTATTGCCCACAACAAGCGCCTCGACCCGCGTCCCAATGAAGATGAAAACTTCTTGAGCGGTGACCTGTTCTGGGCACCAACGGCCAGAACCGACATCAGTCTCGGTTATGGCAGTCGTTTTTTTGGTAAAACCTATAATGGCAGCATCAACCATCGGACACGTTGGACGCGTTGGAATCTTTCCTATGATGAAGGTGTTTCTGATTTTCGTTCTCTCGTCACGCAGCAAAACTCGCTGGCTTGTACAACTCCAGTATCTCAAGCGTCAGCATGCCGAATTTTGCTCCCTAACCAGCAGCCGAGCGCAGGTGAGGTAGTTATACCTGTCTCTGATCCTGCGGCACTTCGTTTTTTAGGCCAAACGGGAAGCATTTCCGATGATACCTTTATTAACGAAACAGCACGGGCGTCGGTTTCTATCGTCGGTGCACAAAACACGATTACCTTTTCGCTAACGGATACTAAGCGAACCTTCGTTGCCGATAATAATACGGAAGAAGATTCCTCTGTTGATCTGTCATGGACCCATCAACTTGCTGCGCGCACAGATTCCCGGCTGACAATCGGACATACCAAAGAGCAGTTTGATAATAGCGAGGAAGATGACTTTATGCGTTATGCCTGGCGGGTTACACGTCAAATTGCGGATAGTTCGGTGTTTTATGTGGAGTTTCAGGCAAATGACCGTGATTCCGACGTCGTAAGCCGTGAATATGATGAAAACCGTTTGACGGTGAGTTTCCAAAAGTTTTTCTAAGTGATCTTCTGTAGACCCGTTAGGCGATTGCCTAGTGGGTTTGACATCAATAACCTTTAAGACGGTTGATATAAATAACGCCTATGTATGAAGCTTTTTACAATTTATCAACTAAGCCCTTTCAGTTAAGCCCTGACCCCCGCTTCTTTTTTGACAGTAGCGTACACAAACGCGCGATGTCTTATTTACGCTATGGGTTAAGTCAAGGTGAAGGGTTTATTGTCATTACCGGTGGCATTGGCACCGGTAAGACGACGCTGGTACGAAACCTGTTTGCGGAGCTGGATCAGCAGAAAATTGTGGCGGCTCAACTGGTCACAACCAAATTACAGCCAGACGAACTACTGAAGATGGTGTCCTCTTCCTTTGGTTTGCCCTATGAAGGGCTTTCCAAGGCATCATTGTTGAAACAGTTTGAAACCTTTCTGAAGAAATGTGATTTTCAAGATAAGCGTGTGCTGCTGGTCGTTGATGAGGCGCAAAATTTGCCAGCAGAAACGGTTGAAGAATTGCGCATGCTGTCAAATTTTCAGACAGATAAGCGTTCTTTGATTCAGAGCTTTTTGCTTGGTCAGGAAGAGTTCCGCCAAACGATCAACTCGCCGGGAATGGAGCAATTACGCCAGCGTATTATTGCTTCATGCCATTTGTCACCCTTAGATAAAAAAGAGACTCGTCTCTACATTGAACACCGCCTCAAAGAGGTGGGCTGGTCATCTCGTCCCGTTATCACGGATATCGCCTTTGAGCTGATTCATAACTTTACCAACGGGGTGCCTCGCCGCATTAATGTTTTTTGTGATCGCCTATTGTTATTCGGCTATCTGGAAGAGTTGTTTGTCTTCAAGCCGGAGGTGATTAATAAGGTTGCTGATGAGTTAGCTGCAGAAGTGTCTGTGCCTTCCAAGCCTGTGACTGCATTGCAAACTGAGCAGAAGGCTGAGAGCGCAACAGCATCAACCTCCAGTTCAGCTGATACGCCTATCAGTGATTGCCAGCTTGAGCGTTTGGAAATGGCTGTGCAGTCGCTTGAGCGTGGTTTTGATGAAAAGATTGGCCATTTGAAGCAAGTCATTGAGCGTCTGAAAAAATAATACCTGAGTTTTGATTGAGTAAATTATGTATCGACTAATTTGTATTGTGGGCGCACGCCCAAATTTTATGAAGATGGCTCCGATCATGGCGGCGTTAAAAGCCGAATCGCCGGGAATTGATGTTAAGTTGGTGCATACCGGACAACATTATGATGAGGCCATGAAACATCAGTTTTTTGTGCAACTAGGAATTCCTGAGCCGGATATTGATTTAGGTGTTGGTTCGGGAAGTCATAGTGTGCAAACAGCAGAGATTATGAAGCGTTTTGAGCCGGTCATGATCGATTTCCAGGCTGATGCGGTTCTGGTTGTTGGTGATGTGAACTCCACCATCGCCTGTGCCTTGGTGGCAGTGAAAAACCATGTGCCGGTTATTCACGTGGAATCAGGGTTACGCAGTGGTGACCGGGATATGCCAGAGGAAATTAACCGGGTTTTGACTGACCAGATATCCGACTTGCTGTATACCACTGAGCGTACTGCGGCGGATAATTTGCAGCGTGAAGGCGTCGACTTGTCGCGGGTACATTTTGTTGGCAACGTGATGATTGATACCCTGAAAAAGCATGTTGAGCGCGCAACGCCAGTTGCTGAAACGCTGGCTGATCTCGATAACCCTGAAACGGTTCTAGCGAGCAAAGAGGGCTATGCGTTGTTAACGATGCACCGCCCATCAAATGTTGATGAGCAGCTGGTGTTAACTCGTCTACTTGATACGTTGGCTGAAGTCAGCAACAGCATACCCATAGTTTTTCCGGTTCATCCACGTACGCGTCAGCGTATTCAGGAGTTTGGTCTCGAGGAGAAACTTAAATCAGCCAATATCCATTGCCTGGGGCCACTAGGCTATATGGAAATGCTTGGTGTGATGGCTAATGCCCGTATGGTGCTGACTGACTCCGGTGGTATTCAGGAGGAAACAACCGCGTTGGGCGTACCTTGCATTACTTTACGTGAAAACACCGAACGGCCAATTACCGTTGATCAAGGTACCAATACCATTGTCGGAACCGATTCTGCTGCTATTCTTAGGGAAGCCAATGTTGTGCTTCAACAGGGCGGTAAAGCGGGTCGTCAGCCGGAGCTGTGGGATGGGCAGGCAGCAGTACGTATTGCTCACCACCTGTCTAGCTGGTTTTCGGAACGGTCAAACGCGTAAATAATCGGGATATTACTTTGATCACAAATGCCATGACGGTGGACGTGGAGGACTATTTTCAGGTCTCCGCTTTTGAAGATCATATCAGCCGTAACAACTGGGATAATATGCCAGTGCGGGTGGATCTAAACACCAATCGTATTCTGGACTTGTTTGCCAAACATAATACCAAGGCGACTTTTTTTACCTTGGGGTGGGTGGCTAAGCGTTATCCTGAATTGGTCAAACGTATTTGTGATGAAGGCCATGAGCTGGCCAGTCACGGTACGTCGCATCGTCGCGCAACACAGCAATCACGGCAGGAATTTCGCCAGGATATCGAAGATGCTAAAAAGCTGTTAGAAGATCTTTCAGGGCACGAAGTAAAAGGCTACCGCGCACCCAGTTATTCGATTGGCAAGGCCAACCTATGGGCTCACGAAGAGGTGGAAGCAGCGGGCTATCTTTATAGCTCCAGCGTTTACCCGGTACATCATGATTTATATGGTTTTCCGGAGGCGCCACGCCATATTTTTCGCTGTCGTGAACAGCTGTTTGAAATTCCAATCACGACACTACCTGTGGGTAAACACAATGTGCCGGTAGGCGGCGGTGGTTACTTTAGGCTCTATCCCTATAAATTTTCAAAGTGGGCGTTTAGCTCCATTAATGAAAATGAAAAGCGCCCGGCTATTTTTTATTTCCACCCCTGGGAAATCGATCCTGACCAGCCGCGACAAAAGGGGGCAGGTTTTAAGTCGACCTTCAGGCATTACTTGAACCTGTCCCGTATGGAAAAGCGTATTACGCGCCTGTTAGAGGATTTTAACTGGGGGCGTATGGATGATATTTACTTGGCTGATACGTCGCACCTTTAGACTTTACTTTTCTGACCATTAATTGTGACAACCGATATTAAAATCAAGCCGCTGCAAGCGACCGATAATAGCCGTTGGGATGCTTATGTTGAAACGGCAGCGAATGCTACTTTCTTCCATAAGGCCGATTGGCAACAGGTGTTAAAACGGGCCTTTGGGCATCGCTCCCATTACTTGTACGCGGAGCAGGATGGACAGATTGTCGGCATTTTGCCGCTTGCGGAAGTGAAAAGTGTATTGTTTGGACATTCGCTTATTTCGACGCCTTTTTGTGTGTATGGTGGCCCGGTAGCGGATACTGACGACATTCTCCAGCAGCTGATTGAGCGAGCTTGTCAGCTTGCCGATGAGTTGCAGGTGGATCACTTGGAACTGCGTAACCAGAAGCGTTTGCGTGAAGACTGGCCCTGCAAGGAACTGTATTACACCTTTCGGCGGGAAATCAGCGACAATGAAGATGAAAATCTGAAGGCAATTCCCCGCAAACAGCGCGCTGTGGTTCGAAAATCCTTAACGCTTGGCCTTGATGCGACCTTTGATGAGCAAATTGAGCCATTTTTTGATGCCTACTCGACCAGTGTCAGAAACCTGGGAACCCCTGTCTTTTCGAAAAAATATTTTAAAATTTTACGTGATGTTTTTAAGGGGCAGTGCGATGTCCTGAGTATTCGAAAAGACGGCCAGATGGTTTCCAGTGTGATGAGTTTTTATTTTCGTGATCAGGTGCTGCCCTATTACGGTGGTGGTTCGGTGCTGGCTCGTACACTCAAAGGCAATGATTTTATGTATTGGCAGTTAATGTGCCGCGCCAATGAACGTGGTTGCCGGGTTTTCGATTTTGGGCGTAGCAAGGCGGGTACAGGCCCCTATAACTTTAAGAAAAACTGGGGTTTTGAGCCGCAGCTATTACACTATGAGTATTATTTAGTAAAAGCACAGGCAATGCCGGAGCTAAACCCGACCAATCCCAAGTATGCATTGATGATTAAGTGTTGGAAAAAGCTACCGCTAAAACTGAGCCAATTTTTAGGGCCTTTTTTATCCAAGTACCTGGGCTAAAAAATGTGGCTAACTAGGAATCAAGGATGAGCCTCAAGCTGGTAAAAGATCAAAAGACGATGGAAAAACCCCCGTTATTATTTTTAGCGCACCGTATTCCTTATCCGCCGAATAAAGGCGATAAAATCCGTTCCTTTAATTTATTAAAAGCGCTGGCGAAGGATTATCGCGTTTATCTGGGGGCTTTCGTGGATGATCCTCAGGATTGGAAATATCAAAGCGAGCTGGATGAGTACTGCGCAGAAGTCTTTCTACTCGAACTCAATAGTCGACGTAAATATGTTTCATTAAAGGGGCTGTTGACTGGTGAAGCTCTGAGTGTGCCCTATTATCGGCAATCACGAATGCAGCATTGGGTTGATCAAACCATTAACAAACAGCAGCTGCAACGCGTGTTTGTTTACTCCTCGGCGATGGCTCAGTATGTCCAGAATGATCAGTACCAGCAGCTGCACCGAGTGATTGATTTTGTCGACGTCGATTCAGAGAAATGGCGGGAATACAGTGAACGCCGTATTTGGCCGATGAGCTGGCTGTATCGCCGTGAATCACGTGAATTATTAGACTATGATCGAAAACTGGCGACTCGTTTTGACGCCAGTGTGTTTGTGTCTGCCAGTGAGGCGGCCCTTTTTCAGCAGTTGGCTCCGGAATCTAAAGAGCGAATTACCTACATCAATAACGGGGTTGATTATCACTATTTTGACCCGGCCGAGTCACATAAAAGCCCGTATCCCGAAGTGCCTGTTTTAGCGTTTACAGGGGCGATGGATTATTGGGCAAATGTCGATGCAGTGACCTGGTTTGCCCAGCAGGTATTTCCGCGTATTCAGCAGCAACTACCTGAAGCCCGCTTTTACATTGTAGGCGCTCGGCCAACCGATGCCGTCCTGAAACTGGCTAACAGAGCAGGCATTGAAGTGACCGGTTCAGTCGAAGATATAAGGCCCTACATAGTGTGTGCTGATGTTATTGTCGCTCCTATGAGAATCGCTCGCGGTGTGCAAAATAAAGTACTTGAAGCGATGGCAATGGAGAGACCAGTGGTTGTGACCAGCGCTGCCATGGAGGGTGTTGAAAAGGTGCCAGGTCAGAAAATTTGTGACGATGCGGATAGCTTTTTTAATTATTGTTTACAACTATTGCAGCAGGGAGACCTTGATAAAACCGGTATTGCCGGGCGTGAACGGGTATTAAAGGACTTCAGCTGGGATGAAAATCTGCTCAAACTGGAGCAGCTGTTTGGTGATAAAGAGTCGACAGAAAAGTCAGAGATTGGCGGTTTTTCAACAACGGCTCAAGAGGCTGCTTTGTGAGTGAAACACTAATGGCGGAGCAAAAGAGTAAGGTGGGCTTCTTGCGCAGTCCACTGACATGGTTAGCTGGCCTGTTGGTTCTACAATTGAGCCTTTATTTTCCAACCTACCAAAGTATGGTCGACATCTGGTGGCGCTCGGAAACTTTTGCCCATGGCTTTTTTATTGTGCCCATCAGCGCTTATCTAATCTGGAAAAAGCGACAGTTGTTGGCAGCTACGCCAGGTCGTCCGGATGTATGGTCATTTTTGCCATTGCTGGGTGTTTGTTTGCTTTGGCTGGTTGCCAAGACCGTCGATGTCTTAGTGGTTGAGCAGTTTGCTGCGGTATTGATGTTGCCTCTTTTGGTGTGGTTGGTGCAGGGCTTTAAATTCACCGCTGTTATTGCGTTTCCGCTGGCCTTTTTATTATTTGCTGTGCCTTTTGGGGAGTTCCTTGTTTACCCTTTGATGGAGTTTACCGCGGTATTTACTGTTAATGCCGTCAGAATGATGGGGATTCCCGTATTCTGGGAGGGCATGTACTTTAGCCTGCCTAGCGGTTCATGGTCGGTAGTCGAAGCCTGTAGCGGTTTTCGCTATATTCTGGCCTCTCTGACGCTAGGTGCTTTGTTTGCTTACCTGACATACCACAGCTTCTGGCGCCGGGCCGCTTTTATGTTGTTAGCGCTGCTTGTGCCAATTGCCGCTAATGGCTTGCGTGCGTTTATGATCGTCATGATTGGCCATTTTAGCGGTATGGAGTTGGCTGTGGGCGTTGATCACCTGATCTATGGCTGGGTGTGGTTTGGTATCGTGATGTTTGTGATGTTCTGGATTGGCAGCTTCTGGCAACAAAAATCACCTGTGTCCGAGACCCCGCAGGCAAGTCCGTTAACAGGACAAGCAGTTAACGCTAAACGTGTGGGCGTTGTCGCTTTTTGTGCGGCTCTTGTATTGTTGGCGCCGATTCTATTGCTGCAGAAAATAAACAGTAGTGAACTGAACCCTGAAAAAACGATTCACCTGCCGGCTATCGTTGGTGATTGGCAGCAGCAGGAACATGCGTTGAGCACGTGGCAGCCGGAGTATCGTGGAGCGTCGCAAATAATAACCGCCACTTATCGCCAACAAGATCAGGTGGCGGGGGTTCATATCGCTTTCTTTGCCAACCAACAGCAGGGAGCCGAGTTGGTGAATAGTAGTCACAGGCTGATCGCTGGTGGTCCGAATGGTATTCGCTGGAAGGACATTTCCAGGCAGTCTCGTCATATAACACTTGCTTCGACTGATATTGGCTTAAAGGAAATACAGATGAAATCATCCCGGCAGTCTTTGCTGGTTTGGAACTGGAAGTATTTCAATGGCACCCACACAGATAATGACTTTTATTTGAAAGCCTTAGAGGGATGGGCCAAACTCACTGGCCAGCCGCGCCATGGGGCGGCAATCAGTCTCTATGTTGAGTTGGATGACTTTACTCAAGATAGCAAAGCCCAAGCAGTGGATGAGCTTATAGCCGTGGCTAACCAGCTGATACCTGAGCTTGAGCGCGCATTGCAATAGTGCTTTGAGTATGTCGAGTTTAACGGTGCATAATAAATCACCCTTGATCGCCCATGTTATTTATCGGCTCGATGTCGGCGGCCTGGAAAATGGCTTGGTTAATATCATTAACGGGTTGCCGGAAGGGCAGTACCGCCATGTCATTATTTGCCTGGCAGACTTCACCGATTTTCATAAAAAAATTAAGCCGGATGTTGAGTTAATTGCGTTGCACAAAAAACCGGGTAACGATCTTGGCATGTACTGGCGGTTGTTTAAAATTTTTAGACGGTTACGTCCGGATATTTTGCATACTCGTAACCTTGCCGCGCTTGAGGCGCAGTTACCGGCTTGGCTAGCTGGTGTAAAGCATCGAGTTCATGGGCTGCACGGGTGGGATACCAGCGCTGATAACGCAGTAAATAGCAGGCATTTAAAGCTTTATAAGCTAATGGATTATTTGGTGCAGCTTTATGTACCGCTGTCGGATGAGCTAGAACGTTTTCTCATCGACCAGGTGTCAGTTAAACACCCAAAAAGTCACAAAATTTGTAATGGTGTTGATACTGAACGCTTTAGGCCTTCCGCCTTCCCTGCATCGACAATATTGCCGGAGGGTTTTTTACCTGCTGGTGGTGTTCTGATTGGAACGGTTGGTCGATTAGAGACAGTAAAAAACCAATTGTTGCTGGTCGAAGGCTTTGCAAATCTTATAACGAGCTTTCCCGAGTTTAAGCAACGTGCACGTTTGGTATTGGTTGGTGATGGGTCCATGCGAAGCGCCATTGAGCAGCGTGTTAATGAAGCGGGCATCGAAGAACTTGTGTGGATGACCGGCTCAAGAAATGATGTGCCGGAGTTAATGACGGTGATGGATGTGTTTGTTTTACCCTCCAAGGCCGAAGGTATTTCTAATACTATTTTAGAAGCTATGGCCACAGGCTTACCAGTTATTGCCACGGATGTTGGAGGCAATGCGCAACTGGTTGTTGATGCGGAAACGGGCTTTATTATTCAGAGTGATTCGGTGCCTGAGCTGACAGATAGGTTGATGAAATACCTTGATGACGATGCGTTATTGAAAAAACATGCGCTGGCTGGCAGGCAGCGAGCAGAGCAAGCATTTAGCCTGCAACACATGGTTAATGAGTACCAAAGTGTTTATGACGGATTACTAGTAAATTAACGGTCAGCGCTTCACAAATACAGGCAAGCGACTATCTTTAACTAATAGATTTATAACGATTTTTTAAGGGATTCCACTCACGTATGTGCGGCATTGCAGGCATTTTTGACCTCCAGCAAAAAAGCGAGATTAACCAACAGCTTTTGGCTGACATGAACGATCGACAGTTTCATCGTGGGCCGGATGAAGGCGGTTTGCATTTTGAACCGGGCGTTGGTTTGGCTCACCGTCGATTGTCGATTATTGATATCTCCACTGGCCAACAGCCACTCTTCAATCATGATGGCAGTGTGGTGATTGTATTCAACGGTGAAGTTTATAATTTCAAGGAGCTGCGACAGGAACTGGAGCCGCTTGGTTACGAGTTTAAAACGCATTCTGATACCGAAGCCATCGTGCATGCCTGGGAGGCCTGGGGCGAAAACTGCGTGGACCATCTACGAGGCATGTTTGCCTTTGCGATTTGGGATCGAAATAAAGAAACGCTGTTTATGGCGCGTGACCGGCTTGGTATCAAGCCGTTGTATTACACCGTGTTATCAAACAATCAGCTGGTGTTTGGATCGGAGCTGAAGGTACTGGCAGCGCATCCGGATTTACCTAAAAATATTGATCATCATGCAGTAGAAGATTACTTCGCGCTGGGCTATATCCCCGAACCTCGAACTATCTACGAGGGCGTTTATAAACTTCCGCCTGCGCATACGTTAACCCTTAAACGTGATGGTAAGTTACCCGCGCCACGTGAGTATTGGAAAATTCCTTTTGTGGATACCAACCAGCTGACGGATGAGGAAATTAATAACGAGCTGGTTGATCGCTTTAAAGAAGCGGTCGACATTCGCATGTTGGCAGAAGTGCCGCTGGGAGCGTTTTTGTCGGGCGGTGTGGATTCCGGCGGTGTCGTAGCGATGATGGCACAGCTAAGCGAAGAGCGGGGCGAAGGCCCCGTTAACACCTGTGCCATTGGCTTTAATGAAAAGAACTTTAACGAAACAGAGTTCGCGCAAATAGTGGCGGACCAATATAAAACTAACCACCATGAAAGTACGGTTGAGCCGGATGACTTTGACCTGATTGATCAGCTGGCCTTGCTTTATGATGAGCCCTATGCAGATAGCTCTGCAATGCCGACCTATCGGGTCTGCGAGTTAGCGAAAAAGCGTGTTACCGTTGCTTTGTCTGGTGATGGAGGCGACGAACTATTTGCGGGCTATCGTCGTTACCGCTGGCACATGAACGAAGAGAAAGTGCGTGGCTATCTGCCGCTGGCGATCCGTAAACCGGTGTTCGGTTTGTTGGGTAAAATCTATCCTAAAGCCGATTGGGCACCGAAAATATTCCGGGCTAAATCAACCTTTCAGGGCTTTGCCCGTGATTCGGTTGAAAGCTATTTCCACAGTGTATCCCTGACCACTGACGCGCAGCGGCAGAAGTTGTTTTCCAAACAGTTAAAGGACGATTTGAAGGGATATAACGCAGTCAGTGTTTTTCACGAGCACGCTAGTCAGGCGCCAACTAAAGATAAGTTGTCGTTAATTCAGTACATCGATATGAAAACTTACCTGCCGGGTGATATTTTAACCAAGGTGGACCGTGCCAGCATGGCCCATGCCTTAGAGGTACGAGTTCCTCTGTTGGATCACAAGCTGGTGGAGTGGGCGACGGCCATACCTTCGCGACTGAAGCTTAAGGGGAGCAGCGGCAAAGATATTTTCAAAAAATGCCTGGAACCGCATCTGCCGCATGATATTTTATACCGTCCCAAAATGGGCTTCGGGGTGCCTCTGGGTAAATGGTTTAGGGGGCCGTTAAAACAACGTATCCGAGATTCATTGCTAAGTGAAACGATGGCCAATACCGGTTTGTTTGACATGGCTTATATCAAACAATTGGTCGATAACCATCAGAGCGGCCGTAATGATCACAGTGCGGCCCTATGGTCGTTGTTGATGTTTGAATCTTTCTACCGTCAGTGCGTGCTAGGCATTGAACAACGCAAAGCAGCCTAGGTAAAGAAACTGATGCGCATTCTTCATATTCTTGATCACTCGATCCCGCTACACAGTGGTTATACCTTCCGTACGCGTAATATTCTTAATCAGCAGCGTGCGCGAGGCTGGGAAACCTTTCATGTGACCAGCCCGAAACAGGGTGAGGTTGAAACACTTAAAGAAGAGGTTGATGGTTTAACCTTTTATCGTACCCCCCCAGTTTCTGGAGGCCTGAGTAGTGTACCGATTCTGAGCCAGTTCAGTATTGTTAGTGCTTTACAAAAGCGGTTGATTGAAGTGGTTCAGGAAGTTAAGCCTGATGTGCTGCATGCACATTCACCCTCATTGAATGGCTTGGCGGCTTTAAAGGTTGCCAAACAGTTTAATTTACCGTTGGTCTATGAAGTCCGTGCCTTCTGGGAAGATGCTGCGGTAGATCACGGCACCAGCAGTGAGTGGGGGCTTCGCTACCGACTGACACGAGCGAGTGAAACCTATCTGCTTAAACGGGCCTCTGCAGTGACTACGATCTGTGAAGGACTGCGTAATGAAATGATTGGTCGTGGCATTGCGGCCCAAAAAATTACCGTGATTCCAAATGCGGTTGATATTGATAAATTCAGCGAAGGTGGTGAAGCTGACGCCGACCTGAAAACTAAACTGGGTTTTGACGGCTGCAAAGTACTGGGCTTTCTGGGTTCTTTTTACGCTTACGAAGGGCTGGACTTGTTAGTATCTGCGTTGCCATCACTATTAGCGCAGGATGACAGCATACGAGTATTGCTGGTGGGTGGCGGTCCACAGGATGAAAACCTGAAACAGCAGGTAAAAAGCTTAGGACTCGAAGACAAGGTGGTTTTCACCGGACGAGTGCCACACGAGCAGGTGCAGGGTTACTATGACTTGGTGGATGTGCTGGTTTATCCGCGTTTACCGATGCGTCTGACAGAGCTGGTGACGCCCCTGAAACCACTGGAGGCAATGGCGCAGGGCAAAATTGTGGTGGCCTCTGATGTGGGCGGCCATAAAGAGCTGATTCGAGACCGGGAAAATGGATACTTGTTTAAAAGCGGCGATGAATCGTCACTGGCTTCAACAGTACTTGAGGTGTTTGATAAGCAGTCTGGCTGGGCGGACATCCGAATCAATGGACGTCAGTATGTGGAGAGTGAACGCAACTGGGCCAACAGTGTTGCCAATTATCAGCCGCTCTATAGCAGTTTGGTGGGCTAACCCTTGCCGAAGGATATCCTTAGAACATTAAGTATTGCCGTGGTTGGGCCCTTGCCGCCACCGGCTGGCGGCATGGCCAACCAAGCGCAGCAGCTGGTGGCTTTGTTACAGTCAGGCGGTGCGCAGGTTAATTTTGTCCGCGTCAATTCACCCTATAAGCCTGCCTGCATTGAAAAGGTTAAAGGCGTGCGTGCATTGTTTCGTCTGGTGCCTTATTTCTGGCAGTTAATTCTGCAAATTCGCAGGTCTGATCTGGTTCATGTTCTGGCGAATTCGGGCTGGTCCTGGCATTTGTTTGCAGCTCCGGCTGTCTGGGTTGCTTGGCTTTTGAGAAAACCGGTCGTGCTGAATTATCGGGGTGGTGAAGCAGACGCTTTTTTTGAGCGCTCTTGGCGGTGGATCTCACCGACCGTTAATAGATGTCGGGCAGTGGTCGTGCCTTCTGCTTTTTTACAACGGGTATTTGCCCGACGCATGGTGCCGAGCAGTGTGGTACCAAATATTTTAGATTTACAGCGATTCCAGTTTGAAGATAAAAAATTTTTTAACGATAAAGCTCCACATTTAGTGGTGACGCGCAATCTGGAAAAAATTTATGGTGTTGATACGGTGCTTAGCGCCTTTGCAGTGGTAAAGCAGCAATACCCAGAAGCCAGATTAACGGTCGCCGGCAGTGGGCCGGAAGAGAGCGCATTAAAAGAACAGGCCTCAAAACTGGGTGTTGAGGCTGAGGTAACCTTCACTGGCCGTCTGGATCCAGAACAAATTGCTCAATTGTACAAGGACGCCGACCTGCTCTTGAATGCTAGTACCGTTGATAATTCTCCCAACTCTTTAATTGAAGCATTGGCGTCTGGTGTGCCCGTGGTGAGCTCAAATGTCGGCGGTATTCCTGACTTGGTTTGTGATGGCGAATCAGCACTGCTGGTTCCACCGCAGCAACCCGAGATGTTGGCTGAGGCTGTGTTGCGGGTGTTTGAAGATCGGGGACTCCGTGATCAGTTGGTACAGCAAGGTAAAAGCGTGGCCGATCGATTTGATAAACATAAGGTGCTAGAGGCATTAGCAGAAAGTTATAGTCGAGTGGTCAGGCGATAATGGCCAGTCTCTATACCAACTTCATTACACGCTGTGTGTTTCCTGTGCATGAGAAGCTCAAGAAGCACGATACCGTGGCTGTTAAAAATGCCATGGAGCAAAGCCAGTGGTGGTCACCAGAAAAGCTAAGTGACTACCAAAACCAGCGTTTGCAGTCGTTTTTGCGGAGTGTGAACGAACACGTACCCTACTATCAGCGCCTGTTTACCGATCTTGGTTTGGATGTCGACAGCATCAAAACAGCCGCCGATCTCCAGAAACTACCCTTTTTAACCAAGCCGGTTATTCGCGAGAACAGCGATGACTTAAAGGCGGATAACGCGTCTGGCTTGGCACGCTTTAATACCGGCGGTTCCAGTGGAGAGCCTTTGGTTTTTTACATCGGAAACGAAAGGGTTAGTCATGATGTTGCCGCTAAATGGCGGGCAACACGTTGGTGGGATGTGGATATAGGGGACCGGGAAATTGTGTTGTGGGGCTCACCGATTGAGCTGGGCTCTCAGGACTATGTCCGTCTTGTGCGTGATAAATTGCTGCGCACAAAGCTGCTGCCAGCGTTTGAAATGACCGAGGCAAAACTGGATGGCTTTATCGAAGAGATCAAAAGCTTTCGGCCTAAGATGTTGTTTGGTTACCCCTCGGCCTTTGCATTGTTAGCTAAACATGCAGCAGAGCGAAATATTCAGCTTAGCGATCTGGGCATTAAAGTGGTGTTTGTGACCTCAGAGCGTCTCTATGACCATCAACGAGACGTGATTGAGAAAACCTTTGCCTGCCCGGTGGCGAATGGCTATGGCGGGCGTGATGCAGGGTTTATTGCCCATCAATGTCCGTCCGGTAGCCTGCACATCACGTCGGAAGATATTATTGTCGAAATTGTCGATGAGCAGGGGCAAGTATTACCGGCAGGTGAGAGCGGTGAAATTGTTGTAACGCATTTGGCGACTCAGCATTACCCTTTTATCCGTTATAAAACGGGTGACATTGGGGTGTTAAGTGATGAGCTTTGCAGCTGTGGACGAGGCTTGCCTGTATTAGCCGAGATCGAAGGGCGCACTACGGATTTTATTGTTGCGCAGGATGGCACGCTGATGCACGGGCTAGCACTGATTTATATCGTTCGCGACCTGGAAGGAGTCGAGCAGTTCAAAATTGTGCAGGAGTCGCGTGATAAAACACGAGTGTTGGTGGTGGTGAATGCGAATTTTGATGAGCAAAAAGAGCTGCAGATTAAAACGGGTTTTCAACAACGGTTAGGGCAGACGGTTGAGGTTGTCATCGATAAGGTGGCTGATATCGCAGCTGAGCGCTCCGGTAAAATGCGTTACGTGATTAGTCATGCGCTTTAAGAAAGAACTGAAAATGGTTGACCAGGGAACGAAGAGTTAGATGCGCGATATAGCTTTATTGATCATTGTTGGGGGGCTACTTCCTTGGATTCTAATGCGACCGCAGGTGGGGATTTACGCCTGGAGCTGGTTGGGTTATATGAACCCACATAGGCTGACATTTGGTTTTGCCTATAGCTTTCCTTTTGCACAGTCCGTAGCGTTAGCGACTTTATTGAGTATTTTGTTTTGGAAGCAGCCAAAGCGAATTCCCATGAATGGCTTAGTGGTTTTGTGGTTCGTTTTTCTTGCCTGGCTATTGGTCACGACTATTTTTGCCATGTATTCGGATCATGCCTGGGAACAATATGCAAAAGTAATGAAGATTCAGCTGATCATTTTCTTAACGATGATGGTCATCAGAACCCGTAAAGAGGTTGATATTTTATTATGGGTTATTGCCCTTTCCATTGGCTTTTATGGCATTAAAGGCGGCCTTTTTACAATACAAACACTTGGTGGTGGGCGAGTCTGGGGGCCGCCGGGGGGCTATATTCAGGAAAATAATGCGCTTGCAGTCGCATTGTTAATGGTTCTACCGCTTTTTTATTATCTAAGAATGCAGGCTAAGAGAGCCATTGTCCGGCATTTGATGCTTGGAGCCATGCTATTGATGGTTATATCGGTTATTGGCTCCCAGTCTCGTGGTGCTTTGTTAGCTATTTGTGCCACGGGCGCTTTTTTGTGGTTAAAGACACCAGGAAAGCTGCTGAGTGGCGTGCTGATGGTTCTCTTAGCTATCGGGATATTTTCGTTTATGCCTCAGAGCTGGCATGATCGAATGGGATTGATTGAAAACTATCAAGAAGATGACTCTGCCATGGGTCGTATTGCGGCGTGGAAAATGGCATTCAATCTAGGTAACGGGCGCATTACGGGAGGAGGGTTTAATACCTGGAAACCTACCACTTATCGCCTTTACAGTGATAACCCTGAAGATTGGGATCGCTATACGGCCGCGCACAGTATTTATTTTAATATGATTGGCGAGCATGGCTGGATAGGTTTTATTTTATTTGCCAGTATCTTTATTAGTGCTTGGCGGATGGCTAGCGGCATTATTAAAAAAGCGAGGGGTAGTCCCGACTTGAAATGGGCAGCTGACCTCATGCGTATGATGCATGTGAGCTTTATTGCCTATGGGGTTGGTGGCGCTTTCCTGCAACTTTCTTATTTTGATTTGCCCTGGCACCTTGTCTCAATCATCATTATTTGTCGAGTGATTGTAACCAACGAGCTCAATGACAAATCTAAAGTTGGGGTTGATCAGCCGCATCAACAACTGGCAGGTAAGGCATAAGCCTACCTGCAGACGGTGTTAATTCTGTTCTTGAAGTGACCGAATGTGTTGTGTCAGTGCGTCTATTTCTTCCTCTTCCAGTATCTCTTTCCAGGGTGGCATCAAGGGGCTTAAACCGACTTCGTTTCCGCCATCGCGGATGACTTGGTTTATGGCGCTGTTTGTTCGAGTAGAGTGAAAACTCGAACTGGAAAAATCGGGTAGATTCACGCCAAGTAAGCTGGAGTCTGGGCCCTCGCCTTTTCCTTTTTCACCATGACAACGAGCGCAATTTGTAACATACAAACTTTTGGCTTCTTGTTTTGAAACAATGATAGGGTCAGAGGTTTCTGTAGGGACAGTTGTTTGAACGATATCGCCATCGCTTAATTTTAGGACCTCTCCGGTTGGGGCACTTGCCCGGCCTAAAGTAGTAACAAGAACATCACCACTAGGTAACTGGGAGACAGAGCTGACGCCTCGCTGTGCGTACTGGCTGGCTCTGGCAATCTCTTGAACCGTTTCAATACGAGTTTGATCTGTCGGCATGGCGAATATTTTTGACGAGTAATTATCGGCAAACACATATTGACCTGAAAGTTTTGTAAATTTGCCGTTTCGGTAAACGATGCCACCAATGACCGCTCGGTCATAAGCCGTATGCAGATAGGTGTAGACTGGCTCAGATTCATTGCCAATCAGAGGATCAGGTTTACTTGCCCAGGCTTGCTCATAACCTTCGGCATACGGGAATTGATAGTTACCGCCTTTTTCAATGCGATTAACCTCTTCCCATTTGGTGGAACCAACGTCACCAACCCATAGCTCATTGGTTTCCTGATCAAACGAAATTCTAAAAGGGTTACGTAATCCAATCGCCCAATACTCTTCTCGGATATCATTGCGGCCAATGAAGGGGTTGTCGTTTGGAATATAGTAATTCTCAGACTTACCGTTTATCGGGTTTTTTCGTATTGGATGGCTAATCTCGCCGCCCTGCATATCAACATCAACACGGATAATGCCCTGGCGCAGTGTTTTTGCCTGTGATCTTTCTTTCAGGTGAATGCCTTCTCCAAGGGCGATATAGAGAAAACCGTCTGGGCCAAACTCAACAGAGCCGCCATTGTGGAAGCCACTCGACTCCCTGTTGAGTGTTAGTAGCGGTGTTTCAGACTGAATGATGTCAGCGGTTGATCCTGCACGGAGGTTAAAACGTGATACTCGATTGACCTGTTTGTCGTCTCGTACATCGGTGTAATAGATATAAAGAAATCCCGAATTGCTTGAATCAGTTTTGCCAAATTCAGGGTGAAAAGTAAATCCAAGGGCGCCATTTTCGACCTCAACATACCCAACCTTATCCTGTAAGTTCATCACTACCTCAGGTGGTGTTGAGGCTGAGTAGGGGTACGGTAATTTCAGAATACGCCCGGAGCGTTCGAGCACGTAAAGCGTGCTGTTATCGTTCGGAGCCATGCGCGCCAGCATCGGTTGATGAAAGCGGTAGTCGCCGGTTGCGGAAACTAGGCTGTAGTTGAGCTCAGCGCTGAAAAAACCGCTGATATTAATACGCATTTGCGTAACAACATTGGCGAAGTCGCGGTTACTGGTGAAAAAATAGGCCATGATGGCGGGGGTGATCGCCAGCACTAGCACTAACAGGCCAATGACTGAAAACAGGCGTTTAAACAGGGCAGAAAAAAGCGCCGTAAATAACGCAGGAAAACGGGTGCCATTGATCAGCGCGGCGGTGATGTGGGTGAGAAGAATGAGTCCTACGGTAGAAATGCCAATGCCGGCCATCAAATCAGGATCGAAGTTGATAGTGGTAGCGAGGAAAATCGTGAGTGCGGAGATGGAGTAAGTGGCAACCAGAAGGAATAGCTCATTAGTGCTGCGTTTGGCGTTAGACATTGTCCAGGCGCCGGCTTTTAGCTGCATTAACAAAATAGCGATTAGGTGTAGACCTAGAAATATTTTTAGAATTTGCCAGAACTCGGCTTGGGTATAGTCTACCTGCGGCAGGTGAATCAATGAGCGAGGGATAACATTGGCGTGCGCTTGCCAATAATCAGCGATAAAGAGCGCCGCTGTGATGATGAGTAGTTCGGCAATCAGACTGATTACTTTGCGCATAGGGAATCCTTAACCTAAATCCGGTGGTATTTTGGCAGCGACGTTAGCATAGCGGCGTAACGAGGGCAATTTGTAACAATTGATTGTTTTACTCAGTTGATGCTTGTGTAAAAATCGCCCTCCAATTACACACTGACAGGGGATCGTTTTGATAAGTTACCGCATGGCGTTATTGGCTCTTTTAGCCATATATGGAAGTAATTCACAGGCAGGTGAAGGCAGCGTTAAAGAGCTGGAAGTTACCGGGACTGTTGTCAAAAATGAACTTGCACTTAAACATGTTGATCGTCACCGTTTATCCCGGCAAGAAGTATTGGCGATAGCGCCTGTGACCGTTGTTGATTTGTTAAGAAATGTACCGGGCGTTGGCGTCACCCAGCAGGGGGGCAAAGGCGGTTTAACCTTTATCTCGCTTCGCGGGGGAGAGCCTAACTTCACTGTTGTGATGATTGACGGCGTTAAGGTCAACGACATTATTAACTCGCGTGGCGGTGGCTATGACTTTGTCGGCTTGGACCCTCTGTTAATCAAAAGTGTTGATGTCTACTTTGGTGGGTTGTCATCGGTATACGGCTCCGAAGCGTTAGGTGGTGTGGTCAGCATTACGACATTGAGTGAACAATATGAAACTCAGGTGCTTACGCTAGAGGGGGGTAGTGATGGTCAATCTGCGGGCGCTTTCCATATTGCCACTCCAGTTGGCGAGGGAGCGGTTGCCAATGTTTCTGGTGCTTATCGAGATGGCGGGCATGCGGTGCAGGGCGATTCTTTAACACGCAGTCAGCTCAATGTTAAGTTAAATGCCAAAGCGGGTACTGAGGTTGACTGGAAGTTGAACTTCTTTCACGCAAAGGGTAACTCGTCATCCTTTCCTGAGGATAGCGGCGGCGATCAGTTAGCGGTTATTCGGGAGGCGGAAAAGCGCGAGTTTGAGCAAAATAACCTTGGCGGATCTATGGGCTGGTCGTTGAGTGATTGGTGGCGAGTGGATGTGTCTGCAGCCCATAGTGTTCATGATGAGGTGCTTGATAACCCGGGTATTGCCGCCGGTGTTTTAGCGGCTGTCCCTGCCGTTACGAGTGATTCCAAATATCGAAATAGTCGGGTCAATGTGACGAATACTCTGACATTGTCAGAAAAGACTACTTTGGGGGTTGGAGCGGAATGGAGCAAAGAAAAAGGCGAGTTCGATAGTTTTATTGACTTTGGTATCCCCGTGCCAGCCAACTTTAAGATTGAGCGTCGTATTCGTGCCGGATTTGTTGAGTTAAATCACCAGTTTTCGGATGCGTTTAGTATGACGGGGGGCGTGCGTCGTGATGATGCAGACGGTATTGAGGAAACGACTTACCGGCTTGCGTCGCACTATCACGTAGCAAAAACAGGAACTGATGTTTTGCTCAATTATGGCGAAGGTTTCAAGTTGCCCAGCTTCTTTGCATTGGGGCACCCGCTGGTTGGTAATGCGGCTTTGCAGCCTGAATTCAGTAAAAATGCTTCAGTTGGTGTTGAGCAAATGTTGCTAGGAGGCCAGTTAAAGCTGGCGGCAACCTACTTTTATAACCGGTACACTGATTTGGTCGACTTCGATCCAGTACTGTTTACTAATGTAAACCGCTCGAAGGTTGTGGCTAGCGGGCAGGAACTTAAATTGACCTATCTGCCGAATCAGCAAGTCCAAACGTCCTGGTATGTGACCTATACGGATTACTCAGCGGATGCGGGTGTGACACTAAGGCGTCGTCCGGATTGGACCGGTGGCGTTTCGTTGCTCTGGCAACCTCAGGATAGTCACTACCTGGATGTGCAAGCTAACTATGTCGACAGCTTTTTTGATAGCTCAAGGCTGGAGGATACACCTATTAAAATGGCGGGTTATACGAAAGTTGATAGCACGTTAGGGTGGCGGTTAAATGACGGGGTTGAATTAAAATTTATAGCGAATAACCTGTTCAACAGTGGTTATGAGGAAACGGTTGGGTTTTCCAATCCTGGCAGGGAATTCCGCATACAACTAAATGTCGCATTATAGGTAGCTATAACTACAAACTACGTTGGTTTTATTGTGAAAATTGAGCGAGTGACACTTTTATTTTTGTTGTTTTGCCTGATGGTTTCACCAGCGCATGCTGCCAAATGGGGTGAAGCAACGGCCACCAGAGATTTTTACAATGCCGCTGCAAAACTGCCATGGGATAAGCAGTTAGGAGATTGGACTGATGCTCAGGGCAAGGCATGGGGGCGAGACCCGTTCTCTGAGACGGTCGTTACTGCAGAGCCTTATGGCGGTAAGGTGCGTATTGATGTTACCGGGCTCGTTAACCTGTGGAAAACGCGTAACTTTGACACTAATGGCTTTTATTTACGCGGCCTCGAAGGTTCCAGTGTTATAGAGTTTCATAGCCTACAATCCGGGGCCCAAGAGCTAAGGCCTAAGTTAGTCGTATTGACGAGCTTTAATCGGGTTATTCTGAACCCTTTACAAGATACCTATTTAAACTCCACGACCTATAAGCCATTGGGGACGCAAAATAAATTACAGGTGACGACCTACACCCCAATTTTATTGGATTTTGATTTCTCTCTTTTGCCTGATGGCGAAGTAATTGAGAACGCTTATCTTGAATTGTCTGTTCAGAAATTTTATCGGCGTGACAAGATTAAAGTCGGTGTGTTTGAAATAACGCCAGCGCCTCGCACAAGTAAACCTGCTGAAATTAAGCAGGGGCTAGCATCTTCCTATTCTTGGGATAATGGCTTGAATACTAATCCACAGGTTTATTTCGCCAGTAATTTTGAATCTCGTGACTGGGAGGAGGGGTGGAGCGATGGCGGGAAAATGGGAGAGGTCATTAGTTCAGGAGCTAACAAATATGAGCCCTTTTCAGGTCGATCAATTGCTGCAACCATGGGGAAAGGCCAGAACTTAGCCTTGAACCAGCGCTTTAAGTTTTCCGAAAACGGTATCCCTGAACCGGAGCAGGCTTATTTCCGTTATTACCTCAGGCTTGGTGATAACTGGAATCAAGTGATGTCTGGGGGGAAAATGCCAGGTTTTGCTGGTACCTATAACACAGCCGGTTGGGGAAGTAGAAAGCCTAATGGCACGAATGGCTGGTCAACTCGAGGGGCGTTTATTAAAACTCTCAAGCAAGGGGGCGACAGAGTTACGCCGATGGGCAGTTATGTTTACCATTTGGGGCAAGGTGGTAACTATGGGAATACCTGGGCTTGGAATATGGGAAATGCAGCGCTGTTAAAAAATAATACCTGGTACTGTATTGAGCAGTTTGTTCGTTTAAATACACCGGGAGAAGCTGACGGTGAGCTAATAGCCTGGCTTGATGGGCGAAAAGTTTTCGAACGAAAAAATCTTCAGTTCCGCACCAGCGATAAGCTTAAAATCGAAGAGGTGTGGATGAATATCTACCATGGCGGGCTTGATCCGTCTCCTTTTGAACAAACGGTATACATAGACAATTTTGTCGTTGCTAAAGACTACATAGGCCCCGTTAATAAAGACTAGCTATTATAATGTTAGCCGACTAGGCGAAAGATGTTTTTTGAAAGTGATTTAGAGCCAAACGGAGTAAAAACTTGTCTCTCGACTTATCCCAAGGGGTGAAACGAGGGAGTTGCAATGTGTTGGTGTCATGGTCGCTGACGCCGGGCGAAGTTGATACAGCAGTTTCATAGCCTAAGTCGGAAACCATTTGGCTATGTTCGACTAAAAAGTCCTTCCCAGGTTTGCCGTTCGGGTATGCAAAAGAGCTGATTTTCTGGTTAATAATGGCCTCTAGGGTTTTCTTGTTATGTTCAATCTCGTAACGGGCATTATCGCTATTTAGATTGGATAAAATAGGGTGGTTGTGAGTGTGGCCACCGATTTCCATTCCCTGATTATGCATGTGAAGAATTTCTTTAGAGGACATCATCTGCTGGCCTGGGTTAGCCCCAGACTCTTCAAACAGTGTTTGAGCAATATTCGCTCGCTCTGTTTTCTCAATGTATTTCAGCTTATTAAGTATTTTCTCGGCGCTTTTTGCGCGATCTTCAAGCGTATTTAAGGGTAAATTATCTAAAGCCAATTCAGATACGCTGATGCTTTCTGAAGGCCAGCTTCGAACGGCTTCTATTATCTGGTCATTCCACATCATGCCACCATCAATAAAGGCTGATGTGCAAAAAAAAGTTGCTGGCATTTTATATTTTTTTAGAAGAGGTAGTGCAACCTCAAGGTTGTCTAAATAGCCGTCATCGAAAGTAATGCACAGGCTACGATTTTTTAAAGTGCCATCACGCATCGCTTGCACGCCATCACGGAGAGGGATGACATTAAAGGTATTTGTCAGCCAGCTTAGATGATTCTCAAAGTTCTTAGCATCTATTTCCCACGGGCGTAATGGATCCGGTTCAGCTAAAACTCGGTGATAGATAAGAATGTTTAGTTTTGATTCAGAGAGCGATAGCGCATCAAATAACCGGCGGAAAACAAAGTCAGGAATTAGTTTAGACATGAGGCTCGTCAATATTTTTTTGTAACCAAAGCTCCAGCATCATCATGATCCAGATAAGCTCTCCATAGTAGGCAGCGTGTTGATTTGAATGCATGTCGACGGCTTTCGAAATGAATTCAGGGTTGAAGATTTCACGTTTTTTCAGGTTCTCCAAACTGTCGTAGGCCAGCTTATTGAGTGGTTCATAGTCACTTAGCCAAACACCAAATGGGAGGCCAAAACCGTGTTTTGATTTACTGATAGTTTTATCGTTGAGAAAGCCTCGCATGGCTTTTTTGAAGAAATAGCGAAGTTTTTTATCCCTCAGTTTTAATGTTGGAGGGACTTGGAGGGATAGCTCGAGCAGTTCGTCAGATATCAAGGGATATTCGACATGTATATTGGCTAATTCACACATAGTGCTTACTTTGCGTAAATCATTATCGGCAAGAGTGAATTGCCAATCAAAGTACAGCATGCGGTGGAGTGGTGATGCGTTATCTGGTTTGTGATACTGCTTTTTTTGGAGCGTTATAGGTAAGTTGACATCTACTGACCTTAAGAAGTTGTGGTTAAACAACTCCTCTGGAGGGTGGCGATGTAAGAAATTATAAACTTGTAAACGTTCTGGCAGCGGGATATTCGCATGGGAAACATAGCTTTTAATCTTGGATGATAGAGGAAACCAATTTGGCAGGTTGAGAAAAATAGGGTCAAATACGTATTTTCTCAGAGCTTTAGGTACTGATAAATAATATTGGTAATAATCCTGTGTGGCATAGCGCTCATTACCGGCAAATAGTTCGTCGCCACCATCACCGGCCAGCATTGTAGTTACACCATCGTCATGGGCAAATTTTGCACAGTAATAGGCTGGGACAGCTGATGAATTTCCAAAAGGTTCCTCATAGGTTTGTGCAATTTTGGGGACGATGCTTACCACGTCATCAGGCGTCACACTGTGCTCGTGAAGCTTTGCCGAGAAGTGTTCAGCAGTGATTCTGGCAAAGGGCGTTTCATCATATTGTTCAGCATCGAACCCGATACAGTAACTATCGGTTGTTCCTTCTTGAATACGGGACATCATGCCCACAACCGTTGAACTATCAATGCCCCCGCTTAGGAATGCCGCATTTTTATTTTCTGGCTTTAAAGATGAGGAAACAGATTGTTCTATTGTGGTAAGCAACTCTGCTGATAAAGCATCTTCATCGCAGTTATTTTCTTCTACAAATTTAGGCACCCAGGACGAGGTTAAGGTTGCCGAGCTTTCACTAAATGATAGTGCTTGTGCAGGAGGTAATTTTTGAATGCCTTCATAGATGCTGAGCGGAGTTGGTACCATATGAAAATACATATAGTTATAAACGGCATTACTGGAAATATTAAACTCTTGATTGCAGATTGCTTTAATATTTCTAAGGCGAGTGCTGAAAATCAGATCACCAGAAGCCGTTTGGTGCCAGTAAAGGCGGTGAACTCCAATACGATCAGTGGCAAGTAATGCGTCATTAGATGATAGGTTGACTATAGCAAGTGCGAAATGGCCACGAATGCTCGTTAATACCTGATTACCCTGCTCAAGGTATGTAGTAGCAAGCTTTTCCTGAATAGCTGGATTCGTTAAGCTGTTTTCAGGACTATTCTCCTGCCAGTAAGGAGCGCCTGTAAATAAAATGATAATGCTGCCCAGTTGGTAAAGATGGCCGCCATCCTGCTGCGATGCAAAGATTCGATCAGACTGGATACAGTTGCTCTTATCAGGCGAGGTTATAGTCGATAAATTGTAGTTTTCTGCGTCTAAGCCCTTAGACACAATACCAGAAATACTAGCCACGAATTAGGTTCCTTCTATAAATAGCCAGTTAACTGGATGGCCATTGATTTGCTGCTTTTAGTTTTTTGATTAATGTTGTTTTTTTAAAGCCGGCGTCTTTGGCTAGCTTTGCGTTTTCAACGGCACCGGAATAATCCTTCATTTTAAACTGGAGCATACCCAAGCTGTAATACATGTCCGCCGGAGCAGGTTTATAAGTTAGCGCTTGCTGATAGGTTTTTACTGCCATTGAGAGCATTTTCTTTTTCTTTAAATAGTGTGCATATAACTGGTAAACACGGTGATCGTTTGGCTTGAGTTTTATTGCTCGCTGGAAGTAGCACTCAGGCTTGCCATAATTCGTTTTTCCTTTCGTTTTTAACTGGTATCGGCTCATTGCATATAGCGCACGATGATGGTTTGGGAAGGCTCTTAAGGTGTAGTCTAAATCTCCGTCAGGTTCAGTTGAAGAATGGCCTCTTTTTAACGTCTCTACATCTTTGGTGAAGTGTGTTGACTCAACTAAAAATAGCTCTGTACCTCGATGTCCCGGGTTCGTGTAGTCAAAAGGGCCAAAGTTTGATGGTTTTGAGTAGTGTGCTTTACATGTAACGCCTGTGAGAGTTAATCCTGGCCAGCCCGGATCCGGAAGTGGTTGGGCTGTTGAGACTAATAAGCTCGGGTCTTTAGGCGGTACAGCGTATATCGTGCTACTTGCTATTAAAGAGGTTGTTAGTACTATTAGTACATTAGCTAAGTAGAAAATATTATTTTTTTTGACGTTTGTTGATTTTGATTTAGTCATTGTAAATACCCAGCAATAAAACCACGAAAATTTAAAAAATATACTAAGAAGGTTATTTGGTTGGACAGCTTTAGACAAGAAGTAAGGGGATATATATCAATACTTCTATTTGTTTGCTGCTAAGCATGTGGCTTTTATCTCTCTAATCACCCACTCAATCTCCTTTTCTTTTAGCTCTTGGTGACAGGGAAATTGAATGACTTTTTGAGAGTATTCATAGCTAATAGGACACGTGGAAACGCTCACTTCTGGGTCCAAAAACTCACCGAAATGCCATATTGGAACACCTTTCTTTTTGAGCTTATCGAAGACCTGTGCGCAGTGATTAAAGTAAACAGGAACGACGACTGGAGCGATGTGATCAGCCAGTTTTGTATGCAATATATGGCAGCCTTCGATGTCTTTCAGGGCTGCAACATATCGCATATAGGTTTGACGGCGCTTTTTTACAAGCTCAGTCATGGCCGTTTTTTTGATGATAAAACGGCTGACTTTACTTGCTTTGGTATTTAACCAGGCCGGATCAAATGAGAACCCTCCCTCTGCCGCGCTAGGGCCAATTGAAGCTGACCCACGATCTTTGAAAAAAACAGCTTTTATTGCGCTCCAAAGATAATCTTTGATACGCGTGAAAAAACCTAAAATTTTTCCGACGAATGACAACCGGTTGAATGAAATAGCGCGTTCAATGATGGTTAAAAAAGCCTTTACTTCCATGTGAACGCTGGGCTTTTCAAGTTTGATTTGGTTAAGCGGATGCTTATTTGACGCGAGGAGACCCCCATCAAATACGGGGAAAAACTTCATCGTGCTAGCAATGGCGTAATCCGCATAATAGCCCACTGGATGGCCGCAAAATTTACCAAAAAAACTATGCGCACAGTCTTCAATCATAATCAGGTCATGCTGATCGCAAAAAGACCTTAATTCTTTAACATTTTGCGGAAAACCAAAAAAGTGCGTCACAACAATCACTTTTGTTTTTGGGGTGAGCAGTTCAGTAATAGAGTCTATGTTTATACTGGTGTCAGCATTAATTCGGTAAAACACAGCCGTTGCACCAGTATGACGAACGGGCGCTACCATAGATTCACAGTGGTAGGCTGGCACAAGAACTTCATCGCCTGCGCCAATGTTTTCATTGATTAGGGCGAGTGCCGTGGCGATTCGTCCACTGGTGACAAAACGTTTATATTTGGCGCTGGCGATTGAAGGTGCGTTTTGATGATCATTTCCCGAAAAACTGGAAAATGAGAGAACGGGTGAAATTGGCGCCTTTGCAGGTGGGTAATTGTTAGAATTTTCCTCATAAGTGAGGTCGTTTTCTTTGGTCGTGTCCATTATTGGGTATAATCGCATCCCGTCGCAAAATTTATATGTGGCTAAGTATAATTTAATTTCTAAAAAATGATTTAAATATTGTCGCTATTATTAGCACTGCAAGGAATTTGTTTTATGTCTGTCAAAAATGATGTCATTGAAGTCTTAGCCGATACATTAAGCTTGCCTGAAGGCGATTTAGATGAAAGCTCCGCTATACTCGGTGCTATTCCAGAGTTTGATTCAATGGCTGTTGTCTCTGTATTGACAGCGTTGGAAGAGCGTTATGGTTTTATGGTTGACGATGATGAAATCGATGCTTCGATTTTTGAAACTGTCGGTAGTTTAGCGGAATTTGTGAACTCAAAAGTCTGATCTGCTTAACGATGCAACCATTCTTTTTCGACGGCTGTGCAGGCAAATTGTTTTGTCTTTATTTTCCTGCTCAAGGTAGTCAAAACAAAGGCGCTGTTCTTCATGTGCCAGCTTTTGCTGAAGAGATGAATAAGTCTCGCCACATGGTGGTTCAACAGGCACGAGAATTAGCTCAGTGTGGTTATGGAGTACTGCTGGCTGATTTATTTGGTACTGGTGATAGCGAAGGTGAGTTTGTCGAGGCTAGGTGGCATATTTGGCAGCGGGATATTGGCTTATTGGTCGACTGGTTACAGCGTCGTGAATATAAAGATGTTACCTTGTGGGGTTTACGACTTGGAGCGCTTTTAGCGCTATCCTGCGTGCCTGCTAATCCGGCTGTTAAACAGCTGTTATTTTGGCAACCCGTGATTAACGGGGAACTGTTCTCGCAGCAGTTTCTGCGTTTGAGACTTGCAGCCAGCATGATGGGCGGCGGCGAAAAGGAAACTGTAAAGTCGCTCAAAGCTCAGTTGGATGATGGTGCTCCGCTTGAAATAGCTGGTTATGATTTATCACCGGAACTGTTTGCTGGAATTGCCGAAAGTAGCATGAAGTCAATGTCATTGCCTGAAGGCTTGAAAGGGCTGTATTGGCTGGAAGTAACGGGACCAAAAAAAGAATTAGCAATACCTTCTCAGAAACAGCTTTCAGAATGGAACGATGCCCATAGCTTGGTCACTAGATCTGAAGCTGTGGAGGGAAAGCAGTTTTGGTCTAATCAAGAAATAGTGTGGGCCGAAAATTTAATTTCCCAAACAACGTCATTATTTTCTGAGTAGTCTAAGTATGACTAATAGCGCCTCTTCATTTGATGAAACACCTGTTACTTTCAGTTGTAGTAATAAACAGCTGATGGGTGTTGCTCATTCAGCTGAAGGTGGTTCAAACCGTGGTGTTGTCATTGTTGTTGGCGGGCCTCAGTATCGAGTCGGAAGTCATCGTCAGTTTTTATTACTCGCTAGAGGGCTGGCTGCTCAGGGTATACCTGTCTTCCGTTTTGATTGCCGGGGTATGGGCGACAGTGAGGGTGAATTCCCTGGCTTTGAAAATATTGATGAAGATATTCATGCCGCAATAAATACCTTTTTCGAACTGGTTCCTACGATAACAGAGGTCGTTATTTGGGGGCTCTGTGATGGCGCTTCTGCCGCAAGTTTTTATGCGCCGAGTGATCCACGTGTTGTGGCTCTGGTGCTGGCTAATCCGTGGATTAGAACTGAGCAGGGTGAAGCCAAAGCATACCTAAAACACTATTATTTGAGCCGCCTAATGAATAGGGCGTTTTGGTCAAAACTAGTGACAGGAAAATTTGATTTGAGTGGTTCTCTGCGATCATTAATGGCGCTGTGCAAGCAGTCTTTTAAGACCCAGGCTAAATCAGAGAAGCCTGTTCTTGAGCACAATGCTGAGTTATCAGCAGAGCAAAATAATTTATCGTTGCCGGACCGTTTCTATCAGAGTTTGAAAAGCTTCCCTAAATCTGTGCTATTGATAACAAGTGGTAACGACCTGACTGCTGCTGAATTTTTAGATGTTATTAATGCTGATAAGCGTTGGCGGAAGATTATAAAAAACCAAAATTGTCACCAAAAAACGCTACCTGAAGCGGATCATACGTTTTCTAAAAGGTCGTCAATGGATGAGGTGATAAATTGTACTTACGAATTTGTTTCCAAGATTAAGACCTTTTAGCAAGTTTGCCTTTCACCTGTATCAACAGGCCATCAATTTCTGACCGAATTGGGTGTTTGAATATATAGATAGCGAATAGCCAAACTAGGCTAAAGAAAAATGCCTTGATAGGTAACATGATCAAGGCATTCATGCCGGTTGTATTTAAAGCTTGGGTGACTACGAGCAATACGGCGGTGCATGCTAAGGCTACTAGCGCGCTTTCTTTCGCGCTTTCTATGATTTGTCGATAACTAAAACCAATG